>Ga0213853_10050453_pt1 | contig 10645 bp, 12 predicted proteins | sample ABR_2016_MetaT_FD_164456 | JGI IMG/M metagenome (GOLD analysis project Ga0213853, IMG submission 164456) | Metatranscriptome of freshwater sediment microbial communities from post-fracked creek in Pennsylvania, United States - ABR_2016... | ecosystem: Environmental > Aquatic > Freshwater >...
CTGATCGGCAAACAGGCCGCCATGTGGACCGCACAACTGCCATCGATGCCGCTTCGTCGATGTTTTGACGCGATCAAGACAAGGTGGAACACGCTGATCAGAATCGCCAGCTATCGGCCCGAGCTTCACTACATGCGGGGCCCCGGCCCGAAGTGGCACGTGAAGCACCAGGCCCGCTTTGAAAATGATGGGCTCTGAGGCGCGGCGACGCCCGCCCGCTACTGCACCACGTCAAGCCTGACCTTTGCGACACCTCTCCCAACCATTCCCAGCGCATCAGCGGCGGAATATGCGACGTCGACAACGCGTCCGGGAACATAGGGACCGCGGTCATTGACCCGGACCGTCACCGAGCGCCCGGTCGCGACGTTGGTGACGCGCAACCTTGTGCCGAACGGCAACGTCGGATGCGCGGCGGTCAATTCGTTCGCGTCGAACTTTTCGCCGCTCGCGGTCCGTCCGCCCGCCGTGTAGAAGCTGGCATGACCTTGCGAGGCAAGCTTTGTCTCGGCCACATCCTTGCGGGGCGCGAACGGAGCAGGTGTTTTTACGGACGCCACGCGACTGTTCGTCGCGAATGATGGCGTTCGATTGTGTTGCAGCAATGCCTGCCGACCGCTGCCAAAAAATCCGGAATTCCTGGAGACGACAGAGGACTGGGCGCAGGCGGCAACGCAAGCCGCCCCCAAAGAATTTTCCGGACACGAGCGGCCAAGACCAGGGGCGTCAGGACCGTTGATGGAAGACATGTCTGCACCCCCAATCCAGAACGAAATTGGACCCGCCATAAGGGCGGAATCGAATAAGGGCAGCACCGTGGCCGGATGATCCCAGACCCACGCAATTACATTTTGGTGTGTTCATTGCGCCACAGCTGGCCCAACTGCGGACCGATGCAATCTGGCCTTTCAGAGATCATCCAGCTCCGGCGGCTCGAACCAGTTCGTCAGCGAAAGGCCGCCGTCGACCACGATCGCGGCGCCCGTGACATAGGCCGACACCCGGTTCGACAGCACGGCGAGTGCCATCGGCGCCAAGTCTTCGGCCTGGCCGAGACGGCCGAGCGGAATATGTCTTGCGAGCGCCGGATCGGCGACGAATCCGCCGGCCGCGATGGCACCGGGTACCAGCGCATTGACCCGGATGCCGAAGCGGCCAAAGGTTTTTGCCAGTTCCTTGACCAGCATCGCCATCGCCGCTTTGGCCGTCGAGTAGTGCGGCAGGTTGCGCGGCGTGCCGGCGTGCAGCGAGGTCAGGAACAGGAATGAGCCGGGATCTTTCGCCGCGATCAGTTTTCGCGCGAGCGCGCGGGCCAGGCGAAAGCCGGCGTCGACGTTGACCGCCCGCATCCGCTCCCAGGTCTCGCCGCTGACGGCCAGCACATGATCGGGCTCGCGCCGCGGAGGTGACGCGCTGTGCACGAAGTGGGTCACCTGCCCGACCGCGGACTGGGCGACATCCAGCAACGCATCGCAGGCGGCGGGATCAGCGAGGTCGCCGACGAAAGGCACCGCCAGTTCCGGCCGGGCAGAGGCTTTGACCGCAGCCATCACCGTCTCCCGGTTGACGTCGGCGAACACCGTTCGCACGCCCTCGCCGACCAGGGCTTGCGCGATAGCGCGGCCAATGCCGTTTCCCGCACCGGTCACCAGGGCCGCCTCGCGCGCGGGGTCGAATGGAGAATTCAAGAGGCTCATTTCGGTCGGCTCCGATTGCGATCAAATCTGAATGCGTGGTGAACGGCGACAAATGCGACTGTTCAATTCGATTTGCGTTTGCACGGTCGCTCACATCCATCATCATACCCGCCTGCCGCAGGCAGAACAGATCGATCCTTCAAGCCCAGGGATACTCGAGATGAAGAATACCCTGAGATTGGCTTTCGCGGTCGTAGCGATCGCGGTTGCAGCCTCCGGCGAAGGCGCCTTCGCGCGCGGTGGCCCGCCAAGCATTATGGATTCCCCGGGTTACCAGCGGCGGCTTCAGGAATCGAGGCAGCAATTGCCGTCTACCGGCGCTGGTCCGTCATCCACTCACAGGCACAAGTGGAGCCACAAGCACCGGCACCGATGAGAGCGGGCGGCGCGGCGCGATGACAGCGCTTCCGGCTTAGAGCGACTTTGCGCCGTGGGGCAGCGTTTCGGAGAGGGGTGCATTCCGCTGCAGATCGAGGTCAACATAGCCCTTGCTGTCGATCCATTCGTGCGGGCAGAAGTTCAGCGATATCGGATCGATGCTGTAGCCATCGCGCTGGATCGCCTCACGGGTGCCGGTTAGCCCGATCCATACGTTCTCTCCAACCTGGGCGTCAAAAACCATGGCCGCAAAGACGGCAGTATCGTTTTTCATGATGAAATTCCGTTGTCGCGTGGAGCCAACAATGGATTTGGAATACGCAAGATGACCTAGGCGCGACAAAGGCTTCTGTTCGGCTCACATGCGGCGGAAGTTGGTGCCCATTGTGCCATCGCGGATTCACATTGGCGTCTGGCCGGGATCACGGCGAATGCGGGCTTGCGCCGCCGCCTTTTTGACGTTGTTCGACCATAACCCTCCTTGAAGCGTATGGGTTGGGGAGCCGGCATTGTTCAACATCACTCGCAGTCTGCTCGCCGTTGGCGTCATCTCCGTGCTGACCGGCGCCGCGGTGCAGGCCCAGAATCTCGATCAGGGCAAATCGGCCACCAAGCTGTTTGCGGATGGTTGCGCGACATGTCATCGCAGCGCACGCGGTCTTGCCAAGGGCCGCTTCAGCCTCACGCTGTTCCTGTTCCTGCAAAATCACTACGCCAGCAATTCGAGTTCCGCCTGGGCGTTGACCTCGTATCTGGAGTCCGTCGATGCCGCGCCGCGCGGCCGATCCCGGACCGCCTCGGCAAAGCCCTCGCCTCGTACCGTCGGTACATCACGCTCGTCGCTGCGTCCGCCCAAGCCAGTGCCGGCACGGTAATGGATGCAGGACCGAATCGGGGGATGGGCGGTAAGCGCGGAGTTGGAGCCTCAATGTCATCGAAGCTTCCGATTATCTTTCGGGCGCATTAAACTTGACTGATTCGGCGGATCTCGATTCGCGAGGATATTGCCATGGCGTTTTTCAAGCGTGAGTTGAGTCCGATCGAGCGCTTCGAGAGTGCGCTGAAGGACAAGCAGGCGGCGCGGCAAAAGCTGGCCGAGCGGTCGGGCATCGCCGAGACGGAGCTTGCAGAAAAGCGCGCCGCAGCCGAACGGCTGGCGGTTGCCGGCGCCGCCAATGCCAAGCTTGATCGGGCGGAGGCCAAGCTGCGCGCCGTCGAGGAGCGCGCCAAGGCGCTGCGCACCGAATTGGCAGAACTCGACGAGCAGATCGTCTCGACCGAGCGCGCCTTGACCGACGCCAAGGCGCAGCGCGACCGTGACACCACGGCGGACGAGATCGAGGCGATGGCTGCGGCGATTGAGCAGGCTATCCCGGAATTTGGCACCGGCGCCGCCGCGCTGGTGGCGGCGGTGACAAAAAGCACGGCATCGGTGCTGGAAGCGACCAGGTTTTCGGCAAATGTCGATGCGGTGCGCCGCGAGGTGCTGTCGGCTGCGGAATTGATCTGCTGGGAGCTGCGATCCGCCGCAGTGCGCACGCGCGCCGGCAACGCCAACATCACCTTTGGCGCGGCGGCCGAGCCCGAGCGGCTGCCGATACCCGAGATCGAGCGGCAATTGATTTACACACTCAATCCGCTGCTATGGCGGGAGGGCAGCGAGGTGCGCAGGGTTGCTGCCTTCGCCAAGGTCGGGTTGCCAAAAGCGTTGCTGCCGGTCGCGCTGCGGCATCAGCACGTCGATTACCTGAATGCGCGGCGCGTGCAGACCCTGATCCACGTTCATGGCAGCGGAGACGCCAATAGCGAGCCCCCTGCCGACGATCCGCAGCTTGTCGATCTCGATGCGCTCGCCGCCGAAGTGGAGCCGAGCGCGACGGCGGATGTTGCCTGAGACGCTACGTTCGGTATCCTGCGGTCCCTTGCCGCTCGTTGTACCAAACCATGACCTCTTCGGTTGTCGTAGGCTATTCGAGCAAGGTGAGCGAGTACGTCGCGGGCCGGCCTGAATATCCCGGGGCCTTGCTCGCTGATCTGCCGCCCGCCGACACCATCATCGATCTTGGCGCCGGCACCGGAAAGTTCACCGAGCTCTTGGCATTGACCGGCAAAAGCATCCTGGCGGTGGAGCCGACCGAGGAGATGGCTGCACGCATCCCACTCGATCGTCTGGTGGCCGTCGAGGTGCGGATCGGCAGTGCCGAGTCCATTCCCGCTCCCGATCGCGCAGCGGACCTCGCCTGTTGCGCGACCGCCTTCCGTTGGTTCGACTATGAGAAGGCGACGCGCGAAATTCTTCGCGTTCTGAAGGCTGACGGCGCGCTCGCTTTGATCTGGAATGTACGGGACGATCGGGTGCCCTGGGTCGCCGAATTTTCCAAGGTCATGGACAGCTATGCCGGCGACACGCCGCGGCAATCGAGCGGCAAATGGCGCATCATCTTCGATGACGCCCGCTTCCGGCATCTGACCAGTCGAAGTTATCCGTTCGGCCAGCGCATGCCGGCGACTGGAATCGTCGACCGCGCCCTGTCGACGAGCTTCATCACTGTCGCCGGAGGACGAGCAGAACGTCGTCCGTGCCAAAGTCAAGAGCGTCATCGAGCAAGATCCCTGCTGAGCGGCCGTGATGTGATCGATTTCCCTTATGTGACGGAGCTGGATCTATTCCGAAAGCAAGCCTGAGCCGGGATGGGACGTTGGGGGTCAGGTCTGGATGTGGCCTGACGCGAAGTGGCCTCGCCGATTGCCCAGAATTGTACCCTTCTCGCCGCATTTTCCGGCTATTGCGGTCTTGTCAGATCAAGGGAACCCGCATGAAAAAGACGATCGCGCTTGGGGCATTGGCCCTGTCGCTGATTTCCTCGGTGGCGATGGCGGACGAACGTCGCGGCGGCGACGCCGCACTTGGGGCGCTGTCGGGCGCGGTGGTATTTGGACCAATCGGCGCGGTCGCCGGTGCGGTGGTCGGCTATACGGCTGGACCCTCGATTGCGCATTCGTGGGGCTTCAGGCGATCAAGCTCCGCGCGCCAGGGACGAAAACCCGTGCGGCAGGAAGCGGCCGCATATTCCGGCAACAGCGAGCCCGTGCCGAACAGGCCGGCCAGTCCGCCGCCAGCTGCACAAGCGCCGCCGCCTCCCCCCAAGACCACTTCCGCCGCTCCGCCGGTCCAGGGATTGGAGTAAACAGGCCCGGGCCGCCTTGTTGAACGGAAAACCAGGCAGCGCCCCACACAACGCCGTCAGGATTTGATCTGCGGCCGAGCGCGCAAGTTGCAACGTCGCTGTCCCTGATCGGCATTGCCGCCAACAACGATCTTTCTAGAATCGGTCGGCATCCTCATCGCCGCAAAAAAATCGCCACAATCCTTTTTACGAAATTGGTCGGTTTCGAGAAGGAGAACCTCACATGCGGATCGCAAACACGATCTTCGTTGGTTCGATGGCTGCGCTTGCTGTGCTGACGGCGCCGGTGCTGGCAAAGGATACCCGCGCCCAGAAAACCAATGACCAATCGACTTCCTCGACGACGTCGGGTTCGCCGCCTTGCCATGCGTACCAGCAGGCTGCGGACGGTTCATGGACACCGCTTCCCTGTGAGGAGGTCGGTTCGGCAGGGCAAACCCAGCACAGATCTTCGGCCCGGAAGACGGACGACGACGCTCGCTGATTTGCGCCGGGGTTGAACCTCCCGCCGGCAAGATACGACTAGCTGACCTAGCGGGGGCAAAGCCATGACCAGCCAGCAAGCCACCGATACCACCCGCCGCAATCCCATGATTGCGGTGGTGCTCCCCTGGCTGCTGATTGGCCAGTTTCTCTGGAACCTGCTGACGCCGGCGCACGAATATCCGATGCGGACCGAGCAGGTCATGACCATGACGTTCGATTTCCTCATGGTCGCCGGCCTGTTTGGATTAACGGCATCGATACCGAAGCCGCTGTTCTGGATCGCGCTCGTTGCCGGGCTCGGGCTGTTCGTGCTCCGCCTAACCGGCGACGCCGCCTGGTGGACCGGCCATCTCGTCTATACGCTGCCGCCGCGGTGAGGTCGCGTTGCGAAGACTAATACGGCGGTGCCTTTATCGCCCGCTGCATCTTCGCCGCTTCCACCCACCACATCAAATCATCGGCGAAGCGAGGGAACGCCCGTTCCAGGGCTTCACCTCCCTCGCCGATCGGCTTGCCCTCCACTGACAGGCTTTGCGAGATCGGCCCTACCGCGATCGTGGATGAGACCACCACCATGCCCATCTCGGATAGCGTGCCGTGCCAGGCGGTCGCGGCGCGCGCGCCCGCGAAACGGCCCGCCGAATAGCTGGCGATCGCGGCGGGCCGCCAGAACCATTCTTCAAGAAAATGATCGGTGAGATTTTTGAGGCCCGGCTGGACGCCCCAATTATATTCGCCGGTGACAAAGAGGAAGCCGTCGGCCGCGCGGATTTGACCCGCGAGTTTTTCCAGCGCCGCGGGCGCCTCACCCTTCGGATATTCCTTGTACATCCGGTCCAGCATCGGCAGACCGACCGCCTTGGCGTCGATCAGTTCGACGTCCTCGCCGCGGGCGCGAAGGTTTTCGACGACGAACCGCGCAAGACGAATGCCCAGGCGGTCGGACCGATAGGAGCCGTAGAACACGAGGATGCGGCTGCTCATGACACCCGCACACTATCATGACCGGACGCGCGCGTAATCAGTTGGCCAGCCGGTCGATCACGAGATCAAGCAGCGCCCGCAATCGCGCCAGCCGCTTGAGATCGCGGTGATAGCCGACATAGGTGTCGCGCCCGGGCGGCGGCTCGCCAAGATCGATCAGCCGCAGATTGGCAACGGAGTCCCCAAGCGGCTGCGGCAACACCGCGACGCCAACGCCTTGCGCGCACATTCTTGCCTGGACATCGCGGTTATTGCTGCGCGACACCACATGCGCGTTGGGCAACACCTTCTTCAGCCAGGCCGCATCGGGGATGCCACCGAAGGCGGTGTCCATGGTGATGACAGGCGTTCCCGTCCCATTGCCCGGCTTCGGTGCAAAGTCGCTGTCGGCGCGCGCATAGACCGCGTAGGCGATATGCATCAGCCGCCGCGAGATCACCTCGGTCTCCTCGAAGGAGCGGATGCGGAACACCATGTCGGATTCGCGGCGCGGCAGGCTGTAGAGCCGCGAATCGGTCAGCAGCTCGACGATCACGCGCGGATGCAGTTTGGCGAATTCCGACAATATCGGTGTCAGCATATGCGCAACCGAACCAGTCGGACGACGAAACCCGCAGCACGCCGTCGAGCTCTTGATCCCGGCCCGAAAGCTGACGCTGAAGCGCATTCACTTCCTCCTCGATGCGCTCGGCGTGGACGAGGACGGCGGAGCCTTCGTCGGTCAGGACAAAGCCCTCGTTGGTACGCTGAAAGAGCTTTTGACCGAGCGAACGCGCTGCCGTTCTCGACGCGCCCGGCGCATCGTTTCGCCTGACCGAGATCGCAAAACCCGTCCCGGGTGCCGGCGCGGTGCTGGTTCATATCAAGTCGAGCGGCGTCAATCCGCTCGACCTCAAGATCCAGGCAGGGCAAGCGGCGCATGCGCGCCACACGCTGCCGGCCGTGCTTGGGATCGATCTTGTCGGCATCGTCGAAGCGGTCGGACCCGGCGTGACAACTTTCCGGCGCGGCGACGAGGTTTTTGGCATGACCGGCGGCGTCGGTGGCCTGCAGGGATCGCTTGCCGAATACGCTGCGGTCGATGCGGATCTGCTCGCCGCAAAGCCTGCCAATCTCTCGATGCGCGAGGCTGCCGCCCTGCCCTTGATCTTCATCACTGCGTGGGAAGGGCTGGTCGATCGCGCTAGCGTCAGCATCGGTCAGAAGGTGTTGATCCATGGCGGCGCCGGCGGTGTCGGCCATGTCGCGATCCAGATCGCGCGGGCGTTCGGCGCGGAAGCGTTTGCGACCGGTTCGGCCAAGAACCTGCCCTTCATCGAACGGCTCGGCGCCACGCCGATCGATTGCGGAAAGCAGACTGTCGAGGATTACGTCAGGCAATATACGCAAGGGCCGAGGCTTCGATATCGTGTTCGATACCGTCGGCGGTGCGACGCTGGATGCGTCATTCGCCGCGGTCAGGCGCTTCGGCCATGTCGTCAGCGCACTCGGATGGGGTACGCACGCGCTCGCGCCGCTGTCGTTCCGTGCCGCGACCTATTCCGGAGTGTTCACCCTGCTGCCGCTGCTGACTTCCGAAGGACGCGCGCATCACGGCGAGATCCTGCGCGAGGCCACGCGGCTCGCCGAGACCGGCAGGTTGTCGGTGCGGCTCGACCCCAGGCGTTTCACGCTGAACAATAATGGTGATGCCTACGCCGCTATCGCCGATCAGTCGGCCGCGGGCAAAATCGTGGTTGATATCGACTGAGTGAAGTTCACCGGATCAGCCCGGCGAACCGCGGCAGGGTCAGGCTGATCGCGGGGATGCAGATGATCAGGACCAGGCCTAAGAACAATGCCAGCATGTATGGGACGTAGGTGCGAAAATGCTGGGCGACGCTGAGATTGGCAAAGCGCAGCGCCATCAGTAGCCCGACCCCCATCGGCGGCAGGAACAGGCCGATGCCGACGGCGGCGGTCTGCACGATGTTGAAATGGATGGGGTCGATGCCCATGGCTTCCGAGATCGGAAACACCACCGGGATCAGCACCACCGCAGCGGGCAGACCTTCCAGCACCATGCCGAACAGGCAGCTCATCGCCGCGGTGCCGATCAGGAACAGCCAGGGGTGATCTTTGAGCGGCGCCAGCATCTGGCCGAGCAGTTGCGGCACACCGCTGACGCCCATCAGATATTGATAGACCGAGGCGACCGCGAGCAGGAACACCACCGCCGCAGTCAGGATTGCGCTCTCATAGGCGATCTGGCCCATCGCGCGCCAGGAGATGTTGCGGTAATAAAGCTTTGCGGCGAGGAAGGCGTAGCCCGCGACCACCGCGCCGGCCTCGGTCGCGGTGATGATGCCGAGGATGAATCCCGCAAGGATCACGAATGGCACCACCATTGGCACCGCGGCGTGCAGCAGCGCATGCCCGAGGCGCTTGAGGCTTGGCCTGGTATCGACCGGCCAGTCGTTCTGCCGCGCGCGAACATAGACCACGCCCATCAGGCAGACCATGATGACAAGCGCCGGCACGAAGCCGGCGACGAACAGCGCGACCGCCGAGGTGTTGGTCACCTGCGCCATCACAATCATGAAGATCGCCGGCGGCACCAGCATGCCCATCGCGGTGCCGGCGGCGATCAGCGAGGCCGAGTCGCGCCGGTCATAGCCCGCGCTGGTGAGCGGCGGCATCAATGCGGAGCCGAGCGCGGAGACTTCCGCCATCTTCGAGCCGCAGATGTCGGAGAAGAAATAGGCGACCACGATCACCGACATGCCGAGCCCACCCTTGACCCAGCCGATCAGCGCGCGCGCGAGCTCGACCAGCGCGTGGCTCATGCCGCAGCGCTCCATCAGATTGCCGGCGAACACGAAGGCGGGGATCGCGAGCAGCACCCAGCTTTGCGAGCCGGACACCAGCGCCGAAGCGAGCTGCTGCATCGGATAGCCGCCGATCCAAAGGCCGGCGATGCCGGCCACACCGAGCGCGAACACGATCGGCATCGAAAGCAGGATCAGCACCACGAAGATGACGGCGACGATCGCAAGCAGCATGAGCGATCCGCCTCAGTGCCGCGCCGCGGCCGATGGCCGCGGGGCTATCATCACGGCGAAGCCGTAGATGGCGATCAGGATGCCGCCGACCACCGCGGAGGCGTAGAGCCAGGCAAGGTTGATCTGCAAGCCCGGCGTCGTCAGCGTCCGGTTGAGCAGGCACAGTTTGAAGCCGTACCACGCAACCAAAACGCCCATGCCCGTGATCAGCGCATGGTTGAACCGGTGGATCCAAAGCTGCGCGCCCTCGGGCAGGCGATGCACGAACACGGCGAGCGTGAAGTGCGACCGCGCCTGGATACCGATGGCGGCGCCAATCAGCGTCAACCAGGCGAGCGACAGCTCGCCCACTTCCTCGACCCAGGTGAATGGCACCGGGTCGACGTCGAGCCGGTCGGTGATGGCGCCGACGAAATAACGCAGGATCACCCCGACCAACAGGTTGGCGATGGCAAGGATGATCAGCGCCGTGACCGCGAATTTCGGGACGGCTGCGAGAAAGCGCTGCATGCGCAGGACGATTCCGGCTTAGGCCTTGAAGCCCTCGATCTCGTCCCACAGCGCGCCGAACTGGCTCTTGTAGGCCGGCCAGATCTTCTGCTGCGCCACCTTGCGGAATTCGTCGACTTTGGCTTCGACCACGGTCATGCCGAACGGCTCAAGCTCCGACTTGGCTTTGGCGAAGTTGTCGACCGACTCGGTCGCCTCGCGGATCTTCTCCTGCGCGGCGCGCGACAGGTCGAGCATCAGCTTCTGCTGGTCGGGCGCGAGCGAGTTCCAGATGTCGAGGTTCATCACCGCGTTGGTCGGACCGTAATTGTGATAGGTCAGCGAGGCATATTTCGAGACCTCGTAAATCTTCAGCGCCTTC
>Ga0213853_10217549_pt1 | contig 10643 bp, 10 predicted proteins | sample ABR_2016_MetaT_FD_164456 | JGI IMG/M metagenome (GOLD analysis project Ga0213853, IMG submission 164456) | Metatranscriptome of freshwater sediment microbial communities from post-fracked creek in Pennsylvania, United States - ABR_2016... | ecosystem: Environmental > Aquatic > Freshwater >...
CCGAACAGCCCGAAATGCGGCTGCTGCGCGACCAGTATGGTCGGCTCACGCGCAGGCTGCTGCACGGGGCGCGCCCTGGCAAGCTTGCGCTTGGGCTGTGGCTTCCTGTTGTCCGTCGGCGCGACAGCCGGGGTCTGCTCAGACAACGGCAATTGCGCAAAGGCCTCGCGCACGCGCGCCTTCGGCGAAGCCACGGTCACCGCGGAGGCCGCGGCAGGGTAATCTGCCTTTGCGACCGTCACCGGAGTGGGAACGATCGTGGGCTGGCTGGTGTCTAACACCACCCGCTCCGGCCATTTCTGATCGGAATGTATCCTGATCGTGGGTATGTCAGCGCTGGACACGATGCTACCTGTGACCGGCGCCTGCGGCAGTAGCGCGTTAACGCCCAGTAGCAGCACCAGCAAGGCTCCACCAACAAACAAGAAATAACGCAGCACAGGCATGTTGACGGGGCTCCCGCCGCGCCCACGCGCGACACGCTTACTCAACCGGAGATATTACTATTGGTTCCTGACGCCACCCGTCCGGTTCAACGGCGGGGGTCACTTTTTCGCTACCGGAACCCTGATTGGCTTCTGCGGGGCTGAATTGGACCCCTCGACTTTGAGGTATCCGGGATCACTCACGCCCAAAAACGGCGCCCCTTTGCGCGGTCCTTCGGATCGGGATCATGTCCTAAACGCGGCTGGCGGTGACCAGCGAACATTTCGCCCGGCTTGCAATTATGTTGACGTAACCGACATGCATGCGGGCAAAGGTCTTGCGGCTCTTCATATTGATGGTGTCGCGAATGACGCGCGTGCGGTCGGTCAAATGGCTGCCGTCCCTGCGGTTGAAGGCGCAGGCGATCTCGATATCCTTTACCGCGTAATCGTTGTTGTTGCGCAGCGTGAAGGTGATGAGCGCGTTGGAACCCAACCCGCCTCTGCGCCAGTATTGCGACGAAATCTTCAGTCCATCGAGGGGCGAAGCTTCAGCCGGTGGCGATGGTGCGGGCACGGCTGCCTGCTCTGTTGGCGGCGCAGGCACCGCCGGATCTTGCGTCGGCGTGGGCGCGGCATCGCCCAACGACGTCTTCTCGGCGGGCGCGGGTGTCGAAACGGATTGGCCCACAGACGGGCTCATCGATTGGCTTTTGGCGCTGCTCGCGCCTGAAATGACCATCCAGGCCGTCACGGCGGCGACGGTGACAACCGGCAGCAGCACCGCCGCCTGCGTCGACAAATCTGTCTGGCGATAGCTCCGGACTTTCGCAAACCACGACCTCGCATTCGCTGTCATAGCCATGCCCTCGAGCCCTCCGGCACCTCGACCTTGTCTGCTGCGCCGCACAGCAAAAAAACCGCACGGGCCACCGTACGGCTTATTTGACGATAGCCGCTATACGGTCCGCCACGCAATGTAACTCAACCAGCTCCGTGATGGTTGCACGCGAACACGGCGATTTTCGGAAAATAGTCCAGAACACGATTCGCATCGAGGGGATGGCCACGCGAGAACGCCGCCGCTAAAATCGATCTGCCGTAAGCCACAATGCGGCCAATGCCGGGCGTCGCGATGGCGCGGCGTCCAAAAAACGATGGGAGACCAACGATGCCGATCGTCACCTGGGATCACGTTCACCTGCGCAGCCCCGATCCGGAGGCGACCGCGGCCTGGCTCGAGAACATTCTCGGCGGCGTCATCATTCGCGGTCCGGGGCGTATCGACGTCAAGCTCGGCGGCGCCAATGTGTTCATCGCGCCGGTCACGCCCGGCGACGGCGTCAACACGCCACCGGTGACGCCCTATCAGGGGCTGGATCATTTCGGGCTGACTGTGAAGGACATCGACCAGGTCGCCGCCGAGATCAAGGCCAAGGGCGTCGAGTTCACCAGGGAGCCGACCACGATCAGGCCTGGCGTGCGCATCTGCTTCATCCGCGGGCCGCAGGGCATCTCGATCGAGCTCTTGGAGCGCGACAAGAAATATGCGTGAGCATGGCCGCCAAATGTGATGCTATCACATTGTCGGTAGCGGTACGCCGACCCGCGAGGGCTTCCGCGTCCTAGGTCATGCTGCCCGGCATAAAGCAGCGGATCGTCACGCCCATGTAGCCACGGATCGGCCACACCATGGTGCGGCCGACGCGGTTAGGCTCGGTGATGACAGCCTCATCAGGCACGTCGACCCATTCGCCATCAAGCCTGACACGATAGTGCCCGTTGGCGGATTCCCAATCGACGTCACTGACTGCGGTGCCGTCGGCGTCCGAGCAGCAAGGACCCTTGCCGCTGCGCAAGCCGTCGAACCAGGCTTTCAATTCGGGGTTGCTTTTGGCATAGCGTCCGTCGGGATCGCGGGCGTGCCCGAGATCGGGGACGGAGGCCAATACCAGCACCGCACAGGCGGTTTGCAACGGCGCCTTCCAGCGTGTCGGCCAGCGGTATGTTGAGGTTTTCCTTTGGTACGCGGTACTGCAAAGACGCGGCGCAAGGCCGCCGGAATCGATCCAGTCGCTCACGGTTTTCCTTCTCCAGCACCTACCCCTGGTGCAACAATGGCCATGCATTTCGCGGGCCAACTTTGAAGCCGTGTCGGCTCGCCGTCATCCCCGCGTCACACGGCAGAGGCGATACCTTGCACTTTATCACTTCACGCGGTGATTCGCGGTCAACCTGCCGCGTTGACGCAGCGGCCTGCGCTTTGGCATAACTAGTTGCCGGCATCCGTAGAGCTACGGAGGCCGGCATCGGGACACCATGAAGAACGGTCTGTATTCGATTCACGTCACCTTGCTGGATGGGCGCATCGGCAAGGGCAGCGGCGTCGTCATGTTCCGCGACGGCAAAATCCTGGGCGGCGATGCCTATCTGTTTTACACCGGCACCTACACCGTGAAGAACGATACGTTCAAGGGTGAGGTGCTGGTCCAGCGCCATACCTCAAGTCCGGATGCCAATCCGCTGTTCGGCGGTCCGGCCCCGGTCGGCATCGGAGTAACGGGCACCTTCACCGACACGCGCGGAACCATGAACGGGACCGCGCTGGTCGGCAAGGCCAGCCAGATTTTCGGCGCGACGCTGCGCAAGCTTGCCGACATCGACTAGCGTTCGCGTGTTCGCATGAAACGCTATTCGGCCGCCTGCTCCAGCGGCGCGACGCGCGGCAGGATGATCTGGATTCGCGTGCCGCCACCGGGTTCCGAATCGAGGTCGAGCCGACCGCCGAGGCGGTTGGTCACGATGCTGTAGACGATGTGCAGCCCGAGCCCGGTGCCGCCCTGATCCCGCCGCGTGGTGAAGAACGGATCGAAGGCGCGGCGGCGGACGTCGAGGCTCATGCCGCAACCATTGTCCGAAAAAATGATCTCGACATTGTCCTTGCCGGATTCCCGCGCCCGGATATCGATGGTGCCGGCTCTGCCGTTCGGGAATGCATGCGCGACCGCGTTGAGGAACAGGTTGGTCAGCACCTGCCCGTAGGGACCGGGATAGCTGTTCATGATGAGATTGGGCTGGCAATCGACCATCAGCGTCAGATTGTGCTTTCGCAAGCCCGGCCGCAAGCTCATCACGACCTGCTCGGTGAGGTCGGCAAGGTCGAAACTGCGCTGATCCGAATAGTTGCGATCGGCGGCAACCTGCTTGAACGACTGGATCAGCTCGGCCGCGCGATTGAGGTTGGCCACGAGCTGCGATGACGCATCGCGGCAGGTCTCCAGGAACTCATTGAGGCTCGATCGCCGGAGATCGCCGCGCGCGACTTCGTCGGCGAATATCGCGGTCTTGCGTTCCAGCGCGGAGGCAACCGTCAGGCTGATGCCGACGGGGTTGTTGACTTCATGGGCGACGCCGGCCACCAGCCGGCCGAGGGCTGCGAGCTTCTCCGCCTCGATCAGCGAAGCCTGGGTCTCGCGCAGATTGCGCAACGCCGTTTCGGCGGCATCCTTGGCCTTGCGCATCTCCAGTTCGCCGCGCTTGCGCTCGCCGATGTCGAGCGCGACCGTGACGATATTCTCGATCTCGCCGTCGGCATCGAGCAGCGGCAGCTTGTTCACCAGCCATTGCCGCATGTTGCCGGAGGCATCCTTGTATTCCTCCTCGTAGAAACCGAGCCCGCTGCGCGCTTTCAGCACCCGCTGGTCATTCTCGTCGGTCTTCTGCGCGCCGTAGCGCGACATCAGATCGCTCGTGGTGCGTCCGATGGCGTCGCCGGGCTCGATCCCGAAAATGCCCGCCATGTAGCGGTTCATCAGGACGTAGCGAAGGTCCCGATTCTTGACATTGATCACCGCGGGCACGGTATCGATCACCATCTGCAGCATCCGGCGGCCTTCGGCGATCGCGTCCTCGGCGCGTTTCTGGTCGGTGATGTCGCGCACCGTGCCCTCGTAGCGGATCACCTCGCCCTTTTCGTCCCGCACCGCGGTGGCGCTGTCGGAGAGCCAGAGGATATCGCCGTCGCGCCGGTGCACCTGATATTCAAATTCGCGCACCATGCCGTCGCGCTGCATCAGAAACTGGTATTGCTCGCGCGCCGCCGGGTGCACGTAGACCATGCTGGCGACGTCGCTGATGCTGTTGATCAACGCCTGCGGCGTGTCATAGCCCATGATCCGCGCCAGCGCCGGATTGGCGTTGAGCAGCGCGCCGGCGGGCGTGGTCACGTAAATCCCGTCGATGGAGGTCTCGAACAGTTTACGGTAGCTCTCTTCGGCAAGCCGCTGCTCGGCGAGCGCATGCACCGCCGCTTCGCGCGCGGTATCGGCCTCGACTAGGGTGCGCCGGAACACTTCGGCGGCGCGCGCGATGTCGCCGATCTCGCTGTGCACGTCGGTGCTCGGAATGGAAATGTCCTTCCCGCCGGCGGCGAGCGAGCGGATCGAGCTTGCGATCGCCGCCAGCGGCCGCACGGTGAGGCTGACCACGACCAGCGCCGCAAAGATTCCGATCAGGACACCGACCGTTCCGAGCACGATGCTTTGCCACTTGGCGTCTCTTAGGGTGCGCGCAAAGTCGCGGGACAGAATGCGACCGCGGTGCGTGCTGACTTCGCGCAACAGTTCGGTGACGCGCTGAATCAGGCGACCGTCGGTGCCCAGTACCTCGCGGTCGATGTCGGCGATCTGGCGTTCCCGAAGCGATATCGCGACGATCCGCTCGGCGTAGTCGTTGACCGCGGTCCGCAGCTTGTCGTCCGCGATTGTCATGGTCTGCATGGTCTTGGCCGCCTGCTCGGCGGCGGATGGATCATGCGCCAGCAGCGCGGTTGCAATACGGCTTTGCGCCTGCGACAGCGCCGAGCCCAGCGTCGGATCGGAACTGTCGGCGACGGCCTTGTCGAACTGCTCGCGCAGCGCCGGAAGTCCCTCGATCAGATCGGCACGGCGGTTGATCAGCACCGAGATACGCTCAATGCCGCTGCGATAGGTCGACAGACGCTCGGCCACGCCGTCGAGCATTTCCTGCTGCTCCGGCGCGAGCTCCAGCCGCGTCTTCTTCAGAAGCGCGCTCAATTCGGCGGCCGCCTGCCCGACCCGTTCGGAATGGTCGGCCGGGTTGACGACGAAATCGCGCGCCGCCAGCCGCAGCTCGTTCATGCGGCGGTCGATCTCCTCGGCAAGGTCGCCGACATCCTGCAGCCGCTGCAGTTCGGCAAAAGTCGAGCCGATGTGGCGGATCGCGATCACGCTCGCCATGCTGGTTGCGGTGATCACGGCCAGCAACAACAGGAAGCTGCCAAAAGTCAGCCGCCCGATCGAAAGCGGTAACGATCGGATTCGTTGCAATATCGCTGCGAGTGCAGGTGGCATGGTTAATGAGACCGGCTTCAAAACCGCAGTATGTATACAACGTATTCCACTTCAGGGAGAACATGCCGGAGATGCGGGCATGGCAATGGAGGTAAGCTTTGGCGCCTTGAAATGGCGGATTTTCGGCGGCGGCTCACGGCCGCGAAAGACGTCAATCCGCTGATATGCCGGCCTCCTTGACCACCCTCGCCCACAGCGCGACGTCGGCCTTGATGATGTCGGCGAACTCCAAAAGCGGCGCGCTCTTCGGCTCGCACCCGGCGATGTCGAGCTTTTGCCGCACATCCGCGGTCGCCAGCGCCGTCTCCAGCGCCTTGCTGACGCGCTCGACGATCGGCTGCGGCGTTGCCGCCGGCAACACGATGCCGAACCACGGCGTCACCTGCGCCTTCGGATAGCCCTGCTCGGCGAGCGTCGGCACGTCGGGGAAGTATTTGGTGCGGCCGTCGTTGATGGTGGCGATGATCCGGATCGCGCCGGTCTGCACCTGTCCCAGTGCCTGGTTCACGGAGAAGAAGGACGCCGTGACCAGTCCGGAGGCGATGTCGGGCACCATCTGCGGGTAACCGCGATAGCCGATGCCGGTGACGTCGATGCCGGCAGCTTTCTTGAACAATTCGAAGCCGAGATGGCCGGTCGAGCCCTGGCCGGGATGGCCATAATTCAGCGTCCCCGGTTTTGACTTCGCGAGCGCGACGAACTCGGCGACGTTTTTCACCGGCAGGCTGGTCGGCACGATGAAGACATTCGGCGCCCGGCAAATCTCGCCGACGGCCGCAAAATCGCGCTGCGGATCCCAGCGCAGATTCTTGTCGAGCGCCGGACTTGCGGCGAAGAAGGTCGTCGCCAGCAGCCAAGTGTAGCCGTCGGGCGCCGAGCGGGCGACGTCTTCGGCGGCGATCGAGCCGTTCGCACCGGATTTGGATTCGACGACGATCGAGGCGCCATTCCACTGCGCCGCCATATTCTGCGCGACGATACGGCCGAACACGTCGGCCACAGTTCCCGGCCCATAGGGAATGACGATCCGGATGGGCCGCGACGGAAATTCCTGCGCCACCGAACCGCACGGCGCGGCGAGAAGCGCAAGGCATGCGCCGATGACGACTCCGATGCGCCGCAAGTCCATGGTTTGCCCCGCTCTGCGCTCGCTAGCCGATCGCACCGACTTCAAACAGCTCGCCGTCGTAGCCGGCCTCGCGCGGAATGCGGAGCTGCCGTCCGCCATTGAGCCTGGTCATGACCGGCATCACGGTGACGATGTTCTTGCCCCTGGAATCGTCGAGCGCGGCCTTCACGTTCGACTGTTTGCCGAGCTTGATCAGGTTGCGCGTGGTCGGGAACGGCAGCTTGAAGCGCCCGCTTTCGCCACCCTCCAGCGCCTCGCGCGGCGAGACCCAGATCGAGTCGGTGGACTCCTTGCCGTCATGGGCACCGAGCTGCTCCGGAGGCGCGGCGGCAAGGAAGAACCAGGTGTCGAACCGTTTTGGCATGCCCTCCGGCGTGATCCAGTGCGCATAGGGCACGAGCTCGTCGAGCGCCAGCAGGAGGCCGTTATCGGTCAAGACCTTCAGGAAAGTCGTCTTGCCCTCACAGAGTGAAGCGCGATGCGCTACCTCGATCTCGCCCGCGCGCTTGGCATCGACCAGCGCCTTCGTTTCCCTAGGTCGTGCCAGCAGGATGCCGCTTTCCTCAAAGGTCTCGCGGATCGCCGCGATACGGAAACTTAAAGCGCCTTCATCGAGCCCGTCGCCGCCCGAATAGAGCGCTGGATTTTCGATGATCTCCTTGTCGCCCTTGTCGACGCTGCCGCCGGGAAACACCAGCGCGCCGGAATTGAAATCGATCTCATAATGGCGAACCATCATGAAGACCTCGATTTCGTCGCGGCTCTTGCCGTCGACGCCCCTTGCCGCATTGTCGCGCAGCAAGAGGATGGTGGACGCGGGACGCGGCGCGACGATCTCGGCCATTATCTCAACCCGCGGCACTTGATTGCGGTTGCAGATTGGCGCGCTTGTCAAAGCGCGCCACCCGCGACAGCAGATAATCCACTTCCGCCCTAGCGGTCGCCGTGATCGCGGCAGAAGGCTTGCGCTGCGCGCTGGAGGCGATCACACCGCGCTTCTGCAGCACATATTTGCGCACGGCCAGGCCCGCGCCGGGCTGCTGCTCGTAGCGGATCAGCGGCAGATGCGCGTCGAACAAATCATGCGCTGCGTCGCGCTTGCCTTCCTTCGACAATCTCACGACATCGATCAACAGTTCCGGGAAGGCGTAACCGGTCATCGCGCCGTCGGCGCCGCGCTCCATCTCGAAATCCAGGAACAGCCCACCATTGCCCGTCAAAATCGACAGCGGCCGCAGCGAACCATCCTTCTGGAAGCCGCGCAGCGCGGAGATTTTTTCAAGGCCCGGCCAGTCCTCATGCTTGAGCATCACGCAGGAGGGACTATCCATCACGATCTTGCGGATTACGGCCGGGGTAAACACCACCGACAAGGTCAGCGGATAATCCTGCAGCACCCAGGGAATGTCGCCGATCGCCTCCTGCGCCTGCTTGAAGTAGCCGGTGATCTGATCGTCGGTGCGCAAATTCGGCGGCGGCGCGATCATCACGCCGGCGGCACCCGCATCCATCGAGGCTTTGGCGAGCGAGCGCATCGAGGCAAAGCCCGGTGCGGAGACGCCGACGATGATCTGCATGTTTTTCGCGCGCTTGACGAAGCGGATCGCCACCTGCTCGGCTTCCGCGGCGTCGAGTTTCGGCGCTTCGCCCAAGATCCCCAGCACCGTGACGCCGTCACAGCCGGCCTCGGCATAGAAATCGGTCAGCCGGTCGATCGATTTCTCGTCGATGCGGCCGTCGTCATGGAACGGCGTCGGTGCGATCGCAAAGGTGCCGGCGGCTTTGGCGGTGAGCTTTGTCATTTGAGCCTCTATCTTATGTTAGAACCGCCGCGCGCCCATCTTGATCTGTTCTTCGGAGAAGAAGATGTCCTTGGCATGGGCGACGATATCCTCGGGCTTCCATCCCGTATGCGGCGGCTTCCAGCCTTCCATTTCCATCATCCGCATTTCGCGCACGCCGCGCGGGCCGGAGACGCCAAGCACCTTGCCGGTCTGGTCGCCCGACAAATCGCTGACCATGTATAGCACGGCCGGCGCGATGCCGTCCGGCCCCAACGCGGCACCTGGGTTTTCCTTATAGCGTGGCAGGTCTGCGGTCATACGGGTCAGGGCGCCCGGCGCGAGCGTCCAGATCCGGATGTTGTACTTGCGGCCCTCGATCGCGAGCACGTTCGACAGCCCCCAGATACCGCCCTTGGCGGCGCCGTAATTGGTCTGGCCGAAATTTCCGATCAGGCCGGAGGTCGAGGACGTATTGACGATGACGCCGCCGCCATTGTCGCGCATCCAGCGGAATACGGGCTGGGTGCAGCAGAAGGTGCCTTTGAGATGCACCCTGATCACCTTGTCCCAGTTAGCCTCTTTCGCCTTGGCGAAGGTCTCGTCCACGAGGATGCCGGCATTATTGACCAGGATGTCGGCGCGGCCGAAATTCTTGATGGCGTCGTCGAACACCGATTGCCCGCCGGCGATAGTCGAGATATCGGCGCCGTTGGCGACCGCCCGGCCGCCCTCGGCCTTGATCGCGTCGACCACCTTTTGCGCCATCGATTTGTCGGCGCCGGAGCCGTCGCGCGGTCCGCCCAAATCATTGACCACGACCGCTGCGCCCTCGCGCGCAAACAGCTTTGCGTAGGCCTCACCGAGCCCGCCGCCCGCGCCGGTGATCAGCGCAACCTTGCCGTCGAGTAATCCCATGGTGTTTCTCTCCCGTTGTCGCCGTTCTTCCTTGCCTCTCCCCGCAAGCGGGGTGAGGGAGCGCACCGTCCTCTCTGTTTCAACCCAGCACCGTCCTGCCGCTCTTGATGACGGTGACGCCTCGCGCCTTCACCTTGGCTTCGAACGAAATCACGCTGCCGTCCTTCCACAATTCCATCGTCACGGTCTCGCCGGGATAGACCGGCGAGGAAAACCGCGCCGCGTGCTGTTTGAAGGCTGAGGGGTCGTAATCGGCGTAGGTCTGCAACACGCCGCGGCAGGTGATGCCATAGGTGCACATGCCGTGCAGGATCGGTCTTGGAAAACCGGCGCGCTTGGCGAACTCCGGATCGGAGTGCAGCGGATTGCGGTCGCCGCAGAGGCGGTAAACCAGCGCCTGGTCCGGCCGGGTGGAGATGTCGACTGTCCTGTCGGGGCTGCGGGTCGGCACCTGGTGCGGCTCGGGCTGGCCTTCGGACGGCCCGCCAAAACCGCCGTCGCCGCGTGCGAAGCGCGACGCCACCAGCGTCGCCAGCTTCTCGCCGTCCGCATTCTTCAACACCGTCTGGTGCCGGATCACCGCGCCCTTGTCCTTGCCCTTGTCCCACACCGCGAGCACGGAAGAGTCCGCGGTGATGTGGGCTGCGGTCGCGAGCGGCTTGTGGAAGGTGATGTCGCGCTCGCCATCGACCACCATGACGCGGTTGAGATTCATCTCGCCGGGGCCCGCGCCCCATGCTGCCACGGAAGCAAATGTCGGGACCACTTTCAGCGCGCGCGGCGTGGCGACGGCCTCGTTGACAAAGGCGAGCTCCTTCTCGTCCATCGGATCCGCGCCCAAGCCGATGCCGTAGGCGTAGAGCATGACTTCGCGATCAGTGTAGGCGTATTTCTGGCCGAGATTTTTCAGCGCAATCAGCTCGTCGTACTTGATCGGCATTTTTCGTCCTCTTCCCGAATTCTCTCTTCTTGCGGGCGCCCGTTGCTGCGCCCTCTCCCCTTGTGGGAGAGGGCAACA
>Ga0213853_10527841_pt1 | contig 10643 bp, 7 predicted proteins | sample ABR_2016_MetaT_FD_164456 | JGI IMG/M metagenome (GOLD analysis project Ga0213853, IMG submission 164456) | Metatranscriptome of freshwater sediment microbial communities from post-fracked creek in Pennsylvania, United States - ABR_2016... | ecosystem: Environmental > Aquatic > Freshwater > Creek...
CACCAGGAAGGGCGGCACGCGCTGCAGCCCAACGGCCGTTGCGGCGAGCAGGCTCCACAGCGCGACGGCACCGGCGGCGAGCCAGAGAGGGGGAATGCGGGCCAGGGAAGCTCCGGGAGCGAGGATTTGACGCGGCGCAGACCCGCGCGACTTGCGATGTGCCAGAATTCGGCGGCGCGATCGCGCAGCCCACCGGACGGACAGGGGGATGCGGACGCCACCGTGCGCCGAACGCGGCGCGCAGACAGTCTAAACGGGGAGATCGGGCATGCGTGACGTCCTCATCGTAGCCGGAGCGCGCACCGCGGTCGGCACCTTCGGCGGCAGTCTCAAGGACGTCCCGCCGACTCGGCTCGGCGCGATCGTCGTGCGCGAGGCGCTGGCGCGCGCCGGCGTCGCCGGCAGCGAGGTCGGCCATGTCGTGTTCGGCCACGTCGTCAACACGGAACCGCGCGACATGTACCTCGGCCGCGTCGCCGCGCTCGACGGCGGTGTCGACCAGGCCACGCCGTGCCTGACGCTGAATCGCCTGTGCGGCAGCGGCCTGCAGGCGATCGTCTCGGCGGCCCAGATGGTGCTGCTCGGCGATGCGGACATCGCGATCGGCGGAGGAGCCGAGAACATGTCGCGCGGACCCTACCTGCTGCCGTCGGGCCGCTGGGGCCAGCGCATGGGCGACGCGAACGTCGTCGACATGATGACCGGCGCGCTGCACGATCCGTTCGGCGCAATCCACATGGGCGTGACCGCCGAGAACGTCGCCGCGAAATGGAGCGTCACGCGCGACGACCAGGATCGCCTGGCGCTCGAGAGCCACAAGCGCGCCGCCGCCGCGATCCGCGACGGGCGCTTCAAGAGCCAGATCGTGCCGGTCGAGGTCAAGGGCCGCAAGGGCGTCGTGCAGTTCGATACCGACGAGCACGTGCGGGGCGACGTGACCCTCGAGGAACTCGCCAAGCTGCGGCCGGTATTCAAGAAGGAAAACGGCACCGTGACCGCCGGCAACGCGTCGGGCATCAACGACGCCGCGGCAGCGGTCGTGCTGATGGAGCGCGCAATCGCCGAGAAGCGCGGCGTCAAGCCGCTCGCGCGGCTCGTCAGCTACGGCCACGCGGGCGTCGATCCGAACTACATGGGAATCGGTCCGGTGCCGGCATCGCGCAAGGCGCTCGAGCGTGCCGGGCTGACGATCGGGCAGATCGACGTCATCGAGGCCAACGAGGCGTTCGCCGCGCAGGCCTGCGCGGTGACGCGGGACCTCGGCGCCGATCCCGCGCGCGTGAACCCGAACGGCAGCGGCATCTCGCTTGGCCACCCGATCGGCGCGACCGGTGCCATCATCACGCTCAAGGCGCTGTACGAACTGCAGCGCACCGGCGGGCGCTACGCGCTCGTCACGATGTGCATCGGCGGCGGGCAGGGGATCGCCGCGATCTACGAGCGGATCTAGCCGATCGCAAGCGGCCGGACACGCGAAGCGCGCGCGCCACGAGTCGAAGTCGTCGAGCGCGGCAAGGTCGCGGTCGAGCCCGACCGGCACGCCTGGTAGCCGAGCGCCGTCCTGCAGATCTGAACGATCGCGCCGATCCGCTCAACCCAGCCAGGCCGCGACCGCGTCGAGCGGGCCGACATCGATCGCCAACTGCGCCTGCGCGCGGACGACGGGCTTGGCGCGGTACGCGACCGACAGACCGGCATTGCGCATCATCGGCAGGTCGTTCGCGCCGTCACCGATGACGATCGCCGCCTGCGCCGTGCAGCCGATCCGCGCACACGCGTCGGCCACCGCGCGCGACTTGCCGTCTCCGTCGACGATCGCACCGTCCAGTTCGGGTGCGCCGAGCACGGTGCCCGTGAGCCGCCCGTCGGCGATCTCGAGCTCGTTGGCGACGCTCTCGTCGAGTCCCAGCCTTTGCTGCAGGCGCGTCGCGAAATAGGTGAATCCGCCCGACACGAGCAGCGTGCGCAGGCCACGGGCGCGCGCCGCGGCGACCAGGCTTTCGGCGCCGGGCGACAGCCGCACGCGCTCGCGATAGACGCGTTCGAGGATCGCGGCATCGACGCCGGCGAGCAGCGCGACGCGCTCGCGCAGGCTGGCCGCATAGTCGGTCGCCTCGCCGCGCATCGCGGCATCCGTCAGCGCGGCGACCTCGGCGCCGCGGCCGGACAGCGCGGCGATCTCGTCGACGCATTCAACGGTGATCAGCGTCGAGTCCATGTCCATGGCGAGCAGCTTGAAACGACTCCAATCCAGCCGCGGATCGATCAGCGCCGCGTCGCACTTCCAGAAGCTCGCCAGCGCCGCGATGACCTTGCGTGTCGTCGGGTCATCGCGAATGCCGGACAGGCGCGCGACGCCGGGACCGTGCCGCACCCCGCCCGCCAGGCACGCGACGCGGAAGGCCTCGACCGCATCGCCCGGCAGATCGGGGCCCTGGATCACGAGATCCAGCTCGTGCGCAGCGAGCCGATTCATTGCAGCGCGCGGAATACCGACTGCAACTGGCGCAGGCGGGCGTCGAGATCGGCGGTCTTGACGTCGATGCGCAGGCGGTCGGGCCCCGCCAGTCGCATCGTCCGCTCGCGCTGGATCAGCGCGATCAGCCGCGACGGATCGATCGGCGGCTTCGGCACGAAGGTCAGCAGGATCACGTCACCCGAGGCATCGATCTTCTTGACGCCGGCGCGCAGCGCGGCGAGCCGCAGCCGGTGGACCTCGAGCAGCGCGCGGGCGGCGTCCGGAAGGCGGCCGAAGCGATCGACGATCTCTTCGCGCAGCGCGATCAGGCCGTCCTCGTCGGTGGCACTGGCCAGTTTCTTGTAGAGCGACAGGCGCTGGTGCACGTCGCCGATGTAGTCGGCGGGCAGCAGCGTCGGCACGTGCAGATTGATTTCGGCGACCGCCTCGAAAGGCGCGGCGAGGTCGGGCTCGCGGCCCGCGCGCAGCGCGCGCACCGCCGCATTGAGCATCTGGCTGTACAGCTCGAAGCCGACTTCCTGCAGACTGCCCGATTGCTGCTCGCCGAGCACTTCGCCGGCGCCGCGGATCTCGAGATCGTGCATCGCCAGGTAGAAGCCGCTGCCGAGTTCCTCCATCGCCTGGATCGCCTCGAGGCGCTTGGCGGCGTTCTTCGTCAGCGCGGCGGCGTCCGGCACCATCAGGTAGGCGTAGGCCTGGTGATGCGAGCGGCCGACGCGCCCGCGCAGCTGGTGCAGCTGCGCGATGCCGAAGCGATCCGCGCGGTGCATGATGATCGTGTTGGCGGTCGGCACGTCGATGCCGGTCTCGATGATCGTCGTGCACAGCAGCAGGTTGAAACGCTGCTGGTAGAAGTCGTGCATCACGCGCTCGAGTTCGCGCTCCGGCATCTGGCCATGCGCGATCTCGATGCGCGCCTCCGGTACGAGTTCGGCGAGCCGCGCGCGCCGGTTTTCGATCGTCTCGACCTCGTTGTGGAGGAAGTAGATCTGGCCGCCGCGCTTGAGCTCGCGCAGGCAGGCCTCGCGGACCATGCCGGCCGACTCGTTGCGCACGAAGGTCTTGATCGCCAGTCGACGCTGCGGCGCGGTCGCGATCACCGAGAATTCGCGTATGCCTTCCATCGACATCGCCAGCGTGCGCGGGATCGGCGTCGCGGTCAGCGTCAACACGTCGACCTCGGCGCGCAGCGACTTCAGGCGTTCCTTCTGGCGCACGCCGAAACGGTGCTCCTCGTCGATGACGACGAGCCCGAGCCGCGCGAAGCGGATCTCCGGGCCGAGAATCTTGTGGGTGCCGATGACGATGTCGACCGTTCCGGCGGCGATGCCGGCCAGCGCCTGCGTCACCTCGCGCGGGCTGCGGAAGCGCGACAGCTCGACGATGTTGACGGGCCAGTCGGCGAAGCGGTCGCGGAAGGTCTGCGCATGCTGTTCCGCCAGCAGCGTCGTCGGGCACAGCACGGCGGCCTGGCGGCCGTCGCTGACCGCGATGAACGCGGCGCGCAGCGCGACCTCGGTCTTGCCGAAGCCGACGTCGCCGCAGACCAGGCGGTCCATCGGGAAGCCGGCGCGCATGTCCTGCACGACGGCCTCGATCGCGGCCTTCTGGTCGGGCGTCTCGTCGAAACCGAAGCCGGCGGCGAACGCGTCGTAGTCTGCGGCCTTGAATTCGAAGCCGTGGCCCTTGCGCGCGGCGCGCTGCGCGTACAGGTTGAGCAGTTCGGCGGCGCTGTCGCGCACCTGGCGCGCGGCCTTCTTGCGCGCTTTGTCCCAGTCGCCCGAGCCGAGCACGTGCAGCGGGGCGGCATCGGGATCGGCGCCACTGTAGCGACCGATCAGGTGCAGCTGCGCGACGGGCACGTAGAGCTTGGTGTCGTTGGCGTACTGCAGGTGCAGGAACTCGGCGGCGCCTTCGCCGAGGTCGAGCGTCTCGAGGCCGAGGTAGCGCCCGATGCCGTGGTCGGCATGGACGACGGGATCGCCGACGCGCAGCTCGGCGAGGTCGCGCACCATCGCATCGACGTTCGATGCGCGTTCGCGGGTTCGGCCGCGCTGGCGGCGCGGACTCGTCGCGTACAGTTCGGTCTCGGTGACCAGCGCGACGCCGGCACCGGGCACCGCGAATCCCTCGTGCAGCGGGGCGACGGTCAGCGCGAGTCGCGCGTCGGCGGCCAGGAATGCCGCGAAGTCGGCCGCCTCGACGAAGTCGATGGCGTGCTCCTGCAGCATCTGCGCGATCGTCTCGCGCCGGCCGGCCGAGTCGGCGGCGAGCAGCGTACGGCCGGCGAATCCGCTGCTCCAGGCACGCAGCAAGGCGACCGGATCGTCGTTCTTGCGCTCGATCCGCAGGCGCGGCAGCCGCGCGAATGCCGGGTGCTCGCCGTCCGCGAGCGCCAGCCGCGCGAAGGGCCCGGCGGCCGTGAAGAAACCTTCCGGCGACAGGAACAATTCCGCCGGCGGCAGGCAAGGGCGCTCGGTGTCGCGCGCGAGAAAGCGGTGGCGCTCGGCGGTCTCGGTCCAGAAGCGCCGGCAGCTCGCCTCGATCGCGCCGTGCAGCACGAGCGTCGCGTCCGCGGGCAGGTAGTCGAACAAGGTTGCCGTGCGCTCGAAGAACAGCGGCAGGTAGTACTCGATGCCGGCGCTCGGGATGCCGTTGCCGACATCCCGGTAGACCGGCGTGCGGCTCGGGTCGCCGTCGAACGCTTCGCGCCAGCGCCCGCGAAAGGCGGTGCGCGCGCCCTCGTCGAACGGGAATTCGCGGCCTGGCAGCAGGCGGATGCGCGGCACCGGGTAGAGGCTGCGCTGGGTGTCCGGGTCGAAGCTGCGGATCGATTCGATCGTGTCGTCGAGCAGGTCGATCCGGTAGGGGATCGCGGTACCCATCGGGAACAGGTCGACGAGGCCGCCGCGCACCGAGAATTCGCCGGGGCCGACCACCTGCGCCATGTGCTGGTAGCCGGCACCGACGAGTTGCGCGCGCAGGCCTTCGACGTCGAGCCGATCGCCCTGTGCGAAGAAGAACGTGCGGCCGGCGACGTATTCGGCGGGCGCGACGCGGTACAGCGCGCTCGGCGCCGCCAGCACCAGGACGTCCAGCGGATCCGCGCCCGCGCTGCGCTGGCGTCGTGCATGGAGGCGGTACAGTGCCTCCAGGCGTTCCGAGACCAGTTCGTGGTGCGGCGACAGCAGATCGTAGGGGAGCGTTTCCCAGTCGGGGAAAGCGCGCACGGTCAGCGTCGGATCGATCCAGGGCAATTCGTCGATCAGGCGCTGAACATCGAGCGCGTCGGCGCAGACGACCACGGTCAGGCGTCCGGCGACGCGAGCGGCCGCGGCGACCTGCGCCAGCAGCAGCGCATCGCCGGATCCGGGCGGACGCGGCACGCCGAAACGCTCGCCGGCGGCGAGCACCGGAGTGCCGATGGAAAGGCGCGCAGTCGGTTCGGGAGCGTTCACGGTCAGGGGCTTGCGCAGCGGCCGGCCCGGTTTGCGGTCCGGTTTGCGACCCGGAAAGCGGCCCGGGAGCGCCGCCCGCCGCGCGCGCAGCGGCGAGTCAGCGGCGGGATTCGAGCGGCTGGATCCGGGCGGCGACGGCGCGCGCCGCGCACAGGCCTCGCAGGCGCCGGCGCGGGCCGCATCGAATGCATCGCTATTATACGGTTCCGATCCACGCCATCCCACCGCCAAGCGACGTCGAGCTTGCCACGCCTGTTCGGAGTCATTCCTGCCGCCGGCAGCGGCGTGCGCATGGGCTTGGGCCAGCCCAAGCAGCATCTCGCACTCGGCCGGCGCACGCTGCTCGGCCATGCGGTGGATGCGCTGCTGCGTGAACCGCGCATCGACCGCGTCGTCGTCGTCGTCGGCGCCGGCGATTCGGTGGCAGGCTCATTGCAGTCCGACCCGCGGACCATCGTCGCGGCGGTCGGCGGTTCGTCGCGCGCCGAAAGCGTGCGCAACGGGCTGCGGCAGCTCGCCGGGGACGCGGCCGGCGATGACTACGTGCTGGTCCACGATGCGGCGCGGCCCTGCCTCGATCGCGCGGAGCTGGCGAGCCTGATCGATGCCGCGCTCGGCGACGACGTCGGCGCGCTGCTCGGGGTTCCGATGGGCGAGACGGTCAAGCGCGAGCGCGACGGGCGCGTCGTGCAAACGGTCGATCGGCGCGGCCTGTGGCGGGCGGCGACGCCCCAGATGTTCCGCTACGCGCTGCTGGCGCGCGCGCTCGAGTCGTCCGGTGATCTCGCCGGGATGACCGACGAGGCGGCGGCGGTCGAAGGACTCGGCTACGCGCCGCGCCTCGTCGCCGGCGCGCCGACCAACATCAAGGTCACGCTGCCGGGCGACCTTGCGCTGGTTGAGGCGATCCTCCGGCTGCAGGGGCGATGGTGAGGCGCGCGCGGGGGCCGGTGGCGCGCCGCGGTGCTCCGGCGGCGCCGTGTTCGGCGCGATCGGAGCGGCGATGAAAGCGATACGCGTGGGTCAGGGCTTCGATGTGCATGCGCTCGTGCCGGGCCGTCGCCTGGTGATCGGCGGCGTCACGATCGACCACCCGCAGGGCCTGCTCGGGCATTCCGACGCCGACGTGCTGCTGCACGCGATCATCGACGCGCTGCTCGGCGCGGCCGGGCTCGGCGACATCGGACGCTGGTTCCCCGACACCGAGGCGGCGCACAAGGACGCGGACAGCCGCGTACTGCTGGAACGCGTCGCCGCACGCATCGCCGAGGCCGGATGGCAGGTCGGCAATCTGGACTGCATCGTCGTCGCGCAGGCGCCGCGCATCGCGCCGCACGTCGACGCGATGCGCAGGTTGATCGCGGCGACGCTGGCCGTCGAGCCGACCGCGGTCGGCATCAAGGGCAAGACCACGGAGCGACTCGGGCTGACCGGGCGCGGCGAGGGCATCGCCGCGTTCGCGGTCGCCTTGCTGACGAAAGCGTAGATCGCGCCGCTAGGGCCTGGTCACGCCATGAATGCCCGCGCGTGCGAGGGGCAGCTCGAGCTGAGCGCGCAAGCCGTGCGGCGGATTCGCGGCGAGGTCGAGGCGGCCGCCGTGGCGGGCCGCGACGCGCTCGATGATCGCCAGGCCGAGTCCGCTGCCGGTGCTGCCGCTGCGTGCCGAATCGCCTCGTTCGAAGGGGCGCATCACCCGCTCGAGGTCTGCGACCGCGATGCCCGGGCCGCAGTCGCTGACCGTCAGGCGCGCCTTCGCATCGTCGTGCTCGACGGTGACGCGAACCTGCAGCGTTCCGCTGTCCGGATCGCGCCCGTAGCGCAGCGCGTTCGTCAGCAGATTGTCGGTCGCGCGCATCAGCTCGATCGGATTGCCGCGTACGGCGACCCCCGGTGCGATCGCGCAGCCGACCGTCGCCGCGGCGGCCTTGCCAAGGATCCGCGTGACGGCGTCCGCGGCCAGCGTCGACAGGTCGACCGGATGGAAATCCGGCACCGCGGCCGGCCGCGCGTAGTCTAGGAACTGCGTGACGATCGCGTCCATCTGCTCGATGTCGTCGGTCATCGCCTGGCGCGTCGCGGCGGGCAGTTCGTTGATCTCGACTTCCAGCCGCAAGCGGGTCAGCGGCGTGCGCAGGTCGTGCGAAATGCCCGCGAGCAGCACGGCGCGGTCGCGGGCGAGCTGGTCCAGATCGGCGACCATCCGGTTGAAATTGCGGTTCACCGTGCGGATCTCGGCGGGCCCGGTTTCCGGCAGGCGGGCCGGGGCGCGCCCGGCGCCGAGCGCGCGCGCGGCGGCGGAGAGTTCCGACAGCGGCCGGTTGACCAGGCGCGTGATCGCCACCGCGACCAGCAGGCCGAGCAGCATCGCGACCAGCGCCCAGCCGATCCACGTGCGACCCGGCGCGCGGTCGAGCAGGTTGCGCTCGATGTAGACCCAGTAGCCGTCGTCCTCGATCTCGAAGCTGACCCAGATGCCCGGCACGCCGTTGACCGCGGCGCCGACCACGGTTCCCGTGCCGAGCCGCTCGATCACGTATTCCGCGGTGCGCTCGAGCAGCGGCTGCGGCGCGAACGGTTGCACCTGGTCGCTGGATTCGCGCGGCACGACGCGGATGCCTTCGGCGTCGATCAGTTCCAGCAGCAGGCCGCGCCGCCGCGTCGGATCGGAGTAGACCAGCGCGGACTTGGTCGTATTGACGATCGAGACGATCTCGCGCGCCGCCTGCTGGGCGAAGCGATCGCGCTCGAATAACTGGAAAAGCTGCAGGGCGACCCAGAAACTGGTCGCGATCAGCGCGACGATCAGCAGGAACGTGCGCCAGAAAAGCGATGGACTGAGCGTCACCGGCCCGGCGGGCGCATCACGAAGCGCCGTCCGGAATGAAGACGTAGCCGAGGCCCCAGACGGTCTGGATGTAGCGCGGCTTGGCGGGATCCGGTTCGATCAGCTTGCGCAGCCGGGAAATCTGCACGTCGAGGCTGCGGTCGAATGCCTCGTACTCGCGTCCGCGGGCCAGTTCCATCAGTTTTTCCCGCGACAGCGGCATCTTCGGATGGCGTGCGAAGACCTTCAGCACCGCGAATTCACCGGTCGTCAGCGCCACGGGCTCGCCGGCACGCGCCAACGCGCGCGTCGACAGGTCGAGGACGAATTCGCCGAACTCGACGCTGCCGGCCTCCTGCGACGGCGCGCCGGGAATCTCGGCCGGCGACTTGCGGCGCAACACGGCATTGATCCGCGCGAGCAATTCGCGCGGGTTGAACGGCTTGGCCAGGTAGTCGTCGGCGCCCATTTCGAGGCCGACGATCCGATCGACGTCCTCGCCCTTGGCGGTCAGCATGATGATCGGCGTCGGATCGTTGCCGCCGCGCAGGCGGCGCAGCACCGACAGGCCGTCTTCGCCGGGCATCATCAGGTCGAGGATCAGCACGTCGAAGCGCTCGCGCAGCCACAGCTTGTTCATCGCCTGGGCGCTTTCGGCCGTGAAGGTGTTGAAACCGTTGTCGGTCAGGTAGCGGCGCAGCAGATCACGCAGGCGCAGGTCGTCGTCGACGACCAGGATCTTGTGCGGCGCGGTCTTCGTGTTCATCGGTGCGTTCCTTGCCAGGTCGGGATGATGCCAGCGCGGCGGATCCACCGGCAGCGCGGTCGACCCGGGGGCGGCGCCGGTACTGGCAGACCAACGCGCCAGCCACGAATCCGGCTGGCCGCTGTGGACATCTTGTTACACAATTTACCGTAGCCGCGCGGTGTTTTGGTCGACGTTTTGCCTGCCGGGCCGCGTTAATACCTAACATGCCGATATCGACTGGGCGAGGGCACCCGAGGGCACCTTGAAGGCGTTGTCCGGAATTGTCTTGCTGCTGGCGTTGGCGGGTTTCGCGCCGGACGCGGCGTTGGCGCAGGCCGAGCCGCCCGGCGGCGGGGCGGGCGTTGCCGAAGCGCACGAGCAGACCCCGGACCACCGCCAGGCGCGCGCCCGCCTGATCGTCGAGCAGCGTGCCCAGGTCCAGCGCCAACTCGCCGAGCAACGCCGCCGCGCCGCGCTCGAGCGCGAGGCCCCGCCGCCGCCGCCCGGCGATCCCGGACGCCTTTCACCCGAGCAGCGCCGCCAGTTGCGCGAGCAGATCCGCGAAGCGCATCGCGAATGGAAGGTTGGCCGGCGTCCGCCCAAGGGTTAGTCGCGCGCAGTCCAGGCGATAGAATCCGCCCGTCCTCCGTCTCCCGGCGCCCGCGCCGGCTCATCCGTGCCGCCGTTCGACGCTTCCGCGACGTTTCACGCGACGATCCTGCTTGTCGATACGGCGACCGAGGATTGCCGTGTCGCGCTGTGCCGTGCCGCGATGCCGCGCACGGCGGCGGCCGTGCGCGTCGAAGCCGTCGGCCAGGGACATTCGCAACGCGTGCTTCCGATGGTCGACGCGCTGCTGCGCGAGCACAACCTGCGGCCGGGCGACTGCGATGCGTTCGCATTCGGTGCCGGGCCCGGAGCGTTCACGGGCCTGCGGATCGCCTGCGGGCTGGTCCAGGGCCTGGCGTTCGCGTCCGGGCGGCCTGTCGTCGGCGTCTGCACGCTGCGCGCTCTGGCGGTGGCCGGTGCGGGCGAAGCCGCCGACGAACGCGTGCTGGTCGCGATCGACGCCCGGATGCAGCAGCTGTACTGGGCGGTCTACGAGCGCGATGCCGGCGCGGCGGGCTGGCGCGA
>Ga0213853_10248895_pt1 | contig 10618 bp, 6 predicted proteins | sample ABR_2016_MetaT_FD_164456 | JGI IMG/M metagenome (GOLD analysis project Ga0213853, IMG submission 164456) | Metatranscriptome of freshwater sediment microbial communities from post-fracked creek in Pennsylvania, United States - ABR_2016... | ecosystem: Environmental > Aquatic > Freshwater > Creek...
CGCTGTTCGGCAGTCATGCCGTTGCCCGTTTCCGGAATATCGAACGCGTGGCGCGGCGGAAGCTACTGCAGTTGCACGCGGTCGCGGAGCTCGCGACCTTGCGGGTTCCGCCGGGGAGGCAGTTGGAGGCCTTAAAGGGCGATCGCAGGGGACAGTACAGCATTCGAATAAATGAGCAATGGCGCATCTACTTCCGGTGGAATGCAGAGGGCGCGCACGACGCCGAGATCGTCGACTACGACTAGGAGCGCATTCAATGGCCCGTAAGCTAGATGAAATTCATCCTGGGGAAATCCTGCTGGAGGATTTTCTGCGGCCGATGAAAATCAGCGCTCGTCAGCTGGCGTCGGACATCGACGTTTCGCCAAGCCGCATCAGCGAACTGGTCAATGGCCAGCGCCCGATTACTGCGGATACCGCCTTGCGCCTCGGCATCTACTTTCGCATGGAACCGCGGTTCTGGCTCAATCTCCAGGCTGAGTACGACATGCGAATGGCCGATCGGGAATTGCGCCCTAAGATCACAAGTCGCATTCGGGTATTCGAGCCCCAAACCGCATAGCGGATTCCCCTGGAGAACTCGTCGGGGTCATCAACTAATGTCGCGAGCTCCATCGAGAACGAGTGGCTTTGCGCGCAGCTGCTCACCGGTTTCAAGGTCCCGGTTGCGCGTTGCGAGATCGCCGACTTCGACGGCGTTCAAGTGCTCGTCGTCAACCGGTTTGATCGCCGGTTTTTGGACGACGGCAGCTGGATCCGGCGCCTGCCGCACGAGGACTTCGCGCAGATCGCGCGCGTAAGCCCGGACCGCAAGTACGAAAGCGAGGGGGACCAGGCGTCCGGTTCATCAATGACCAGCTATTCGGCCCGCTTCCAGGCCGACGTGCGCGGCCTGAGAACGTTCGGCGAGCGCCAAATCTGCGGTACTCTTCGTTCCCGGGAGAACACCCGATGTCAGGTGACCGTAGCCGGCGGCAGAACAAGTGACTGCAATCTTTCTAAGTCACAGCAGTCGAGACAACGTGCGCGCGGCCGAGATCAAGGCCCGGCTGGAAGGCATGGGGCACACATCGCTGTTCCTGGACTTCGATCCGGAAGATGGCATCAAACCCGGTTCTGACTGGGAAGACGATATCTATCAGCAACTCCGCCAGTGCCAGGCGGTAGTTGCGATCTTGACCCCCAACTGGCTGGCTTCGAAGTGGTGCTTTGCCGAAGTGGTCCAGGCCAGGGAGCAGGGCAAGGCGGTATTCCTGGTCGTCGTCGAACCCTCGTCCGGCTCGACTGCCATATTCGGCGACATCCAGCATGTCGATCTGACCGCCAATCAAGACGAAGGCTTTCGACGGCTTGAACTGGGCCTGAAGGCGCGCGGACTCGATCCAAAGGACGTCTTCGACTGGAGTCCGAATCGCTCGCCGTATCCCGGCCTTCTGGCATTTGCCGAGGAAGATGCCGCGATCTTCTTTGGCAGATCCGCCGACATCCAGAACGGGCTTGAAGTACTGGAAGCCTCGCGCCGCCACGGGAGGGGAAGCCCGCGAATCTTCCTTTTCGTCGGCGGGTCGGGCAGCGGGAAGTCCTCGCTCGTGCTGGCTGGCCTGCTGCCCCGGCTCAAGAAGAATGCCGGCCAATGGCTCGTGATTCCGACGTTTCGCCCGCAGGACGATCCCCTGGACGAGTTGTCGATCTCGATCGGCCTCGCCTTCAAGGCCAGCGGCCGGGAGCGCGATTGGCGCGAGATTCGCGACACGCTGCATAAAGCCGCCGTGGCGACGCCCTGCGACGGCACGGCGCTGTTGTCGATCGTTCGCGACCTGACGCTGACCAAGGGGCAGCGGGACGCGACCGTCGTTCTGACGATCGACCAGGCGGAGGAGCTCTTCGTGTCGAGCGACAAGGATGCGACCGCCCGGTTTCTCGGCGTCATCCGCGCAACGCTGCGGACCGCCGATCGACAACTCGTGCTGCTCGCGACGATGCGCGCCGACGCGCTGCAGAATTTTCAGCAGCATCCCGAACTGCAGGAACGAGGCGCGGCGGACGCATCGCTCTATCGCGTCGTGCCGGTCGACCCGATGCCGAAGGAGAACATTCCCCAGGTCATTCGCGGACCGGCCAATCTCGCCGGCCTCAAGCTGGCGGATGACCTCGTCGATGCGATGGTGCAGGACACGGACTCGCGGGATGCACTGCCGCTGCTCGCCTTCACGCTGCGCCAGCTCTATGAGCGCTACAAGCAGGATGGCATCCTGTCGCTGCGCCAATACGTCGATTTCGGACGGATCGCCGGCGCCGTGCGTGCGGAGGCCGATCGTCTGGTCGAGAGCAGCCACCCGTCATCGGAGGACCTGGAGCGGTTGCGGGCCATGTTCGTGCCCGCGCTGGTTCAAATCAATGCGGATGGTGGATATTTCCGCCGCCGCGCGCTGCGCGACGAGATGCCGGCCAACGCGTCGGCGCTGCTCGACGCCTTCATCGAAGCGCGGCTCATGGTGCAGGACACCGATCAGCATGGACGCGTCACGGTCGAAGTGGCGCACGAGGCGCTGCTGCGCACCTGGCCGCGACTGACGAGGTGGTTGGCTGAAGACCAGGATCGACTGCGCCTGCTTGAAAGCCTCCGCCGCGCTTCCGATGCCTGGACGCAGTCCGGCCGCAGCCAGGAGCTTCTGTTGCATCGAGATGGGCGGCTGCACGATGCGGAGGCGCTCGTTTCAAGTCCTCGATTCGCCGCGACCGCCGGGTCTCTTTACACGGACTATCTGAGCGCCTGCCGTGCTGCGCAGGCGGTGCGTGAGGCGGGTGAGCGCGAGGAACAGGAACGGCGCCTTCGCGACGCCGAGCGAATCGCCGAAGCGAAGAGGAAGGTCGCGCAGCGGACGACGATTGGGATCGCGGTCGTGTCCGCGCTCTGTGTCGTCGTCAGCGGCCTCGCCCTTTCCTTCTGGAAGGAAAAGAAGGAAATCCAAGCCGAGGCAAGACGCAGTGCCGAGCTCAACGAACTCGCCTCAAAGGCACTGGATTCGATCATGTCGGACCAGGCTGTCGGCGGTGTGCTCCTGGTCGATTCACCGGATCCGGGAGACGCGGGCAGGGGCGCATGGCGCAGCTTGATGCAGGCGAAGCCGTTCGCGATGTACCTTGAACACGGAAAGGGCCGCATCATCGCTGTCGCGCACGACGCCCTGCTCATTCCAAAGACCGGGGACGGCGCCGGATTCCTTTTCGGCGCACTGAACTGGCTGAGTAACGACGTCAGATCGAAGCGCCTCCTGGTGTCGGGTGGCCATTGCGAGGTCGTCGGGTACGGAACCAAGAACGACTACGCGTTCCCGGAAGCCAAGGTCCAAAAATGGGGCTACCGCCAGGTAGGCGTCTTGACCGACTTCACGCAGCTCGCGCGGCAGTCGGCTGATTCGGTCCTCATCGTCGGCAATGCGTGGGGTGCAAACCTGAGCGACGCGGAGATCCTGTCCGTCGAGCAGTACGTCGCGAACGGCGGCGGGCTTCTGGCCGCTGGCCTGGGATGGTCTTGGGAGCTGTATCACGCGGATGCAGGCTTCGACCCCTGCAACTGGGAGCCCAGGTCGGCCGGTAAGATCCGCGCCGACGGTAGCCTCTCGCAGGACTATCCGATGAACCGCCTGATGAGGCCATTCGGTCTGGCGTGGGCCAGGGACACGACCAAGGCACCGTAGTCGCATCTGCCGACGGTCGTACGTCGAAAGGGACCGATCCGTCCAGCAACGCGTCACTGACTGGGAACTCATATGACGAAAAACCGCCTCTTCACTGCCACGATCGTGGCAGCCGCTCTTTGTCTGCCGGTCGCATCCGGCGCGGCCGATGTGCCTCCGCGCGCCGCCCGATCGGTCCACCTCCATTACCCGGCGCCGGAGGCGGCAGTCTTCTACAACGAGATGACGATCGCGGAGTCCGTGCCGGGCAGCTATTTCCAGGCCTGCGGCTTTACGCCGGGCTACTTCGGCCTGCAGGAGCTGCCAGACGGAAGAAAGGTTGTCATATTTTCGGTCTGGGATCCGACCCCCGGGGATGACCCGAACGTGGTGGCCAAGAGGCTCCAAGTCGAACTCCTCGAGAAGGCCGAAGACGTCGTCGTCAATCGCTTTGGCGGCGAGGGTACCGGGGGCCAGAGTTTCTACGACTTCGATTGGCAGAACGATGTCACGTATCGGTTCGTCGTCCTCGCAAAGGTCGAAGGCCCCAAAACGGCCTTTGCGGCCTATTTCTTTCTTCCAGATGCGGGGACCTGGAAGCACCTGGTCACGTTCCGCACCCGGACGGGCGGTTCGGCGCTGAAGGACTTGTACTCGTTCGTCGAGGATTTCCGGCGCGATACGGTCAGTGCAACGCAGTCCCGTCGGGCTGCGTTCGGGAACGGTTGGGCCTGTCGCGCCGACAAGACATGCTCGGCGCTCGACAAGGCGGTATTTACGGCGTCCGACGCCGGCTTCGAGGCGAAGGAGACGATCGACGCGGGCCTCGAGGAGGACCGGTTCTACCTGCAAACGGGAGGCGAGACGCAGATGACGCGAGCGTTGAATTCGACGATTGCGCGGCCCAAGGGCGCCGCGGGACCGCCGGCGTTCCCATTTAAGTGAAAGTCGCCGCCATCCGCCTCCCGCGTGAGAGTGCATCGACTTGAGCTTCTCGAGCACCAGCGCGGTCATGCCGCTGCCCGCGCCGCCAACCAAGATCAGCGGCGGCGCCAGCCGCCAGATGGCATCCTGCGCGTCATCGAACGACAGGATCCTATCGAGCAGATGGATCTCGCGACGCTGCGGGTGGAGATGGCGCACCTCGGTGCAGTCGGTGCGAAGCGCCGCCGGCGTTGCTTCGGCTTCCGGGATCCGCAACTCGTCGATGCGCGCTCCGCGCAAGAAGCGCGACTTCTCGTACGCATGCTGTTCGACGACCTCCAGCAGCAGTGCGCAGGTCTCCTCGCCGCGGCGCAGGAAAGTCAGCAGCAGGCGGTTGGCGTCATCGAGCTTCGCGCGGTACAGTGAAGCTTAGATATTTTTATTGTTCTAGCGACCAGTTTTGATTGACTTTTTCTGGCGGACAGGGTGTCCTCGTCAAGCCCAGGCGCATCAACGGCTTCCGTGGCATCGTTCGGCGGATCCGCCGGTAGATCCGCCGCAAGTGGGCCCGTGTCCGATCCGGGTTTCATTGCCATTGACGGTGGTCATCGGGGGCGCCGCGGTGTGCCGCAGGTTCCTGCGCTCCCGCTCAGCAGACCACGACGATCCGGCAGATCCGCTCCGGCTTTGCGCGATCCACCGCGATGCAGACCTTCGCCCCCTCCGAGCAGAGTCGGCGCGCGAGTTCGCCGATTCCACGCTCGGCGCACCGGAATACCTGGCGCCGGCAGCACGACTCGAGCTCGAACGACTCGACGTCGCCGTGGCAGTCGTAGCTGACCCGGCAGATCCTGCCGCGGATCTCGATCGTCTCGGCACAACAGTCGGATGCGCGCGGCGGTGGCGCGCCATACTGGGACGGCGGAATCGTCGACGGTTCACCGCCGAAACCCTCGACGCGGCCGGCAACGTAGGCAACGTAGCGCAGCAGCACCGGGTGCCAGCGATCCGAAGGAGGCGTTTGTCCAAGGCGCCATTTCAGGATCGCCAGCGCGTCCATCTCGGGCCGTAGCAGGTCTTCCTCAAGGCCAACCGGGATGTGGATCCGGAACGTACCGGTGACGTAGCGCCAGTCCGCGTTCAACCGTTGCGCGGCGGCCGGCCGTGCCCTGCCCGTCGCGCGCGGCGCGACGCCGAGCTCGATCTGGGCGAGCCGGCGGCTCGCCGCACGGCGCACGACGATGTCAAACTGCTGGCCCCGCACGACCGTCAGCGGCAGGTCGATTGTGAACAGTCCGGCGAAACCAGCGCCGGTCGAGAACGGCACCGGCACGAACGTATACCGGCCACCGACCGCGCAGCGGATCGTGTTCCGGTCGGCAACGCTTAAGCCGTGGTTTGAATAGAGGCGCGTCGCGAGTCGGACGACGTCGATCGCATCGACCTGCGGCCAGTAGATCGACACGACGCTGCCCGGCGGCGTGCGGCCCCAGTCGATCACCAGTTCGTCGGGCTGGGTCGGGATCGACCCGTCCATGTCCCCAAAACGCGCGCTCGGCCTTGCGTCGAAGGTCTGCGGTATCCGGTGCGCTGCCGGCCCGCCGGGGTTGCCCGAGCCAGTGATCTGCAGGTTGCGCTGCGCAAGCTTGTCGGAATTTTCCGGGCTCATCGTCACGCCGTTGGCATTGACGATCGGAGCATCGTCGTAGGCGATCTGGGCGACCAGGCAGTGGTGTGAGCCGGGCAGGTGCGGCGAGACACTGCCGTCGTAGACGTTCAGGTAGCAGCCGAAGTAGGCCCATGCGCCCGACGGATCGACGATCGGGATCGTCCGTTCGTTGGCCATGATCCCGGTGTCGTAGTCCTGCGAGCCGCCCGGCGTCGCGAAGAACGGCATCGTCGAGAATCCGGTCCCGGTGAGCGGCGTGCCGGGCAGACCGCGGGCGTCGGCGACGCTCGGGTAGGTCGTATCAGGCTGGTAGTCGGTGTCGCTGGTCTGGGTCGCGAACATCCGGAAGAAGACCTTGACGTTCGGTGCCGACGAGCCCGGCGACCCGCGCAGTCGGACCCGTGCGATCGCGAAGCTATAGTTCGCATGCGGCAGTGGAAACGGCGTGAACGTGAATGGGGTGATCGACGTATCGGTGTTCAGGTCGCCGGACGGCGCGAGCTGGACGAACGGATCCGCACCGTTCGGCGTCGTGAAGTTGCTGCTCGGATCGTTCAGGTGCGCCAGCAGCGCCTGCAGGTATGTGAAGGCCGCGTTGGCGTCGAACGTGAACGGGTTGGTTGCCGGAAAAGGCACCATCGGCGCCGGCGCCGAGGTCGGCGACACGGTGAAGACGCGAAGGTCCTGGCTCAAGTAGAAAACGTTCTTCGCGCCGGCGTCGATGTTCGTGAAGTACGGATCGGCGCCGGAGACGAGCTGGAATTCCGCTTCGGCGGCGAAGAAGCGACCTGCCGCGCTCAGCTCGGCAACCAGCAGCAGCTCTTTCGGGCCGGTGCCCGCCGAAGGGAACGCCGCGTCCGGTATCGACCGCACCCCGAACGGGAACAAGATCCGCTGCGGCTGGTCAAGATGGCCGGCATCGGTCGGCTGCGGCACGCCCGGAATGACGCTCGTGCCGGCGCCCGTGAACGGACCCGATAGCGTGACCGACAGCGATGCCAGATTGCCGAGTGCGTTGGGCGCGAATCCGTCGAGGACGACGAAGAACGCGTTGTCGAAGGTCTGCCCGTTCGCGACCGCGTCGGCCATCTCGTCGCGGCCGAACGAGTTCTTGTCGATCCAGAAGTAGAAGTTGCGGTTCGGGCGCGCGAGCCAGGTCACCGCGTTGACATAGAAATCGTGGATCGGATCCAAGATCGCCGGCGCTGCCTGGAAGCCGGTATCGCTGCCGGTCGGCCCTTGTCCCGGCGTCGACGACTGCGTCTGGGGGTCGCCAACCAGGTTCTTGTCGAGGTAGTGGTGGAAGGTCGAGCCGGTCAGCACCCGACCGACGCCCGCGCCGTGACCATCGTAGACACTGAGGATGCCGCGCGTCTTCGGGTTCGTCGTCGGGAACAACTCGGCGCCCAATTGGGTCGGGTGACCGCTGTCGTGGCCCCAAGCGATGACGCCCGGCTGCGGGCGGAAACCGCCGACCGTCGGATACTCGACGAATTGGGCCACGCCGCCGCTGCCATGGAACGTCACCTTGATCGGATTGTGCGACGCATCGTCCGGCGAGAATGCGACTCCGCCCGCGCCGATCGTCGTCAGGTCGGTTGCTTCCCCTTCGTGCATGTGATCGGGGAACATCGCGATGATCGCGCCTTCGGCTCCGCGCAGGATCGGGTGGACGTCGGGCGAGGCGGTGATCGGCGTGCCGTCGCTGCGCAGCAGTGGCTGCGGGATTGCATCGGACTGGTCGTTGAAGTACCACTTGCCGTCGGCGGCATCAGGCTGCAGTGTGTCGTTTCGATCCTTCTGGTTCGGATTGGAGCTCAATCCGATCGCCGACCAGTTCGTCTCGAATGACTGGCCCGAGGCCGGGTCGCTCATCGGGTGGTCCCATTCGAACCACCGGCGCATCGTGCGAACCCGGGGCAGGCCGCCGCACATGTGGGCGCCGATGCCGTCGTGGTCGCCGACAGCAAATAAGCCGCCGCCGCTGTCCATGAATGTCGCGATGGCTATCTTCTCGTCGTCGCTGATCTCGGCGTCGTGGGAGCTGCCCGGCGAGCCGCCATTCAAGCCTTCGTCGCCGAACAGCCAAAGGACGTCGTAGGTCGACAGGTCGATCGATGTGAACACGAAGTCGCCCGGAAAGGTCAGGCCGAGCGAGGTATCGACGTCCGTACTGCCGGCGAAGGTTGCGCCGCGCCGGTGCGCGGTATCGACTTGAATCGTCGGCGCCGTGCTGCCGCGCAGCGCGGCGACGAAATCGCTGACCCCGAAGTAGTCGGCGTTGGCCTGCGACGTTGATTGGCGCGGTCCGAAGGTGAAGCGTGCGCCGTCGGCGACGACGAGGACTTTGAGGTCGGCCATCGGGAGGTCTCCAGCATTCGCTGCGCCGACTATAGACCCGCGGCAAGTTAGTTGGCCTCGATCATCCGGCTGATGCGTCCCGACGTCGCTGCACGATTCGCGACCTGTCTTACGCACCAATCACGAATAAACCGAAGCTACCGGTCGCTGCGGCGCAGCAAAGTCGGCGTCCAAGCGGCCGCAATAGTGACCCACCAGATCCATGGGCCTGCCTACGCGGCCAGGGGCGCTTACCGGCGATGCCCCGACGACCGAGGCAACTCGACCTCGCGGTCCGGCTCGGCCCAGTTGGGTCGCACGTAATCCACTTCGAAGCCCACGCCGAAGATATTGCCGTAGCTCGGCGCTGGCTGACCAAGCTGAGATATGCCTGCCGCTGGCGACGCAACCTATGGTCGCTCAACGACAATAGGGGATCCTATTCATCCGGCCTCCAGGGCCGACCATCCACTTCGATGAGCGCCGCAGCATTGATCAAAGCGCGCCCGCGCGCGTGGATTGCCGCCTGCCTGATGCTGGCGGCATGCGGCACGGTCGAGCAACCCGACCTCGAGCGGATGTACCGCGACTTCGCCCGGGACGCAGACACGACTCCGGTGATCGTGATTCCTGGCCTATTCGGATCCAAGCTTCGCGACCGCGCGACCGGCAAGGAGATCTGGCCTGGCTCGTGGGACGAGGTGCTGTTCGGCGACTACCGTGGAATCGAGGTAAGTTTCGACGCGGCCACGTTGCAGGTTCGGCCCGATGATCTGGAAGCGTACGACATCGCGGATCGCGTGCTGGGACGAGACTTCTACGGCCCGCTGATCGATACCCTGAGCCGCATCGGAGGCTACCGGCGCGCAACGCCAGGCGTCGCGGCCGCGCATGGCGAGCGCCGCTTCTATCTCTTCCCCTACGACTGGCGGCAGGACAACGTCGAGCACGCGCGAGCGCTCGATCGCCTGATCGAGGCGATTCGAGGCGACTACGGCGATCCTCAGCTGCGTGTCGACATCATCGCCCACAGCATGGGCGGGCTGATCGCACGCTACTACCTGCGCTACGGCACCGCCGACGTGCTAGACGGCACGCCGCAGCTGGTGACGCTTTATGGCACCTCGCGCGTACGCAAGCTGATCCTGCTTGGGACGCCCAATATGGGCTCGGTTGCCTCATTGCATGCATTCCTGACGGGCGAACTCGTCGGCCTGAACCGCATTGCCCCGGAAGTGATCGCTACGCTGCCCAGCGCCTACGAACTCTTTCCGCATCCGCTGGTGTCGTGGCTCGCCGATACGCAGGGTCGGCCCCTGCCCGACGACTTGTTTGACGGCCGTACATGGCGGCGACATCGTTGGTCGATCTTCGATCCGCAGGTCGAGGCGCGCGTGCGCAACCGGGCGCCCGGCCGACCCGTGCGGGAAGTCGCCGCGCTGCAGCGCTACTTCGACTACCGCCTGGAGCGCGCTCGCCGCTTTCTTTGGGCGCTATCCACACCCGAGCCCTCGACGCCGATTCGCTATGTGCTGTTCGGCGGCGACTGCACGCGGACGCCCGCCCGTCTGGTGCTCGAGGACGACGGGGACCGACCGGTCGCCCGTCTGTATCCCGACGACATCCGGCAACGCCGACCGGGCGTGCGCTACGACGAACTGATGCTGGAGCCCGGCGACGGCAGGGTGACCAAACCTTCACTGTTGGCGCGCGAAACCCTCGATCCGACCGCCCCGATGAGCGAGGACAGCTTCCTGCCGGTAGCATACTGGTTCTTCCTGTGCGAGCGACACGACCTGCTGACTGCCAATCCGACTTTCCAGGACAACCTCCTCAACGTCCTGCTGACGCGCCGCCTACCCTGGGAACTTCAGACGGCGCCACCGTGTCGCCGACGTCGCGTGCGCGGTCTTTGCGTGAGTCCGCGGTCGCCAGTCGAGCACCGCGGCGGCTCGCGTGGCGGATCCGTCCCGCGTAGGTGTTGCAGGTAGCGGCCTTGCAGCCG
>Ga0213853_10192120_pt1 | contig 10597 bp, 11 predicted proteins | sample ABR_2016_MetaT_FD_164456 | JGI IMG/M metagenome (GOLD analysis project Ga0213853, IMG submission 164456) | Metatranscriptome of freshwater sediment microbial communities from post-fracked creek in Pennsylvania, United States - ABR_2016... | ecosystem: Environmental > Aquatic > Freshwater >...
CGCCGATTTTAGCTCGTTGATTCTTAAGCCATCATTTCCTCTTGTATTCAATTTGTGTCGGACTCTCGATGATGGATCAGTTTTCGAGATCAGTCGGCCTATTTATTCGCTAAGCATTGCTTTGACTTTGCCCGGATTCGTTCTTGTCCTCGTCACCGGACGACGAATTTGCATTCGGCTGCGACGCAGAGTGTCGAAGGCGCGGCGTAATCCTCCAGTGATTTGCCCGAGACGGGCAATTTGTCGACGCATGTGTCCAGCCCTCTTCTCAAAAAAAACCGTCGGGCAAATCACGCCTACAAGCTCGCCCCGTCGCGTCCCGCAAGAGGGGCGTTGGCCATCGTCACGAACGTTGGGACGGGATGCAGTGGACGCGGCAGCGTTGGGTGCGTGCGATGATCGCAGGGCGGGCTTCGGCCGGTGAGCGATCGACCGACGCGCGAGACGAACGATGACGTCACGTACGGCAAAGCCGTGTGGTCCTGGCGCCCGTTGCTGGTGTCAAGTCGGCGGAGGTTTTGCGGGCCCGACCGGGTCCGGCAAAACCGTCAATTCGCGCCGGGGACAGCGCGGAGTAAGCCGTTAAAACCATTGTGCAGGTAATGCCGGATGACACTGGTGAACCTGTGGTGACTACCGTGTGCTTTCCAGCTTTGCACCCGGGCTGCGGGTGCATCGGACACCCGGCATTCCCTGCGCCCTCCATCTTTCAGAGCGAACGATTCCCTCACAACTCGGGCGTATCGCGCCGCGGGAATGGACCTAGCGTGTGACAGTTCGACTGCGCCATCCCCTCAATCGTCATCACCCGCGCATGCGGGTGAGCCCGTATTACAGAAATGCCAATGATAGAACCGAGAAGGCACAGCGTACTGCATACCCGCATGCGCGCGGTATGACGGACTGTGGGCGGGAGCGTCGCTTACGTAGTCATCGCGAGCAATCCCGCTGTCTCAACGTGCGGTCGATCCTGTCAGGACGCGCTCTGGTTCGGCTGCCGCATGGCCATCCAATCGAAGGCGGCGGCCATCACAAAGCCGACACAAGCCGCCACCGCATCCACGACAAAATCCTCAAACCGCGCGTGCCGTCCCGGCGCCCAAAGCTGCAGGAGTTCGAGCGCGCCGATCATCACGACGGTGATGGCTGCAGTGGACAGCCGATGCCGCGGATAGGCGAGGCCGAACGCCAGCCCGACCAGGACGAAGGCGAACGCATGCTCGCCGTTCTGACCGAGGTCGGAGTGCGGACGGAAGCGCGGTGGCCCCAGCGTTGCTAAGGTGACGGCGGCGGCTAACAGCCAGGCGAATAGTTTGAGGATGGTTGTCATCAATATGGGATACCACGAATCAAACGCCGGATATCTCTCATGATAACTTGCGATGGCCGGGTAGTTAACGTGGTCGATATCACAGCGGTTGCCGCACGCCAAGTCCGTGCATGAAACGCTCCCTGATCTGCACGGGATCGCGCCGCGTGGTTCCGACGCCGGGCTTGTCATCGATGCGAACGCCGATCAGCGTCGGGCCGGAGGCCGACATGGACTGATCGATCAGGCGTTCGAAATCCTCTTCATTCGCCGCCCAGGCGCTGTTGGAGAGGCCGCAACCGACGGCGATGGCGACGATGTCAGACACGGCAGCAGCCGGCGTCGGCTGCGCGCCGGTGATCTGGTAGACGCCGTTGTCCATCACCACCATGGTGAGATTTTTCGGCGCAAGAGTCGCAATCGTCGAAAGCGAGCCCAGTTGCATCAGAAGCGAGCCGTCGCCCTCGAGCGCGAAAACGCGCCGTTTCGGCTGTGCCAGCGCGACGCCAAGTGCGATCGGGAACGCCAGCCCCATGCTGCCCAGCATATAGAAATTCTGCGGGCGATGACCGGCGGCCCACAGATCGAAATTGGTGTTGCCGATGCCGCCGATCACGGCTTCCTCGTGCTTCAGCTTCGCGACGAGGCGCGAGGTGAGATCGAATCGGTTCATCACCTTGGTGTTGCGGACCGGAGTGCTGGTTGCGGTCATGCGATCGCTCACTTGTCGAAGACTTTGCCGCCGGTCAACAGCGGCGACAGGATCAGCGCCACCGGCGCCTGCGTGGTGATGGCCTGCTTGATCGATCGGTCGGCGATGAATTCGAATTCGTCGAGCCGGGTTACGGTGTGATGCTCCATCGCAAGCGAATCCAGCACCGGCCGCATGGTGCGGCAGACCAGCGATTGCCCATAATTGAATTCGCCGAGCGTGCCGCGCTCCGACACGAACATGATCAGCGGGATCTGGTAGGGCATCGCGAGCGAGGCCAGCACATTGGCAAGCGTCGCGAAACCGGAGGTCTGCATCAGCACCGCGCCGCGCATGCCGCCCATCCAGGCACCGGAGACGATGCCGACCGCTTCTTCCTCGCGTGCGGCCGGAAAGGTGGTGAAGTAGGGGTCGGCATGCAAATTCTGGATCAGCGTGGTCAGCACGCGATCGGGAACATACGGCACCAGCCGGATCTCGTTGCGCTTCAGCGTTTGCTGCACGATACCGTGCCAGGTTTCGGGCGAGGATTGTGCCTCGGCGACCGCCATCTTGTTCTCCCTGTTCGCTCTCGTTTGCGAGATGGTCGCGTGCCGTCTCATGGGTCCGAACTTGACGCGACCAGCGGGATTGTCAACATGCCCCTGCGGCTACCGTGATCTGCGCTGCGGGACGATGCTCACGGTCGGCTCGCTGTGCGATACAACAAGTAATTCATAACGGGAGGGTGCCATGGGCAGGTGGTTTTGGACCGCTGCCGTCGTTGCAACGATGCTTGCGGCAGTCAGCACCGCGTCCGCCCAATCGGCATTCCCTTCAAAGCCCGTGCACATTTTTGTGCCATATGCGCCCGGCGGCGGGGTCGATATCCTGGCGCGCACGCTCGGCGATGTGGTGTCCCGGCAATGGGGCCAGGCCGTCGTGGTCGAAAACCGGCCGGGCGCGGGCGGCGTGGTCGCATCGCAAGCGCTGGTAGCCGCGCCGCCCGACGGCTACACGCTGATCGTCGTCGCCAGCGGCCATGCCACCAATCCATTCCTGTATCCCAAGATCCCCTACGACACGTTCAAGGATTTCACGCCGATCTCTCTGCTCGCTTCGTCGCCGAATATTCTTCTGGTGCGCGCGGATTCGCCGTTCAAGACGATCGCGGATGTGATCGTGCAGGCGAAGGCAAAGCCGGGCAGCCTGTCCTTTGCGCACGCAGGGACGGGGACGTCGACCCATCTCGCGGGCGAGCTTCTGAAGAGTCTCGCCAAGATCGACATCGAGGCCATCCCCTACAAGGGCGGCGCGCCCGCGATCAACGATCTGCTCGGCGGGCAAATTCCGATGTCGTTCAACAACGGTCCGGAATCGGTGGGCCAGCTGCAGGCCGGCACCGTGCGCGCGCTTGCGGTAACGACCGCCGCGCGTGCGCCGTTCCTCCCCGACGTGCCAAGCATGGGCGAGGCCGTGCCGGGTTACGACACCGAAGTGTGGTGGGGGCTGCTCGGGCCTGCCGGCATGCCGCCCGATCTGGTCGCAAAACTCTCGCATGATTTCGTCGCTGCCTTGAACACCGATTCCGTCAAGGAGCGGCTCAGCAAGCTCGGCGCGCAGCCGATCGGCAGCTCGCCGCAAGCATTCGAGGCCAAGATCCATGCCGACTATGAAAAATGGGGGCCGATCATTCAGGCCGCCGGCATCAAGGCCGAATGATGCCGGCCCCGCCCTGCCTGCCGCCACGCGAAGTCTCGCGCCCCAAAGTGCCGCCGCCGCCCAATGCTTGCGACACCCATGCCCATGTGTTCGGCCCGGCGGAGCGGTTTCCCTATGCGGAGGACCGCAGCTACACGCCGCCGGACGCGCCGCTCGAAAAATATCTGGGCATGCTGGACGCGATCGGATTTGCGCGCGGGGTGCTGGTGCAGGGCAGTGCGCATGGCCGCGACAATTCGGCGATGCTCGATGCTCTAGAACGCCGGCCGGATCGGCTGCGCGGCGTCGCGGTGGCGGACGCCGATCTCGCGCCGGCCGAGTTGCGCGAATGGAACAGGCTTGGCGTCCGCGGCCTGCGCTTCAACCATTTCTTCCGCGACGGGCAGTTGCATTATCGCGGCGGCGTGCCGCTTACGGCGGCAGCCAAACTTGCGCCGGTGATGGCCGAACTCGGTTGGCATTTGCAGCTCTGGATCGATGTCAAGGATTTGCCCGAGACGATCCCGGAATTGAAGGCGCTCGGCCTGCCGGTCGTGATCGATCACATGGGCCGCACCGATGCCCGCGCCGGCACCGGAACGGCCGGCTTCCAGAGCCTGTTGCGCGCGGTCGGTGACGGCTGGTGCTGGGCGAAGCTGTCGGGCGCGCATCGCCTGAGCCGGAAGGCGCCGGATTATCTCGACGCGCGGCCGTTTCACGAAGCGCTGGTGAAGGCCAATCCGGAGCGGCTGGTCTGGGGCGGCGACTGGCCGCATCCCCGCGTCGAGGGCGAGATGCCCGATGCCGGGCATCTGTTCGAATTGTTTCAAATCTGGACGCCTGATCCATCGGCGCAACAGCGCATCCTCGTTTCCAATCCCGCCAAGCTCTATGGTTTCCCGTAACGAAAGGTCTTGAATGTCCGTCAACAACAAGCGCGTGTTCTACGTCAAATATCTCGCGCACCCGATCTATGAGATGATCCTCAAGTCGCGCCCGGATGTGCGGCTCGACCGGCTGGAGAACGAAAGTCCGGACGAGGTCTCCGCGCCGATCCTTTCCGCCGCACACGCCTATCAGATCGGCGCCGCGCGCGACGAGCTGGCGCGCCACTTTCACGTCGATGCCGACCTGTTGCGGCGCGCGCCGAACCTGCTGATCGTCTCCAGCAACGGCGCGGGTTTCGACCCGGTCGATGTCGATGCCTGCACGGCGGCAGGCGTGCTGGTGGTCAACCAATCCGGCGGCAATGCCAACTCGGTCGCCGAGCATGCGCTCGGGATGTTGCTGACGCTGTCGAAGCGGATCATCGAGGCCGACCGCGTGCTGCGGCGCGACCGCAACGTCAATCGCAACGCGCTGATCGGCAACGAAGCGCAGGGCAAGACCATCGGCATCGTCGGGCTCGGCAATGTCGGCCGCCGCGTCGCCGAGCTGTGCCGGGGCCTGCTGCGCATGAATGTGCTGGCCTACGATCCCTATCTGTCAGCCTCGGAAATGGCGTTGCGCGGCGGCGAAAAGGTCGAGCTCGACGATCTCTTGCGCCGCTCCGACTACGTCTCGATCTCCTGTCCCTTGACCAAGGACAGTCGCGGCATGATCGGCGCGCGCGAATTCAAGCTGATGCAGCCGCATGCCTTCTTCATCACCACGGCGCGGGGCTTTATTCACGACGAGGCCGCGCTGCTCGAGGCGCTGCGCGACAGGCGCATCGCGGGTGCCGGCCTCGATGTCTGGTCCAAGGAGCCGCCGCCACCGGAGCATCCGCTGCTGCAATTCGACAACGTCCTGGCAAGCCCGCATACCGCGGGCGTGACCAGGGAGGCGCGCGAGAACATGGGCCGGATCGCCGCCGAACAAATCCTCGATGCGTTCGACGGCAAGCGGCCGCCGCGCATCATCAACCCCGAGGTCTGGCCGGACTATTCAAAACGCTTCGAGCGGGCGTTCGGCGTAAGGCCTGCCTAGACTGCGGTAGCGGCTTTTTCCGCGGAGAAGATTTCGACCGTGGCCGGCGCGTACGCTGCAACAAAACCACTGTCTGTCGCGGGTCCTGCGAAGCCCGCATTGCTATTTTCGCCGAGGTCTCGACACGCCTGTTGGGCAGCACCATTTTGCGTTGTGCGCCATAGGGTTGCGAAGGATTGTTCGCCCTGGCGCAGAAGGAACCTGGCCATGCGACGGATCAATTCATTGCTGCGCGCGACACCGTCCCGGATCGGGCGCCGTCTCGCCGAGATCGTTGCCATCGCGGCCGCCAGCCTGCCCGCGGCCGGGGCGTAATTGGACGCCAGAATCCGTTTGAGCGAAGGCCTGCATCACGACGCGCGGGAACCGCCGCTGGTCAAGATCATCCCTTCACCCGCCGCATCGTCATCGAATGACGAAAGCGGGACGCGGGATGGGTGTTGATCGCGACCTGGGCGATCTTGCCGGTCGCGAGCTTGTAGGTTCGCTGCACCTCGAGCGCCGTGGTTCCGGCCTTGGCCTTGAGCCCACCCGCCAGCACGGGCGAAATCAACGCCGCCGCGATTTCCTGGTGGACCTCGACGATGCTCTGGCCGAACAGATCCTCGATCAAATGAAAGATCGGGCCGGTATGGCGCTGCAGCAGCCTGCCCACCGCGGCGAATTCCCGGTTGATGTAGACTTCGGTCCAGCAGACCGGAAGCTCACTGCCTTCGGTATGCCGAAAGCCGCGGACCGAGAGCCATTGTTCCCCGCTCGTGATTCCGGTCCGGGACGCGAGCTTGTCGTCGATCTCGATCATCTCGATGGTATCGATCGCAAAGCGCACGCCGGTTGCGAAAGCGACGAGATCGTTGATCGACATCACCTCGTGAACAAAAGATTCGGACGGACGCGGAGGGACGACGACGGTGCCGGCCCCCTGTCGCGACGATACCAGATTGTCCTCGCGCAATCGCCGCAATGCTTCGCGCACGGTATAGCGGCTGACGGAGAAGCGTTCGCACAGTTCCTCCTCGGTCGGCAGTTGCGATCCCACCGGATGCACGCCACTGACGATCTCCTCCTTCAAGGCGCGCACAACCTGGAGATAAAGCGGCTCGTCCGATTTGGCGCTGACCGAGGCGCGCGCTTGCTGCCCGCCTTTCGGCGGGCTCGCCCGACGCGCCCTGGCTTCAATCTTCGACGCCATGACCTCTCTTGGGTATCAACGCGGTGCGTTCAAAACTCATGAACTGCGTGCCGTCCCCCTTCTTGCCAATTGTCCGCACGGTGACAAGGCCTTGCCCCGGCCGGGAAGCCGATTCGCGTTTCGCAATCACTTCCGATTCGGCGTAGATCGTATCGCCCACGAATACGGCAGCGGTGAGCTTGATGTCGTTCCAGCCAAGGTTGCCGATGGCCTTTTGGCTGATATCGCTGACGCTCATGCCGACCACCATCGACAGGGTCAGGCAGCTATTCACCAGAGGCTGCTTGAACTCCGACTTCGCCGCATAGACCTTATCGAAGTGCAGGGGATGCTTGTTCATGGTGAGTAGCGTGAACCAGGTGTTGTCGCTTTCGGTGATGGTGCGGCCAGGGCGATGCTCGTAGACGTCGCCAACGTTAAAGTCGTCGTAATAGCGGCCGAAGCTTTCACGATAGCGCTGGGGGCCGATTTTCTCGTGACTTTGCATCGCTTCACTCCGAAGTTGAAACGCGCCTGCCGAGGATCAGCGCGGTGTGTTCGCCCAGGTGGGGCTCGCGCAACAACGGTCGCGCCGGTTCGTCGGCGAACCGGATGGGGGGCCCGACGTGACGCCGGTTGGTTTCGTCGCGGCGGATCATCCCGCGCGCCAGCAGGTTTGGATGCGCGAGCGCCTCCGGCAGCGTGTTGACGCGGCCGTAGCAGACATCGAGCGACGCAAGGTATGCCTGCCACTCCGCGAGCGGTCGTTTGCGGAACTCGCCGGCGAGGAAGTCTGCCACCGGCTGTTGGTGCGGCCCGGGTCCGCGTAGGCATAATTCCGCAAGTTCAGGGCGGCCGAAGGCACGGAGCAGGTTGTGGATGAATTTCGGCTCCTGGCCGGCGAGAACAAGATAGCGTCCGTCCCGCGTCTCATAGGGACGATAGAACGCAGCACCCCCGGTCGTGCGTTCGTGCGCGGGAATTGGTTGACGGTCTTCCGCGAAGGCAGCGCCTAAGATGTTGAGCATGCCGCCTACGGTGACGTCGTGCATGCTGATGTCGATGTAGTCGCCTACGCCCGTCGTCTGTCGCCGCAGCAGCGCCATCAACACGCCCGCCAAGCCCTGAAGTCCGGCGAGCACGTCGGCGGCCGGAATGGCTGGCATCGCCGGTCTGCCGTCGCTTCCCAGCGTCATGCCGAGAAGCCCGCTCTCGGCTTCGAGCGCGAGATCGTGGGCGGGGCGGTTGCGCCATTCGCTGTCCTGTCCGAATGCGCTGATCGAGCAATAGACGATACGCGGGTTTCGCGCGCGCACCGCAGCGTATCCAACGCCGAGCCGGTCGACCGCGCCCGGACGAAAGGATTCCACGAATACGTCAGCCTCGTCGCACAGCGACAGCAGCGCGTCGTGCTGACCGGGATCCTTCAGATCGAGCACGACGCTTTTCTTGCCGCGATTCAAATTTCGGAAAAAGACGGTGCTGGGCCCGTCGGAAAGACCGATGTGACGGCCTGGATCGCCTTCGCCCGGCGTCTCGATCTTGATGACTTCGGCGCCGTGATCGGCCATCGCCAGCGTCAGATACGGCCCCGGCAGGAACACCGAGAGGTCGATGACGCGTATGCCCTCGAGTTTCATGGCGAACCGGCGCGCGCGGTGGCGCGCATCTCGGGCACGTAGGTGTCGGTGTCGGCCCCGAATGGCGAACAAGCCGCCTGGTCGAGCCGCCGACCATTGATCTTGATCGGGTTGGCAAGGACACGCATCTCCGCTTTCGCGGGATGCGAGACCACATGGATCATATCAGTGGTTTGCAAGAAAGGACTATCAAGCGCCTGCGCCAGATCGAGCACTGGTGCTACGGGCAGAACGCCGTTCAATTTGTCGAGCCAGTAGGCGGTGGATTGGCGACGGAGCTCGCCATCGATGATTCCGGTCAGAGCATCGCGATTGGCCTGACGCAAGGCCGGCGTGGCAAAGCGCGGGTCGGATGCGAGTTCGGGCTTGCCGATCGCATCCAGCAGTTCGGACCAGAACTTCTCGGTCATGCACATGATGAACAGCCAGCCGTCCGAGGTCGGGAACGTCTGGACCGGGGCGACCGAGTAGTGCGCGCTGCGCGGCTGCCGGGTCGAGACGTGGCCTTCGTTGAGATACCAGGTGGCGACGTAGCCGAGCTGATGCAGCGCCACATCGAGCAGGCAGGTGTCGACGTCGCAGCCTTTGCCGGTGGCCCTCGCCTGGATGATCGCCGAGAGCAGCCCGACCGCTGCGGTCAAACCCGTGGTGTGATCGATGATCGAGGGAGCGCCGAGGCGGGAAGGGGGTCTGTCAGGATCGCCGGTCAGATGCATGAGACCCGACTCGGCCTGCATCAGGTAATCGTAGCCCGGCCACGATGCGCGTTCGTTGTCCCGGCCATAGGCCGACACATGCACGCAGACGAGCGCGGAGTTTACGGTTGCGAGTGTCTTGTAATCGAGGCCCATCTTCGCGGGCAGGTCGCCGCGAAGATTGTTGACCAGCGCGTCCGCCCGGGACGCAAGCTCCCTAAGCGCAGCCTTACCCTCCGCCGTGCGCAAATCGATCGCGACACTCTTCTTGTTGATGTTGAATGCCTGGAAATACTCGCTGTCGTCGCTGCCGAGCATATAGGGGCCGGTCTTGCGAGAGGGATCGCCGCCAATCGCGGCGTTCTCGATCTTGATGACCTCGGCGCCGAGGTCGGCGAGCAGCATCGTGCCATAGGGTGCTGCACCGAACTGCTCGACCGAAACGATGCGCACGCCCTGAAGTGGCTTCATGCCGCCGGGTTCCTCTTGATCAGCTGCTTTGCGATGATGATGCGCTGCATTTCATTGGTGCCCTCGCCGATGCAGGTCAGCGGCGCGTCGCGGTACAGACGCTCGATGTCGAACTCTTTCGAGTAGCCGTAGGCCCCGTGGATGCGCATGCCTTCAATGGAGTTCTCCAGCGCGGCCTCGCTTGCGAAATATTTGGCCATGCCGGCTTCCATGTCGCATCGCTCGCCCTTGTCGAAGGCAAGCGCTGCGTCGAGCGTTAGCAAACGTGCGGCGCGAGCGCGGGTCGCCATCTCGCCGAGCTTCAACTGGATCGCCTGATGTTCGCAGATCGGCTTTCCGAAGGTCTTGCGGGTCTGGGCGTAATCGGCGGCGAGCTTGAGCGCACCCTCTGCGATGCCGACGCCGCGCGAGGCGACATTGATGCGTCCGAGTTCGAGCCCGCCGGTGGCCTGAATGAACCCGCGGCCCTCGACGCCGCCGATCAGATGATCGGCCGGCAGGCGATAATTGTCGAAGATCAATTCCGCCGTGTCGATCGCCTTGTAGCCGAGCTTTTGCAGTCTGCGTCCGACCGTGAAGCCCTCCGTCTTCGGCGCGATGAACAGGCTCATGCCGTTGTGGCGCGGTTGCGCATCGGGATTGGTCTTGACCAGCATCGCAAAGCACGAGCCTTCCGCACCGTTGGTGATCCAGGTTTTGGTGCCGCTAATGACGTAGTGATCGCCATCGCGCTTGGCGGTCATCCGGATGCCCTGCAGGTCGGTGCCGGCGTCCGGCTCGGTCAGGGCAAGGCCGCCGCGAATCTCGCCTGATGCAAGCTTAGGCAGCCATCGCGTCTTCTGTTCCGGGGTGCCGAATTTCTGGATCGCCAGCGCGAGCATCAAATGGGAATTGATGATCCCCGTGATCGACATCCAGACCGATGAAATGCTCATGATGATCTTGGCATAG
>Ga0213853_10279763_pt1 | contig 10592 bp, 8 predicted proteins | sample ABR_2016_MetaT_FD_164456 | JGI IMG/M metagenome (GOLD analysis project Ga0213853, IMG submission 164456) | Metatranscriptome of freshwater sediment microbial communities from post-fracked creek in Pennsylvania, United States - ABR_2016... | ecosystem: Environmental > Aquatic > Freshwater > Creek...
CAGGTCACCCACGTTTCACTGTTCGACGGCAGCTTGCAGGGTTTTCGCCTCAAGGATCGGCCGGCGTTCTGCTTCCAGGGCCATCCGGAGGCGAGTCCGGGCCCGCACGATATCGGTGGCCTGTTCGATCGCTTCGTGGGCCTGATGGCCCGGTCCCGTTAGTCTTGGGGCGCCCTCAATGACAACGAACCTTCAGATGATCCGTGATGCCCTGGACGAGGCGGCTCAGGCGCTGGACCGCGTTCGCCGGGACGGCGCCCTCATCGGCGCGATCGACCGCGCCGGACAGCTGTTGACGCAGGCCTTTGCCGACGGAAGGCGCGCCTACAGCTGCGGCAATGGCGGGTCGATGTGCGACGCGATGCATTTTGCCGAGGAGCTCTCCGGCCGTTTCCGTGGCGACCGGGCGGCGCTGGCCGCGCAGGCGATCAGCGATCCGGGCTATTTGAGCTGCGTGGCCAACGATTTCGGCTATGCCGAGGTCTTCGCCCGCTACGTGATGGCGCACGGCCGGGCGGGCGATGTCCTGCTGGCCATCAGTACCAGCGGCACCAGCGCCAATGTGCTGGCGGCGGCCCACGCCGCCCGCCAGCGTGCGATGCCCGTGATCGCCCTGACGGGCCGCCCGGACTCCCCGCTCGGGCGCCTGGCCGACGTTGATGTCTGCACTCCCGCGGGCCGATACGCCGATCGCGTCCAGGAGATCCATATCAAGGTCATCCACATCCTGATCGAGCTCGTCGAGCACGGCCTGGGCATGGATGCAGGCGCCGAGGCCCCGAAGAATGCCTGACGGCCATCGGATGCAGAGCGGCGCCCCGATCGTAGTGGTAAAGGACGCCGGCTTGAGGGGCCGGCCGATGGACATTTCTTCCCGGTTTGCCGAGGAGTAGTTCCCGCATGCCGCGCCGCGACGACCTGCAGACGATCCTGATCATCGGGGCCGGTCCCATCGTGATCGGCCAGGCCTGCGAGTTCGACTACTCCGGGGCGCAGGCCTGCAAGGCCCTGCGCGAAGAAGGATTCCGCGTCGTGCTGATCAACAGCAACCCGGCGACAATCATGACCGACCCGGGGATGGCCGATGTCACCTACGTGGAGCCGATCACCTGGCAGGTGGTCGAGCGCATCATCGCCCGCGAACGGCCGCAGGCGGTGCTGCCGACGATGGGCGGCCAGACCGCGCTCAACTGTGCGATGGATCTGTACCGCAACGGCGTTCTGCAGCGCTACGAGGTGCAGCTGATCGGCGCTTCGCCCGAGGCCATCGAGATGGCGGAGGACCGGCTCAAGTTCAAGAAAGCGATGACGCGCATCGGACTTGCGTCGGCCCGCTCGGACATTGCCAACTCGCTGGCGCAGGCCCAGCAGGTGCAGGCGACCTTGGGATTTCCCGCGGTGATCCGGCCCAGCTTCACGCTCGGCGGCACCGGCGGCGGCATCGCCTACAACATGGAGGAGTTCGTCGCCATTTGCCAGGGAGGACTGGAGCTGTCGCCGACCCACGAGCTTCTGATCGAGGAGTCCCTGATCGGCTGGAAGGAATTCGAGATGGAGGTGGTGCGTGACCGCAAGGACAACTGCATCATCGTCTGCTCGATCGAGAATGTCGATCCGATGGGGATCCATACCGGCGATTCGATCACGGTGGCGCCGGCGCAGACGCTGACCGACAAGGAATACCAGCTGATGCGCGACGCTTCGATCGCGATCCTTCGCGAAATCGGGGTCGACACGGGCGGATCGAACGTGCAGTTCGCCATCGACCCGGCCACCGGCAGGATGGTCGTGATCGAAATGAACCCGCGCGTGTCGCGCTCCTCGGCGCTCGCTTCGAAGGCGACGGGCTTTCCGATCGCCAAGGTTGCCGCCAAGCTGGCCGTGGGCTTCACGCTCGACGAGCTGCGCAACGAGATCACCGGGGGTGCGACGCCGGCCTCGTTCGAGCCGACGATCGACTACGTCGTCACCAAGGTTCCCCGTTTCGCGTTCGAGAAGTTCGCGCAGGCCGACGTGCACCTGACGACGCAGATGAAGTCCGTGGGCGAGGTCATGGCGATCGGCAGCACCTTCCAGGAGTCGTTCCAGAAAGCCCTGCGCGGGCTCGAGATCGGCGTCGACGGGCTCGACGAGCGTTCGACCGACCACGACGAGATCGTCGAAGAGATCGGCGAGGCCGGTCCGCAGCGCATCTGGTACGTGGCCGATGCTTTTCGCGTCGGCATGAGCGTTGCCCAGGTCCACGAGGAGACCGGAATCGACCCCTGGTTCCTGACGCAGATCGAGCAGCTCGTGCGGACGGAACAGCGCCTGGCCGGGCGCACGCCGGCCTCGCTGCAGGCCGGGGAGTGGCGGCGCCTCAAACAGATGGGGTTTTCGGATCGGCGCCTGGCCCAGCTGCTGGCGGTGCAGCCGCGTCAGGTACGCCGGATCCGGCAGGCCCTGGGGGTGCGCCCGGTCTACAAGCGCGTGGACACCTGCGCGGCCGAGTTCGCGACCACCACTGCCTACCTGTATTCGACCTACCAGGAGGAGTGCGAGGCCGAGCCGACCGAGCGCCGCAAGGTGGTCGTGCTCGGCGGCGGCCCGAACCGTATTGGTCAGGGCATCGAGTTCGATTACTGCTGCGTCCACGCCGCGCTCGCGCTGCGCGAAGCCGGCTACGAGACGATCATGGTCAATTGCAATCCGGAGACCGTCTCGACCGATTACGACACGTCCGATCGACTTTATTTCGAGCCCTTGACGCTGGAAGATGTGCTGGAGATCCTGGACCGGGAACGGCCCGTCGGAGTGATCGTGCAGTACGGGGGGCAGACGCCCCTGAAGCTCGCGCGCGACCTGGAGGCCGAAGGCGCTCCCATCGTCGGTACCTCGCCCGACTCGATCGACATCGCCGAGGACCGGGAGCGCTTCCAGCAGCTGCTGCAGCGACTGCAGCTCAAGCAGCCGCCGAACCGGACGGCGCGCAACGAGGCCGATGCGCTGCGCCTGGCCGAGGAGATCGGCTATCCGCTGGTGGTCCGGCCGAGCTACGTGCTCGGTGGCCGCGCCATGGAAATCGTGCATGAGTCGCGCGACCTCGAGCGCTACATGCGCGAGGCGGTCAAGGTCTCGAACGACTCCCCGGTGCTGCTGGACCGGTTTCTGGACGACGCCATCGAGGTCGACGTGGACTGCATCTGCGACGGGCACGAGGTTCAGATCGGCGGGGTGATGGAGCACATCGAGCAGGCGGGCGTCCACTCGGGCGACTCGGCCTGTTCACTGCCTCCTTATTCCCTATCGGCCTCGATCATCGCGGAGCTCAAGCGCCAGTCCGAGTGCATGGCGCGGGCCTTGAACGTCATCGGCCTGATGAACGTGCAGTTCGCGATCCAAAAGGGCACGGTCTACGTCCTCGAAGTCAATCCGCGCGCCTCGCGCACGGTGCCCTTCGTCTCGAAGGCCACCGGCATGCCGCTGGCCAAGATCGGCGCGCTGTGCATGCTGGGGCGCTCGCTGGCCGAGCAGGCAGTGCAGGTCGATGTCGCGCCGCCGTACTTCTCGGTCAAGGAGGCCGTGTTCCCCTTCGTGAAGTTTCCGGGCGTCGATCCTCTTCTGGGACCGGAGATGCGCTCGACGGGCGAGGTGATGGGCGTCGGGAGGACCTTCGGCGAAGCCTTGTTCAAGTCGCAGCTGGCGGCGGGCGCGACGCTTCCGCCGAGCGGGACCGTGTTCATCAGCGTGAAGGACTCCGACAAGCGCAGCAGCGTCGACGTGGCGCGCCAGCTGCACGAGCTCGGCTACTCGCTGGTCGCGACGCGGGGGACGGCGGCGGCCATCGCGGCGGCCTGCATTCCGGTCAGAATCGTCAACAAGGTCAAGGACGGCCGGCCCCATGTCGTTGACCTCCTGAAAAACGGACAGATCGACCTGGTGATCACCACGGTCGACGAAAAGCGCTCGGCGATCGCCGACTCGCGCTCGATCCGCACGACGGCCCTGGCGCAGCGAGTGACCTACTACACGACCATTGCCGGCGGACGAGCGGCGGTCGAAGGCATGCGCCATCTGTCCTCCATTGAGGTCTACGACCTGCAGTCCTTGCACCGATGGATCGGGGCTGCGACGGCGGACAAGGCTTGCCAGGGCGGTGCTGCACCGGTAAAGTAAGGCGCTACTGACCCCGGTGCGCCGGGGCTTTGTTTTGCGGCATATCAACCGGCGCTTGCGCCGCCGGACTTCCGGACCGCCTTGCCGACGGCCTGTTCCCGCCACACACTGCCACGCGACCGCGCCTGCATCATGTCGATTCCGATCACGGTACGGGGTGCCGAGATGCTCAAGGCCGAGCTGGTCCGGCTCAAATCGGTCGACCGCCCGGCCGTCATCCAGTCCATCAAGGACGCGCGGGAGAAAGGCGATCTTTCGGAAAACGCCGAGTACGATGCCGCGCGTGAGCGCCAGGGCTTCATCGAGGGGCGCATCCAGGAGCTCGAGGGCAAGCTCTCGGCCCTGCAGGTGATCGACCCGACGACGGTCGATGCCGGCGGACGCATCGTCTTCGGCGCCACGGTGGAGCTGGAGGATCTGGAATCGCGCACTCGGGTGAAATATCAAATCGTCGGCGACGACGAGGCCGACATCAAGTCCGGGCTGATCTCGGTTTCCAGCCCGATCGCGCGCGCCTTGATCGGCAAGAGTGAAGGAGACGTCGCCGAAGTGGCGGCGCCGGCGGGACAGCGCGAATACGAGATCCTGGACGTGCGCTACCTCTGAGCCGGCCGGCGGCGGGGCTGCGGCGACTTGGGGGACTTTTCCAACCTTGCCGACCCTGCCGATTTCGGCGACTTCGCCTGTCTTGCCGCCTGCGCCTCCCGCTTGGTCTGCTTGGCCTGCCTGGCTTTCCTGACCGGCTTGACGGCAGGCTCAGGCAGCGGCCGGAACAGCACCATCTGGCGTCCGACCAGCTGGATGCGTGCGGCATCGAGGTCTTCGGCAACCTGTGCGAAAAGCGCTACGCGCTCCCCTCGGGGCACCGCGGGCATCCTGACCTTGATCAGGCCGTGGACGCCGAGCGCGCGGTCGATTTCCTTGAGCGCGGGCGCGCTCAGGCCGGCCGCGCCGAGAAGCACGATCGGATCCAGATGATGCGACTGAGCCTTGAGCAGCAGGCGTTCCTCCTTCGGCAAGATCCGTTCGGGCATGGCCTCTTGTTTCGGTCGGGTGGGTGGACATGAAGGATAACCGCGGCGCCCGGAACCGTTCCAAGGGGGCCTGGATCCAGCGCCACGTGAACGACCCCTATGTGCAGGCCGCCAATCGGGAAGGCTATCGCTCGCGGGCGGCGTACAAGCTCATCGAGATCGACGATCGGGATCGCCTGGTCCGGCCGGGAGCGATCATCGTGGAACTGGGGGCCGCCCCGGGAAGCTGGAGCCAGGTTCTGCTGCAGCGCCTGGCGGGACGTTCGGGCCTGATGCGCGGGCGCCTGCTGGCCCTCGATCTGCTGCCGATCGAACCGCTGCCGGGCCTGGAATACATCGCCGGAGACTTCCACGACGAAGCGGTCGAGCAGGCGCTGGCGCAGGCCCTGCAGGGTTGCCGGGCCGACTTGGTCGTTTCCGACATGTCACCGAACCTGAGCGGCATCGGCTCGGCCGATGCGGCGCGCAGCATCGATTTGTGTGAACTTGCCCTTCAGTTCGCGGTCAGTCACCTCAAGCCGGGCGGTGCCTTTCTCGTCAAGGCGTTCCACGGAAGCGGATACAGCCAGTTCGTCGAGCAGCTCAAGCACCGGTTCCGCATGGTCGCGGTGCGCAAGCCGGCGGCGTCGCGGGCCGAATCCACGGAGGTGTATCTGCTTGCGAAGGGGCTCAAGCAGGCCAAGGGGGCGGTTGCGGCCCAGGAGGCTGAAGGCCCCGAGGCGAGTTTAGGCGGCGCTCCCGGTTCGGGCGGGTGTCCCTCGGGGCGAACCGGCCGCCTTGTAAGGTAGGGCCAACCGACCCAAGATTGGGCTTAATCGGCGCTCATTGATCGTGCAACGGCCTAGAATGGACCAGATATCGCTGGTTTGGAGCCCGGTTGCCGGGCATGGACGGTTTTGCGGCGGCGATCCCACGGGCCCTGGTTCAGTGCCGGGAATTTGACCCTAACGGGGGCTTCTTGTTTTCAGTCCTAACCGGCCTCAATTGCAGGTGGCCGGGATTGCGGCCCGGTTGGGCCGGGCGGTTGCGGTGTCGACTCATCGTCAGGAGTAAACGAACTTGAACAACAGCATGCTCGCCAAGGCTGCGATCTGGGTGGTGATCGCCCTGGTCCTGTTCACCGTGTTCCGCCAGCTGGAACGGGGTGCAACGGGAAACGTCCGCAGCGTCGCCTATTCGGAGTTCCTCGACCAGGTTCACGCCGGCCACGTCAAGCAGGTGCGCCTGCAGGACTCGACGGGCGGCATGATCGACATCACGGCGCAGACGGACGAAGGCGCGCAGATCCACACGATCGGCACGCTGTACGACCGCGGGCTGTTCAAGGACCTGCTCGACAACAAGGTGCGTTTCGAGCTCGAACAACGCGAGACGGCCTCGCCGCTGCTGAATTTCTTCTATGCCTTCGGACCGGTGATCCTGCTGATCGGGGTCTGGATCTTCTTCATGCGCCAGATGCAGGGAGGCGGGCGCGGCGGCGCGTTCTCCTTCGGCAAGTCGCGCGCCCGCATGCTGGACGAGTCCAATAACAGCATCACCTTCGCCGACGTCGCCGGTTGCGACGAGGCCAAGGAGGAGGTCCAGGAACTGGTCGAGTTCCTGCGCGATCCGTCCAAGTTCCAGAAGCTCGGCGGTCGCATCCCGCGCGGCGTGCTGATGGTCGGCTCGCCCGGCACCGGCAAGACGCTGCTCGCCAAGGCGATCGCGGGCGAGGCCAAGGTTCCTTTCTTCTCGATTTCCGGCTCCGACTTCGTCGAGATGTTCGTCGGTGTCGGCGCGGCGCGCGTGCGCGACATGTTCGAGACCGCGAAGAAGCACGCGCCTTGCATCATTTTCATCGATGAGATCGATGCCGTGGGCCGCCAGCGAGGCGCCGGCCTCGGGGGCGGCAACGACGAGCGCGAACAGACCCTGAACCAGATGCTTGTCGAAATGGACGGTTTCGAGACTGGTCAGGGCATCATCGTGATCGCGGCGACCAACCGACCCGACGTCCTGGATCCGGCCCTGATGCGTCCGGGCCGCTTCGACCGGCAGGTCGTCGTGCCGCTGCCGGACATTCGCGGCCGCGAGCAGATCCTGAACGTGCACATGCGCAAGGTCCCGATCGGCGCCGATGTGCGCGGCGACCTGATCGCGCGGGGCACGCCCGGCTTTTCGGGCGCGGATCTGGCCAATCTGGTCAACGAGGCGGCCTTGTTCGCCGCGCGGCGCAATGCGCGCGTGGTCGAGATGCAGGATTTCGAGAACGCCAAGGACAAGGTGATGATGGGGGCGGAGCGCCGTTCGATGGTGATGTCGGAGGAGGAGCGGCGCAACACCGCTTATCACGAGTCCGGCCACACGATCGTCGCCAAGCTGCTGCCCAAGACCGACCCTGTTCACAAGGTGACCATCATCCCGCGCGGCCGGGCGCTCGGCGTGACGATGCAGCTGCCCGAGCAGGACCGCTATGCCTTCGACCGCGAATTCCTGTTGAACCGCATCGCGGTGCTGTTCGGCGGGCGGGTCGCCGAGGAAGTCTTCATGAAGCAGATGACCACCGGCGCGAGCAACGACTTCGAACGCGCCACGCAGATCGCTCGCGACATGGTGATGAAATTCGGCATGACCGAGGCGCTCGGGCCCATGGTATACGCCGAGGACGAGGGCGAGATCTTCCTGGGCCGCTCGGTGACGCGCACCACCAACGTCTCGAGCTCGACGCTGCTGAAGATCGAAAACGAGATTCGCCGCATCATCGACGAGCAGTACGCCCTGGCACGCCGCCTCATCGAGGAAAACCGCGACAAGGTCGAGGCCCTGGCCCATGCCCTGATGGAGTGGGAAACGATCGACGCCGAGCAGATCGACGACATCGTATCGGGACGTCCCCCGCGCCCGCCGAAGTCGGGCGGTACCGGTGCCCACGCCGGCGCTCCCACGCCGCCGGGCCCGGGCGTCCAGGGCGCCGCCCAGCCGGCTTGAGGCTGGCGGCGCGCGGCGCCGGTCTGCAGCCCGAACGGCCCCGGGCGGCGCCATGTCTGCAATGATGGACGCGAGTCAGGTCAGGCCGGCATGGCGTTGCGGACGCCGCCGCCTGTCCCTGGAGCGGCCGCTCGTGATGGGCATCGTCAACGTCACTCCCGATTCCTTTTCCGACGGCGGCCGGTTCATGACGCTGGATCGCGCGCGCGAGCACGCCGAGCGTCTGGTTTCCGAGGGTGCCGACATCCTGGATATCGGCGGCGAATCGACCCGGCCCGGGGCAGCCGCCGTGGATACGCTGCAGCAGATCGAGCGCGTCGTTCCGCTCCTGCGCGCGCTGCGCGACGGCAGCGCGGTCCTGTCGGTCGATACCAGCGATCCGGAGGTCATGCGCGCGGCGCTGGCGGCCGGCGCCGACATCATCAACGACGTGCGAGCGCTCCGGCTGCCCGGTGCGATCGAGGCGGTCGCCCCCTCCGATTGCGGGCTGGTGGTGATGCACATGCTCGGCACTCCGCAGACGATGCAAGCCGATCCGCGCTATACGGACGCCGTGCGCGAGGTCGGCGATTTCCTGCGCGAGCGGCGCGACGCTCTGGTCGAGGCCGGAATCGACCGAGAGCGCATCGCGCTGGACCCGGGCTTCGGTTTCGGCAAGCGCGGCCTTCACAACCGCCAGCTGCTGGCGCGCCTGGCCGAACTGTCGCCGCTGGGGCAGCCGCTGCTGGTGGGACTTTCGCGCAAGGCCTGCCTGGGCGAAATCACCGGCAGGCCGGTCGAAGGCCGCCTGGTCGCCTCCGTCGTGGCGGCCCTGCTCGCGGTCCAGGCCGGGGCCCGGGTGGTCCGGGTGCACGACGTGGCAGCCACACGGGATGCCCTTGCCGTCTGGGAAGCGGTGCGCGGGCAGATCGCATGAGCAAGCGTTATTTCGGCACCGACGGCATCCGAGGCACGGTCGGGAACTTTCCGATCACTCCGGAATTCATGCTGCGGCTGGGGCAGGCCGCCGGGCGGGTGCTGGCCCAGTCCTCGGTCGGCCGGCGCGCGACCGTGCTGATCGGCAAGGACACGCGCGTATCCGGCTACATGCTCGAAGCGGCGCTTGAGGCGGGATTTTCCAGCGTCGGCGTCGATGTCGTGCTGAGCGGCCCTTTGCCTACGCCGGCGGTGGCCTATCTGACCCGCGCCCAGCGCCTGAGCGCCGGCCTGGTGATCAGCGCCTCGCACAACCCCTATGCCGACAACGGTGTGAAGTTCTTTTCTTCCGCCGGCAAGAAGCTCGACGATGCCATCGAGGCCGGCATCGAAATGGAGCTCGAGCAGGCCCTGACCTGCGTGCCGTCGGCCGAGCTGGGCAAGGCCCGGCGCCTCGACGATGCCGTGGGCCGCTACATCGAGTTCTGCAAGAGCACCTTTCCCGGCGAAATCGACCTCAAGGGCATGAAGCTGGTGGTCGATTGCGCCCACGGTGCGGCCTACCACGCAGCGCCCGACGTCTTTCACGAACTCGGCGCCGAGGTGGTTCCGGTGGCCGTGACGCCCAATGGATTCAATATCAACGACGGCGTCGGGGCAGTACATGCACACCGGCTGCCGCAGCTCGTGCGCGAACACGGGGCCGATCTGGGCATCGCCCTGGACGGTGACGGCGACCGCGTGGTGCTGGCCGACGCGCAGCAAACCTATAACGGCGACCAGCTGCTCTACGTGATCGTGCAGGATCGCTGCCGGCATGCGCCCGTGCAGGGCGTGGTCGGGACCCTGATGACCAATTTCGCGCTCGAGCGCCTCCTGGCCCAGCTGCACATCGGTTTCGAGCGCGCCCCGGTCGGCGACCGCTACGTGCTGGAGCGTCTCGAGCAAAAAGGCTGGGTCTATGGCGGCGAGGGCTCAGGTCACATCTTGTGCCTGGACAAGCACACGACCGGCGACGGCATCATCAGCGCCCTGCAGGTGCTTGCCGCCGTGCGGCACGCCGGAAGCAGCCTGGCGCAACTGACCGAGTCCCTGGTGATGCTGCCCCAGCATATGGTGAGTCTTCGTATCGAGCCTGGTTTCGACTGGAAAAGCCATGCCCCGCTGCGCACGGAACTGGCCGCGGTCGAGCGCGAGCTCTCCGACCGCGGGCGCGTGCTGATCCGGCCTTCGGGCACGGAGCCCGTGCTGCGCGTGATGGTCGAGACGCAGGACCCGGCCCTCGCCCGGCAATTGGCCCAGCGGCTGGCCGCGTCGGTTTGCTGACACATATAAAGATAAAGAGCGAACTATTATGTCATGTCACAATTCCGTGACATGCATGACCTAGCCTTGCGCCGGGCCGATGAGGCGGAGCGGACGTGTCGAACGAGCAGGAAAAGCAGACAACGCAGGCACACGCTGATCTCGCCCTTAAGGCCGAAGTGCGCGATCTGAGCTTTTATTACGGATCGTTCCAGG
>Ga0213853_10967910_pt1 | contig 10554 bp, 9 predicted proteins | sample ABR_2016_MetaT_FD_164456 | JGI IMG/M metagenome (GOLD analysis project Ga0213853, IMG submission 164456) | Metatranscriptome of freshwater sediment microbial communities from post-fracked creek in Pennsylvania, United States - ABR_2016... | ecosystem: Environmental > Aquatic > Freshwater > Creek...
AGCCCGATTCGCTGCGGTATTTCGACCGCGCTGCGAACGATCGCCTTTATTCGACACCGGCGATGGCACTGGAGAACGCCGGCATCTGCCTGATCCAGATTGGGGATCGAGAACGTGCCGAGAAGTACCTGCTGAAAGCCTTCGAGGCCGACGCGTCCAGCCCGGTGGCCAAGTACCAGTTGGCGCGCCTTTACCTTTCCACCCGCCGCATCGATCGAGCCCAGTTCTACTACGATCTTCTGGTCAAGTCGATCGATCCGAATGCCGAGACGCTGTGGCTTGGAGTCAGGCTGGCGCGCGCTAAGTCCGACACGCGCACCCAGGAGCGCCTGGCTCAGGAATTGCGGCATCGATTTCCCGGCTCGGGTGAGGCGGACCGCCTGAACCGTGAGGCCTACGATGAGTGAAGCCGAGGCCGGCGTCGAGCAAGCGTCGAGCGCGGCACCCGAGCCTGTTCCGGCAGTCGCAGGATTTGGCGCGATGCTGACCCGTGCGCGGGAGCAGGCAGGTCTGTCGATCGAGGCGGTCGCAGCTCGGCTGCGGCTGCATCCGCGTCAGCTATCGTCCCTGGAGTCGGAGGACCTGCCGAACCTGCCGGCGGCCCCGTATGTGATCGGTTTCGTTCGCAATTACGCGCGCGAGGTCGGACTCGACGCCCGGGCCCTGATCGAAGACCTCAACTCGAAGCTCGGTGCGAACTCGCAGCAAGGACAGGCCCCCGATCTGCTGGGACGCGGCGGCTCGGCCCTGCCTTTGTTCGATGAGCGGCGCTGGCGCCAGTTCGCCATGACCGGGATCGTCGCGATGCTGACCTGCGCGGGCCTGATCGGTTTCTGGGTCGTTCGCACTCACGGCACGGGTTCCATGTTCGCGATGCGCGATTCGGCGCGGCCGGTTACGACCGGGCCGGCAACTCCCGCCCCGATCGTCCCGATGCCGGGTGCGGCCCAGAGCCAGGCGCCGGCCTCGGCCCCGGCCGAATCTGCGACGACGAACAACTTGCTTGTGCACCCGGCGGCGCCTGCCGCAAGTACCCCGGCCGTCAAACCCCCGGCGACAGGAACGCCACCGGCGCCTTCGCCCGCGCCCGCGGCGCAGTCGAACCCGCGGGCCGGAGGAGGTCTCGTGCTTCGATTCGTCGATCGCTCATGGGTCGAAGTCAGTCAGCCCGATGGACGCGTCCTGCTTTCCCACACCGGCGAACCCGGCAGCCTGGAACTGCTCAATGTGGCCCCGCCTTTGCAGCTGGTCGTCGGCCGGGCAGAGGCGGTGCAGGTGGAGTATCGCGGACAGACCGTGGACCTGAAGCCCTACGTCAGCGGCAATGGCGTTGCGCGGCTGACCCTGGCGGACGGAAGAATCAGCAGCGGGGGGGCAAGCATCCGATGAATGCTTCGGAACAAGATCCGCAGGCTGCGGCGATCGGCGCGCGGCGGCGCTCGCGCCAGGTCTTGTTGCGCTGGGGTTCGCGCACGGTCCGGATCGGCGGCGATGCACCGGTGATGGTCCAGGCGATGACCAACACCGACACCGCCGATCCCGTCGGTACGGCGATCCAGGTGCGCGAATTGGCCAAGGCTGGATCCGAGGCCGTCCGGATCACCGTCAATTCGCCGGAAGCCGCGCGCGAGGTCGCTTACCTGCGCGAGACGCTGGACAAAGGCGGGCTGGACGTTCCTCTTATCGGCGATTTTCACTTCAACGGCCATAAGCTTCTCACGCAGTTTCCGGACTGCGCGCAGGCGCTTTCGAAGTACCGGATCAATCCCGGCAATGTCGGCCGCGGTGCGCGCGGCGAGGACAACTTCGCGAAGATGATCGAGGTGGCCTGCCGCTACGACAAGCCCGTGCGCATCGGCGTGAACTGGGGCAGCCTGGACCAGGAACTGCTCGCTCGACTGATGGACGAGAACAGCGGGCGGGCGCAGCCCTGGGAGGCGTCGGCCGTGTTGCGCGAGGCACTGGTGCGTTCGGCGATCGACAGCGCGGTCCGGGCCGAACAGCTTGGCCTGGGGGGCGACCGCATCTGTCTGTCGGCAAAGGTCAGCGCGGTTCAGGAACTCATCTCGGTGTATCGGGAACTGGGGAGCCGCTGCGACTATCCCCTGCATCTTGGCTTGACCGAAGCCGGCATGGGCAGCAAGGGGATCGTCGCCTCGACTGCCGCGCTGGCGGTCCTGCTTCAGGAGGGCATCGGCGATACGATCCGCGTCTCGCTCACGCCCGAACCAGGCGGGGACCGGACGCGCGAGGTCCAGGTCGCCCAGGAGATCCTGCAATGCCTGGGGCTGCGGGCATTCGTTCCGATGGTCACGGCGTGCCCGGGCTGCGGGCGAACCACCAGCACCGTCTTCCAGGAGCTGGCCTCGCGTGTGCAGAGCTATCTGCGTGAGCGCATGCCGGTCTGGAAAACCCAGTTTGAGGGCGTCGAAAACCTGACGGTGGCGGTCATGGGCTGCGTGGTTAACGGCCCGGGCGAAAGCCGGCAGGCCAACATCGGAATCAGCCTGCCCGGCACCGGCGAGCAGCCGGTCGCGCCGGTGTTCATCGATGGCGAGCGCCGCATGACTCTGAAAGGCGAGCGCATCAACGAAGAGTTCGAGGCCATCGTCGAGGACTATGTCAACCGCCGCTACGGCCGAGCTGGCGCCGCGCAGTAATCCGATGGGTGCACCGAAGATCGTCGCGATACGCGGCATGAACGACATGCTGCCCGCGCAGGCACTCTGGTGGGAGCGCTTCGAGCAGGAGGCGACCGACACCTTGCGCAGCTACGGTTACCTGCAGATCCGGACTCCGGTGGTCGAATCGACGGCACTGTTCCGGCGCGGCCTGGGTGAAGTGACCGATGTCGTCGAGCGGGAGATGTACAGCTTCGTCGATTCGCTCAATGGCGAGGCGCTGACTTTGCGGCCGGAAAACACGGCCGGTGTGGTTCGCGCCGCCGTCGAGCACAGCCTTTTGCACGAGGGCCCCTGTCGACTCTGGTATGCGGGTCCGATGTTCCGTCACGAACGGCCGCAGCGGGGACGGTATCGCCAGTTCCACCAGATCGGGGCCGAGGCGCTCGGCTATTCCGGGCCGGACATCGACGCCGAGCAGATCGTCCTGCTTGCGCGCCTGTGGCGCCGCCTGGGTCTGCCGGAAACGCGGCTCGAGATCAATTGCCTGGGCCAGTCCGATGAGAGAGCCCGCCACCGCTCAGCGCTGATCGGCTTTCTGGAAGGCCACGATGCGGCGCTGGACGGGGACGCGCGCCGACGCCTGTACTCGAACCCCCTGAGAATCCTCGATTCGAAGAATCCCGGGATGCAGGACCTGCTGGCCGGGGCGCCTAGGATGATCGACTACCTCGGTGATTCGTCGCGGGCGCACTTCGAGCGCCTGCAGCGCTTGCTCGGCTGCGCGGGCATTGCATTCGTCGTCAATCCCAGGCTGGTGCGGGGGCTGGACTACTACAACCTGACCGTATTCGAGTGGGTGACCGAGCGCCTGGGTGCCCAAGGCACAATCTGCGGTGGCGGGCGCTACGACGGCCTGGTCGAAATGCTGGGTGGAAGGCCGACTCCGGCCTGCGGATTCTCGATCGGCGCCGAGCGGGTGATCGAACTGATGCGCGAGGAGGCTCCGGTCATCGAAGGGCCCCGCTGCCAGGTCTACCTGATGCATCAGGGCGGCGGGACCTACGATGTGGCGCTGCAGGCGGCCGAGCGCCTGCGCGACGCCGGTTTGAGCGTGATCCTTCACGCCGGTGAATCCAGCCTCAAGGCCCAAATGCGCCGGGCGGACGCTAGCGGCGCGGCGTTCGCGGTCATCGTCGGCGAGCAGGAGGCGGCCGCGTCGGCAGCTGCCGTCAAGGCCCTGCGAGACGAGGATGGTCAGCAGGCATTCGGACCGCAGCGTATCGTCGCGCTCCACGAGCTGGCGCAGACGGTCGCGGCCGCGGCGGGCGTCGGGAACCGGCACACATCGCAATAGGGAAGGCGCAAGAGGCATGTCATACGATCTGCAGGAACAGGAACAGCTGGATGCCTTCAAGGCCTGGTGGAAAGCCAACTCCAATTGGCTGAGCTTGGCCGCCGTCCTTGTGCTCGCTGGCATCCTTGGCTACCTGGGATGGAATTCTTATACGCTGCGCAAGGCCGCCGACGCCTCGGCGATGTACGACGCCTTCGAGCAGGCGAGCTCGTCCAAGGATGCCGCCAAGGCTCGCGAGCTGGCGGGCAGCCTGATCGAGCAGCACGGCTCAACGGTCTATGCCGCCCTGGCCGCCATGCGTGCTGCGAAGGCCAGTGTCGACGCGGGCGATCTTACGGGCGCCAAGCAGCAGCTGCGCTGGGCGGTCGACCATGCATCGCAAAAAGAGCTCGCGCTGCTGGCCCGCGTACGCCTTGCGGGGATCTTTCTGGACGAAAAGGCCTACGGCGAAGCCTTGAAGGTTCTGGACGTGGATGTGCCGGACTCCTTCGCTACACAATTCGCCGACCGGCGCGGCGATGTGCTGAGCGCCGAAGGCAAGGCGGAGCAGGCGCGAGCGGCTTACGCCGATGCACTCAAGAAGGCCGGACCCCAGCAGCCGCTGCGGGCCCTGATCCAGCTGAAGCTCGATTCGCTGCCTGCCGGCAGCGGGGCTTGAGCGTTCAATGAACCCCATTGCACGGGGCCGGAACACCGCCTGGCTCCTCAAGAAGCACGTTGCCGGCCTCACGCTCCTGGCTGCCGCACTGGTCGCCTGTTCATCGAGCACACCGACGGCGGCGCCGGCGCGGCTCGAGACGATTCATTCACCGCTGGAAATCCGGACCGCCTGGCTTCTTCATATCGGCGATGGCCGCGGCGCCTACTTTCGGCCTGCGGTGCTGGCAAACGCCGTCTACGCCGCCTCCTCGTCCGGGAATGTGGTTCGGGTCGATCCGGCCAGTGGCAAGGAGATCTGGCGCACGCGGCTGCGGGGCAAGCTCGGCGCCGGGGTCGGCTCCGATGGCTTTCTCGTCGCGGTGGCGGGGCAGCGGGGAGAGATTTACGTTCTCACGGCCGACGGCAAGCTGTCCTGGGAAAGCCGGGTTCCCAGCGACGTCATTGCAGCACCCCTGGTCGGGCACGGGCTGGTCATCGTGCGATCGACCGACCAGAGTGTTTCGGCCTTCGAGGCTGAAACCGGCCGGCGGCGCTGGATCTACAAGCGCGTCACGCCGCCCTTGACCCTGCGGGGAGCGTCGGAGCTTGCCTTTTCGGGGGAAAACGTTCTTGCCGGCTTTCCGGGCGGGCGCCTGGTCGCGATCGCTTTGAGCAACGGCGCTGCGCGCTGGGACAGCCTGGTGTCCGAGCCAAAAGGCGCGACGGAGGTCGAGCGCCTGGCCGACGTTCTGGGCCCATTGGGCATGCTGGGCGATGAGGTCTGCGCGGCCTCCTATCAGGGCCGGGTGGGCTGTTTCGATGCGTCTGACGGGCAGGAACAGTGGGCTCGCGACGTGGTCGCCGGCGCCGGGGTGACGGCCGAAGGCAAGCAGGTTTTCGCGGTCGATTCGACTTCAACGCTGTTCGCTTTTGCGTCCTCCAATGGCGGGGACCTCTGGTCGAGCAAGGCGCTCGCCTACCGTTCACTGTCTTCGCCCGGGACCGTGGCCGGCTGGGTGGTCGTCGGCGATTACAAGGGCTACGTCCACTGGCTGGATCGAAACAGCGGTCAGCTCGTCGGCCGGGCACGAGTCGACTCGGGGCCGATCGTGACCGAGCCGCGCCCGATGATGGGCGGCATGCTGGTTCAGACGCAGCGCGGATCGCTGTCCTTGCTGATGCCGCGCGTCTGAGCCGCGCCGCCTGCGAACCGGGGAGCGAATTCGATGAAACCGGCGGTCGCGCTGATCGGCCGCACTAACGTCGGCAAGTCGACCCTTTTTAACCGGCTGACGCGTTCACGCGCCGCACTGGTGGCGGATTTCCCGGGCCTGACCCGAGACCGCCACTACGGCGACGGGCGCATCGGTCCGATGCCCTATCTGGTGATCGACACGGGCGGGTTCGATCCGCAGTCGGGTCAGACACTGCAGCGCGCGATCAACGAGCAGACCGAAACCGCGATCGCCGAATGCGACGTGCTCCTGTTCATGGTCGACGTGCGCGCCGGACTGACGCCGCAGGACTATCTTATCGGGGCGCAGCTTCGGACGACCGGCCGGCGTGTGATCGTGGTGGCGAACAAGGCCGAGGGCCTGGAGCCCGATGCCGGCGCGGAATTTCACGAGCTCGGCCTCGGCACTCCCTATCTGGTCTCGGCCTCGCATGGAACCGGCCTGGAGGATCTGATGGAGGCCGCCCTGGCGGGCTTTGCGGCTCCCGTACCGGCAGAGGCGCAGGCCGACGCGGGGCGGGGCACACGCGTGGCCATCGTCGGGCGTCCGAACGTCGGCAAGTCGACACTCGTCAACACCCTGATCGGCGAGCATCGCCTGGTCTCCTCCGAGCTTCCCGGGACTACCCGGGACGCGATCGAGGTCGATTTCGAGTTCGCCGGCAGCCCCTTCGTGCTGATCGACACAGCGGGGATCCGACGCAAGGGCCGGGTGTTCGAGGCCGTCGAGAAGTTCTCCATCGTCAAGACCCTGCAGGCGATCGAGGATTGCAACGTCGCGACGCTGCTGCTGGATGCCTCGGTCGAGATCGCGGAGCAGGATGCCCACATTGCGGGCTACATCCTCGAAAGAGGGCGGGCCCTGGTGATCGCGGTGAACAAATGGGACAGCGTCCGAGAAGAGCAGCGCGAGATCATCAAGCGTCAGATGCGATACAAGCTGCACTTCCTGGACTGGGCGAGCCTGCACTTCATCTCGGGCCTGCGCGGCACGGGCCTGTCAGGATTGATGCGTTCGGTCGTCGAAGCCGAAAAAGCGGCCTTCGCGCGTCTGCCGACTCCGCGCCTGACCCGATCCCTGCGTGCGGCCGTCGAGCGCCAGAGTCCTCCGCGCGCGGGAAACCTGCGCCCCAAGTTGCGCTACGCGCACCAGGGCGGATCCAATCCGCCCATCATCGTCGTTCACGGCAATGCCCTGCGCCTCGTGCCCGACAGTTACAAGCGCTATCTCGAAGGCTGGTTTAGAGACGAGTTCGGCCTGCAGGGAACGCCGCTGCGGATCGAGATGCGCAGCGGAGTCAATCCGTTCCTGCGTGAGCGCGCTGGCAAACGTCGCGCTTTTCAAGTAGATTGAATTTTGCCGCACCACACCTATCTAAGGTTGCATGCGGGCAGGGAGAGTCGCCGTCTTGAATCGGCGGACGGACCGCTCAAATGACCGGAGATGACATGAGCAACAAGGGCCAACTTCTACAAGACCCGTTCCTGAACGCCTTGCGCAAGGAACACGTTCCGGTGTCCATTTACCTCGTCAACGGAATCAAGTTGCAGGGACAGATCGAGTCTTTCGACCAGTATGTCGTCCTGCTTCGCAACACCGTCACCCAGATGGTCTACAAGCACGCGATCTCCACGGTCGTGCCGGCGCGTCCGGTGAATCTAGCCCCGGAGTCCGAACCCTGAGCGGTTTCAAGTTCGATCGGGCACTTGACGAGGCGCCTCCCAAGGCGCTGCTGGTCGAAGTCGAACTGCGCGGCAGGGGCGGTGCCGCTCCGAGCGTGCAGGGTCTGGATCAGCTCGAGGAGCTGCGGCAGCTTGCGCTCAGCGCGGGCTACGTCGATGGCGGACAGCTGCTGGCGCGGCGTGAGCGCCCTGATCCGGCGCTCTATCTCGGGCGGGGCAAGGTCGAGGAGATCCAGGCCCGGCTCGCGTCGACGCCCTGTGCCCTGGTGATTCTGGATGCAGCGCTGTCCCCGGTCCAGCAGCGCAATCTGGAACGCGAGCTCATGGTTCCCGTTCTGGACCGCACCTCGCTGATCCTCGACATCTTCGCCCGACGGGCACAGAGCCGCGAGGGCAAGCTTCAGGTTGAACTGGCACAGATGCAGCATCTTTCAAGCCGGCTCGTACGAGGCTGGACCCACCTGGAAAGGCAGCGCGGGGGCATTGGACTTCGCAGCGGCCCGGGCGAAAAGCAGATCGAGCTCGACCGGCGCATGATCGGCAAGCGCGTCAAGCAATTGCGCGAGCGGCTGCGCTCGCTGGATTCGCAACGCCGCACCCAGCGCCGTTCCCGGCGGCGGCAGGAAGCGTTCTGCGTTTCCCTGGTCGGCTACACCAATGCCGGGAAGTCGACGCTGTTCAACGCAATGGCGCGCGGCGATGCCTATTGCGCCGACCAGCTCTTCGCCACGCTAGACACCACCAGCCGCCGCTGCTTCATGACGCCTTCGGTCCCGGTCGTTCTGTCCGACACGGTCGGATTCATCCGGGCCCTGCCGCATGCGCTGATCGACGCCTTCAAGGCCACGCTGGACGAAGCCGCCCAGGCGGATCTGCTATTGCACGTGGTGGACGCCTCGTCGCCGGCGCGCGAATCCCAGATGGCGGCGGTCGACTCGGTGCTTGAGGAAATCGGGGCCGATCGCGTTCCGCGCATCCTTGTTTTCAACAAGATCGACCTGGCCCAGCGGCCGGCCTCGGCCGAGGCAACAGCCTGTGGTAGCATCGATGCGGTCTGGCTGAGCGCCCGGTCGGGCGATGGGCTTGAGCTGCTGCGCGGGGCGATCGCCCTGCGCGCGCAGGAGGGCCTGCAGCACTCGGATCAGTCCGAGCCTTCCGGCCCGCATGGCGTCGAGACATGAACAGCAAAGGTTGAGTCCGTCGTCGGCGGACCGAGTCGGTGGCCAGCATTCCCCTTTCCCGCAGCTTGGAAGCCCCATGTCGCTGAATGACCCACAGTGGGGTCGGGGCGGAGCATCGAACGAGGGCGGCGATGGCCAGCGGCCACGCCGTCCAGGCGGCCAGGATGGCCCGCCCGATCTCGAGGAGCTCTGGCGCGAACTGACCCGGCGCTTTAGCGGCCTTTTCGGAGGCAGCGGCGGCGGCGCAGGCCGTTCTGGCGGTTCCGGCGGCAGCTCGGATGGCTGGCGGGCCACGCTCGGCGTCGGTGCCGTGCTGGCGGCGATCCTGATCATCTGGATGAGCACCGGGTTTTACATCGTCCAGGAAGGGCAGGTCGGCGTGGTCTCAACCTTCGGACGCTACGACTCGACCACCGGGGCCGGATTCCGCTGGCGGGCGCCCTGGCCGATTCAAACGAATGAGATCGTCGACGTCTTCTCCCAGCGGCAGATCGAGGTCGGCACCAGGGCGCGCGCCCAGGATCGGCTGAAGGAAGCACTGATGCTGACCGACGACGAGAACATCGTCGATGTTCAGTTCAAGGTGCAGTACCGCATCAAGTCCGGCCCGGATGGCGCCCGGGATTTCGTCTTCGGCAACCGCTTTTCCAGCGACGGCGACCCCACGCTCGCCGTGCAGCAGACGGCCGAGTCGGCCATGCGCGAGGTCGTCGGGCGACGCAAGATGGACCTGGTGCTGGCCGGAGACGCGACCAAGCAGCAGATCGCCGATGATGTTCGCGCGAAGATGCAGGAGATGCTGGACACCTATATCACCGGCATCCTGGTCACGGCGGTGTCGATCCAGAGCGTGCAGCCGCCCGAACAGGTGCAGCCGGCCTTCAACGACGTGACCCAGGCCGAGCAGGACAAGAAGCGCTCGCTCAACGAGGGCGACGCGTATTCCAACGACGTGGTGCCGCGCGCGCGCGGGATGGCGGCGCGGCTGATCCAGGAGGCCGAGGGCTACCGGACCCGGACGATCGAGACCGCGCAGGGTGATGCCACCCGCTTCAAGCAGGTGCTGACCGAATACGTCAAGGCGCCAGCGGTGACGCGACAGCGCCTCTATCTGGACACGATGCAGCAGATTTTCGCGAACACGACCAAGGTGATGGTCGACACCAAGTCCAGCAGCCCGCTGATCTACCTGCCCCTAGACAAGCTGCTTCAGAGCGCCGGCAGTGACGCAGCGCCGCGCACATCGCAGGCATCGCCGGCCTCGAGCATGCCCGCCGGCAAGGACGGCACGCCCAGCGTCGAGCTGCGTGGCCAGGTTCCGACCGGGGACCGCGATCGGGAGTCGCGTTAGCATCATGAACCGCATCCTCGCGACGACCATCGCCGTGGTGATCGCTGCCGGGCTGTTCCGCCTGTGCGCATTCATCGTCGACCAGAAGCATTACGCCATCGTTTTCGAGCTCGGGCAGATCAAGCGCGTCATCGACGAACCGGGCCTGCATTACAAGATGCCGCCGCCCTTCCAGAACGTCGAATACCTGGACAAACGGATACTGACGATCGACTCGCAGGGAGCCGACCGCGTCCAGACGTCTGAGAACAAGAACCTGCTGATCGAGACTTTCGTGAAGTGGCGCATCACCGATGCACGCAACTACTGGGTCAGTTTCCACGGCGCGGAGCGCGAGGCTGAGGATCGCATGTCGACGCTGGTCCGCGACGCCATGAACCAGGCCGTCAACAAGCGCACCGTCAACGACATCACTTCGCGCGAGCGCGAAAGGGCGATGGAAGAGATTCGCGCGGGCGTCGAGAGCCGCGTGAAGGGCCTGGGCGTGA
>Ga0213853_10259268_pt1 | contig 10522 bp, 9 predicted proteins | sample ABR_2016_MetaT_FD_164456 | JGI IMG/M metagenome (GOLD analysis project Ga0213853, IMG submission 164456) | Metatranscriptome of freshwater sediment microbial communities from post-fracked creek in Pennsylvania, United States - ABR_2016... | ecosystem: Environmental > Aquatic > Freshwater > Creek...
CGACGCCCACCGCGGCGGCCCGTGCGATGAAGCCGCCGGCGGCACGCCGCCCGGCCGGCGGCGCCTTCATCGCGCGCGCGCTGGAGCATCGCGACGTGCTCGGCGTGCTGTTCCTGCTGCCGGGCGCCCTGCTGCTGCTGCTGTTCCTGAGCTACCCGCTGCTGCTCGGCCTGTACCTGGGCTTCACCGACGCGCACATCGGCCGCCGCGGCGTCTGGATCGGCATCGAGAATTTCGTCTTCCTGTGGGGCGACGAGGTCACGCGCCTGGCGCTGTTCAACACGCTGTTCTATACGGGCGTGGCGAGCGTCATCAAGTTCGTCCTCGGGCTGTGGCTGGCGGTCCTGCTCAACGAGCGCCTGCCGTTCAAGGCGCTGCTGCGCGCGATCGTCCTGCTGCCGTTCATCGTTCCGACCGCGCTGTCGGCGATCGCCTTCTGGTGGATCTACGATTCGCAGTTCTCGATCATCAGCTGGTCGCTGACCCGGCTCGGGCTGATCCACGGCTATGTCGAGTTCCTCGGCGCGCCCTGGCCGGCGCGCTTCTCGGCGATCGCCGCGAACGTCTGGCGCGGCGTCCCCTTCATCGCGATCTGCCTGCTGGCGGGGCTGCAGACGATCGCGCCGTCGTACTACGAGGCGGCGAGCCTCGACGGCGCGACGAAGTGGCAGCAGTTCCGCCACGTGACGTTGCCGCTGCTGACGCCGATCATCGCGGTCGTGATGACCTTCTCGGTGCTGCTGACGTTCACCGACTTCCAGCTGATCTACGTGCTGACGCGCGGCGGTCCGCTGAATGCGACGCAGCTGATGGCCACGCTGTCGTTCCAGCGCGCGATCCCGGGCGGCGCGCTCGGCGAGGGCGCCGCGATCGCCGCGGCGATGGTGCCCTTTCTGCTCGCGGCGATGCTGCTGTCGTATTTCGGGCTGCAGCGCCGCGGCTGGCAGCAGGGCGCGAAGGACGCATGAAGACGATCGCGCGGCTGCTGCCGACCCCGTCCGAGACCGACGGCGGCGGGATGGACTACCTGACCTCGCTGCCGCGGCGCGTCGTGACCATTTACGCGCCGCTCGCGGTGTTCGTGATCGTGCTGCTGTTCCCGCTGTACTGGATGACGGTGACCGCGTTCAAGCCCGACGCCGAACTGCTGTCGCACGAGGGCAATCCGTTCTGGGTCCACCATCCGACGCTCGCCCACGTCAAGAAGCTGCTGTTCGACACCGCGTATCCGGAATGGCTCTGGAACACGATGCTCGTGGCCACGGTGTCGACGGCCGTGTCGCTGGCATGCAGCGTGCTGGCCGCCTACGCGATCGAGCGCCTGCGGATGCGCGGCGCGCGCTACATCGGGATGTGCGTGTTCCTCGCCTATCTCGTGCCGCCGTCGATCCTGTTCATCCCGCTCGCGGCGCTGGTCTACCAGCTGCACCTGTTCGACACGCGGCTGGCGCTGATCCTGATCTACCCGACCTTCCTGATCCCGTTCTGCACCTGGCTGCTGATGGGCTACTTCCGTTCGATCCCGCACGAGCTCGAGGAATGCGCGCTGATCGACGGCGCGAGCCGGCTGCAGATCCTCGTGCACATCATCCTGCCGCTTGCGGTGCCCGGGATGATCTCGGCCGGGATCTTCGCGTTCACGCTGTCGTGGAACGAGTTCATCTATGCGCTGACCTTCATCTCGTCGTCCGAGAACAAGACCGTCGCGGTCGGCGTGATCACGGAGCTCGTCGACGGCGACGTCTACCACTGGGGACCGCTGATGGCGGGCGCGCTGTGCGGCTCGCTGCCGGTGGCGATCCTGTACTCGTTCTTCGTCGAGCACTACGTCTCGGGGATGACCGGCGCGGTCAAGGAGTAGAGCGAGCCGGGCGGCGCGCAGCGTCTTGCGGCACCCGCCGTTCATTCCCTTCCGGCCTGCGCCCGCGCGCGATAGAGCGTGTCCAGCGTGATCCGCCGGACCTCGAGCTTGCTCTGCTCGACGTGCGCCGTGAGCAGCCGCTGAACCTCGTCGGCGCGGCGCCGGGTGATCGCGCGCAGGATCACCGCGTGCTCGTCGTAGGTCGCCTCGATGCGCCGCTTGACCAGCGCGTAGGCGCGATCGGCAAGTGAGACGCGCGCCGCGTCCCGCGCGGCACGCTCAGCCGCGGCCCTGCGCGCCGTTGCCGGTCGCGGCGAGGTAGGCGCGCCAGCCGCCGTGGACGCTGATGTCGGGCGCGTCGGTCAGCGCCCAGGGCTCGCAGATGAAGCCGTGCACCCAGCTGCCGTCGTCGAGTTCGATCGACCCGAGGCCGAGCGGCGGCGGGATCTGCGCGAGGAAGGCGCCGATCTCGGTCGACGCGATGTCGTAGACCTCGACCTCGATCGGCAGGCCGCGTGCCGGATCGCGCGCCAGTGCCGGCTTCGCGACGCCGCCCGGCACGGCGGGCAGCGCGTAGAGCCGGTAGCGCGGCGCGGTGCGGCAGCGGCGCACTGCTTGCGCCCCGCGCTCCTGCAGCTGGTGATGCAAGGGCAGTCCCGCGAGGTGCGCGCCGACCACCGCGAGCCGCAGCCGCGGCGCGGCGCGGGGCCCGGCAAGCGTCGGGGTTGCGCCGGGGTAAGGACCGAGGTGGTGGCCCAGCGGCAGTGCCAGGCTGGCCTGCCATTGCGCCGCCCAGGCGAGCAGCGCGGCGTCGCTGCCGCCCGGCGCCATGAACGTCACGCCGAACGGCAGGCCGGCGGCCGTGAAGCCGGCCGGCACCGCGACCGCGGCGAGGCCGAGGAAATTGACGAAGTTCGTGTAGTAGCCCAGTTCCTGGTTGCGCAGCAGAGGCTCCGCGGCAACCGCGGCAAGCGTCGGCAGCGTCGGCGCGGTCGGCACCATCAGCATGTCGCAGCGCTGCCAGACCTGCCGCGTCGGGACCTCGAGTTCGCGCCGGCGATATTCGGCGCGGAACGCGTCGGCGGCGCTGAAGCGCCGGGCGCTGCCGACCACCGTGCGCACCGCGGGATCGATGCACTCCGGATGGCTCTCGAGCAGCGCCCCGAGCACCGTGTAGCGTTCCGCGACATAGGGACCTTCATAGAGCAGCCGCGCGACCTCGCGGAACGGCGCGAGGTCTATGCGCTCGACCAGGGCGCCCAGCGCTTGCAGCCGGGCGCAGGCCGCGTCGAATGCGGCGGCGTATGCGGCGTCGCCGTAGAACTCGGGCGCGGCCGGGCAGCCGATGCGCGGCGCGGCCGGGAAGTGCGCCGGCCCATCGCCGACCGCCGGGTGGAAGCGTGCCTCGGCATCGGCCTCGCCCGGCGCGTGCTCGATCAGCGCGAGGATGCGCGCCGCGTCACCGGCGAGCAGCGCGAAGACCGATACGCAGTCGAGCGAGCGGCAGGCCGGCAGCACGCCGTCGTTGCTGACCCGGCCGGGTGTCGGCTTCATGCCGACCAGGTTGTTGAAGCCGGCGGGCACGCGGCCCGAGCCGGCCGTGTCGGTGCCGAGCGCGAAGGCGACCAGGCCGCGCGCGACGACGGAGGCCGATCCCGCGCTCGAGCCCCCGCTGATGTAGGCGGGATCGAATGCGTTGGGCACCGCGCCGTATGGCGAACGCGTGCCGACCAGTCCGGTGGCGAACTGGTCGAGGTTGGTCTTGCCGAGCAGCACCGCGCCCGCCGCGAGCAGGCGTTCGACGACGCGGGCGGTGGACCGCGCGGTGTAGGCAAAGGCCGGGCAGGCGGCGGTGGTCGTCCAGCCGGCGACGTCGATGTTGTCCTTGACCGCGAACGGCACGCCGCGCAGCGGCAAGTGGGCGTCGGGCCGCGCCTCGATCCACGCGAGCTGCGCCTCGACCTGCGCCGTCGTCGCGAGGCTGATCCAGGCCGGATCCGGACCGGCCGCCCAGATCCGAGCCAGCGCCGCGTCGATCGACGGGCGCAGCGCGCGCGTACGCCAGCCGTCGAGCGTCGTGGGCGCCGCGTCGGGCGGGACGGGTGCGACCATCGGCGGCTGCCTAGCCCGCGAGCGCGGCGAGCAGCGCCGCGCTCGGCGCGGCCCAGCCGACGATCGCGCCCTGCGCCACGACCATCTCGATCGCCGCGCGCTTGAACTCCGGGAAGTAGCTCTCGGTGCCATCTTCGACCAGCAGGCAGTCGTAGCCGCGATCGTTGGCCTCGCGCAGCGTGGTCTGGACGCAGACCTCGGTCGTGACGCCCATCACGACGAGGTGCGTGATCGCCTCGCGCTGCAGCGCCTGCTGCAGCGGCGTCGCGTAGAACGCGCCCTTGCCCGGCTTGTCGACGACCAATTCGCCGGGCGCCGGCGCGAGCGCCTCGACGATCTGGTTGCCGGGTTCGCCCGCCACCAGGATGCGGCCCATCGGGCCCGGGTCGCCGATGCGCAGCGTCGGCGACCCGCGCAGGCGCTTGGCCGGCGGGCAATCGGACAGGTCCGGCCGGTGCGCCTCGCGGGTATGCACGACCATGCCGCCCGCGCGCCGCCAGCCATCGAGCACGCGGCGCACCGTCGGCACGATCGCGGCGAGCAGCGCGACGTCGTTGCCGAGGCTGGCGCCGAAGCCACCGGGCTCGATGAAGTCGCGCTGCATGTCGATGATGACGAGCGCGGTGCGCGCGAGCGCGAAACGGAAGTCGAACGGCCGGGCCTCGACGGTCATCATCGCGCCGCTTCCTGGGTCAGGCGACGGCTTGCACCGCGGCCGCGTGGTGGCCGCCGCCCATGAAGGCGCCGAGCGCATTGCGGTCGGCGCCGGCGGCCTCGGTGGCGTGCACGATGCGGCCCTCGCTGATCACCAGGACCCGGTCGGCCAGCGCGAGCAGCTCGTCGAGGTCTTCGCTGATCAGCAGCACCGCGCCGCCGCCGTTGCGCACCGCGACGAGCCGCGCGTGGATCTCGGCGACCGCGGCAAAGTCCAGCCCGAACACCGGATTGACGACGATCAGCACCCGCGCCGCATCGGACAGCTCGCGTGCCAGCACCGCGCGCTGGACGTTGCCGCCGGACAGCGCGCGGATCGGGGCCTGCTCGCTGCGCGTGCGCACGCCGAACTCGTCGATCAGGCGGCGCGCTCGCGCCCGCAAGACGCCGCGCCGCAGAACGCCCCAGCGCGCTGCCGGCGGGCGGTCGAAGGTGCGCAGTCCGATGTTGTCCGCCACGCTCATGTCGCCGACGCAGGCATTGCGCAGCGGTTCCTCGGGCAGGCTGCGCACGCCGAGGCGCTGGTTCTGCGCGCGTCCGCCGTAATAGGCCTCGTCGCCGATCCAGACCGTGCCGCCGGCGCGTGCGCGCTGGCCGACCAGCGCCTCGACGAACTCGCGCTGGCCGTTGCCGGACACCCCGGCGATGCCGACGATCTCGCCGTCGTGGACCGTCGCCTCGAGTCCGTCGACGGCACGCTGGCCGCGGTCCCCGTCCACCATCAGGCCGCTGATCCGCAGTCGCGCGGCGCCCGGCGGCTGAGCCCGGCGCTGCGGGATCGTGAATTCGCGCGCCGCGGTGCCCTCGGTGCTGCCGATCATCGCGCCGGCAAGCTCGGCCGGGCGGGTGTCGGCCACCGCATGGGCGGCGACCAGCCGGCCGCGCCGCAGCACGCTGACGTCGTCGGCGTAGGCGGTGACTTCGCGGAACTTGTGGGTGATCAGCACGATGCTGCAGTCACCGGCATGGGCGCGCTCGCGCAGCAGGCCGAGCACCTCGTCGGCCTCCTGAGGCGTCAGTACCGAGGTCGGTTCGTCGAGGATCAGCAGGCGCGGCTTGAGCAGCAGCTGTTTCAGGATCTCGAGCTTCTGCTTCTGGCCGGCCGACAGCTCCTGCGGCGTCGCGTCCAGGTCCAGGCGGAACGGCGTCGTGTCGAGGAAGGCTGCCAGTTCTGCGCGCGCCCGTTTCCAGTTGATCAAGGCCGGGATGCCGCCGCGCGCGAGCAGCAGGTTCTCGGCGACCGTCATGCCGGGAACCACCGTGAAGTGCTGGTAGACCATGCCGATGCCGAGATCGCGCGCGACGACCGGCGAGCCGATCTCGACCTCGCGGCCGTCGAGCAGCACGCTGCCGGCCTCCGCGCGCTGGTAGCCGACGACGCACTTGACCAGCGTGCTCTTGCCGGCGCCGTTCTCGCCAAGCAGCGCGTGCACGGTTCCCGGTCGCACCGTCAGGCTCACCTGATCGAGCGCGGTGAAAGCGCCGAAGCGCTTGGTCAGCAGGAAGGTCGACAGCGCGAGCGCGCCGTGGTGGCGCGGCAGCGCCCCCGGCAGGCGCTCCGCGACGGCGCTCATCGGAATGCCCGCGCGCGCGGCGCGCGGGGCTGCAGGTCCTTGGGGCGGCCCGGCGGGCTCATTGGGATACCCTCCGCTTCGCTTGAGGGGCCATGAGCCCTTGGGGCGGCCCGGCGGGCTCATGCGAGCGCCTCGAGGAGCACGCTGGAACTGGCGACGGCGCCGAAGACGCCGCCCTGCATCGTGACCATCTTCAGCGCCGCGAGGTGATTGCCCAGGTCGGTCGCGGCGGTGCAGTCGGAAACGATCAGGCACTCGAAGCCGCGGTCGTTGGCCTCGCGCATCGTCGTGTGCACGCAGACGTCGGTCGTGATGCCGGTCAGGATCAGGTTGCGAATGCCGCGCGTGTGAAGGATCAATTCGAGGTCGGTGGCGTAGAACGAACCCTTGCCGGGCTTGTCGACGATCACCTCGCCGGGCGCCGGCGCCAATTCGGCAATGATCTCCCAGCCCGGCGCGCCGCGCACCAGGATGCGCCCGCACGGCCCGACGTCGCCGATGCCGACGCCGCCGGCGCCGATCCGGCGCGAGCGCCAGCGCTTGTTGGCGGGCAGGTCGGCGAGGTCGGGCCGATGGCCTTCGCGCGTATGGATGATCGGGTGGCCGGCGGCGCGCATCGCCGCCATCAGCCGCGCGATCGGGGCGATCGGCGCGCGCGTCAGCGACAGGTCGTAGCCCATCTTGTCGACATAGCCGCCGACGCCGCAGAAATCGGTCTGCATGTCGATGACGACCAGCGCGGTATTGGCGGCGCGCAGATCGCCGTCGAAGGGCCAGCGGTAGGGATCGGCCTGCAGGCTACGGCTCATCGGGAGACTCCTAGTTCGAGGGGCGCGCCCTTCAGCGTGCGGCTGGGCGAGCAGGTCGCGACGAGGATCAGCAGCGTCAGCACGTACGGTACGGCGTTGAACAGGTAGTAGCCCTGGTTGATGCCGACCGACTGCAGCGCCGGGCCGAGCGCGCCGGCACCGCCGAACAGCAGCGCCGCGCCGAGGCAGCGCCACGGGCTCCAGCGCGCGAAGATCACCAGCGCGACCGCGATCAGGCCCTGGCCGCTCGACAGGCCTTCGTTCCAGCTGCCCGGGTAGTACAGCGACAGCGACGCGCCGCCCAGTCCGGCGATGAAGCCGCCGGCGGTCGTCGCGGCGATCCGGATGCCGTTGACCGAGTAGCCGAGCGCACGCGCAGCATCGCCCGAATCGCCGGCCATCCGCAGCACCAGCCCCCAGCGGGACGCGCGCAGGCCCCAGGCGAGCAGCGCGGCGAGCGCGACGCCGAGCGGGAACAGCGCGTTGATCTGCAGCGCCGAGCGGATCTGCGGCGAGGCGCTCCACTCGCCGAGCGTGAGCGCCGGGATCTGCGGCGCCTGCGGCTGGATCAGGCCCTTGCCGAAATAAAAGGCCAGGCCGCTGCCGAGCAGCATCAGCGCGATGCCGGCCGCGATGTCGTTGACCCGCGGCAGCGAGCACACCAGGCCATGGACCAGCGCCAGCAGCGCACCGGCGGCCCCGGCGGCCAGCACGCCGAGCCAGGCCGAACCGCTCAGGTAGGCCGCACCGAACCCGGCCATCGCCGAGAACACCAGCACGCCCTCGAGGCCGAGGTTGATCCGGCCGGACTTCTCGGTGATGCATTCGGCCAGGCTGACCATTAGGAACGGCGTGCCCACGCGGATCGCGCCGCCGAGCACCGCGACGATCAGGTCCAGCGCCAGCGTGGCGCCACCCAGGCTGGCGTTCATGCGGCTTTCCCCGGAACCCGTCCCGCGGCGGCGGGTGAAGGATGCGATCCGGTTGCGGCGGACGGCATGCCCAGCGGCGGCGTGCCCGGATCGACGGCAGGGGATACGCTGCTGACCGCGGGCGACGCGGTGCCGGGGACGGCCGCCGGCCCGGGCGCCGGCGCTGGCGCAAACAGCCGCCCACGCAGCGCTTCGCTGGCGAGGATGAACAGGAAGGCGAAACCCTGCAGCACCAGCACCGACGCGTCGGGTATGTCCATGCGCCGCTGCAGCAGGCTTCCGGCGGAACCGAAGCCGCCGAACAGTACCGCGACCGGAATCACGACCCACGGATTGTGGCGCGCGACGAAGGCCACCAGGATCCCGGCGTAGCCGAGTCCGGCGATCAGCGATGCGTTCGCGGCGGTATGCACCGCGGCGACCTCGATGCCGCCGGCCAGGCCGGCGCAGGTGCCGCCGACCGCGCAGGCGGTGATCGTCAGCCGCGCGCTCGGCAGGCCCACGAGGCGCGCCGCGCGCGCATTGCCGCCGACCACGCGCGTCGCGAATCCGGACGGCGTCAAGTACAGCCAGACGCCGAGCGCGACGCAGGCCGCGACGCCGAAGACGAGGCCGTAATGGATGTCGGCGCCCGGCAAGGTGCCGATGCGCAGCCCTTCGGCGAGCGGGCGCGTCGAGGGCTTGTTCAGGCTCGCCGGATCGCGCATCGGGCCCTCGACGAAATGCTTGAACAGCGCGATCGCGGTGTAGGCGAGCAGCAGGCTGCTGATCGTCTCGTTGACGCCGCGCCACTGCCGCAGCGCGCCCGCGAGCGCGATCCAAGCCGCGCCGGCCGCGGCCGCCGCGAGCAGCAGCAGCGCGGTGCCGGCGACATCGGCCGGCGGCGCGAACAGGTAGGGCAGCCCCGCGCAGGCCAGCCCGCCGAGGACCAGCGCGCCTTCGCCGCCGATGATCGTCAGTCCGGCACGCGCCGGAATCGCGACGCACAGCGCCGTCAGCATCAACGGGGCCGCGCGCTGCAGCGAGTTCTGCCACGAGAACCAGTCGCCGAAGGCGCCCTTGAACAGCAGCAGCCAGGCCTGCGCCGGGTTCTTGCCGCTGGCCAGCACGAACGCTCCGAAAACGAGCAGCGCGCCGGCGAGCGCCATTGCCGGCAGGATCACCGACTCCAGCGCCGCGCCGCGCCCCGGGGACAGTCTCACGATGCGGCTGCCGCGGCGCCGTCCGCCTCAGGTCTTGCCGATCACGCCTTCGACGAGGTAGTTCATCCCCTCGAGCTCGATGTCGGTCTGCTTGTAGGACTTGCCGGCCGGGATCACGATCTTGCCGGTGTTGTCCTTCAGGCCCGACGTGCCGCCGGTGAAGATGTCGAAGCTGCCCGCGATCATCTTGGCCTTCACGGTGTCGGCGTTCTTGCGCGCCGGCTCGCCGACCATCGCGCCGTAGGGCGAGGGCTTGACGAATCCTTCCTTGAGCCCGCCGCGCACGAAGTTCGGATGCGGCTTGCCGGTGCGCGCGGCGTCGATGATCATCGTGTACGCGGTGAGCCAGTTCCACTCGGCGCCGGTCAGGTAGGCGGCGGGGGCGAGCTTGGCCTGGCTCGCGTGGTAGCCGCAGACGAACTTGCCGCGCTTGGCGGCCGTTTCGACGACGACCTTCGGCCCGTCGACGTGCATCGTGAAGACGTCCGCTCCCTGGTCGGCCAGGCTGTTGGTGGCTTCGGCCTCCTTGACGGCCATCGACCAGTCGCCGGTGAAGATCACCGTCGTCGTGATCTTCGGATCGACCGACTGCGCCCCGAGCGTGAACGCATTGATGTTGCGCAGCACCTGCGGGATCGGCTTCGCGGCGACGAAGCCGAGCTTCCTGTTCTTGCTCGCGTAGCCGGCGGCGATGCCGTTCAGGTACTGGCACTCGTCGATGTAGCCGAAGAAGCTGCCGGTGTTCTTCGGGTGCTTGCCTTCGGTCCACAGGCCACCGCAATGCGAGAAGCGCACGTCGGGGTTCTTCGCGGCGACCGCCAGCATGTGCGGGTCGAAGTAGCCGAAGGAGGTCGGGAACAGCAGCGCGGCGCCGTCCTGCGCGATCATGCCCTGCATGCTTTTTTGCACGACGGTCGTCTCGGGGACGTTTTCCTCCTCGACGACCTTGATGCCCGGCATTTTCTTGACCAGCGCGGCCGACTCGGCGTGCGCCTGGTTGTAGCCGAAGTCGTCCTTCGGGCCGACGTAGATGAACCCGACCGTGATCGGCGCCTGCGCCTGCGCCAGGCGCGTCCATCCGGCCGTGCCGAGCGCCCATCCGGCGGCGCCGACCTGTCCCAGTACCTGACGACGAGTGAATCCCGAACCTGACATGAACCCTCCGGCGGTGATATGCGAACTTGTATATAAGCAAGGCGTGTGCCACGATCCTTGCTGCCTCGCGCCGGCTCGCGCCTGCGCCGATGCACCGAAGCCGGGCAAGCCGCAGCGCGGCCGCGCCGATCGGAGCCCGGCGCCACACCAGCGTGGTGCCGCC
>Ga0213853_10601508_pt1 | contig 10489 bp, 9 predicted proteins | sample ABR_2016_MetaT_FD_164456 | JGI IMG/M metagenome (GOLD analysis project Ga0213853, IMG submission 164456) | Metatranscriptome of freshwater sediment microbial communities from post-fracked creek in Pennsylvania, United States - ABR_2016... | ecosystem: Environmental > Aquatic > Freshwater > Creek...
CTCGCGCCTCGACCGGGGTCGCACGACTAAGGGCGCGGTGCGCGCGGGGCTGCGTGGCGCGTCGCGGCGCGGTCGTGGAACCGGGTTAGTATCGCGCAGAGTCGGGCATCGACCCGGATCGCAGCCGGGCCGCGGCGGGTGCCGCGGCCGCTGGCGAGACCTGGCGCATCGCCCGCATCGCATGACGGAGGGAACGATGGGTTTGCTTGATTCGGTATTGTCGACGGCGCTGGGCCAGCTCGGCGGGCAACAGGGCGCCAATCCGCTGATCCAGATGGCGGGTTCGCTGTTGAGCAACAACAGCCCGGTCGGCGGCTTGCCGGGCCTCGTGCAGCAGTTCGAGCAGGCCGGCATGGGCCACGTCGTGCAGTCGTGGATCTCGAACGGCGCCAACCTGCCGGTCTCGGCCGACCAGCTGACCCAGGTGCTGGGCTCCGGTCCGATGCAGCAGATGGCCCAGTCGCTCGGCATGAATCCGCAACAACTCGGTGGCGCGCTGGCGCAGGTGCTGCCGCACATCGTCAACCACATGACCCCGGGCGGCCAGGTCCCGGCGGGTGGAATTCCGGACGCCGGCAGCCTGCTGGCTTCGCTGCTCAAGTAGCCGATCGCCGGACCACGCGGGCCGCGGCGCGTCGTCGCACGGCGATTCCGCCGGTGCCGGCACCGGGGACGATCGCGAGGGTCCGGCGCAGGTCGCCTGCGCGGCGTGCACCCGCCGCCCCAGCCCTGCCCGGCACCGCCGGCCGGTCCTTCCCCGGCCGCTCAGTCGTGCAGCACGCGCAGCGCGCGGCCGCGTGCGGTGAAATCCCCCGCCGCCGCGTCGAACACGTCGAGCAAGGCGCGGCGTTCGGAGGGCGCCAGGCCGTTCGGTCCGTCCAGTCCGTTCAGGTGGATGACCCACCCCGCCGCGGCATTGCGATCCGGCAGGTCGGTCAGGCAGTCGTACAGCGCATCCAGGTTGATCCCGTAGTGGTCGGGAAAACCCAGCGCGCGGCCGATCGCCACCAGTGCATCGCGGCGCGTCGCGACTGCCGCCAGCGGCACCTCGGACCAGTGCTGCCCGGCGCCCGTCGCCCAGGCGCGCACGGCGGCCGCGGCTCCCGGCGCGATCCCGTGCACGCCCGGAGCCGGAATCGGCGCCGGCGCATGATGAGTTTCCTTGCTCATGGCGCCTCGCGGATGCGCTGGAACGTCTGGTAGTGATCGTCGGTGTAGTAGTACTCGCCGCTGGTGGCGGGGTCGCCGGTCGCGCCGCGGCCGGCGATGATGCGGCGCGCGCCGCGATTGCGGCTGCCGGGCGTGCGCACCGTGTATTCGCTGTAGTAGTTGCGCGACTGGCGCGGCAGGCGCCCTTCGAAGTTGCCGAAGCGGATGCCGTCCTTGGCGTAGGGGAAGGGCCCTCCGGCGTGGATGCGCGCGAGGGTTTCGCGCGCCGGTCCGGGCAGCCGGTCGACCGCAATCGCGCCGGTCGGCGCCGCCGCCGCAGCAGCAGACGCAGCGGCGTTGGTCTCGTCCGACGTGTGGTGCGAGCGCGCACCGCACGGCAACTGCAGTGCGGCCGCCAGCACGATCGCCAGCGCGGCGCGCCAGGCGCCCCGCGGCGCGGTACGAGCGGGTTCAGACGACGACGACACGCGGCGCAATGCCGGATGCAGGCGCATCGCGGTCGGTCAGGAAATCGAGCAGGGCGTCACGGCGCGCCATCGTATCGCGAAAACCCAGGTCGATCAGAACGCGCGTGTAGGCCGATTCGAACAGCAGGTAACTCAGCAGTCCCGCGCCGCCGCGCCCGCCGAGGACCTCGAACAATGCGCGGACGGGTCCCGGCAGCGCCTGCCGGAACTGCAGCGCAAGCCCGTCGAGTCGTTCGCTCGGCGCGATCACCAGCGTCTCGATCGGACGCACGCCGGCCGCCGCCCGCTGCTGCGGCGTCATGCCCGCGGCGAGGCGGTTCATCCGCTCGAGGCGTTCGACGTCGGAGGCGAGCGCGTCGAGGAAGATGCTGGCGAGCGCATGGCCGGCCACCTGCGCCAGCGACGGGTAGGCCGCCGGATCGACGCCCGTGAGCACGCCGGGATGGCCGAGCTGACCGACGCCGACGACCAGGATCCGCTCGGCGCCGAGATGGATCGCCGGGCTCACCGGCGACAGCTGGCGCATCGAACCATCGCCGAAGAACTCGTAGTCGGCGCTGCCGCCGGGATTCGCGTCGAGCGCGACGGCCGGAAACACGAACGGGATCGCGCTCGAAGCGAGCAGGTGCTCGATGCCGATGCGCCCGCGCACGTAGACGCGCTGCATCTTGGCCGGAATCGCCTGATCGGCGAGCGCCTGGTAGAACGTCACGTGGCGCCCCGAGCTGTAGCTCGACGCGGTGACCGCCAGGGCGCGCAGATGTCCGCGCTCGAGCGCCCGTGCCAGGCGCGGCTCATCGATGATCGAGCCGAGCAGTTCGCGCAGCGGATCGTTGTCCAGCAGCGACTTCGGCCGCATCCGCCACGAGCGGCGCAGCATCCAGCCGATCGACAGCAGCGTCAGCCAGCGCGCGCCGGTGCGGATCACGCCGAACGCGTCGGCCCGGTAGACGTCCTCGGCGCGCAGGTTCTCCCAGAAATGGACGATCTGCGCGACGGCCTCCTGGAAGTTGTCGGCGCGCCCCGCCAGCGCTGCGGCGTTGATGGCGCCGGCCGAGGTGCCGAGCAGGATCGGGAACGGATTGTGGCCCTGGGCAATCGTCGGATCGAGCCCGCGCCGCGCATCGCGCAGCACCGCGGCGATCGCCTTCAGGACGCCGACCTGGTAGGCGGCGCGCGCGCCGCCGCCCATCAGGACCAGCGCGGCCGGCGAGGACCGCAAGCGGATGCGGTCGGAGTCCACTCAGCGGATCGCGTTCGCGTCGAGCACCGCGAGCGCGGCCATGTTGACGATGCGGCGCACGGTCGCCGAGGCGGTCAGGATGTGGACCGGACGCGCCGCGCCGAGCAGGATCGGACCGACCGCGATGTTGTTGCCGGCGGTCGTCTTCAGCAGGTTGTACGAGATGTTCGCGGCGTCGATGCTGGGGCAGACCAGCAGGTTCGCGTCTCCGGTCAACGTCGACGTGGGCATCAGCGCGCGCCGCAGCGCGCCGTCGAGCGCGCAGTCGGCATGCATTTCGCCGTCGACCTCGAGCGCCGGCGCGCGCTCGCGCAGCCGCGCGAGCGCGGCGCGCATCTTCAGCGCCGACGGCGCATTGCTGGAGCCGAAGTTCGAGTGCGACAGCAGCGCGACGTGCGGCGAGATCCCGAGGCGGCGCAATTCGTCGGCCGCCATCATCGTGATCTCGGCGATCTGCTCCGGATCGGGATCGACGTTGACATGCGTGTCGACGATCGCGATCTGGCGGTCGGGCAGGATCAGCACATTCATCGCCGCGTAGACGTTCGCGCCGGGGCGCCGGCCGATGACCTGGTCGACGTAGTCGAGGTGCAGCGCATGGGTTCCGAACGTGCCGCAGATCATCCCGTCGGCCATGCCCTTGTGGATCATCATCGCGCCGATCAGCGTATGGCGGCGGCGCATCTCGACCTGGGCATAGTGCTCGGTGACCCCCATGCGCGCCGTGATCCGGTGGTAGGTCTGCCAGAAGTCCTTGAAACGCGCGTCGGATTCCGGATTGATCAACTCGAAATCGACGCCCGGCTTCATCCGCAGGCCGAAACGCTCGAGACGCCGCTCGACGACGCCGGGACGCCCGACCAGCAGCGGTCGTCCGAGCTGCTCGTCGATGACGACCTGCGCGGCGCGCAGCACGCGCTCGTCCTCGCCCTCCGCGAACACGATGCGTGCATGGCCGCCGGCGGCGACGGCCTTCTTCGCGGTCGCGAAGATCGGCTTCATGAACGTGCCGGAGTGGTAGACGAACTGCTGCAGCTGGGCGCGGTAGGCATCGAGGTCGCCGATCGGCCGCGTCGCCACGCCGCTGGCCATCGCCGCCTGCGCGACGGCCGGGGCGATGCGCAGCATCAGGCGCGGATCGAACGGGCGCGGGATCAGGTACTCGGGCCCGAACGAGATCTCGGTGCTGCCATAGGCGGTGGCGACGATGTCGCTCTGCTCCTCGCGCGCGAGCTGCGCGATCGCATGCACCGCCGCGACCTCCATGGCCGGCGTGATCGTCGTCGCGCCGACGTCGAGCGCGCCGCGGAAGATGAACGGGAAGCACAGCACGTTGTTGACCTGGTTCGGATAGTCCGAGCGGCCCGTCGCAATGATCGCGTCGTCGCGCACCGCCTTGACCTCCTCAGGGCGGATCTCCGGGGTCGGGTTCGCGAGCGCGAACACCAGCGGCTTGGGCGCCATCGCCGCGACCATCTCGGGCTTGAGCACGCCGCCGGCCGACAGGCCGAGGAAGACGTCGGCGCCGCCGATGATGTCGGCGAGCTTGCGCGCGCCGGTGTCCTGCGCGTAGCGGGCCTTCTCGTCGTCCATCAACTGCGTGCGCCCGCGGTACACGACGCCTTCGATGTCGGCGACCCAGATGTTGGCGGGCTCGAGCCCCAGCTCGACGAGCAGGTCCAGGCAGGCGAGCGCCGCGGCACCGGCCCCGCTGCAAACGAGCTTGACCGCGCCGATCTCCTTGCCGACCACGGCCAGGCCGTTCATCATCGCCGCGCCGACGATGATCGCGGTGCCGTGCTGGTCGTCGTGGAACACCGGGATCTTCATCCGCGAGCGCAATTTGCGCTCGACGTAGAAGCACTCGGGCGCCTTGATGTCCTCGAGGTTGATTCCGCCGAAAGTCGGTTCCAGCGCCGCGATGATGTCGACGAGCCGGTCCGGATCGAGTTCGGCGAGCTCGAGATCGAACACGTCGATGCCGGCGAATTTCTTGAACAGGACGCCCTTGCCTTCCATGACCGGCTTCGCGGCGAGCGGGCCGATCGGGCCGAGCCCGAGCACGGCGGTCCCGTTGGTGACGACCGCGACGAGATTGCCGCGCGCCGTATACCGGTAGACCGCGGCCGGATCCGACTTGATCGCTTCGGAAGCCGCCGCGACGCCGGGCGAGTAGGCCAAGGCGAGATCGCGCTGGTTCACGAGTTGCTTGGTCGGCGTCACCGAGATCTTTCCGGGACGCGGGAACTCGTGGTACTCGAGCGCGGCCTGGGTCAGGTCCGGCGGAACGTTGGTCGTCATGGGCTGGCCCGCCGATCGCGAGGGGAACAAGACGCGATTATCCGCACCTGGCGCAGCGAAAGCCGGCGCCGGCGCGCAAATGGTCGCGCAAGCCGCGGCAAGGCCGGCTGCCCTTGCTTCGCCGGCGCGTTTCGGTCGATTTGGCGGCGCGCTAACGGCAAGTTGGGGTTCGGGTCGGATGTATGGTTGATTTTTATCCCATCTAAACGCTATAGATTTCTTTTGTTCATGATGAAATGTGTGTTTGAGTTAGACAAAGAGTTGACATTGTCCAACCATCGGCTAATATTTGTTCAGATTCTCCTCGGGCCTGTCGTGAGGCTAGAGCGCGGATCACCCTGACTCGGTGCCTCTCCTCCCTCCCTCCTCAGCCGAATTTGGGTGCGCTCAGCCGGACAGGCTCTCTTTTTGTCTGCAATTCCCAAAAGAGTATTTGCTTACTTTCGCGAAATTTCCTGCTGATTAAGGTGCTGGCAGGAAGTGCCGAATCGTGGGTCGACGCCTCGGCGCGCCGCACGCGAAGCGATCGCGCGCGACGGTTCGACGCCCGCCCGATGGCCGGGCAGGGGTGGCATCCGATGACGAAGCCGATTGTCTAGCCGGAGAATCCGGCGTACCGCAGGCGCGCGCCGGTCAGGACGGAAGCTGCCCGCCCCTGGCGGCGGGCGCGCGGTTCGTCGACGCGTCGAGATTCGCGGGCACATTGCCGGGAAGGTCGGCGCGGGCGCCGGCGAAGGCCTCGGCGAGGCGGCCGGCCGCAGCGAGCCGCAGGCGCCCCAGTTCGGCCTGGACGCGGACCGCGTACCAGGAGCCGCCGCCGGTCAGTCCGGCGCCGACGTAAAGTTCCAGACCCTTTTCGACCGAACCGCCGCGCCGGATCAGATCGCCGAGGATCGCGGTGCCGACCTTGATGTTGGCGACCGGTTCCAGCGCCGCCTGGTCGCCGCCGTGCGGTTCGAACAGTTCGGAGTGCACGCTGGTCATGACCTGCATCAGGCCCTGCGCGCCAACCGGGCTCTGGGCCACCGGGTTCATCCCCGACTCGACCGCGACGACGGCGAGCACGAGCAGGGGATCGACGTGGTTCTCGGTTCCGGCCTTCTGCGCCGCGACGACCATTTCGCGCACCGGACCATCGGCGACGTGATAACGGCGCGACAGGTAGGTCGCGACGCGCGACCAGCGCGCGTCGAGGTCGATCTCGTCGTCGGCATCGTCGGCGGCGGACGCGTCGGCGCCGTCCTCGGCCACCGCCGCCGGATTGGGCGCGCCGGCCGCGTCGAACCCCGCCATCGGATGCGCGCCGGCCTCGGGAATCCAACGGGCGACGACATCGCGCGCCACCGGCAGGCTGACGAGCGCAACCGCGCCGGTCAGCGTCGCGACTCCGACCATGCTGACGCAAAGGCGCACGCTCGCGACGAATCCCTCGTAGGTATCGCAGGCGGCGCGGCGCCAGGCGCGCCCATTGAACACGACGCGAAAGATCGATTGGGACCGCATGGTTGCACCTCCAAGCAGCGCCTCGACGGCAGGCGTTCGGCAGCGAATTCAGCCTACGGAATTATCATCGGCACCGTGCACGGCAGGCCGAAACGGATCTGGCGTACCCCGGCGCGCGCACGGGGCGCAGCGGCTCGGGAGCTTCATTGCGGTCCGGCAACGACTGCGACCGGCAACTTGCGGTTCCGGCCTGTTCGGCCCAGCGTCATATGACGCGCCGTCCAGTCACCCGGGGTATTTCCGCTCCACAAACGGGTTCGTGTGGATATTTACATGCCCATTTTATGGGGTGGGCCGCGGACGTCAACCCAAGATTGCGAGGATTTTTCGGCACTTTTCAAACCGCACCGATCACATCGCCGTGCCGGCCCGGACGCGCCGGAGAACCGTCCGTATATTCAATGCCTTGCGGTCGATCCACGTCCACCATCATGGTAGCAAATTTTGCTGCATTGCAAAATCGGATGACCGGCGAATGAAGTACGCCGATCTGCGGGAGTTCCTCCAGCGCCTCGAGGCGCAAGGGGACCTGCGTCGCATCGCGGCGGAGGTTTCGCCGCGCCTCGAAATGACCGAGATCGCCCGCCGGGTGCTGGCCGGACGCGGTCCGGCGCTGCTGTTCGAACGCCCCGCGGGCCACCGGATGCCGGTCCTCGCGAACCTGTTCGGCACGCCGCAACGCGTCGCGCTGGCGATGGGCGCCGCGAGCGTCGCGGCGCTGGCGGACGTGGGCGAACTGCTCGCGGCGTTGAAGGAACCCGAGGCGCCGCGCGACCTGAAGGACGCGCTCGGCAAGATCGGCCAGTTGAAAGCCGCGCTGTGGGACATGGCGCCGCGTCAGGTGCGCGGGGCCGCGTGCCAGCAGGTCGTCTGGGAGGGCAAGGACGTGGACCTCGGACGCTTGCCGGTGCAGACGTGCTGGCCGGCGGACGCGGGCCCGCTGCTGACCTGGGGCCTGGTCGTCACGCGCGGTCCGCACAAGCCCCGCCAGAATCTCGGCATCTATCGCCAGCAGGTCATCGCACCGAACAAGGTCATCATGCGCTGGCTGGCGCACCGCGGCGGCGCGCTCGATTTTCGCGATCACCGGCTGGCCCGTCCCGGAACGCCGTTCCCGATCGCGGTGGCGATCGGCGCCGACCCGGCGACGATCCTCGGCGCGGTGACGCCGGTGCCCGACCAGCTTTCGGAATACCAGTTCGCGGGGCTGCTGCGCGGTTCGAAGACGGTCATCACGCGCTGCATCGGCGTCGACGTCCAGGTGCCCGCGAGCGCCGAAATCGTGCTCGAAGGCCACCTGCAGCCCGATCCTGCGAATCGCGATGGCCTGCTGTCCCCCGCCGATGCGGGCTACGAGACCGCGCTCGAAGGGCCGTTCGGCGACCATACCGGCTACTACAACGAGGCCGAACGTTTTCCGGTTCTGACGATCGAGCGCATCACGATGCGGCGCGATCCGATCTACCACTCGACCTACACCGGGCGCCCTCCCGACGAGCCGGCCATACTCGGCGTCGCGCTCAACGAGGTCTTCGTGCCGATCCTGCGGCGCACGTTCCCCGAGATCCGCGACTTCTACCTGCCGCCCGAAGGCTGCAGCTACCGGATGGCGATCGTCTCGATGCGCAAACAGTATCCCGGCCACGCGCGGCGCGTGATGTTCGGCGTCTGGAGCTTCCTGCGTCAGTTCATGTACACGAAGTTCATCGTCGTCGTCGACGACGACGTCGACGCGCGCGACTGGCCGTCGGTGATCTGGGCGATCACGACCCGCGTCGATCCGCTGCGCGACACGGTGCTGGTCGACAACACGCCGATCGACTACCTCGACTTCGCCAGTCCGGTGGCGGGACTCGGCAGCAAGATGGGCATCGACGCGACGAACAAGATGCCGGGCGAGACCAGCCGCAACTGGGGCCAGCCGATCGCGATGGACGCCGCGGTCGTGCGGCGCGTCGATGCGCTGTGGGGCGAACTCGGCCTGGCTTGACGAGGAGGAAGCACGATGCCCATCGAACGACAGCCGATCCGCCGCGGCGGCATACGCTCCGCGGGCTACGACCGCGCCGCGCGCACGCTCGAGATCGAGTTCGACAACGGTTCGGTCGTGCAGCACACGGGCGTCGGCGACGAGATCGCACGCCGCTTCCTGACGAGCAGCGCGCCGGCCAGCCTGTACCGCGACGCGATCCAGGAGGAGTTCACGTTGCGGCGGGTCAAGTAGACGCGTCCGATCAGGGCGGGATCTGGGACTCGGGCATCCAGTGAAGAATGTCCTCGGTCCGGCCGTCGAGATAGGGGCCGACGCGGATCTTGCCGTAGCGCTTCGGGCTCGGCAGGAACGCCGCCAGGCGCGCCGCCTGCTCGGGCGCGAGCTGGCCCGCCCCGACGCCGAAGTAGAGCCGCGCCGCGCTCTCGGCGCCGAACACCCCGTCGCCCCATTCGACGACGTTCAGGTAGACCTCGAGGATCCGGCGCTTCGACCAGCTCAGCTCGATCATGTAGGTGATCAGCAGTTCTTCGGACTTGCGCAGGTAGCTGCGCTCGCCCGACAGGAAAAGGTTCTTTGCGAGCTGCTGCGAGATCGTCGACCCGCCCCGCACCGGCCGGCCGAGTTTCCGGTTCACCCGATACGCCTCCTCGACCGCCTCCCAGTCGACGCCCTCGTGTTCGAGGAAACGTGCGTCCTCGGAGGCGATCACCGCGTGCTTCAGGTTCGCCGCGATCTGCGCATAGGGCACCCACTGGTGCTGCAGCCGCGCAGTCGGCCGCGCGTGCTGCAGGCGCTGCAGCTCGGCGTGCATGAACGCGGTCTGTTCGGGATCGTGCCAGCGCCAGACCAGGATCCAGCCGAGGAACCACAACTGCAGCAGCAGGCCCAGCGCGAACGTGCCGGCGACTATCGCCGCCGGCCAGCGCCACCCGGAAACGCTCACCGCGCCGGGGTCGCGGCCGCCTCGAGGGTGCGGCGCATCGCGTCGAACACGGGCCCGGTCTCGGGCCGCACCCCGCGCCAGATGAAGAAGGACTCCGCCGCCTGCTCGATCAGCATGCCGAGCCCGTCGGCGAGCAGGCGCGCCCCGCCCGCGCGCGCGAGGCGCATGAACGGGGTCGGCGCGGGCGCATAGACAAGGTCGTAGGCCAGCGCGCAGCCGCTGAAGGCCTCCGGGTCGATCTGCGGCGCTTCGTGATGCAATCCGCTCGACGTCGCGTTGATCACGATGTCGAACTGCTCGGCGGGCACCTCGTCGAAGCTGATCGCCTCGACGCCGAATTCCTCGGCGAGCTCCTGGGCCCGGCCGTTGGTGCGGTTGGCCACTGCGATCCACTTGGGATTTTCCTCGAGCAGCGAGCCGATCAGGCCGCGCACGCTGCCGCCCGCGCCGAGGATCAGCACCGAGGAACCGGCAATGCGGTGGCCCAGGCGCATGGACACGTCGCGCACGAAGCCGATGCCGTCGGTGTTGTCGCCGACGATCGCTTCCTCGTCGAACTTGAGCGTGTTCACGGCGCCGGCAAGGCGCGCGCGCGGCGTCAGGTCGGAGGCGAGTTTCGCGGCGTCGAGCTTGAACGGGATCGTCACGTTCAGGCCCAGATAGCCGCCGTCGCGCAAGGCCAGCGCGAATTCGTCGAAGCCGTCCAGCGGCGCCTCGAACTTCTCGTACGAAATGCGCTGGCCGGTCGCCTTCGCGAACATCGCGTGGATCTCGGGCGAGCGGCTGTGCCCGATCGGATGGCCGACCACCGCGTAACGATCCGGACCGTTCATCGTCGCGCCGACGGCTATTTCGCGGCCGCCGCCTGC
>Ga0213853_10588174_pt1 | contig 10486 bp, 6 predicted proteins | sample ABR_2016_MetaT_FD_164456 | JGI IMG/M metagenome (GOLD analysis project Ga0213853, IMG submission 164456) | Metatranscriptome of freshwater sediment microbial communities from post-fracked creek in Pennsylvania, United States - ABR_2016... | ecosystem: Environmental > Aquatic > Freshwater > Creek...
ACCTGATCGATGAAGGCCAGTTCGGCGCGCCGATCATCCTGACTCCCTTCAATTACCAGGACGGTCGCCAGTACGGCATCGAGTGGACCGTCAACTATGCCGGCAAGGACCTGTCGGCCTACGGCAACCTCGCCTGGGAAGTGGCCAAGGGGCGCGGAATCGAGTCGGCGCAGTTCAACTTCTCCGCGGCCAATCTGAACTACATCGCCGCCCATTACATCGACCTGGATCACGAGCAGCACCTGACCGGCTCGGCGGGAGTCTCGTACCTGTTGCGCGCAACGCGCTTGAGCACCGACCTGCTGTTCGCCTCGGGACTGCGCGCCAGCGTCACGCAGCCAGACGGAAGCACCGTCCCGAATGGCACCCATCTGCCCTATTACACGCAGATCAACCTGGGCGCGGTACGCGATATTTCCCTGTGGGGCGCCGGCAGCGTGACCGCGCGGCTGGACATCATCAACCTGCTAGACCGCCAGTACCAGATCCGCAACGGCACGGGCATCGGCGTCGGCGCGCCGCAGTTCGGGCCGCGCCGCGGGATCTTTGCCGGGCTTTCGAAGTCGCTCTAACGGGAAGCCGCTGGATGCTCTTTTGAAAAGGCGGTCGCCATGTAGCGCGCCAGCGCGGCCTTGCTTTGAGCGTCGCTAAGTGCCGGACCGGCTTCGCCCCGCGAGTTCAGGGATCTCGCGACCCATTCGTGCTGCAGCTGAAGATCGTAGGCGCTCGCCTCGAACTGTTTCGGCGGCAGAGCGCGCCGGCGCCCCAGGAACAGGTACCACGGCTCCTCTACGTCCGCCCCCAGGCGCGCAAGCGCCACCTTCGACTTCGGGGTTGCACCGCTGCGAGCCAGCGCCGCCAGCGTCTCCTTGTGCCCCCCAAGCGCGGCGATATCGGCCGCCGTGCGCCCGCGCGCGGTTTGCGCAAACACGTTGGCGCGGTGAGCCAGGAGAAATCCGAGCGTTTTGAGGTCATTTCGACCGGCAGCGATCATCAACGCAGTGCGTCCCGTGAAGTCGCGTGCGTCGATGCGGGCGCCCTTTTCCAGCAGCTGCGGCAGCAGCTGCCCCTGGCCCGCCTGAACTGCGTTCAAGAAGGCCCGATCAACGGGCGAAAGTGCGCTCTCGTTCTTCCCCGGCATGCCTGCCTCGGGTGTCCGCACCAGACCGCCGGCGGTCTTCAGATTCAACACCGAGCCCTTGCGCAAGCGGATCATGGCGCCACTTCCCAGGGGCATTCCGGCACGAAGCGGCGTGAACGCGGTCGCGCCGAAAGCCCGGAAATCGGCGCCGGTGGCTGAAACCACGGCTGCCGTCGCGACGTTGATGTAAATGCCGGTCGGCAGCGACAAATCGACCCATGGCTGGTTACATACGAGACAGTCGGGGACAGGCGGCCCGATCGGGAACACAGGGAAGAGCCCGGGGGATCCGCAAGCTCCCGGACTTTGTTCACATAGCGTGAGAGCCGAGGATGAAAATGCCACGCAGATATCGCAAATCAGGCTCGGGCCGGGCGTGATCGCGACCTTAGTGGCACCGCACAGCACCAGATAGCCACCCAGATGCACGAGGTCCTGGCACATCTCCTGGTAGCTGCAGGGGCCCGTGGCGTTGCAAACCCGCAGACTGGGCGGCGGCCCGCCGGCGGTCGGCATGATCCCGGCCAGCATGAATTGGCCGGACTCGACGATGGCCCCGCAGGCCCGGCGCAGCTTCGGATCCAGAACCGACTTCGGAATCGCCGAAGTGGAAGTCGACAGTGGTACGCCGAACAGTGCGGTGAGAGCGTCGGCCTCGCTCAGCGGAACATGCGCCGGGTCCAGCGCCGTCGGCGCGACAGTGCCGATCGACGATTCGCCGGTCAGCCAGTCCTTCAGTATGACGACGACGTCGCCGACCGTCAGGGGCGAGGTCGGATTGCTGGTGTTGTAGTTGGCGACGGCCGCCTGCAGGCGATCGATCCAATCATCGCCGCCGACTCCGGCACCTGCCTTGTCGCAGCTTCCGAGCTGAGATTCCCAGCTCAGCAGCCCCTGGAAGTCGACCCCGTCCCGGCCCTGGTAGTCGTCCGAAAGGAACTGACCGATCGTCCTCTCGAATTGCAAGCTCGGATAAGCGGATCCGGGGAAGCGCTGCGGCTCCGGCCAACCCAAGGCAGCCGCTACCGAGTGCAGCAGCGACCTCACGGAATATCGATGCACCAGCTCGCCCTGGCCGTCGAAGTGCTCCAGCGGATCGTGCGGCGGTGGATCGGCTCGGGGATCCTTCTGCACCCAGGGATCCGGCACTAACGCAAGCCGGTAGGCCGGGCTGTTCGGATCGATGTCCGGCGCCTTGCGGTTGAAATAGCCGGTCGACGCTCCCCCGCGGCCGGTCATGATCTGCGCGATCAGGGCGCGCAGGGACCACCCTTCCGCGTCAAAAACCTGATCGGTCAGTTCGAGCAGCGCGTCGCGCTGGGCTTGGTTGCGCGGAAAATAGTTGGCGATCGTCAGCGGTGATCCGACGACCTCCTTCCAGACGTCGTCGACCACCTTCTCGGCAGTCAGATAAGCCAAGGCCTGATCGCCGGGGACCATGGGTATCGAATTGGCGATCGGCAGAAGATGCAGCCCGGAGCCTTTCAACGCGTCGGTGCCGGTCTTGTAGCTCGCGGTCAGATCGACGAGTCCGACCTGGTTGCCGCTCTTGTCGGCGAAGTGCGTCGCGCGCGGCGGCAGCGCCGCGAGGCTGGTCAGGATCCTGCCGCATTCCGGAACCATGCCCCAGGGCGCGATCGCCGCGGGCTGGACGGCGGGTGGCTGGGAATACAGGTTGGCGTAAACCTGGTCGACACGGAAGACCGGATAAGTTTCGGTCCGGACTGAGTCTGACGAGAAGAAATTCGCACCGTAGAGCGAGGCCTCGGCCCGGATCGGCGCCGGCCAGGTGCGGACCCAGAGACTCGGATTCGCCAGATCGGCCGCCGAATTGGCGTTGCCGGTGGCCGAGAGGCTCGAGTTGTGGCAAAGCAGGCAGTCGGGGTCGCGGTTAAGTATTGCATGATTGATGGCATCGCCGACCGAGGTGTCGGGAGCCATCGAATTCACACGCATCGTCAAGGGTATCGGGTAGGCCCGGTAGATCGGCGACAGGTCGTCCAGGGCGATCGACGACCGTATCAGATCGACCATGTTGAAGGCCCCGCCCGGAGGCGAAAGCGAAGTGCCCGGCGGCTGGTCGCGGACGAAAGCCGCCAGCGTGGAGCTCGCCGGCCCCGCGGCCTGGCGCGGTGCCCCGAAGCAGGCAGGATCCTGCGCCCGATCCCCGAGGCGCTGCATGTGCAGCATGTCGACCAGGACATCGGTCCAGTGATCGACGAATTCATCAGTCCGCATCAGCGACCGGACGACGGCGGCGCGCCCGACCTGACTGTCGACATCGAGCAGCAAGCGCACTTCGAGCGCACCCCTGGGCTTGCGCCCGAGCAGCTTGGGAATCGCCTGCCGGATGAACGACTCCTCTCCGTTGTCGTCGGAAGACAGCTGCGCGGACGCGATTCCGCAGCAAAGGAAGGCCCCCGCCAGGGCCCCGATCGAAAGCTTTCCGGTGCGGTTCATAGCCACTCCCGACACATTGCGGCCGTTGAGTTGTCTCAGACGCCGAGGATCCTGGTCTTGAGGTTTTCGCGGATGGCGTCTTCTCCGCTCTTACCCGTGGAAGTCGTGGCCGTGATCAAGGGCGTGAAATCGCCGACCCCGAAGTTTTCCTGCGCCATCGGATCGATGCCTGCCGCCAGCATCACGGCACCCCGCAGATCGATCGGCGAGTAAGGCTTGGGCGTCGTCCCTGGAAGGCCGAGCGCGTGCCCCTGGGCATCGATCCCGCCCACGATGACCGAGGTCGACTGGGTCGCTTGCGGTATCGGTCCGCCGATCAGGATCGCGGCGTAACCATATGGCCAATGATTTCGTCCCTGGGGGACCATGTCCCGGTACGGGGTCCTTCCGAATTCGCTGTGAATGACGATCAAGGTATCGTCAAGATTGATCCTGGTCGGGTCGTTGGAAGCGATCCTCTCGGCCAGCAGCGAGCACAGGTTGTAGACATTGTTCGACAGAATGCGGGCGAAGGGATCGGTGTCGGTGTCGAAATGCAGGTCGTACGGCGTGCCGCCGGATTCGCGGTCGGGACCGCGGTCGATCACGCACACGTAATCGGCGCCGCCACTGGTGAGCAGAAAGGTGGCCAGATCGAGCTCCGTTTTCGCGCGGTTCAAGGACGCGGGCAGCGCATTGGACGGCGTCGGGACCGGCGAACCAATGGGTGGCGCGCTGGCGCAGGGAAGAGTCGGGGGCACGACGAGATTCACGGCCTGCAGCTGTGTATAGAGAGAGGGGGCGTTGAACACGCTGTTAAGGGAGCCGCTATAAGACGAGAATCCCGTCGATCGCACCAGGTCATGGCCCTGGTAACGCAGGCGATCGGCCTCCATCGCCTGGTACGTGCGCAGCAGCTCATCGGAAGCAGCCGTCGCCTGCGTGCGCTGCAGTTGAGCCAGGAACGAAGGGTCGCCGATGCGGATCACCAGAGGTTGCGCATATCCCGGGTGAAACCCGCTCGCCGTTGCCGCGCCGACCGTGAACTCCCATGCGATATCGTCGGGCGCGATGACGTACGAGTACGGCAAGGTCCTGGGGGCCTTGCTCATCTGCTGGTGCTGGACCGCGGCACCCAGTCCGGCCGATCGCGGGTTGCCCAGCTTGTGCCCGGTCAAGGTCAGCGGGATGGCGAGCGCGTGGGCGGGCTGGTCGTGGCTCATGGCAAGCATTCGCGCCCGACTGAAGATGTCGCTTCGCCAAAGCGGCGTCGTCGCCGGACCCCAGTAGACGTTGGTACCACCGGCATCCGACCCGAACAACTTCGAGTCCGTGCTCGACGCCGGGCCGCCGGTGCAGTGCCAACTCAGGTTGGCGACATCGGTTTCGAAGTCCAGCCAGTTCCTGGTATTGCCGGCCCCTTCCATGAGCCAGAAGGTTTCCCATTGCGACATGCCGCTGTAGCAGAAGATCTCGAGGACCTTGACGGGGACGGGCCAGTTGCCCGATGGCAGTTCACCCCAGGTCTGTGCCTTAGCCGACCGGGGAAGCATCGCCTCCAAGCCCAGTGCGGCCGCCCCGACGGAGGTTGTTCGAAGGAAGTCTCGCCGATTCATGCTCATGCCGGAACCCTCTAATTCACCGAGGAAATCGAGCGCCCTCGTTGACCGCGCAAGTCGAGCGTCAACCGGCGACGGCATGCCTGGCGCAGCGGGGTGAAGTCAAGCCGCCTCTGATTTCGGTCGATCGCGCGGGCCGGTCGGCAGAACATCTCGGCCCGCCCTGTCCTGCCGATCGACTCGATTCTCCTACAAGCCCTCGCGCTTGGAAAGCAAGGTCGATCGCACTCGATGCAGCCGAGTCGCCGATCCGGGAGCCGGCCATCGGCGTCGGCGCGCCGCAGTTCGGCCCGTGCCGCGGGATCTTTGCCGGGCTTTCGAAGTCGTTCTGAGCGCGGTCCCGCGCAGCGCAACATGGACGGCCCGAGGGCCATCCACTGGTCGTCGAACCAGGCCCGCCAGTTGCCCTGGTAATAGACCTAGCCGATATAGACCCGCCTGCCGGCGGCCTCGCCCGGGTTCTGCGTGGGAAAGTAGGTGCTGCTCACCTGGACCCAGCCGCAGGCGTCGTAACAGGCCTGCTGGCCCTGGATCCAGTGGTAGACGAAGATGTGAGGATCCGGATCGCCGTAGACCTTGAAGGAGAGGTTCCAGCCCATTTCGACCACGTTGAATAGGTCGTCTGATCCATCGCGGCGATCTCGTTGAGCGTGTGCCCGTAGTTCTTCGGGCCGGCGACATTGACGTAGAGCGGCCGCTCGATCGCCTGCATCGCCCGAATGCGGCAGGCGCCTTCCCGCCATGGCGGGTTGAGCGCTCGGCTTGTGTCGGGGCAGACAGGCAATCGATTGTTGAGTACTGTAATTCCATCGTCCCGCCACGTCGTTCGAAAGGAGGCGCCATGACGCATTCGCCGCGCGTGAAGCCAGGCCGCTTGAAAAGCTTTCTTGTCCCCGCCCTGGCGGCCGTGGTTGCCCTCGCTTGCGCCCCTTCCAGGGCGCAGCTCTGCAAGGGCAACCTGAACACCGGCTGCACCCACCCGGGCGCCGCGTGCAGCCCGGTCGACATCGGCTCGGGCGACACGGGCCGCTGCGTCAGCAGCGGCGTCCTGCACGAGCGCGAGTGCGATTGCGTCGGCAAACCGGTCCCGCCGCCGCCGCAGCCGATGCTCGAATTCGTCATCACCACCGGGGGCGACGACCTGCGGGGCGACAGCTCGGCCACCGCGGCGCTGTTCGCCGACGACGGTTCCAAGCTGCAGACGATGATCCTGAAGTCGCAGAACGAGCCGGGCTGGGGCAACAACTCGGTGCACGTGGTCGATGCCCCGCTGTCGACCGCCTACACCCAGATCGGCAGCATCGTCATCACGCTCACCTCGCACAACGGGATCTTCGAGACCAACGACAACTGGAACATCCAGCGTGTGGTCGTCTCGACCAGGAACATCGGTCCCCAGCCCAAGCGCCTTTTGACCGCCAGCGGCGCCCCGTTCGTGCGACTCACGGGAGACGAGCCCAGCGTCACCCTGCCGCTCGTTCCCATGCAAGCCGCGCCGCTGTGCCCGTCCTCGGGATGCGCCGAGGTGGCCACCTATCACAACGACAAGCTGCGAACCGGCTGGAACCCGGCGGAGGTTTCGCTCAACCCCGGCTCGGTGGGGACATCGCCGTTGCTGCCTCCGCGCTTCGGCCAGATGGCGACGATGCCGGTTGACGACCAGGTCGACACGCAGCCGCTGTTCGTCGACCAGGTCTTGTACGTCGCGACCGAGAACAACACCGTCTACGCCGCCAATTTCGCCACCGGATCGATGCGCATCCGGCACCTGGGCACGCCGGTCCATACGCCCCTGGGCTGCGGCAACAACGGACCGAATGTCGGCATCAACGGCACCCCGGTCATCGACAGCGCCGCCAAGACGATGTTCGTGGACGTCTACACGACCGACAGCGGTTCGCCCCAGCATCTCATCCACGCGCTGGATCTGGCGAGCCTGGACGACAAGCCCTCGTCTCCGGTGACCGTCAAGGCGACCGGACCCTTGCAGGGCGGCGGGTCGTTCGCCTTCAACGCGAGTTTCCAGCGCCAGCGGCCCGGACTGCTGCTGAACGGAAACACGCTCTATGCCGGCTATGGCAGCTTTTGCGACTTTGGCGGGAGCAATTCGCGTGGATGGCTGCTGGGCTGGTCCGAATCCTCGCTGGCGCCGCTGGCGCACAACCGCCTGAACGACGAGCTGCCCTCGGCCAACGAGATGTTCCTGTCGTCGATCTGGATGGCCGGATATGGCGTTGCGGCCGATGCCCAGAACAGCCTGTACTTCGTGACCGGCAACACCCAGGGTGGCACCTACGACTCGTTTTTCAACATTGCCGAAAGCGCGGTCAAGGTCGCGCCGGACCTGTCGCAGGTGCAGTCGTTCTTCACGCCATCGAACGTCGGTGCCCTTGACGGCGGGGACGTCGATTTCGGATCCGGCGGCCTGATGCTGCTGCCGGACCAGCCCGGCGAGTTCCCGCACCTTGCGGCCGCGGCGGGCAAGGACGGCCGCATGTTCATCCTGAACCGCGACCGCATGGGCGGCATCAATGTCCCGGACGAGGCGGCCTCGGTTCCGATCGGCGAGTGCTGGTGCGGCCCGTCCTATTTCGAGACCAGCGATACAGGCGGCAAGAAGGCGCACATCGTCAGCAGCGGCGGCAACCTGCTGGAGCTGTGGAAACTCGGCCCTCCGTTCCTGCCGGGCCCCGTTCCTCCCCCCGCACACTAGGAGACCAGACATGAAGGTCGAGCTTCCCATTCCAAGCACAGGCCTGCCCTGCCCGGCTGCGAGCCGCCCCGACGGGCGCGCGCGGCCGCCCTCGCGGGCGAGGCTGCGGAGCCTCTTTCTTGCGTCGACCACGCTCGCTGGGGCCCTGTCCGGCGCCACCGACGCTGACGCCCAGCAGTGCACCGGCAACCTGGTCAGGGGCTGTATCCACCCCGGAGCGGTCTGCAGCCCGGTCGACATCGGAGACGGCGACAAAGGCCACTGCCGCAGCAGCGGACCGCTGCACGAGCGCGAATGCAACTGCGTCGGCGCTCCGCCCCCACCGCCGCCGCCCCCGCCACACCCGACGCTGCTGCCGGAAGCGTTGACCACCATCAACACCTCGAGCCAGGACGGGGGCTTCTTCACCTCGGTCTCATCGAACGGAACCACGCCCGGCTCGGCGATCATCTGGGCGGTCGGGCGCATCCAGGGAGCGGACAACCACGTGACGCTCTACGCCTTCGATCCCGGGGCCAATGCCACGAACCTGCGCCTGCTGTGGTCCGGTGTCGCCGGCCTCTGGCCGAACACCGGAGGCAACGCCTACCTGGTGCCGACCGTCGCCAATGGCCGGGTCTACGTCGGCAGCAACAAGCAGGTCCGGATCTTCGGCGTGAGCCCCCTTAAGAACCTGCCGCCGCCCCTTGCCGAATCGGCTCCCGCGCAGCCTTCCTCGCCTCCCGGCGCGGCCATCACCGCGGAAACGCCGGCCGTCAAGGCTCAGTACTGGGGCACCGTGACGAGCATGGACGCCGACAGCCTGGTGATCCAATTGCGCACGGGCCGCCTGGTGACGGTCGACCTGGCCGCCGCCAATCGCAACGGCCAGGTGACGCCTGTCGTCGTGGGAGCGGCGGTGGTCGTCGCGGGCAGCCTGGACGCGTCGGGAACGATCAAGGCCCAGAGCGTCCTGCGCGCCAAGGGCAGCGCGCTATGGGGCGAGGATGTGGAGCGCTAGGACTTGAGCGGTGATCCGCCGGGAAGCCCTCCCGGCGGGCGTCTCATCGCGCTGTGCTCGCTTATCGCGCACCGGGGCTCGTCGGCGGCATAAGGCACCGGCCGGCCAAGCGCCGATGCATTCCGCGGGCGGGCGTGGAACGATGCTCAGGTGTTCGCTCAGGTGTTTGGATACCCGGTGCTGATGGCCGGGTTCAGGAAATCGAACATCTCCGTGGACGGCACCTTCAGGTCGAAACGCGGATCCGAAGTCTGGATGCCGAGGTAGTTGCGCAGCACGGCGTGGATATGGCGCGGGGTGATCGTCACGCCATTGACGGGGTCGACGGCGCCGGTGGCGACGTTGATCTTCAGGCCCTCATGCTTCGGTCCGCTGGCGCCGAAAACCCGGTTGCCCCAGGACGGGTTCGCCTCCATCAAGACCTGGGTGCCGATCTGCCAGTGGTCCTTGCCGTCGCCGGCGTTGAGCGGCCCGCGGCCGAACTCGGAATAGATGCGCACCATGATCCGGTTGCTGATGCCCAGCGTGGCCGATTTCTGCCAGATGTAGTCGATCAGGTTGGTGAGCTGCGGCAGAGCATTGGCGTATTCGCTGACGATGTTGCTGTGGGCATCGAAGCCGCCGCTGGCGAGCTGGATCGTCGACGTGATGCCTGCCTGGGCCGCGATGAGTCCGACATTCGCATCGGCGAAGCTATCCAGGGTCGCCGGCAGGAATTGCGCCACGCGCTGCAGCAGCGCGCGGCCGTCTGAGGCGGCGAGAAACTGCTGGGCGACCGTCTGAGCCCGCGGCAGCGTATCGGAACGCGCCTGCAGCGCCTGCATCCGCGCCGCGCGCGCCGCCAGTACGCGGTCAAGATCGGCCTGCTTCATGTAGTCGTTGGTGGCCGACTGCGCGTTGGGCGTCACGAGCGAGCGCAGCGCCCCGATGGTCGGCATTGGCGTGGGCGCCACCAGCCCGGCGCTGGTCGAAAATCCCCCGGCGTTGAGCCAGGGCATCGGCAAACCCTTGCCTTCCACGTTGGCGAACAGCTCCGAGAGGTTCGGATAGCCCAGATCGAGGCGCCCGGTGGCCTGCGTGCGGGTGCCGTCTTCGTGGCTGTTGGTTTCGCTGTCGACCCCGTTGATGACCATCATATGGGCAAAGTAGGCGTCGAAAAACGCCTTGTTGCTGCCCATCGGGGCCGAGCGGATGTTGCCGGATTGATTGGCCGGGGTGACGCCGGCGTAATGATTGAGCTTGGGATCCTTATCGCGAGGATCGGTCCAGGAGCTCTGGTCGATGCCGCCTTCGGCGTGCACGTTGATCAGGATGCGGCCGGTGTACAGCCCGGCACCTTGCGCGCGCGCCTCGGGGATGACGCTCCACCAGGGAATCGTCAGCGTGCCGGCTCCGGCGAGCAGGAAGACTCTGCGGTTCATGGGATCGGCCCTCGCTGGCGTCGGCAAATCATTCGTAAAGGAACTGCGGGTCGCCCAGCATGTAGGCCAGCACCGCGGCCCAGGCCCGACCGGTATAGCTCGGATCGTTGCTGGCGTTGAACACGCAGGTCACCGGCCGGGCCGGGGCGTTGG
>Ga0213853_11004135_pt1 | contig 10438 bp, 9 predicted proteins | sample ABR_2016_MetaT_FD_164456 | JGI IMG/M metagenome (GOLD analysis project Ga0213853, IMG submission 164456) | Metatranscriptome of freshwater sediment microbial communities from post-fracked creek in Pennsylvania, United States - ABR_2016... | ecosystem: Environmental > Aquatic > Freshwater > Creek...
CATAGGCGAAATATGCGCCCGCATTCATGGTATCGACCTGAGTCTTTGGCGGCGTCTTCATGTCGACGCTTGGGTCCGGCTTGAATTCGATCGGCTTGGGGGTTTTGCCGAAATCGGAAAGCAGGGTGAGCTTGTAGCCGGCCTGAATCTTGTGGACCGCGTCATAGTCCGGCGGGCCGTCGGTCTTGGTGCGGCCGATGATCCAGACATAGGGCGTCGGCGCTTCGACCCGCTGGGTGTCCTTTGGAAGCTTGAGCTCGTCGGCGAACCTGTCACGCAAGTCCGGCCTCCAGTCGGGCGGTGTCACCAGGAAAGTCCCAGCCTTGGTGCCCGTCGTACGCCAGCCCGGCGACGAAAAAACATCGGTCCACATGTCGAGCATCGGCAGCAGGTAGTAACGTCCGTCAGTATCCGGAACCGTGACAACGACGGGCTCTTGCGACATGTCCAGCCATGCACTGGAGTACAACGTGTCGAAGTTGGGACGCACGACACCCTTGAAATTTGCCGGCGAATACTCGGCCACGTTGACGAAGGTGTTCATCGGACCCTTTAGCGGCTCCTTGCCGGGCTCGACGTTGGTGAGCTGTTTCCGCGTAATGTCCATCGTAAGCAGGGAGTAGAAGTAAACATAGGCATCGACCGCGATCGCGTGCGCCTCTTGTTCGGTGATTGGCGCCGCCGCCTGGGCCGGCGCCGCGGGTGCAGCTACCGCGCCAAGGCACAGACATAATGTCAGCTTCAGGATTCCCCGGAACATGTCGAATACTCCTCTTCTGAGGTGAGCACGCTTTGCGGCTTTTGATTGTGTGTTGCGCCAGACGTCCATTCTCTCCGCTGGAGTTCGGCCGAACGACCGGAAACATTCCCGCTACGACGCGAACATCGCCTGCCGGCTGCATAAAACGCCGTACGGCGTCTGCAGTATCGAAACAGGAACGATAAGAGCAAATCTTAAAAGGGTGACTGATTGACGTCGCTTGACGGGTCTCTTCGGCTGCCTGTCGTGCGGGGGCCCTCTACAAAAGTAATTTTAGCACAAACGGAAGCGAGGGTCATTACTAAACTCAAGCGGGAGGACTGGTTAACCTCCGGTTGAAGGGCGCGCAAATGCCGGCGGAAATCGCGGCCGGGTTTTTAAAAGACTGCGTGTACTGAAGTCTCCGCAGAATGGCCCGCTCGATCCAATCGAGAGACACCATGGCCGATTTGAATCCTGTGCGCGCCACGCGGCAGACGACGGCATCCGGCCTTGCCGCGCTGTTTGGTCTGTTCGCCGGCCTCTGCGCCATTTTCGTCGTTTGCGCCACGGCATTCGATTGGTATTCCGAGATCGCGCAGGGGCGCTGGCCGGTTGTATCCGCCGTGGTCGAGCGGTCCGAAATCGTCGCCTCAGTGGGCGCGCCAAAAGACGGTGGCGGAACGGAATGGAAGCTTCGCACCCGCGTGCGCTACGAGTTGAATGGCGAAGCGATGACGGCAACGGCGACATCGCGCGTGGCATTTTCGGAAATCGATGCAGCGAGGCTGCAATCCTGGGCGGCGCAACACCGCAAGGGCAGTCATGTCGACATTCGCGTTGATCCGTCGCGGGCAAGTCGCGTGGAGTTCGCGGCGGCCGAAATATCTTCCAGCGAGGGCCGCATCCACACCGACCTCATCCTGCTTGCGATTACCGCGATCGCCTGCGGCGCGCTGTTGGCGCTGGCGAAATATCTGAGGGAACGAGAGGCCAGCGCTGCTCCCGTCGCCGACGGTCAGCGCGGAAAGCCTGCCTTCGGGGTTCTGTTTGCCGCGCCGGGTCTGCTGCTGACGGGGTCGGCGATTTATCACGCGATCCATGCCGATCCATTTGTGGCGGACAATTTGATGGGCGTGCCTGCCGGCCTGATGTTCGTCTTTGCCGGAATTCTGTTGGCCTTGCCGCCTCAATACATCGGATGGCGAAACCTGCTGACGATGCTCGTGATCACCTGCTTTGCGCTGACCTTCGACTGGGTCGCCTTCGGCCCCGGCGAGCGCAAGTTCAGCGGCAGCATCATGGGGTTCGGGTTTATTCCCGGTGAGCTCCTTGGGCGGGTCCTGTTTGGCGTCTTCGCCGTGATCCTCGATGGCTGCGCCATCGCGATGTGGGTTGGCCTGGGCCGGCGCGCGCTCGGAATGTCGACGAACTCTCCCTTTATCGAACAAAAATCGTAAGGGCGGCAACAGCGAGTCTGCCCTACGATCTCCATAATCTCACCAGCGGTCCATCGGCGCCGCGGACCGGATCGGTTTCCGGCAGCCTGACCCTTGGAATCGTCTCCAACGCCTTGCGATGATTTTCCGGCGTCGGCCGCGTGATCTGCATCTTCGGTCCCGGCGGATAGGCGCCGACCACGGAAAAATCACGGCTGGCGGAGAGGCACTGATGCCCGGTGCCGGCGGGCAGGATCGCGACGTCGCCGGCGGCGACGGCGATTTCCGTGCCGCCATCGCCGCCGAACCGCACGATCGCGTTGCCGCGCGCGATGCCGAGCACTTCGTGCACGGTCGCATGGTAGTGCAGGTAGTCGTAGACGCCGTTGCGCCACATCGCGCCCCAGCCATTGGCGCCGAACAATTCTTCGATGGTGCTTTCGGGGTGATTGCTCGCAACGTCGATCGCGCGCTTGTAGACCAGCAACGGCATCGGGTTGTTGGGAACAAGCCCATCGTCGGCAAAGACGAAGGTGAGGGGTTCGACATCAGCACTGACGACGGGCATGATTTTCTCCAGATTCGTAGGGTGGGCAAAGGCGCATCTGCGCCGTGCCACCACTGGGATTTTGCCGCATGCACATGGTGGGCTCGCTCTCGCTTAGCCCACCGTACGATCTCCAACCGCTGTCGGCGGTTCACGTTCCCTTGGTTTCTTTGGGAATCTCGTAAACCAGGCGGGTGGTCGACGGCTCCGGCAGCCGCCGTTCGAAGATCGCGCGCACAAAATCGATCCCGCCATCGACGCCGCTACTTGCGGCCGCGTCACGCCAAATTCGAGCTTGGGGACGGCGTCACGTGGATGCCGGGGTCGAGCCCGGGCATGACGACGGAGAGAGAGAGTGCCTTACGCGCGCTTGTTCGCCCGCATCAGATCGGTGAACCGCTTGAACAGATAGTGCGAGTCGCGCGGGCCAGGCGAGGCCTCGGGGTGATACTGCACTGAAAACACCGGCTTGCCGTCGAGCTGGATGCCACAATTGGAGCCATCGAACAGCGAGACATGGGTCTGCGTCGCGCCCTTCGGCAAGGTCGCCTGGTCCACGGCAAAGCCGTGGTTCATGGAGGTGATCTCGACCTTGCCGGTGGTCTCGTCCTTGACCGGATGGTTGGCGCCATGATGGCCCTGATGCATTTTTTTTGTCTTCGCGCCGACCGCCAAGCCCAGCATCTGGTGGCCGAGGCAAATCCCAAAAGTCGGCGTGCCCGACGCGATCACCTTCTTGATCACCGGCACCGCGTATTTGCCGGTCTCGGCGGGATCGCCGGGGCCGTTGGAAAGAAACACGCCGTCGGGCTTCATCGCCAGAATGTCTTCGGCCGAGGTCGTCGCCGGCACCACCGTGATCTTGCAGCCGGAGCCTGCGAGCAGCCGCAGGATGTTGCGCTTGATGCCGTAGTCGACGGCGACGACGTTGAACTCAGGCTGAGTCTGCCGGCTAAAGCCCTTGTCCCACGCCCACGGCGTCTCGTCCCAGGTGAAGCGCTGGCCCGAGGTGACCATCGGCACCAGGTCCATGCCCTCGAGCCCCGGCCATTCGCGCGCTTCTTCCTTCAGGCCGTGCAGATCGAACTCGCCGTTTTTGGCATGGGCGATCACGGCGTTCGGCATGCCCTTGGAGCGGATCATCGCGGTCAGCGCGCGGGTATCGATGCCGGAAAGGCCGATGATGCCGCGCGCCTTCAGCCATTGATCGAGATGGCGCGAGGCGCGGTAGTTCGAGGGGTCGGTAATGGCGGAGCGCAGGATCACGCCGCGCGCGCCCGGCGTCGCCGCCATGTTCACCGTCTCGATGTCTTCGTCGTTGGTGCCGACATTGCCGATATGCGGGAAGGTGAAGGTGATCAGCTGGCCGGCATAGGAGGGATCGGTCAAAATCTCCTCATAGCCGGTCATCGCGGTGTTGAAGCAGACCTCGCCGACGGCGTGGCCCTCGGCGCCCAGGCCGAAGCCTTCCAGCACCGTGCCATCGGCAAGCACCAACAGCGCGGTCGGCTTGTGGTCCGGCCAGGCGGCGTCGTTTTCGGTTGTTGTCATGAGCGCCTTACATATTCGTCGCGGCCGCTGCCGTCAAAGCCGAAGCGAACGGATTCGCATGCGTTTACCGCATATTTGACAGGCCGGATCGCTGTCTTAATCTGCGGTTCCCGTTTGAGGCCAATTTCTCCTGCAAAACCGCCCCGATCAGGACACCAAGCGTGGAAAATGCGATGCCCATTCTGCTCGTTCCGGGCCTTGTCAGCTCGCCGCGCATCTATGCGCCGGTGGTGCCGGCGCTGTGGCGGTTCGGGCCGGTGACGGTGGCCAACCACATCCGCGACGACAATATGGGAGCGATCGCCCGGCGCATCCTGGCCGAGGCGCCGCCGCGTTTCGCGCTGGCCGGACATTCGATGGGCGGCTACATCGCCTTTGAGATCATGCGGCAGGCGCCGGAGCGGGTGGCAAAACTCGCGCTGATCAACACCCAGGCGCGGCCCGACACGCCGGAAGCGACCGCCCGCCGCCGCGGCCAAATGGCGCGCGTAACCGGCGGTGAATTCCGCGCCGTGCTCGACGAACTCTTTGCAGGCTTCGTGCATCCGTCGCGGCGCGGCGATGCCGCTCTAAGGCAGCTCGTCTACGACATGGGCGACGATGTCGGACCCGAGGCGTTTGTCCGCCAGCAGCAGGCGGTCATCGGCCGGCCGGATTCGCGGCCGGTGCTGGCGTGGATCAAATGTCCAACGCTGGTCTTGACCGGCGATGAGGACAATACCATCCCGAATTCGCTGTCGGTGGAGATGGCAAACGGCATGCACGGCGCGAAACTGGTGATCCTGCCGAATTGCGGTCACCTGCCGCAGCCGGAACAGCCGCAGGCGACGGCGGAGGCACTGGTCGAATGGCTCAGGTTGTGAGTTGTTTCAGCGCCGCGAACCGCCTAGATCAGGGCCGGATAGATAGAGGATACGTTCATGCTGCGCGACGACATCAACAATGCGGTCAAGGAGGCCATGAAGGCCAAGGAGGAGCGCAAGCTCTCCACGCTGCGCATGGTCAATTCGACCATCAAGAATGCCGACATCGACGCGCGCGGGCAGGGCAAGCCGCCGCTTTCCGACGCCGACCTGCTCGGCGTGCTGCAGAAGATGATCAAGCAGCGCCAGGAGTCGGTCGAGCTCTACGACAAGGGCGGCCGCGCCGAGCTCGCGAGCCAGGAGCGCGAGGAGATCGCGATCATCTCGGCGTATTTGCCGAAGCAGATGTCGGAGGACGACGTGAAGAAAGCGATCGCGGCCGTGATCGCCGAGACCAATGCCGCGGGAATGAAGGACATGGGCAAGGTGATCGCAGCGCTGAAGGCGAAATATGCCGGACAGATGGATTTCGGCAAAGCCAGCGGCATAGTGAAATCGGCGCTTTCTTCCTAGCCTCTCCCGGTGAAGAACGGGGAGAGGTAAAGACCGAACAACCCAACAGGAAATTGAAATGTCAGCCCCGGTCACCGACAGCATTGTCCCTGCACGACCCTTGTTGTTCCAGCCGTTCAAGATCCGCGGCCTGACGCTGAAGAACCGGCTGGTCGTGCCGCCGATGGTTCACTACCGCGCCGCGCCCGGCAACACCTGCGGCGCCTTTCACAACGTGCATCTCGGCCGCTATGCGCTCGGCGGCTTTGGGCTTGTCTTTGTCGAGGCAACCGCTGTCGAAGAGGTCGGCCTGATCAACGAGCATGACCTTGGCATCTGGAACGATGCCCAAGCGCAAAGCTTCAAGCCGCTTATCGCCTTCATGAAGGGCGAGAACACCGCGATCGGCATTCAGCTCGCCCATGGCGGGCGCAAGGCATCCTCGCAGCGGGCGATGGACGGCATGGGCCCGCTCACGGCGCAGCAGATCGAGGCGGGCGTCAAGCTGTGGCAACCGGTCGGCCCGACCAGCGAGCCGGTCGCGCCGGGATGGCTTGTGCCGCGCCAGCTCACCACCGAAGAGTGCCGGGCGATGGTGCGCACCTGGGCACACGCGGCGCGCAACGCGGTCAAGGCCGGCTTCGACACGATCGAGATCCACACCGCGCACGGCTATCTGCTCGCCTCGTTCCTGTCGCCGATCTCCAACACCCGCAACGATGAATATGGCGGCGACCGCAACGGGCGGATGCGCCTGCCGCTGGAAATCGTCGAGGCGGTGCGGCGCGAAATGCCGGATACCATGCCGTTGTTTGTTCGCGTCTCCGCCGTCGACGGCGCCCAGGACGGCTGGAACGCGGATGACACGGTTGCCTTCGCCCGGGAATTAGAGGCCCGCGGCGTCGACGTGGTCGACTGCTCTTCCGGCGGCATTTCAGGCTCGGCGACGGCGGCGCAAGTGCCGCGCGGTCTCGGTTTCCAGGTGCCCTACGCCGAACGGGTCCGCAAGGAGGTGGGCATCGCGTCGATGGCGGTCGGCATCATTCTCGAAGCGCAGCAGGCAGAAGCCATTCTGGAGAACGGGCAGGCCGACCTGATCGCGGTCGGCCGGCAATCCCAGTTCAATCCCAACATCGCCCATCACTGGGCCCATGATCTCGGCATCAACCGGAAGTTCGAGGACTGGGCTCCCGAGTACGGCTGGTGGCTCGAGAAGCGAATGCGGACCATCGAGGGCTTCGCCACCCCGACCGGGGTCGTCAAGCGGCAAGCCTAGGGCGCCGTCGGCGCCGCCCCCTCCAGGTGCGAACGAGAATTCCGGTATGTTGCCGAATAACGACAGCCTCTGATTGATTCGCGAGATAATATTTTCGCTGCCATCGCTGGCTGCGGGATCACAATGTGAACGGCCACGATTGCCATCAACGACATGGGCAGTCTTAGAAGGAAACATCGATGAGCCGGGCAGTCCCTCGATTTCAGTTGACCATCATTCTGGCCGCAATGAGTATCGCGGCAGTCCCGGCGGCGCACGCCTATACCGCTGAACAGCAGCGGCTTTGCAGCGACGACGCCATGCGGCTGTGCAGCGCGGATGTTCCCGACGTTGATCGCATCACGGCGTGCATGCAGAGACAATATTCGCAGCTGAGCAAGGGTTGTAAGTCGGTCTTCAGGGTTGAAAAATCGGAGGCAAGCGCCAGTCCCAGGAGGCAGGATCGGTAATCTCGCTGGCAAGCGGGCACACCAAATCCGAAAAACGCACCGAGCCCGAAAAGTGTCGTGAGGCGACCTTGCGGGTCGCAAGAGATGCTTGCGCCTTGGCGGAAGCGGTAGCTGTTCAGCCCACCGGCCCACGGTGGGTTTCCGCCAACTCGCGTCGTCAAGCGCGGCTGCCTTGATGAGCCAAAGCCCCAGGCCCACGGCGGCGATCGATGTGATCGGCGAGCCACAACCAGGCTGGAAGCTTCCGTTAAGTAACCGGCGCTTCGCTGCCGCGGGGTATGATCGATCCCGCAGGACGAAACCGTTTTCACTGCGCCACGAAACCGTCCTGAAACAATCGCCGCCTAGCGTTCGCTTGGCGCGTGAATTGGGGTTCGCTCATGTGGGTGATTGTTAATACGCTTTATCGAGCATTGTGCGAGGCGCGCGGCGAGCAGATGTGCGGGCTTGAGACCCGCGGACTGCCTGCTCGGTAGTCGCGATGCTGGAAGTGAAGCTGATTGATCGCGCCCGTAAAGGGTGGGCTTGGGAAGTGCGCGACCACACTGGCGCCATATTGGCGCGCGGCCGGGAGAAAACCCGGCTCGCGGCCAAATACCAGGCGGAGCGCGCATTGTTTCAGTTGCTGGCCGTTGGCTGGAAATCAATGGACATCAAGCGCGCCTGAAACTAGTGCCGTCGCCGCGGCGCATGGGGGTTCGCAAGGCTTGCGACAAGATCGGTTTCCACCGTCAAATTGAGCCTAGCATCTTGCTGCCGCGCCGCGAGGGAGAAATCGCGGGCACGAGGGGTGGGTTTATGCCGAGGCGGCGATGGTCTAGCTTGGCGCCATGCTGACCGAAGCTTCGAGTTACGACGAACTCTACCGCGACTTCCGCTGGGACATCCCTGTGCGCTTCAACATCGCGACCGCCTGCTGCGACCGCCATGCCGATGGCTCCGGCCGCCTCGCGCTGATCTATGTCGACGAGGACGGCCGTGCTGCGCGCACGTCGTTCGACGAGGTCGCCGAGATGTCGCGCCGCTTCGCCAATGTGCTGAAAGCGGACGGTCTGGTGCGTGGCGACCGCGTCGCTGTGTTCCTGTCGCAGTCGCTGGAACTGCCTGTTGCGCACACCGCCGCGTTTCGCTCCGGCATGATCTCGATTCCGCTGTTTGCGCTGTTCGGCGAGGACGCGCTTCAGTTTCGCCTCGAAAATTCCGGCGCCAAGGCTGTCGTCACGGACGCGGCCGGCTGGGAGAAATTATCGAAAATCCGCGACCGGCTTCCCGAGCTTGCGCACGTCTACGTCATCGGCGAGCGCACGCCCGCCGGCGCCAAATCGTTCTGGTCGGCGATCAGGGCGGCCTCGCCAAAGCTTACGACCGTCGACACTTCATGCGACGATCCCGCCCTGATCATCTACACCTCGGGCACCACAGGTAATCCAAAAGGCGCGCTGCATGCGCATCGCGTGGTGCTGGGCCATCTGCCCAATGTCGAGCTGTGCCGCGACTTCCTGCCCAAGCCCGGCGATCTGATGTGGACGCCGGCCGACTGGGCCTGGATCGGCGGGCTGATCAATGCGCTGCTGGCAGCCTGGTATCACGGCGTGCCGATCGTTGGTCATCGCGCGCGCAAATTCGAGCCGCAGGCGGCCATGGCGCTGATGGCCGACTACAACATCCGCAACGTGTTCCTGCCGCCGACGGCGCTGAAACTGATGCGGCTTGCCGACGTCCGGCATTCAGGCGTCAAGCTGCGCTCGATCTTCACCGGCGGTGAATCGCTCGGCGGCGAACTCTTGGATTGGGTGCGCGCGACCTTCGGCATCGATGCCCATGAAGTGTTCGGCCAGACCGAGTGCAATCTCGTGATCGGCAGCAACTCAAGACTGTTTCCGATCAGGCCGGGTTCGATGGGCAAGGCGACGCCCGGCTTCGACGTCCGCATCGTCAACGGCAGAGGCGAGGAACTTTCACGGGGAAGCCGCGGCATCATCGGCGTGCGCCAGCCCAATCCCGTCACCATGCTCGAATATTGGAAGAATCCGGAAGCGACGGCCAGGAAATATGCCGGCGAGTTCCTGCTCACCGGCGATCTCGGCGTGCAGGATCAGGACGGCTATTTCTGGTATGTCAGCCGCGAGGACGACGTCATCACCACCGCCGGCTATCGCGTCGGCCCTTCGGAGATCGAGCACACGCTGATGAAGCATCCGGGGGTCGCGATGGCGGCCGTGGTTGGCATTCCCGATCCGCTCCGCACCGAATCGATCAAGGCCTGGATCGTGCTGCGTCCGGGCTTCACGCCCGATGCGGCGCTGGCGCGCGAGATCCAGGAGTTCGTGAAAGTGCAGCTTGCCGCACACGAATATCCGCGCTTCGTGCAGTTTGTCGAAACGCTGCCGATGACCGCGACCGGCAAGGTGCTGCGGCGGGAGTTGCGGGCGCTGGGCTGACGTGCTTTTCTTGCTTACCTCGCCCCGTTTGCGGGGAGAGGTCGAAATTCGAGCGAAGCGCGAATTTCGGGTGAGGGGGACTAACCGCGGATTCGGTATTTGTGGAGGCAGCCCCTCACCCCAACCCTCTCCCCGCAAGAGCGGGGCGAGGGGGCTCGCGCTCGGGTGATTTGACGCAAATCAAATACGCGGTCGCCGATGCCCTGCACCATTTCCCAAAATAAATTGGGAGGCAACGCAGATGACATCGGTTTCCGGCAAGATCGATCCGGTGGTGCAACGGATCAGGGTTTCCGACATTGCGGAAGCGCTGGGGCAGGGGCTGCGCGATTTTCAGGCGATGCCGCTCTACGGACTGTTGTTCGGCGGGCTCTATGCCGCCGGCGGCAATTTGATCCTGTTCAGCCTGACCGCGTTCGGCATGGTCTATCTGGCCTATCCGCTCGCTGCCGGCTTCACGTTGATCGGACCGTTCGTTGCCGTCGGCCTTTATGAGCTGAGCCGCCGGCGCGAAGCCGGGCAAAAACCCTCGATACGCGGCATCTGGTCCACCGTGACGTCTCGCGGCGAGATCGGCTGGATGGCCTTTGTCACCCTGTTCATTTTTGTGATCTGGATGTACCAGGTGCGCCTGCTGATCG
>Ga0213853_10015836_pt1 | contig 10425 bp, 9 predicted proteins | sample ABR_2016_MetaT_FD_164456 | JGI IMG/M metagenome (GOLD analysis project Ga0213853, IMG submission 164456) | Metatranscriptome of freshwater sediment microbial communities from post-fracked creek in Pennsylvania, United States - ABR_2016... | ecosystem: Environmental > Aquatic > Freshwater > Creek...
ACAACGAAGTGCTGCTGTACTGGGCAACGAAACAGGAGTAGCAGTTTGAACGCACAGGTCCCGGAAGCCCCGCGCTTCCGGGATTTTTCGTTACGGTTCGCAACGATGCGCGCCACACCTACAGGGAAGTGAAAGGATCACATGCTCGCTTTCACTCTTCGCCGGGCGATCCAGGCTATAGGCGTGATGATCGCGGTCGGCATCATCGCGTTCTCGATGTTCCGCTTTGCCGGCGATCCCGTCAACCAGATGGTCGCCATCGACACCTCGGCCGCCGAGCGCGCGGCGATCCGCCAGTCCCTCGGTCTCGACGATCCCGTTCCCGTGCAGTTCGTGCGCTATTTCGCCAACGCCGCGCAGTTCAAATTCGGCGTCTCCTACCAGTTTCGCCAGCCGGTTGCCGATCTCCTGAAGGAGCGGATGCCGGCGACGCTCGAGCTTGCCACTTGCGCCACGATCTTCGCAATGGTGTTCGGCATCCTGATGGGCGTCTATTCGGCGTTGCGGCGCGACACGTGGCTTGCAAAAGCGTTCCAGGCGATCTCGTTGATCGGAATTTCGCTGCCGACCTTCCTGATCGGCATCCTCCTGATCTATCTGTTCGCGGTGATCCTGGGCTGGCTGCCGTCGTTCGGCCGCGGCGACGTGGTGCGGATCGGCTGGTGGACCACCGGACTGTTGACGGTCTCCGGGTTGAAGGCGCTGATCATGCCCTCGGTCACGCTCGGCCTGTTCCAGATGACGCTGATCATGCGGCTGGTGCGCGCCGAGATGCTCGAGGTGCTGCGCACCGACTACATCCGCTTTGCACGGGCGCGGGGCCTGACGACGCGCGCGATCCACTTCGGCCATGCGCTCAAGAACACGCTGGTTCCCGTCATCACCGTGGCAGGCCTGCAATTTGGCTCGGTTATTGCATTTGCGATCATCACCGAGACCGTATTCCAGTGGCCGGGCATGGGACTGTTGTTCGTGCAGGCCGTTCAAAATGTCGATATCCCCATCATGGCGGCTTATTTGCTGATGGTGTCGCTGATCTTCGTCACCATCAATTTCGTGGTCGATATCCTCTACACCGTGGTCGATCCGCGCCTGCGCTCGACCATCGGCCGCGCGGCCTGACCATGAGCGACGCGGTCGTCCCCCACAAAACCAGTTCGAGCGCACAGCGCGCGCGCGTTGTCCCGGCGGGCTGGCTGGCCCGGTTTGCCGAGAGCGACGTGCTCTATTCATTCCGCCGCTCCCGCCTCACCATGGTGGCGGCCGCGGTAACGATCCTGTTTTTCCTGCTCGCGATCTTCGCGCCGCTGTTTGTGGTGCAGAACCCGTTCGATCCTGCGCAGTTGCAGCTGATGAATTCGCGCATCGCGCCGCTATGGACGGCCGACGGCCAAAGCCCGTTCCTGCTCGGCACCGACGAACAGGGTCGCGACGTGTTTTCGGCGATCCTGTACGGCCTGCGCATTTCGCTCGTTGTCGGCGTGCTCGGCGTACTGCTCTCCGGCACGCTCGGTATCCTGCTCGGGCTGATCGCGGGTTATTTCGGCGGCGCGGTCGACAGCCTGATCATGCGGATCGCCGACGTGCAGCTCACCTTCCCGGCGATCCTGATCGCGCTCCTCATCAACGGCGTCGCCAAGTCGGTGTTCGGCAACCGGCTGGATGCCACGAGCATGCTGGCGGTGCTGGTGTTTGCGATCGGCCTGAGTTTCTGGGTGCAATATGCGCGCACCGTGCGTGGCTCGGTCATGGTGGAAAAGAACAAGGATTACGTCGCGGCCGCGCAGTTGATCGGCCTGCCCGCGCCGGTGATCATGCTGCGCCACGTGCTGCCCAACACCATGGGGCCGGTGCTGGTGATCGCGACCATCAACCTGGCGCTGGCCGTTATCACCGAGGCGACATTGTCGTTTCTCGGCTCCGGCATGCCCGACACCATGCCCTCGCTCGGCACCCTGATCCGGATCGGCAACAATTATCTGTTCTCGGGCGAGTGGTGGATCGTGGCCTTCCCCGGGATCGCGCTGGCCGTTCTGATCCTCTCGATCAACCTGCTCGGCGACTGGCTGCGCGACGCGCTTAATCCGAAGCTGAGATGACCGAGCCCGTTCTCTCCGTGCGTAACCTTCAGGTGGAGTTCGCACCCCGCCGGGGCACGCTGCGCGCCATCGACGGCGTGTCGTTCGATATCGCCAAGGGCGAAGTGCTGGGCGTGGTCGGCGAATCGGGCGCCGGCAAATCCGTCACGGGGCTTGCCGTGATCGGCCTGATCGATCCGCCCGGCCGCATCTCGGGCGGCGAGATCTATCTGTCCGGCATGCGGATCGACCATCTGCCGCCGGAGGAAATGCGGCGGATCCGCGGAAAACGGATCGGCATGATCTTCCAGGATCCGCTCACCAGCCTCAATCCGCTCTATCGGATCGGCGACCAGATCATCGAGACCATCAAGACCCACACCAGCCTTTCCGAGCAGGCCGCGCGCAAACGCGCCATCGATCTTCTCGCCGAAGTCGGAATCCCGGCGCCGGACAAGCGCATCGACGGCTACCCGCACGAATTCTCCGGCGGCATGCGCCAGCGCGTGGTGATTGCGCTCGCGATCTGTGCCGAGCCCGAGCTCATCATCGCCGACGAGCCGACCACCGCGCTCGATGTTTCGGTGCAAGCCCAGATCATCTCATTGATCAAGCGGCTCGGCCGCGATCACGGCACCGCGGTGATGCTAGTGACGCATGACATGGGCGTGATCGCCGAGACTTCCGACCGCGTCGCGGTGATGTATTCCGGCCGCATCGCCGAGATCGGCCCGGTGCAGGACGTGATCCAGAACCCGCTGCATCCCTATGCCAAGGGCTTGATGGGCGCGATCCCGACGCTTGCGGGCGAAGACAAACGGCTGGTGCAGATTCCGGGCTCGATGCCGCGGCTCTCGGCGATCCCGAACGGTTGCTCGTTCAATCCGCGCTGCGCCTTCGCGTTCGACCGCTGCCGGATCGAGAAGCCGGAACCGATCCGGCACGGCGCGCAGGCGGTCGCCTGCCATCTCTATGACGCAACCGCAAAGGACACCGCGGCATGAGTGCGGCGCCCTTTGTCGAAATCAAGAACCTGCGTCGCGCCTTCAACGTCTCAAGACCGTGGCTCAACCGCGTGCTCGAGGGCGGCCATCTGGAATTCCTCAAGGCGGTCGACGGCGTCACCTTCGACATCAGGAAGGGCGAGACCTTTGCGCTGGTCGGCGAATCCGGCTCCGGAAAGACCACGGTGGCGCGGATGGTCGTCGGACTATTGCCGCCGAGTTCCGGCGAGGTCGTGATCGACGGCGTGTCGATGACCGATGCCAAACAGGCGCAGACGCGCCAGCTTCTGCGCCGCCGCATCCAGATGATCTTTCAGGATCCTTACGCCAGCCTCAATCCGCGCTTCCGGGTCGATGCCATCGTGGCGGAGCCGATCCGGGCATTCGACCTGATCCAGGGCGAGCCAAACATCCGGGCGCGGATAGGCGAGCTGTTGAGCCTGGTCGGCCTGCACGCCGACGACGGCATGAAGTATCCGCACGAATTCTCCGGCGGGCAGCGGCAGCGGATCGCGATCGCGCGCGCGCTCGCATCCGAAGCCGAATTCATCGTCTGCGACGAGCCGACCTCGGCGCTCGATGTCTCCGTGCAGGCGCAGATTCTCAATCTGATGCGCGACCTTCAAGACAAGTTCGGGCTGACCTACCTCTTCATCAGCCACAATCTTGCGGTGGTGCGGCACATGGCGAACCGCATTGGCGTGATGTATCTCGGCCGTATCGTCGAGATCGCGGAGGGGCACGAGCTGTTCGCGCGGCCCCGCATGCCCTATACGAAAATGCTGCTGGGCGCGGTGCCTGATCTCGCGATGTCCGGCCGCCAGCGGATTCCGGTCAAGGGCGAGATCCCCAACCCGATCGATCCGCCGCCCGGCTGCGCGTTCAATCCCCGCTGCCCGCTGGCCTTCGAGCTCTGCCGCCGCGAGGCCCCGGCGCTGATCGACGGCGTCGCCTGCCACGCGGTTAACACGGCTCCGGCGCCCGCCTGATCACGGGGATGCGAGCCGCACCTTGGGCCGCCAGGCCGGTTGGCAGGAGGCCTACCCTGTGGTCAAGTGCGCCCGGCCCCGGCGCTTCAAGCAGAATGACGGACTCCCATGAGCAACATCAATCCCGATCCGTTCACCACCCGGCCCGAAATCGAAGGCACGTTTGGCGTCGTGACCTCCACCCACTGGATCGCCACCGCGGTCGGGATGGCCGCTCTGGAAAAAGGCGGCAACGCCTTTGACGCCGGCGTCGCCACCGCCTTCACGCTGCAGGTGGTCGAGCCGCATCTGAACGGTCCAGGCGGCGACGTGCCGATCATCGTGCACGACACAAGGCGCGGCCGCACCGAGGTGATTTGCGGCCAGGGCCCGGCGCCGGCGAAAGCTACTATCGCGCACTACCGCAGCGAGGGCCTGGAGATGGTTCCCGGGACCGGACTCCTGGCCGCCTGCGTGCCCGGCACCTTCGAATCCTGGATGCTGTTGTTGCGCGATTACGGCACGATGCGGCTGCGCGAGGTGCTGGAACCCGCGATCGCTTATGCCCGCGACGGCTTTCCGCTGGTCGAGCGCGCTTCGGCCACGATCAGGACCGTCGAGCAATTGTTCCGGAAGCACTGGCCGACTTCGGCCGCCGTCTATCTGTCGAGCGGCGAAGTGCCGAAGCCCGGCACGATCTTCATCAACAAGAAACTCTCGGAAACCTATGCGCGCATCCTGGCAGCCGCCGAAAGCGCCGGCTCCGATCGCGTGGCGCAAATCGAACGCGCGCGAAACGCCTGGTCGCAAGGTTTTGTCGCCGAAGCGATCGACACATTCTGCCGCACCCAGGAAGTCATGGACGTCTCGGCCTCGCCGCATCGCGGCGTGCTCTCCGCTAACGACATGGCCCGCTGGCAGCCGTCCGTCGAGGCGCCGCTGACCTACGATTACGGCCGCTACACCGTCTGCAAGGCCGGCGTCTGGAGCCAGGGCCCGGTGATGCTGCAGCAGCTGGCGCTGTTGAAAGGCTTTCAGCTCGACGGTCTTGATCCCGTCAGCCCCGAGTTCATTCACCTGCAGGTCGAATGCGCCAAGCTCGCCTATGCCGACCGCGAGAAATTTTACGGCGATCCGAACTTTTCCGAAATCCCGATCACGACACTGTTGTCGGATGCCTATAACGACGAGCGCCGCAAGCTGATCACGGAAAAAGCCTCACTCGATTTCATTCCAGGCTCGGTCGAAGGCTTTGGCGCGGTGGTCAAACTGCGCCGCGCCGAGGGCAACCGCGAAGCCGTCGGCGCCATGGGCGCGGGCGAGCCGACCGTCGGGCGCTTCGGCGAAGTGCGCGGCGATACCGTGCATTTCGACATCATCGACCAGGCCGGCAACATGATCTCGGCGACCCCGTCCGGCGGCTGGCTGCAATCCTCGCCCGTGATTCCCGAACTCGGCTTCTGCCTCGGCAGCCGCGCGCAGATGTTCTGGCTGGAGGAAGATCATCCGGCGGCATTGGCGCCGGGCAAGCGTCCGCGCACCACGCTGTCGCCGACCATTGCGCTGCGCGATGGCGAGCCGTACCTCGCCTGGGGATCGCCGGGCGGCGACCAGCAGGATCAATGGACCACGCAATTCTTCCTGCGGCACGTCCACGCCGAACTGAACCTGCAGGAAGCGATCGACGCGCCGGCGTGGCACTCCGAACATTTCCCGATCTCGTTCTGGCCGCGGACCGCGCGGCCCGGCGTGCTCGTGGTCGAGAACCGCGTGCCGAAAGCGACCATCGACAATCTGCAGCGCCGCGGCCATATCGTGGAGACCGGGCCCGACTGGTCGGAAGGCCGCCTCACCGCCGCCTCCAAGGTTGGCCGCCGCCGCCGTGCCGCCGCCAATCCCAGGGGCATGCAGGGCTACGCGGCCGGGCGATAGCTAGAGATGACCTGGTCGATCATCGCCCGCGATAGCACGACCGGCCAGATCGGGATTGCGGTCGCAACAAAATTCTTTGCGGTCGGCGCGCGGGTGCCGCATATCGCGGCTGGCTTCGGCGGGATTGCGACCCAGGCGCTGGTCAATCCCTATTACGGCATCGACGGCGTCAAGCTCTTGCGCGAAGGCAACAGCCCGCAGGACATCGTCACGACCTTGATTGCGGCCGACAGCGGCCGCGAGAGCAGGCAGCTTCACGTGATGGGCGCGAGCGGCGAGATCGCCGCCCACACCGGCAGCGAATGCGTCGAATGGTGCGGGCATCTCAAAGGCGACGGCTTTTCGATTGCCGGCAACATGCTCGCGGGCGCGGCCGTGCTCGACGACACCGCTAAGGTTTTTGCCGCAGACGCGGCGCTGCCGTTGGCGCAGCGGCTGATCGCGGCGATGCAGGCGGGCGAAAAAGCCGGCGGCGACAAGCGCGGCAAGCAGTCGGCGGCGCTTCTGATCCACAGCAGCGAGGAGTGGTCCGATCTCGACCTGCGCGTCGACGACCACTTGGATCCGCTGGCCGAGCTGGAGCGGCTCGAACAAGTGAGCCGCGAGCGCTGGATGCATTTCAGGAAATTCCTGCCGACGCGCAACAACCCGGCCGGGATCACCGATCGCGCGACCATCGATGCCGGCATCGAAGCTGCGATCGCGGGTCAAAAATGACGGCAGCGCCGCTGATCGAAATCGAAGGCTTGCGCGTGCTGTTCCGCGGCGACGACGGCCGCACCACCCACGCCGTCGACAGTGTCGACCTCTCCGTCGCCGATGGCGCGACGCTGGGACTGGTCGGCGAATCCGGCTGCGGCAAGAGCGTGACGTCGCTTGCGATCATGGGCCTGCTCTCGAAACAATCCGCCGAGGTTTCCGGCGCGATCCGCTTCGACGGCTACGATCTCCTGGAAGCGCCCGACGAAACCCTGCGCGACCTGCGCGGCAATCGTCTCGCCATGATTTTCCAGGAGCCGATGACCTCGCTCAATCCGAGCTTCACCATCGGCGACCAGATCATCGAGACCATATTGCGCCATCGCGGTGGCTCGCGGCGAAGTGCGCGGGCGCGCGCGGTCGAGCTGTTGCGGCGCGTGCACATCCCTTCGCCCGAAAAACGCATCGACGAATATCCGCACAAGCTTTCCGGCGGCATGCGCCAGCGCGTGATGATTGCGATGGCGCTGTCCTGCGATCCAAGACTTTTGATCGCGGACGAGCCGACCACCGCGCTCGACGTTACCTTGCAGGCACAGATCCTCGATCTGATGCGCGAATTGAAGGCCGCAAGCGGCGCTGCGATCATCCTCATCACGCATGATCTCGGTGTGGTCGCCGAGGTCTGCGACGAGGTCGCCGTGATGTATGCCGGCGAGATCGTCGAACGCGCCGCCGTCGATGAGTTGTTCGCAAGCCCGCAGCATCCCTACACCATAGGCCTGCTCGGCTCGATCCCGCGGGTGGGGCGCCGCACCACGCATCTTGCGACCATCGAAGGCATGGTGCCCAACATGTCGAAGCCACCTTCCGGCTGCCGTTTTGCCGCGCGCTGTCCGTTCGTCGGCGAAGCCTGTCTCAAAGCGCCACCGCCGCTGGCCGAGCTCAACCCCGGTCACTGGTCGCGCTGTATCAAGGCACCGCTGGAGAGGCTGGTATCGTGATGGCGCTGCTTGAGGTGCAAAATCTCGTCAAGCATTTCGTCGCCGAGCGATCAGTGTTCGGGCGGCCGACCGCCTACATCAAGGCGGTCGACGGCGTGAGCTTTAGCGTCGATGCCAGCAAGACGCTGGCGCTGGTCGGCGAGTCCGGATGCGGCAAATCCACCGTGAGCCGGCTGGTGCTGCGGCTGATCGAGCCTGACTCGGGCGCCATCCAGTTCGAAGGCCGCGACCTGCTCGCGTTCTCCGCGGACGAATTGCGCGCCTTCCGCCGCAAGGCGCAGATCATCTTCCAGGACCCTTATGCCTCGCTCAACCCGCGCATGACGGTCAGCCAGATCCTGAGCGAGCCCTTGTCGCTGCACGACCTCGTGCCGCGCGCGGGCCGCCGCGCACGGGTCGAGGAATTGCTGCGTCTGGTCGGGCTCGAGCCGCGTTTCGCGCGCCGCTACCCCCACGAATTCTCCGGCGGCCAGCGCCAACGCATCGCGATTGCCCGCGCACTCGCGGTCGAGCCGAAACTCATCATCTGCGACGAACCGGTATCGGCGCTTGATGTGTCGATCCGCTCGCAAATCCTCAATTTGTTGCGCGATCTGCAGGAGCGGCTCGGCCTTGCCTATATCTTCGTGTCGCACGACCTTGCGGTGGTCAAGCACATCGCCGACCGCGTTGCGGTGATGAATTTCGGCGGCATTGTCGAGACCACGGACACGCAATCGCTGTTCACTTCGCCGCGCCATCCCTATAGCCGGGCGCTGCTGTCGGCGATCCCCGTACCTAGACCGCAGGCAAAGCGCGGCCGCGTGTTGCTGCACGGAGAGATGCCGAGCGCGCTCAATCCGCCGTCAGGCTGCCGTTTCCACACCCGCTGCCCTTACGTGATCGAGCGCTGCTGCAGCGACGTGCCGGAACTTCGGGCTGATGGCGCCGGTCATGCCACCGCCTGCCACCGTACCGGCGAATTGCCGCCGGCCGACGCGATCGTGCCTTACGACCGCGGCTTTTCGCCGACCCTGGAACGGCTGGTGGCGGCGTTCAGCGCGCGGCAAGAAGTACCGGCGTCGGTCGGGGTTGGTATAGTCGGGACAGCACCGGTGTGACTTTGAGGATGAGGGGGCGTGCGATGAAACTCCTGCGTTTGGCGGTAGCGGCAGCCGCATTGTTGCTGTCCTTGCAAACCGGCGCGCTCGCCCAGACCACCTTGCGCATCGGGCTTGCCGAAGACCCCGATATCCTCGATCCGACGATGGCGCGCACCTATGTCGGCCGCATCGTGTTCGCAGCGTTCTGCGACAAGCTGTTCGACATCGATGAAAAGCTCAACATCGTGCCGCAGCTCGCGCTGTCCAACGAGACTTCCGCCGACGGTAAGGAGGTCACGATCAAGCTGCGGCCCGGCGTGAAATTCCAGGACGGCGAGCCGCTCGACGCGGAGGCCGCAAAGTTCTCGCTGGAACGGCATCTGACCATGCAGGGGTCGTTCCGCAAACCGGAGCTGGCGGCGCTCGATCATGTCGACGTGGTCGACCCCCTGACGATCAAGCTGGTGCTGAAGTCGCCGTTCTCGCCCTTGATCGCGCAGCTCACCGACCGCGCCGGCATGATGGTCTCGCCCAAGGCAGCGAAAGCAGAAGGCGACAAGTTCGGCCTGCATCCGGTCTGCGCGGGTCCTTACAAATTCGTCGAGCGCGTGCAGCAGGACCGCATCGTGTTCGAGAAATTCGCCGACTACTGGAACAAGGACAACATCTTCATCGACCGCGTGGTGTTTCTGCCGATCGTCGATGCCACCGTGCGGCTCGCCAATCTGAAATCCGGCGGTCTCGACCTGATCGAGCGGGTGCTCGCGACCGACATCAAGGATGTGCGCGCCGATCCCCGCCTGAAACTCTCGACCGCGATCGAATTGGGCTATCAGGGCATCACGCTCAATATCGGCAACGACAAGGCCAAGGGACCGCTCAGCCAGTCCGCCAAGGTGCGTCAGGCGCTGGATTGGTCGATCGACCGCGAAGCCATCAATCAGGTGGTTTTCAACGGCGAGTTCAAACCCGGTAACCAGTGGATCAATCCGGATCATCCGTATTATCAAAAATCCTTTCCGCTCCGCCCGCGCGACGTCGAGCAAGCCAAGGCGCTGCTGAAGGAGGCCGGCGTCACGCCGCCGGTTGCCGTCGACTTCATGGTGCCGAAGGGCGCCGAGACCGAAGCGGTCGCCCAGGTGGTGCAGTCGATGGCCGCGGAAGCCGGCTTCGACCTGAAGATCCGGGTGACGGAATTTGCGACCTCGCTCAAGCAGGCCGAGGCTGGCGAGTATCAGGCCTACATGCTGGCCTGGAGCGGACGGATCGATCCGGACGGCAATTCCTACGTGTTCCTGCATGCGGGTGGGCCGCAGAACAACAGCGGCTGGAACAACCCTGAAGCCGACAAGGCGCTCGACGATGCCAGGCTCGTCACTGACATGACCCGGCGCAAGGCGCTCTACGAGAAGCTGACCAAGCTCGAGATCGAGGACGAGCCGATCCTCTACCTCTACCATCGCCGCATCCTGATCGCGCACACGACCAAACTTGAAGGCTACAAGCAGATGCCGGACGGGCTGGTCCGCGTGGTCGGATTGAAACTGAAGTGAGGACCGCGCGAGGGACAAAGCCATGCTGAACTTCCTTGCGCGGCGCATCGTCCAGCTGATCCCGACACTGTTCTTCGTGTCGATCCTGATTTTTTCGCTGCAGCA
>Ga0213853_10034118_pt1 | contig 10395 bp, 10 predicted proteins | sample ABR_2016_MetaT_FD_164456 | JGI IMG/M metagenome (GOLD analysis project Ga0213853, IMG submission 164456) | Metatranscriptome of freshwater sediment microbial communities from post-fracked creek in Pennsylvania, United States - ABR_2016... | ecosystem: Environmental > Aquatic > Freshwater >...
CGGTAGGCGTCGAGCCCATCGGCGCCGCCGTCCAGCGCCAGATGCGGATCGTGGTTGCGGACCTCGGCAGCAAGACCGGCGATGTCGGCGGAGCGGATATAAGGCGGGTTCGACACGATCAGGTCGAACCGACCAACTAGCCCCGCCGCATAATCGCAGGCGATGAAAGTCGCGCGGCCGGCAAGGCCCAGAGCGGCGGCGTTGGCTTGCGCCGTTTGCAGCGCCGCCGCGCTGATGTCGGTGCCGAAGCCGCACGCGTCCGGCAATTCGGACAGCAGCGCCAGCAGGATCGCGCCCGAGCCGGTGCCGAGATCGGCGATACGAAAGGGACGGTTCGGCGCGGGATTGGCGCGCAGCATTTGCAGCGCCAGCTCGACCAATGTTTCCGTATCCGGCCGCGGTACCAGCGTTTCCGCCGAGAGTTTTAGCGGCAACCCCCAGAACTCCTTGAGGCCGACAATCCGCGCCAGCGGCTCGCCGGCAAGACGGCGGCGGGCCAGATTTTCCAGGCGCGCCGATTGATCCGGCGTGAGGTGCTCGTTTGCGGCCCTGATCAGGCCGGTAAGATCAAGGCCGAGCGCTGTGCCCATCAACAGCCGCGCATCGAGTTCGGGCGAATCGATCGCGGCGGAGGCGAGCCGCGTCGCCAGGCTGCGCCGGGCGATTTCGACGGTTTGGCGGGCAGAGGTGTCATCCGAGATCACGCCGCGGCACCTTGCGCGGCGAGCTGGGCCGCCTGATGCTCGGTGGTCAGCGCATCGATCAGCTCGCCCAATGCCTCGCCCGAGATCACCTGTGGCAATTTATAGAGCGTCAGATTGATTCGGTGGTCGGTGACGCGGCCCTGCGGGAAATTATAGGTGCGGATGCGCTCGCTTCGGTCGCCGGAGCCGACCTTCTCGCGGCGATCGGCCGAACGCGCCACATCGACGCGCTGGCGCTCAGCGTCGTAGATGCGCGAGCGCAGGATGTTCATGGCCGACGCCCGGTTTTTGTGCTGCGAACGGCTGTCCTGCATGCTCACCACGATTCCGGTCGGAATATGGGTGATGCGGATCGCCGATTCGGTCTTGTTGACGTGCTGGCCGCCGGCGCCTTGCGCGCGCATGGTCTCGATCCGCAGATCCTCGTTCTTGATCTCGACATCGACATCCTCGAGCTCGGGCAGCACCGCAACGGTGGCGGCGGAAGTGTGGATGCGCCCCTGGGTCTCGGTATCGGGCACGCGCTGCACCCGGTGCGCGCCGGATTCGAATTTCAGTTTGGCAAACGCGCCGCGGCCCTGCACCTCGGCGATGATCTCCTTGTAGCCGCCCATGGTGCCGTCGCTGGCGGAGATCACGTCGACCTTCCAGCCCTGCAAGTTCGCAAAGCGCTCATACATCCGGAACAAATCGCCGGCAAACAATGCGGCCTCGTCGCCGCCGGTGCCGGCGCGGATTTCCAGCACGACGTTGCGGTCGTCCATGGCATCCTTGGGCAGCAGCGCGACGCGGATTCCCTGCTCGAGCTCGGTGCGGCGGGCGGCAAGCGTCTCGCGCTCGGCTTCCGCCATGCCGCGCATTTCGGAATCGGTTGCGGGATCGGCGATCAGGGCTTCGATGTCGGCAAGCTCCTTGACGATGGCGCGACAGGCCTTGACCGCGTCGATCAGCGGATTGAGCTCGGCGAGCTCGCGCGTGATCTGGACGTATTTGTCGGAACTCACCTGGCCGAGCAGCTGCGCCTCCAGCGAAGCGTGGTGCGCCAGCAGGACATCCAATTTGGCTTCAGGGAGCATCGACATCGGTTAGGTCTCAAAATAGCGGAGATGGGAAGCGGAGCGCCGTTCGACAACAGCCTCGCTACAACGACAGTCGCTCGGCCTCGGCGAATTGCGTCAGCTTTTGCCGGATCGACACGGTGCCGGCCGGCGCATCCAACAGCGGCATAATCATCGCCTCGGCCTTTTTGGCATCGAGGTCGAGGATCATCGCCTTGACCGGACCGAGCGCGGTCGCCGACAGCGATAGCGAGCGATAGCCGAGTGCGATCAGCGCCAGCGCGCCGATCGGCCTCGACGCCATCTCGCCGCAGAGGGAGGCGGATTTCTTCGCCGCGTTGGCCTTGCGCACGATATCGCGCAACGCCCGCAGGATCGGCGCCGACATGGTGTCGAACCGTTCGGAGACCTTGGCATTGCCGCGGTCGACCGCGAACAGGAACTGGAACAGATCGTTCGATCCGACCGAGACGAAATCGACCTTCTTCAAGAGCTCGTCGAGCTGATAGAGCAGTGCCGGAACCTCCACCATGGTGCCGATATCGATGCGCTCCGGCAGCGTGTGGCCGTGCTGGCGCAAATAAGTCAGTTCGCGCTCGACGATGGCTTTCGCCGAATCGAATTCGGCCACTTCCGAGATCATCGGAAACATGATGCGCAGCGCGCGGCCGCCGCCGGCGCGCAGCAGCGCGCGGATCTGTCCGCGCAACAGGCCGGGCCGGTCAAGCCCGAGCCGGATCGCGCGCCAGCCGAGCGCGGGATTTTCCTCGATCACGGTTTCCATGTAGGGCAGCGCCTTGTCGCCGCCAATGTCCAGCGTCCGGAAGGTCACGGGCTTGGGCCCGGCGGCATCCAAGACCGCGCGATACAGCGCCAACTGGTCGCTGGTGCGCGGCAGGCTTTGCCCGACCATGAATTGCAGCTCGGTGCGGAACAGGCCGATGCCGGCGCTGCCGGTGTCGTCGATATGCGGCAGGTCGATGGCCAGGCCGGCATTGATCATGAGTTCGACCGGCTGGCCGTCCTTGGTCAAGCAAGGCTTGTCGCGCAGCGCCAGATACTGCGCCTGGCGCCGCGCGCGGAAGCGTACCCGCTCGGCATAGGCCGATTCGATTTCCGCCGACGGGCGGACATAGATTTCACCCGAGGTGCCGTCGACGATGATGGCATCGCCCGGCTCGGCGATGCCGGGCGCGTTCGGCACCTCGCCGACCGCGGGGATGCCGAGCGCGCGCGCCACGATCGAGACGTGGGAATTGGCGGTGCCTTCTTCCAGCACCAGCCCGCGCAGCCGCTTGCGGTCGTAGTCGAGCAGCGCCGCCGGCCCCATCGCGCGCGCGATCAGGATGGCGTTGTCCGGCAGGTGTTCGCGCGCAGGCGCGTGATCCTGTCCGACCAATTGCCGCATCAGGCGGTAGCCGAGGTCCTCGAGATCGTGCAGGCGGTCGCGCAAATACGGATCGGTGGAACGCAGCATGCGCGCGCGGGTGTCGGACTGCACGCGTTCGACCGCGGCCTCCGCGGTGAGGCCGGTGGCGACCGCCTCGTGCAGCTTGTGCGACCAGCCCTGATCGTTGGCGAACATGCGGTAGGCCTCGAGCACGTCGCGGTGCTCGCCGCCGTCGGCGACGTCGCCGCGTTCCAGCATGCGGTCGAGGTCGGCGCGCAGCTTTGCAAGCGCAGTGTCGAGGCGCTTGATTTCCTTCGGCAGGTCTTCGGCGATGTAGTCCTTGATGACGACGCGCGGCTCGTGCAGCACGACATGGCCGAGTGCGATGCCGTCGGACAGGATGGCGCCGGTCTTGTGCTGGGAATGCCGCGCGGCAGGCTCGGCGCCGGGCTGTGCCAGCGCGGTCAGTTCGCCGGAGGCGATCATCTCCGCCAGTACCATGGCGGTGGTCTGCAGCGCCTCGACCTCTTCCTCGACATAGGTGCGCTTGGCGCGGTTCTGTACCACCAAGACGCCGAGCGTGTTGCCGGCGCGCAGGATCGGCACGCCGAGGAAGGAGTGGTAGATTTCCTCACCGGTCTCCGGACGGTACGAAAACGCCGGGTGGCTTTGCGCGTCGTTCAGATTGAGCGGTGTCGCCTCGCTGGCGACGAGGCCGACCAGGCCCTCATGCGCGCTCAGGACTGTGCGATGGACGGCGTCGCGGTTGAGGCCTTCTGTGGCGTAAAGTTCGAGCGTGTTGTCGACGCGCAGCACATAGGTCGAGCAGACCTCGGCCACCATATTGGCCGCGATCAGCACCACGATCTTGTCCAATCGTTCCTGCGCTGAGACCTGCTCCGCCATGGTTTCGCGGAGCCGTCTCAGCAAGACACGGGGGCCTCCCGACGCGCTCCGCATGTGCTGTGATCCCCCTCCGTGAGGCCAGCCTGCCGGGTGGCCGGCAGCTGGCGTTAAACTCAGACAAAACAACAATTTTATTCATTCGGCGCCGTCGCAAGCCCTAATACGGGCCGAATCAGGATAGCTAAAACTGTGGCACGGTTTGCGGCAGCCCACTCTTCAGGCCGTATAGCGAATTGAGGCTTGTTTTGCCAAGCAAAACGCCTGCCAGCGGCGATCACGGCTTGGTTGACCGGATGCTGCGGTTGCTAAGCGCGTGATCCGCCAAAGTGCGAACGGTTTGGCGATCAGATCATGCGCCCAACAAGAGAAAAATTCTTCTAAACCTGATCGAGCCCGTAGAGCGTATGCAGCGTCCGCACCGCAAGCTCGGTATAGGCGGTATCGATCAGCACCGAGAATTTGATCTCGGAGGTGGTGATGGCGCGGATGTTGATGTTGCGCGCGGCGAGCGCCGCAAAGGCCTGGGCGGCGACGCCGGCATGGCTGCGCATGCCACTGCCGATCACCGAAACCTTGGCGACGTCGGTGGCGCTATCGAGCCGGGCATAGCCGATTTTCTTCTTGGCCGCCGTGATGGTGTCGCGGGCGCGGCTGTAGTCCGAGGCCGGCACGGTGAAGGTGAGGTCGGTGGTCTTGCCGTCCTCGGAGACGTTCTGCACGATCATGTCGACATTGATATTGGCGTCCGCCAGCGGCCCGAAGATCGAGGCGGCGACGCCCGGCTTGTCCTCGATCTGGCGCACGGAAATCTGCGCCTCATCCTTGGAAAAGGCGATGCCGGTAACGACGTGGTTTTCCATGATCTCCTCCTCGCTGCAGATCAGCGTGCCCGGCGGCTGGTTGGCGTGCGGGTCGATATCGTCGGGATGGTCGAAACTGGAACGGACGAAGATCGGCATATTGTGCACCATGCCGAGTTCCACCGAGCGCACCTGCAGCACCTTGGCGCCCTGCGAGGCCAGTTCCAGCATGTCCTCGAAGGCAATCTTGTCGAGCCGGCGCGCCTTCGGCACCACGCGCGGATCTGTCGTATAGACGCCATCGACGTCGGTATAGATATCGCAGCGGTCGGCATCGATGGCGGCCGCGATCGCGACCGCCGAGGTGTCGGAACCGCCGCGCCCCAGCGTCGTGATTCGTCCCGTCTGCGGGTTGATGCCCTGGAAGCCGGCGATGACGGCCACCTCCTTGCGGTCCTTGAAGCGGTTGATAATCTCGGCGCCGTCGATGTCGAGAATGCGCGCCGAGGCATGCGTGTCGCTGGTCTTGATCGGGATCTGCCAGCCCTGCCAGGAACGCGCCTGGATGCCGATCGCCTGCAAGGCGATCGCAAGCAGCCCGGAGGTGACCTGTTCGCCGGAGGCGACCACCGCGTCATATTCGCGCGCGTCGTGCATGGCCGAGGCCTCGCGGCAGAAGTCCACCAGCTCGTTGGTCTTGCCGGCCATCGCCGACACCACCACGGCGACGTCATGGCCGGCGTCGACCTCGCGCTTCACATGGCGCGCGACGTTGCGGATACGTTCGATATTGGCGACGGATGTGCCGCCGAATTTCATCACGAGGCGGCCCATGACGAGGTGTGCATTCCCTAAAGAGGATAAGTCAACGGCCCCGGCGGAAAGCGGAGGCGCAGGAGCCAAAACGCGCGTATACATAGCGACGGGGCCGGGGGCAAGCCGGTTCCTTCCAACCCCGGAGATCGGTACGGTAGGGTAGTTGAGGCGAGTAGATGGGTCGTTATATCGACGAAATCCTGCAACCCGGCGAGAAGGTGCTGTATTCGACCAACGCGCACTGGATGTTCTACCTCCCGGCGATCGGGGCCTGGATCCTGGCGCTGGTGCTCTTGATCCTGTCGCGGACGACCACGACCGAAGGCCTGATCCTGTTGTGGCTGTCGTGCTCCGCCGTGGTGGCGCTCGCGGCGCTGTACTGGACCGTGAAAGCCTGGTTCCACCGCTGGACCACCGAGACCGACGTCACCAATCTGCGCGTCGTGCACAAGACCGGGTTCATCAAGCGGCGCACCTTCGAGATGGCGCTCGACAAGGTCGAGAGCGTCGACGTCAACCAGACCATCCTGGGCCGCATCCTGAATTACGGCGACGTCACCATCATGGGCGTTGGCGAGGGCAGGGAAACCATCTCGACCATCGCTTCCCCGCTCGAATTCCGCAATTCGATCACCGCGCGATAGAACGGCATAACAGCCATGGCCATACAGCAGAACTCTCGTGCCAATAGTTCCGGAGGCGCAGGCACGACGGTCGATCCCGCCGAGATCGCCAAGTTTTCCAAATTGTCGGAGGAGTGGTGGGATCCCCGCGGCAAGATGGCGCCGCTGCACAAGATCAATCCGCTGCGGCTGAGCTATATCCGCGATGCCGCCTGCCGCAAGTTCCAACGCAACGTCAAGAGCCTAAACTGCCTCTCTGCCTTACGTATCCTCGACATCGGCTGCGGCGCGGGGCTTCTGTGCGAGCCGTTCACCCGTCTCGGCGCCCAGGTGATCGGCGTCGATCCCTCCGCCAGTAATATCGCGGCCGCGAAGCTGCATGCCGACAAGGGGCACCTGTCGATCGACTATCGCTGCACCACGGTCGAGGAGATGGACGTGCGCGAGCGTTTCGACGTCGTGCTCGCCATGGAAGTGGTCGAGCATGTCAGCGACATCGGCATGTTCCTGGGCCGCTGCGCCGCGATGCTGAAACCCGGCGGGCTGATGGTGGTCTCGACCCTGAACCGCAACTGGAAGAGCTTTGCGCTTGCGATCGTCGGCGCGGAATATGTGCTGCGCTGGCAGCCGCGCGGCACCCATCAATGGGACAAGTTCGTCACCCCCGACGAACTCGCAAAGCACCTGCTCGACAACAGGCTCGTGATCACCGAGGAGACCGGTGTGGTCTATAACCCGTTCGCGGACAAATGGGGCCTCTCCTCCGACATGGACGTGAACTACATGGTGGTCGCGGAAGAAATGGTGTGAGAATTGGCGGAACTGCAAAAAGTTTAGCGGCGTCCCTGCCAAAGCAGGGACGCCATCCTATAGTTGGTGCCGCATGCAATCCTGACGGTTGACCGCGAGAGCTGAGCCCGGCACGGTGCGGCGGCTTCCAGCCGGTAAATCAATCCCCTCAGATGTTTTCGATCGCCACGCTCTGGATTCCCTTCACTGTCACGGCCGCGCTCGGCCAGGTCGCACGCAACGCCATGCAGCGGTCGCTGACGGGACCGCTTGGCACCTGGGGCGCGACCAATATCCGCTTCCTGTTCGGCTTTCCGTTTTCGATCCTGTTCTTCGCGGTCGTGCTCGCTGTCTCGGGCGATCACCTGCCGGTGCCGGCGGTTCCTTTCTGGCCGTGGTTGCTACTCGGCGCGCTCAGCCAGATCGTCGGCACCGGCATGATGCTGCTCGCGATGAACGACCGTTCCTTCGTGGTGACGACGGCGTATCTGAAGACCGAAGCGATCCAGACCGCGATCTTCGGCTTTGTCTTTCTCGGCGATCATTTGATCCTGCTCAAGGTGATCGCGATCCTGATCGCGACGGCCGGGGTCGTCATTGCCGCGCTGCGACCGGGTGCGGCAAAGGGGTTTGCGGATTTGAAACCGACGCTGCTGGGCCTTGCCGCCGCAGCGGCGTTCGCGCTATCGGCGGTCGGCTTCCGCGGCGCCGTGATCGTGGTGCCCGGCGTCTCCTTCGTGACCGCGGCATCCTACACGCTGGTGCTGGGCCTGTTCGTGCAGACCCTGGTGCTGACGATCTATCTCTTGGCCCGCGCGCCTGACGTGCTCAAGAAAATCCTGGGTCTCTGGAGGCCGTCGATGCTGGCCGGCTTCATGGGCGCGTTCGCCTCGCAATTCTGGTTCCTGGCGTTCGCGCTGACGGCGGCCGCCAATGTGCGCACGCTGGCGCTGGTGGAAGTGCTGTTCGCGCAAGCGGTCGCGTATTACTCGTTCAAGCAGCCGCTGTCGGCACGCGAACTTTTGGGCATCGTGCTGATCGTGATCGGGGTGGCGCTGCTGGTGGCGGTCTAGCTGACGTAATCGTCAGTTCCGATCTTCCGGCAGCACCGGCAGCGGCGACACTTCCACGCCCTCGTCGATCAGGGCCTGCGCTTCGTCCGGCGACGCCTCGCCGTAGATCGGGCGGTGCTCGATATCCCCGTAATGCATCTTGCGGGCTTCGTTCGGAAAGCGCTCGCCGACATTGTCGGCGTTCTTCACGATGTGATCGCGCAGCTCCTTCAATTTGGCGCGCAGCTCACGCTCCTGCGCCATCAAGAGCGGCGTCGAAGCGGGTGCCGTGACTTCCGCAGGCTGGGCCGCCGCGGGCTCAGGCGCGGGCGCGGCGATGTCGCGGCCTTTCCTGCTCACGATCTGCGGAGCCATGATGGCCTTCTCGACCTTGACCGAACCGCAGACCGGACAGCTCACGAGCTTGCGCCGAACTTGCGTATCGTAGGCGGAAGAATTCTGGAACCAGCTTTCGAACGAATGGTCGCGTTCGCAGCGCAGTGAGTATCGGATCATGCCGATCCCCTCACCAGGTGCAGATGCTCCGGGCCCGCTTTGGGGTCGGCAAGGCTGAAGCGGCGGCCGTGCTGCAACGACGGCACCGCTTTGCGCGCGGTCTCGACCTTGGCAGGGTCGATCTTCGCCACGAACACGCCGGGCTCGACGCCGCCCTCGGCAAGCACCTCGCCCCAGGGGGCGACGATCAGCGAATGGCCATAGGTCTCGCGCTTGTTCTCATGCAATCCGGCCTGCGCCGCCGCAAACACGAAGCAGCCGGTCTCGATGGCCCGGGCTCGGAGCAGCGCATGCCAGTGCGCTTCGCCGGTTTTGCGGGTGAAGGCGGAAGGCACGGTGAGGAACGACGCGCCGGCTTCGGCAAGCGCGCGGTAGAGCGCCGGAAAGCGCACGTCGTAGCAGATCGTAAGCCCAATGCGGCCCCACGGCAGATCCGAGATCACGGCGGTCTCGCCCGGCTGGTAATTGGCCGATTCGCGATAGCTCTCGCCGCTTCCGAGATCGATGTCGAACATGTGGATCTTGTCATAGCTCGCGAGCACATTGCCGTCCGGTCCGATCAGGAACGAGCGGTTGACGGCCTTCTCCGGCGAGAAACGCAGCGCCAGCGACCCGATATGAAGATGGATTTTCAGTTCGGTGGCGAGCGCGCGATAGGCCTTGAGCGAAAGGTCGTCTTCCTCGGCGGCGAGATGCTCGAACAGCGCCTTGCGGTTCAATTGCATCATGTTGCTCACCTCGGGGGTAAGCACATAATCGGCGCCCTGCGCTGCCGCTTCGCGGATCAGCTTGGTGCCCTGCTCGAGGCTCGGCTCAGGCAGGAGAGAGGTGCGCATCTGCACCATGGCGGCGGTGAAGGTGTTGTCAGCGCTCATGAGGAGACCTTTTCGCCCGCCAGCATCGCATCGAGCTTGCCCTCGCGGTCCAGTGCATAAAGCTCGTCGCAGCCGCCGACATGGGTGGCGCCGATGAAGATCTGCGGGAAGGTCGTGCCGGCGCCGGCGCGATCATACATCTTCTGTCGGACGGTGGGGTCCTTGCCGACATCGAATTCGGTGAACGCGGCCTTCTTGCGGTTCAACAGCGATCTGGCCGCACTGCAATAGCCGCAGCCCGGGCGGGTATAGATTTCGATGGCAGCGGTCATGTTGCGCTCGACAGGAAAAGGTACCCGATTATATGGGGGGGCGGTGGGTATCCACAACCCGCGCGAACACCAGCACATCGACAGTAGCGACCTTGGCGCGCAGCAGCGCCCGCGCGCAGGCATCGACGGTAGCGCCGGAGGTCAGGACGTCGTCGATCAGGACCACGCGGCGGCCCTGGACCTCGGACTGGCGGTCGGCGGATACCTTGAATGCGCCCTGCACATTGCGCGCCCGCTGCGGCCGCGACAGTCCGACCTGCTGCTCGGTCGCCCGGACGCGCCGCAGCACGTCCCCTCTGACCTTGACGCCGCTCTGCCGCGCGATCGCACGCGCCAGCGCGCCGAACTGGTTGTAACGGCGGTGCCACGCCCGCCGCCAATGCAGCGGAACGGGACAAGCCAGTCGGCTTCGATGAGCAATTCCTGGCCGGCGCGGGCGATCCAGCGCCCCATCGCCGGCGCCAGATCGGCGCGGTCCTGGTATTTCAGCGCATGCACCAGCGTGCGCGCGACGTCGTCATAGCGCACGGCGGCGCGGGCGTAAGCCGGCGGATTGGCGATCGCCTCCATCGTCAGCATAGACAAAGCGAATCC
>Ga0213853_10379453_pt1 | contig 10375 bp, 6 predicted proteins | sample ABR_2016_MetaT_FD_164456 | JGI IMG/M metagenome (GOLD analysis project Ga0213853, IMG submission 164456) | Metatranscriptome of freshwater sediment microbial communities from post-fracked creek in Pennsylvania, United States - ABR_2016... | ecosystem: Environmental > Aquatic > Freshwater > Creek...
ACACCGGGTTGCACGTATTCCTGACTTCGTTTCTCAAGAGAGTCGACGACCTGGGCCAGAGGATCAGCCAGGATTTCCTGGTGCCCCTGCTGGCCCACTGAAATGCAGTTCCTGCCCATGCATCGCCACCGTGACCGCCCGGCAAACCCGGGTCGGGATCCGTCATGACCTACTGCGTCGGCATGCGCCTGAATGACGGACTCGTATTCCTGTCCGACAGCCGCACCAATGCCGGCGTCGATCAGATCTCCACGTTCCGCAAGATGACGGTCTTCGAGCATCCGGGCGAGCGCCTCATGGTCCTGCTCAGCGCCGGCAATCTGGCCATCACCCAGGCCGTCCAGCAGATCGTCTGCGAACGGCTCGGACCCGAGCGGACCACCCTGTGGAACGCCGCAGGGCTTCTGGACGCGGTCCGCGTGGTCGGCGAAGCGGTGCGCGAAGTCCATGGTCGCGACGCCGCGGCACTCAAGGACGCGGGCATCGAATTCAACTGCAGCTTCATTTTCGGAGGCCAGATACGAGGCGAAGGCACGCGTCTTTTCCACGTCTACGCCGCCGGCAACTACATCGAAGCCACGCCCGAGAACACGTATTTCCAGATAGGCGAGTCCAAGTATGGCAAGCCGATCATCGACCGCGTGGTGTCGCCCGCGACGCCGCTGGACGAAGCGGCCAAGTGCGCATTGATCTCGATGGACTCGACCCTGCGATCGAACATCTCGGTCGGGCTGCCGCTCGACCTGCTGGTTTACGAAAACGGCGCCCTGCGCGTGACGAAGTTCGTCCAGATAGATCACGAGAACGAATACATGAAGATGATCCGCAACACCTGGGGCGCGCGCCTGCGCCAGGTTTTCGGCGAGATACCCGACCCGAGCTGGCGCGGCGCGCCCAACTCGGCGGCGGCACCCCGCCTCGAGACCATCGCCTGCAACCCGGTGCGCGCACCGCTTCCGGCCGGATTGGAGAGCGTTCCGGAATCGGCTTCCACGCCGGTCCAGTGGGTCGGCGGCGGGCCGCGCAACTGATCCGGACCCGTCATGTCGATCCACGTCGCCCTGCATCATGCGACCGAATACCTGTACGACCGACGCGTCAAGCTGTCGCCGCAAATCGTGCGCCTGCGTCCCGCGCCCCACTGCCGCACGAAAATACTTTCCTATTCGCTCAGCGTCGCGCCCGAGACCCACTTCGTCAACTGGCAGCAGGATCCTTTTTCCAATTACCTGGCGCGCCTGGTCTTTCCGGAGAAGACCGAATGGTTCCGGCTCACCGTCGACATGGTGGCCGAGATGTCGGTCTACAACCCCTTCGATTTCTTCCTGGAGCCCTCGGCCGAGTCCTTTCCCTTCGAATATGAACCGGAACTCAAGCACGATCTGCAACCTTACCTCGTTCGATCCGAGCCCGGCGCGCGTCTTCGAGCCTTGCTTGACGGTGTCGATCGGCGGCCGCGCCGCACGATCGACTTCCTGGTCGAGATCAACCGACGACTGCAGGGGGATATTCGCTACGTGATCCGGCTCGAGCCCGGCGTGCAAACGCCCGAGCAAACGCTGGAAAGCCGATCGGGCTCCTGCCGCGACAGCGGCTGGCTGCTGGTGCAGATCCTGCGCCACCTGGGATTGGCCGCGCGCTTCGTATCGGGCTATCTGATCCAGCTCGAGCCCGATGTGGCCGCGCTCGACGGGCCACCCGGACCTTCGAGCGATTTCACCGATCTGCACGCCTGGTGCGAGGTCTATCTGCCTGGCGCAGGGTGGATCGGCCTGGACCCGACCTCCGGGCTGCTGGCCGGCGAAGGTCATATTCCTGTCGCCTGTACTCCGGAACCGAGTTCGGCAGCGCCGGTCAGCGGCGCCGTCGATCCTTGCGAGGTGCACTTCAAGCACCGGATGAGCGTGCAGCGGATCCTGGAAACCCCGCGCGTGACCAAGCCGTACACGCCTGCCCAATGGGCCGCGATCGACGAGCTCGGGCATAGGGTTGACGCGGACCTGGTCCAGCACGACGTGCGCCTGACGATGGGCGGCGAGCCCACCTTCGTCGCCGCCGGCGAGCGTGACGAAGCGGAGTGGAACACGACCGCGATGGGCCCGAGGAAGCGCGGCTACGCGACCGAGCTGGTACAGCGGCTGCGTGCCAAGTACGGCGCCGGCGGGTTTCTTCACTTCGGCCAGGGCAAGTGGTACCCGGGCGAACAGCTGCCGCGTTGGGCGCTGTCGGTGATCTGGCGTGCGGACGGACAGGCCTGCTGGTCGGATCCCTCGCTATTCGCCGACGAACGCACTCCGGGCAGCTACTCGGCACCCGATGCCCTGCGCTTCATCGCCGCGCTGTGTGCGGCTCTCGGGCTGGACCCGCAGTTCGCCATGCCGGCGCACGAGGATGCCTGGTACTACCTGTGGCGCGAGCGGCGCCTTCCGGCGAACGTCGACCCCTTCGACTCGCGGCTGGACGACGAGCTTGAACGGGCCCGCCTGCGCAAGGTGTTCGCTCAAGGCCTGGCGAACGTCGTTGGCTATGCGTTGCCCCTTCGGCGCGAGTCCGGCCCGCCTCTGCAAGGACCGCGCTGGGTCACGGGTCCCTGGTTCCTGCGCGACGAGCGCCTCTACCTGATCCCCGGCGACTCGCCGATGGGATACCGCCTGCCGCTCGATTCGCTGCCCTGGGTCGAGACGGCCCAGGCTCCCCAGGAACTGCCGCTCGACCCCTTTGCAAGCCGCGCGCCGCTTCCTGCGGCGGCCAAGCCGCTCGGGCAGTATCGCAAGGTTCAAGACATGCCGGCGGCTGTGCGTACCCCGGACAGCACCGATCGGATCCGAGGCCCTGCAATCGACGCCATCGGGACCGACGCCACGCGCGAGCCGGCCCGATTCGAGTCGGCGCACTGGATCACGCGCAGTGCCTTGTGCGTGGAGCCACGCGGCGGCAACTTGTATATCTTCATGCCGCCGCTGCCGCGCCTGGAGGACTACCTCGATCTGCTGACGGCGATCGAAGCCACCGCGGCAAGCCTGCGGATGCGCATTGTTCTGGAGGGTTATCCGCCCCCGCGCGACCCCCGTCTGAATCTGTTACAGGTGACTCCTGATCCGGGCGTCATCGAAGTCAATATCCACCCGGCCGCGAACTGGGCCGAACTGGTCGACCACACGGAATTCCTGTACGACGCCGCCTTCCGCACGCGACTGTCCCCCGAAAAATTCATGGTCGACGGCCGCCACACCGGGACCGGCGGCGGCAATCACTTCGTACTGGGCGGGCCGACCCCGGCCGACAGCCCGCTGCTGCGCCGGCCGGACCTGCTGGGCAGCCTGGTGGCCTATTGGCACAATCATCCGTCGCTGTCCTATCTGTTTTCGACCCTGTTCATCGGTCCGACCAGCCAGGCTCCGCGCACCGACGAGGCGCGCCATGACCAGATCTTCGAGCTTGAGATCGCGTTGCAGCAATTGCGCCTTGCCTGCGACAGCTCCCAGCAACCGGCGCCCTGGCTCGTGGATCGCCTGTTCCGCAATCTGCTGGTCGACGTGACCGGCAATACGCACCGCGCCGAGTTCTGCATCGACAAGCTGTATTCGCCGGACAGCGCAACGGGACGTCTGGGACTGCTGGAACTGCGCGCCTTCGAAATGCCGCCTCACGCCCGCATGAGCCTGGTCCAGCAGCTGTTGCTGCGGGCGCTGGTGGCGCGGTTCTGGAAGGAGCCGTACCGGATCGGCCTGACGCGCTGGGGCACGCAGCTGCACGACCGGTTCCTGCTGCCCTGCTTCGTCGCCATGGACTTCGAGGACGTCCTGATCGAAATGCGACGGGCCGGCTACGAGTTTTCGCTGGATTGGTTCGCTCCTCACCTGGAGTTCCGGTTTCCGCGCATCGGGGAAGTGCACGCGCGCGGCATCGAATTGAGCCTGCGCACCGCTTTGGAGCCGTGGCACGTGCTGGGCGAAGAAGGCGCCGCGGGAACTACCGTGCGCTACGTCGACTCCTCGCTCGAGCGCATCGAAATCCGGGCCACCGGACTCAATGACCACCGTCATGTGATCTGCGTCAACGGCAGGGCCGTTGCACTGCAACCAACAGGACGCGTCGGCGAGTATGTCGCCGGCGTGCGCTACCGGGCGTGGCGGCCGGGCGCCTGCCTGCACCCGACAATCGGCGTGCATGCTCCCCTGAGGTTCGACATCGTCGATTCCTGGATGCAGCGCTCCCTGGGCGGTTGCCGTTACCATGTGGCCCATCCCGGCGGCCGCAACTACGAGGATTTCCCCGTCAATGCATTCGAAGCCGAAAGCAGGCGTCTGGCGCGCTTCGAGCCGATCGCTCACACACCTGGCCCGATGCCCGTCGAAGCGCCGAGGCGCAGCCTGGAGTTTCCCTTCACATTGGATCTGCGCCGATCGTCGTGAGCGCAGCCGCGACCTGTCCCGGCTGTGACCCAGGTTCAACTACCGCTGGCGGGTGCTTTGGACCCCGCGCTCATGGCCGAGCGCCTGGCGGCGCCGGCCACACCCGGTCACTTTGACGAGCTTCGCGATGTCCAGACCGGACTGCGTCCGTCCTGGCAGCAGTTCTTTGCCAGCCTGGGCGCCGATGCCATTGCCGATTTCGGGCAGCGCGCGGCTTTGCTGGCGCGCCAGGTGCGCGACGATGGGGTCACCTATAACGTCTACCGGCAGGACAGCGGGGCCGCGCTCCCTTGGTCGCTGGACCTGCTTCCTTTCATCGTTCCCCGCGAGGACTGGAGCCGGATCGAGCAGGGCATCGTGCAGCGCGCGAGGTTGCTGTCGGCCATTGTCGCCGATGTCTACGGCCAGCAGAGTCTTCTCAAGCAGGGCCTGCTGCCGCCGGCACTGGTCTACGGCAATCCCGGCTACCTGCGGCCGCTGCAGGCAACGGTGCCGGTCGGCGGTTCCTTCCTGCAGATCGTCGCCTTCGATCTGGCGCGAGGTCCCGACGGCCGCTGGTGGGTGCTGAGCCAGCGTACCCAGGCTCCTTCGGGCCTGGGATACGCGCTGCATAACCGCATCCTCGTCTCCCGGTTGTTCGCCGAGGGCTTTTCCGCGCTCCGGGTTCAACGACTCGCCTCCAGTTTCCGGCGCCTGCTGGACACGCTGACGCGGCTCGCGCCGTGCCGCAGCGGCGAGACGCCACGCATCGTGCTGCTGACGCCGGGCCCATACAACGAGACCTACTTCGAGCACGCCTACCTGGCTCGCTACCTTGGAATTCCGCTTGTCGAAGGCAACGACCTGACCGTTCGCCACGAGCGCCTGTTCCTTCGCACGCTGCATGGCCTCGAGCGTGTCCATGGCGTGCTTCGGCGCCTGGACGATGCCTATTGCGACCCGCTCGAGCTGCGTGCGGATTCGGCGCTGGGCGTGCCCGGCCTGCTGCAGGCCGTGCGCGCGGGACAGGTCCTGGTTTCCAATGCGATCGGATCGGGATTTCTCGAATCCCACGCGGTGCACGGATTCCTTCCCGCCATCTCGCGCCACCTGCTGGACGAAGACCTCTTGTTGCCGGCGCGTCACACCTGGTGGTGCGGCGAGGATGCGGCGCGGCGCGACGCGGCTGAGCACCTGCAGCGCGCGCTTGTCCGCGCTAGCTACCCGGGAGCCATCACCGAACCGCCGGCGGACTCTGAAGGCATGCCGGAGGATCTCGCGAACCTGCGCGAGCGCATCGACGCCGAACCGGAGCTCTATACGGTGCAGGCCTACCTTCCGTTCTCGCAGACACCGACCTGGCGCCGCAACGTCCTGGTTCCGCGCGTCGCCGTGCTCCGCACGTACGCGGTCGTCGACGGCGATGGCCGCTGGCACGCCCTGCCGGGAGGACTGACGCGCATCGGCGAGCGGCAGAAAGATATTTCGATGCAGCGCGGCGGCAGCAGCGCCGACACCTGGGTGATCACCGGCGAAGAGGTCGACTCCGACACCCTGCTCAACCGGCGCACGCGACCGGACGAGATCGGACGCCGCCGTATCGTCACCAGCCGCGCCGCCGAGAACCTGTTCTGGATGGGGCGTTATACGGAACGCGCCGACAACTCGGTGCGCCTGGCGCAGATCGTCCTGGCTGGCCTGCATGGCGACTCCCCGATGCCGGATCGCGTCCTGGCCGCGATCGGACGATCATCCGCAGACCTTGGCCTGGTCGTGCCGGCATCCTGCCCGCCCGCCTGCGAGCTTCACGAATTCGAGCGCAAGCTGCTGGACGGCTTGAGCGATCGCTCCGGCGCCTCGACCAGCGTGGCTTTCGACCTGAGCGCGATGGTGCGCAATGCAGCCGAGCTGCGCGACCGCCTGGCGCTCGAGCACTGGCAGCTGATTTCGTCGACGGCCGACGATTTCGCCCGGGCGCTTCCCCATGGCGACCCCTTGCGCCGGCCCGACGACGCGCGCGCCCCGCTGGCGGCCGTCGTGCGGGGCCTGTGCGCGATCACCGGGGCCCAGGCCGACGGCATGACGCGCGATGACGGCTGGCACCTGCTGACGATAGGCAGGCAGATCGAGCGGCTGATCGCGACCTGTTCCTCGTTGATGGCGTTTTTCGAGACCGATGCGGTCTCGCACGAAGTCGGTTTCGAGATGCTCCTGGCAAGCTTCAACAGCACGATCACCTATCGTTCGCGCTACCAGGGCCGGCACGAATTCGATGCGCTGATCGACCTGCTGGTGCTCGATGCCGCCAACCCCCGCTCGGCGGCCAGCTCCGCGGGCCTGCTCATTCGTGAAATGACCGCCCTGGGCGCCGTCGGCGGTCCACGACCGAAAGCGATGATCGAGGAGCTGCTCGGGCCCTCGACACAGGCGCTCGCCGCCAGGTTGATCGAACGCGACGCGAAGGCCGGCTGGACCTGCCTCATCGACCTGGCACAGTCCCTGCGGTCCTGGGCGGTAGCGACTTCGGACTGGGTCGGCCTTCGCTATTTCAGCCATTCCGAAGCGCCGATGCGCTCGCTGCTGGCTTGAGCCCATGAGCAACGCAGGCTGGCTCAACGTCACCCACATCAGCGAATACAGCTATTCGACGCGGGTGGACCTCGCGCATCACGTGGCGCACCTGGTGCCACGTGCCTCGCAACACCAGATCATCGAGCGCTGCCTGCTGCACATCGATCCCGCGCCGAGCGACCTCTCGCACAGCGACGACGCCTTCGGCAACATCCGATCGCAGTTTTCGCTCTACGGACCGCATCGCAGCCTGCAGGTTCGCGCGAGCAGCCGTGTGCGCGTGAGCGCTGCGCCCCTTCCCCGACTGCCCGACGCAGGAACCGCCTGGGAGCCGGTGCGGGAGTCCTTACGCTACCGTGCCGGAACGCCATTTTGCACGGCAAGCGAATTCGCCTACGCCTCGCCTTACGTTCCGCGCGCTCCCGAGCTGGCCCGCTATGCGCTCGAGTCGTTCACGCAAGGCCGTCCGGTGGCGCTTGCCGCGATCGATCTGATGCATCGCATCTACCTGGACTTTCGCTACCAGCCCGCCAGCACCGAGATCGCCACGCCGCTTTTGAAGACCTTCGAGGCGCGCACCGGGGTATGTCAGGACTTCGCCCACGTGATGATCGGCTGCCTGCGTTCGATCGGACTGTCGGCGCGCTATGTCAGCGGTTACCTGGTGTCGGAACCATCGGCCGAGTCGCCCCGGGCCGTCGGCGCCCATGCCTCCCACGCCTGGGTCTCGGTCTACTGCCCGCCGCTGGATTGGCTCGACCTGGATCCGACCAACGACGCCCTGGTGAAAGACCGCCACGTGACTGTGGCGCTGGGACGCGACTATTCCGACGTGGCGCCCCTGCGCGGAGTCATCCGCGGCGGTGGTGAACACGTGCTGAAGGTGGCTGTGCGGGTCACGCGCGCCGACCCGCCCTGAGGGCCCACGGCCGGGCCCACTTGGATTCAGATCGAGGTCGTCAGATCGACCAGCCAGCCCGGAGCCGAATCGAGCGCCCAGGTCTCGATCCGTTTGTCCAGGCCGCTGACGATCATGAATCCCAGCAGCAGCATGGTGATGCCCAGCACCTGCCTTCCGACCCGGCCAGTGGTGAGCAGGCTGCCGCGAAGCCTGCCGGCCGCCTGGCGCGAGGCCAGTCCCAGCACGACCAGCGGCAGACCCGCACCCACTCCAAAAAGCGCCATCGACAGGGCCACATGCGCGAGGTTTTCACGCTGACTGGCCAGCGTGATGGCGGCGCCCAGCGTCGGTCCGACACATGGGCTCCAGACCAGGCCCAGCAGGAGCCCGAGCGCGAACTGACCAGCGAGGCCCTCGAGCGTCATTCTGGCCAGCAAACGCTGGCCCACGCCCGAGACGCCCGCGGCTGCTCCCGCGAAGCGCGCCTGCAACCGGGCCGACAGCATGACCGCGCCCAGGCCGATCAGCACGATGGCGGCGAGCTGGCGCAGGAGCGGCTGGTCCAGGCCGACAACCGTTCCGACGCTGGCAAGCACGACCCCGACCGCCGTGAACGACAAGGCCAGCCCTCCGGACAGGGCAAGTGGTCCGAAACGGTGGGCGGCGACAGCCGTTCCCAGCAGGATCGGCACGATCGGCAACACACAAGGCGAGAGCGTGGAAAGCGCGCCGGCCGCAAACGACAGGCCGTAGGCCGCGACGCCGGTCGCCATGGTCGCGGTCAGAGCGCCCGCTTGAGCAGATCTTGGATGCTGTCGCGATGCGTGTCGCCGATCGAACGGCCGACTTCATGGCCGTTCTTGAAGACGATCAAAGTGCTCTGCATCGTGGCCTTGAACCGGCGCACGACATCGGTCTGAGCGTCGAAATCCACGCGCAGCGCCGTGATGCCGGAAAACTCGCGCGTCTTGAGCAGATCCGACACGATCGGTGCCTGGGCCCGGCAGGTCGGACACCAGTCGGCATGCACCATCACCAGCGTCGGCTTGCCGGATTTGAGAAGACCGTCGAAAGTCGCCTGGTCGAAGTTCTGCCCGACCGCGAAGGCCGGTATCGCCATGATCCATGCGAAAAGAAATGCCAGGCGAGCGAGGACACGCATCCTTGAATCTCCTTCGGTTCAGAAAAGCGGCGCAGGTTTTGCGAAAGTTCGATAGCCAAGCTCGGGCATAGGAATCGCGGCTGCGGACCCCGATCTTACGGATCTTCCGCGTCTTGCGCAGGCACCGCGCGGGCCTGCGCCCCTGGCAGCGCCCTTCAGTCCGTATGCCGGGGAAACTCGAAGGTCGCACGCGCCAGTTCGCCGTGTCGCACATCGACCGACGATTTCTTCCAGCGGGCACGCCCGAGCGTGGCCACGATCAAATAGCGGCCAGCCGGCATATCCAGAAGCATGAAGGGCCCGCCTGCCTGGGCATCGAGGACCGTGCGACCTTTCGCATCGGCGATTCTCACGTTCGCGTTGGATTTGACCTTTCCTTCTCATGTGGCGATCGCCGCCTTGCGCAAGCGCCTGGCACCGGGCCGGGAATCTTCGGATCGAGCCCTGGGGTGCGGCGTTCAGCCCAGCTTCACCGGCACGAATACGCGCTGTCCATCTCTTTCGATAAGCAGTGCCAGCGTCTTCTTGCGGTGATTGCGCACGACCGATTGAACCTGCTCGACGGACTTGGCCGGCTGCCCATCGATGCCGAGGATCAGATCGCCCGGCTGCACTCCGGCACGAGCGGCCGGGCCACTGACGCCTTCGACCAGCAGTCCGTGGTCCGCGCCGCCCTCGCCGCGCTCCTGGGGAGTCAACTGGCGCAGCGCGAGCCCGAGTTTTCCATGGTCATCACCGGCGTTGGATGCACGCTGCGTCGCCTGAGCGTCAGCCGCGCCCAAGGCCACGGAAAAGTCCTGAGGCGAGCGATTCCGCCAGACCTTGAGCGCGACGTGATGCCCGGGAACATCCAGGCCGATCCGATTCGACAGGTCGCCCGCTCTTTCGATCCGCGCCCCGTTGACCTGGATGATCACGTCTCCGGCGCGAAGACCGGCGGCCGCTGCCGGGCTGTCCGGCTCGACACTGGAGACGAGGGCACCGTCAGGGCGATCCAGGCCGAAGGACTCTGCCAGGCCCTGGTTCAGATCCTGCACCAACACACCGAGCCTGGCGTGACTGGCATGTCCCGTGGCAACGATCTGCTCTTTCGCATGCAGTGCAACGTCGATTGGAATCGCAAAGGACAGGCCCTCGTAGCCCCCCGTTCGCGAGAAGATCTGCGCATTGATTCCGACCACTTTGCCTTCCGCGTCGAAAAGCGGTCCGCCGGAATTGCCCGGATTGACCGCGGCATCGGTCTGGATGAAGGGCAGCAGCTCTCCGGTGTCGCGGCTCTTCGCGCTGACGATGCCGGCGGTGACGGTGTTCTCGAGGTTGAACGGCGATCCGATGGCGATCACCCAC
>Ga0213853_11388814_pt1 | contig 10373 bp, 9 predicted proteins | sample ABR_2016_MetaT_FD_164456 | JGI IMG/M metagenome (GOLD analysis project Ga0213853, IMG submission 164456) | Metatranscriptome of freshwater sediment microbial communities from post-fracked creek in Pennsylvania, United States - ABR_2016... | ecosystem: Environmental > Aquatic > Freshwater > Creek...
CCGCGCGCGATCCCCGCCCTGCTCGCCGCCGGCCTGCGATCGCTGTCGATGGCCCCCGCCGCGGTCGCCCGCGCGAAACTCGCGATCGCCGGAGTCCGCCTCACGCCGGACGCCGCCGACCCGGCGACGGTTGGCCGGCCATGACGGGTCCGCGCGCACCGCGCCGCACGGAACCGCGTCCGGCCTCGGCCGAGGTGGCGAACTACAAGGCGCTGCTGCGCGCGGTCCTCGACAAGCGCCCGTCCGGGACGCGCCAGCGCCTGGCGCACGCGCTGGGCAAGAACCGCTCGTTCATCTCGCAGATCTCGAACCCGATCTATGCGGTACCGATACCGGCCCAGCACCTCGAGACGATATTCGGCGTCTGCCATTTCGGTCCGCGCGAGCGGATCGAGTTCCTCGCCGCCTACGGCGCCGCGCACAAGTCGCCGCTGCGCGTGATCGGCGCGCGAACGGCCGAGCGCAGCATCTCGTTGAAACTGCCCGATCTGGGAAGCGCCGAGCGCAACCGCGTGCTCGACGACCTGGTCGCCGACCTGGCGCGCTCGCTTGCGCGACACCTCGAACAATTATGAGATGACGGCGGCGCCTCGCCGATCCCCCTGGAGGTCAGTCCGATGAAGAAACTGCTCAACGATCCGGCCACGCTGCTCGACCAGAGCCTCGACGGCTTCGCTGCCGCGCACCACGATCTCGTCGTGCTCGGCGCCGAGCGCAAGTTCGTGCGGCGGGCGCGGCTGAAGGACAACAAGGTCGCGCTGCTGTCCGGCGGCGGTTCCGGCCACGAGCCGCTGCACGCCGGATTCGTCGGCCACGGCATGCTCGATGCCGCATGTCCCGGACAGGTTTTCACGTCGCCGACCCCCGACCAGATCGTCGAGGCCGCGGCCGCGGTCGACCGCGGCGCCGGACTGCTGTTCATCGTCAAGAACTACGCCGGCGACGTGATGAATTTCCAGATGGGCGCCGAGATGTCGGGGCGCGACGTCGCGACCGTCGTCACCGATGACGATGTCGCGGTCGAGAACTCGACCTGGACGAGCGGACGGCGCGGCGTCGCGGGCACGCTGGTGGTCGAGAAGATCGTCGGCGCGGCCGCCGAACAGGGGCTGGCCCTGGCGGCGCTGCGGCAGCTCGGCCAGGCCGTCAACGACCAGACCCGTTCGATGGGTGTCGCCTTGACCTCGTGCACGGTGCCGGCGGCCGGCAAGCCGACGTTCCAGCTCGCCGATGACGAGATGGAAATGGGCGTCGGCATCCACGGCGAACCGGGGCGCCGGCGCGTGAAGCTCGCGCCAGCCGACGCGATCGCCGCGGAGATGGCCGATGCGATCTGCAAGGCGCTCGCGCCGCGTTCCGGGACCGAAGTGCTGCTGCTCGTCAACGGCTTCGGCGGCACGCCGCTGATGGAGCTCTACCTGATGGTCGATGCCGCGCGCCGGATGCTTGCGCAGCGCGGCGTGTCGGTCGCGCGCTTCCTGACCGGGTCGTACGTGACGTCGCTCGAGATGGCCGGATGCTCGATCACCGTCAGCGTGCTCGATGCGCGGCTGCGCGCGCTGTGGGACGCACCGGTGCATACGCCCGCGCTGCGCTGGGGCGTCTGATCCGGTCGCCGCGAACACGCTGGACGAAGCGGCGATCGCTCCGCCCGCGGTGCGCCCGGCGCTGAGCCGGCCGACGCGATCCGTCGCCGCCCCTGGCGGCCGCCATCCTCACGCCGGCGCGACCAGCTCCGAATCGGAATCGAGGGCCGCGACGCGGGTCAGCCGCAAGGGCGCCGCGTACGGCACCAGCAGTTCGCGCGGCGTGCCGCGTCCCTCGAGCCAGTCCTCGTAGCGCGAGCCGTCGAGGATCACCGGCATGCGCCCGTGGATCTCGGCGATCGCGGCGCCGGCCTTGCAGGTGATGATCGTGTAGCTGTCCATCGTCGCACCGCTGGCGCCATCGACCCAGCGCTCCCAGAGGCCGGCCAGCGCGAACAGCGGGGCATCGGGCAGTTCGACGCGCCACTTGACGCGCCGTGCGGGATCGCCGCTCCATTCGAAATAGGCGTTCGCGGGCACCAGGCAGCGCCGATGGCGGAACGCGACCCGGTAGGCGGGCAGCCGGTCGATGGTCTCGGCGCGGGCATTGATGCAGCGCAGGCCGAAGCGGATGTCCTTGGCCCACGGCGGCACGAGGCCCCAGCGCGCGAGCGCGAATTCGCGCGCCGACGGGTCGGCCGCGCGGGCATCCGACGCATAGGTCTGGCGCACGATCAACGCCGACTGGGTCGGCCGGATATCGCCATTGGGCTCGAACGCTGGTACGGTGGCCACCCCGAATGCCAGCTGGAGGGCGTCGGGGGGGTCCGAAAGCTCGTAGCGCCCGGACATTGTCCGGTGTTCTGCCATTTTTCTTACGCTCGCTAGCGCAGGCCGCGCCGTGGCGCGTCCCGCTTGCCCCGGTTCGTCGAACGGCTCACCTGGCGCCGCGCGCAATCCGGGGTTCTGACCATGGAGTATGCCGATGGATCTAGCGGTCGCTAAGTGTGAATATTCGACAATATTAATCAGCCATGGCCATGGATTCCATGCTTGTTGCCGATAGGCAATGTCCGCGGCGTGTGTCCACAGCCCGCGGGTGGCGCGGAATCCGACTGCTGGCACCATTCGGGCGAGCCCTAACGCGCGATGGCGAGCGGCGACTTGGCCTCGACCCCGCGCCGCGCACCCTTCAAGCTTCTGCCTGGCACCTGCCCCCTTACTACCTGCCACCTGCCCCCTGCCCCCTGCCGCCGGCCTCCTCACTTCTGCGCGCTCCGCCGGGAACCTCGCGCGCGCCACCCGGAGCACCCTCGATGGCCTGGATCGTCGCCTTGCTTGTCACGGCATTTCTGTCACTGGGGCCCGCCCGCGCGGACGATGCGATCCTGCACGTCAACAACCAGCAGTCGCTCGTCGTCGGAATCGCGCCGCTGCACACCACCGAGTTCGCACTCGACGCACAGGGCGCCACGGTGTCCAACACGGTGTCCGGGACCCGGTACCTCTTCGGCTACGACCAGGCCCGCACCCGGACCTTGCTGGGAATCCCCGACCTGTACACGGACCTGGAGATCAGCCTGGCCGGTGGGACGCTGCGGTACAAGGGCCAATCGATCGGCGCGACCGGAACGACCACCGCGCTCGACCAGTCGGTGTCGTACGTGCAGGAGGCGATCCGCATACGCGTCGGGCGCAGCCTGCACCTTCTCGGGTCGGGAAAGCTGGCGTTGACGCCCTTCCTAGGCGTCTCGCAGCTGGCATGGGCGCGCGACGCGCCGGCAAGCGGCATCGCGACTTTCTACGATCACGAGGACCTCGAGGCCGGCGCGCTGGCCCAGGCCAGTCTTCCGTACCGGCTTGTCCTCGGCGCAGACGCGGCCGTCGGCCGGGCGCTGGCTGCAAGCGTGCTCGGAGGCGGCTCAGGCAACCTGGTCTACGCAAGCACCGCGTCGTTTGCGCTGAAGCTCGACCACCGGACCGCGCACGACTGGCACCAGCGCCTGGAGATCCGCCAGACCTTCCATCGCTACGGACAATTCCCGGACATCTCGGGCAATTTTGCGCCGCGACGCACGTCCGACCTGGCGATCATGCTGGAATTCGGGACCGAGGCCAGCATCCTCTAGCCGGATTGCCCCGCGTCGGCGCCCTCACCACAACACCGTCAAGCCGACCCGGAGGCTGCGCGCGGCGGCGGGAAACAGGTAAGTCCCGTTCCACGACGTCGTCGGCGCCTCGCGCCAGTAGCGGCGGTTGGTCACGTTGTCGATGCCGGCCGACCAGATCGCGCGCGCGGCACCCAGCGAAGATCGGTATCGCACGCCGCTGTCCCACTGCCAGGACGACGGCAGTTCGACCGAGTCGTCGGCCAGCACCGGCTTGCGTCCGGAATGGACCAGCAGGTTGCTCCACGCGAGCCCGGGGAATGGCGCCGGTTCCCAGACGGCGCGCAGCGACGCGGTCAACGGCGCGGCATTGGTCGAGCGCCGGCCAGCCAGCGCCGGATTGTCGTCGGCCCGCTGGATCCGCGCGTTGAGCAGTTCGGCTCGTGCCTCGTAGAGCCAAGTCGGACCGATGCGCCAGGTGTCGGACAGGTCCAGGCCGCGATGGCGTGCGAGGCGCGCGCCGGCCACGTCCACGCAGCTCGCCGTTCCCGGCGCACAGCCGGCCGGCAGGCTGCCGGTCATCGGCCGCATGATCTGGAACAAGGCGGCGGTCCAGCCGGTGCCGGCGTCGCCGGCCTGCTTGAACCCGAGTTCGACCTGGCGGCTGCGCGACGCGGGCAGCACGGCGCCGGAATTGGCGAAATCCAGCGGCCGGTTCGGCACCGCTGCCGTCTCGACCGCGGTGCCCGCGGACAGGTAGGCGAATCCGCCCTCCCAGGGCCGCACGCCGAGCGCGCCGAACGGCGTGATGAACTTCTGCTTCGACGCGACGCTTTCGTACGGGTCGGCGGTCGGGGCGGCGGCCGTACCGCCGATCCCGTCCGGCGCGGTCAGCATGCTCGACTGCGCGATGCGCGTCGCGCGGGCGCCGAGCCACGCAGACCAGCGCTGCGCGAATCGCAGCGTGTCGAAGAGGTAGGCTTCGGCGATGCGCCGCGCGGTATCGGTATTGGGCGTCTGCGGATCGGGCACCGGTGCAAGGTCGGCGGGTGCCAGCGCATCGATCGTGCCGGCGAAGTTGTAGGTCTGGAAGGCCGGATAGCGCTCGCTGGTGTGCGCCGCGCGAACGCCGGCCGTGAGCTCGTGCTCGAAGGCGCCGGCGGCGATCCTGCCGTGCAGGTTCAGGTCGGCGTCGTTGGCCAGTCGCCGTTCGCCGTTGCTGCGGAAGTCGTAGATGTCGACGCCATCGCTGGCGCACAGTCCCGGATAAACCACCGGCGTCTGCGCGCTGCAGCCGTCCGGGAACGCGATCCGGTCGTTGGTGCGCACCCGCTGCATGCCGACCTTGAAGGCCAGGCGCCAGCCCCCGGCCAGGCCCTGCGTCAGCCGCAGCGAACCTACCGTCTCGCGGCTTTCGAACGGCAGCGTCCACGGCTGGGCGTTCAGGTTCAAATGCGGATCGAGCGGCGGCGGCAGCGTCGTGCCATGACCGGCGCCGTGCGTGTCGAGCAGGCCGAAGGCGGGCACGCTGATCTCGCGCACATCGTGCTGCTCGGCTTCGACCTCGACGCGCGTGGACGGTCCGGCGCGCCAGTCGAAGAAGCCGCTGGCGAAGCCGCGCTGGCTCCACGCGTGGTCGATCTCGGGCCGGCGCTGCTCCGCCGCGACGTTGATCCGATAGCCGAAGCGATCGTCGGTTCCGGCGCGCCCGCCGATGTCCGCGTGCAGGTTCGTCGAGCCGCGCTCCGAAAGTCCGATGCCCGCGCTGCGCAGCGGCACGTCGGTGGGGCGCTTCAGCACGTAGTTGACGATGCCGGCGGGCGCGCTAGTGCCGGCCAGGATTCCAGCCGCGCCGGCGAGTATCTCGATCGCCTCCTTGTTTTCGAGCGCGACCGGGGCATGGCTCGAGATCACCAAGCCGTCGCGGCGGTAGTTGAGCACCTCGTCGAGCGCGAAGCCGCGCACCTGCAGCGCCTCGACGTAACCGAAGGTGTTGTAGTTGTCCGCGACGCCGGGCTGATCGCGCACGGCCGCCGACAGGCTCTGCGCGCCGCGTTCGGCAAGGTGAGCGGCGCTGATCACGCTGGCGGAGAGCGGCGTTTCCGAAAGCGGTGCCTCGCTCAGTCCGTTGATCTCGACGTGGCCCAGCGGCGGCGCTGCTTGCCGTCCCTCGATCTGGATCGGCGGCAACTGCACGCCGCCGGCGGACGTCGCGTCGGCGGTCGCGTCGCCGCGCTGTTGCGCGCGCGCCGCCGCGCCGATACCGCCCAGCGCGGCAAACAGCGCGGCGAACAGCGCGATGGCGGTGAGGGACCTTCGATGGGTATGCCTGCTGCCGAATGCCATCTCATCTCTCCGGACAAGAATGGCAGGGACACGCAAGGGACGGTCGCAACCCGGATGCCTGAAAGACCGTCGTCTACGCTTCCCTGCGCAAGTCTTAACTTGGTCAGGTTCCAAGGGTCTTTCTCACCCGTCCGAGGGCGCCGCCCGGAGATTCCGGACGGCGCCCTCGGACCGCGCTGCGCATCGACGATGCGCGGCGCGGATTTGTGCGGGACCCCTAGCGAGAGCGGGGATTATCGCAGAGTGCCGCGCGGCGTCGATCGCGCATCGGAGACGGCCGGCGGCGCCGCAAGCTCGCGCAACGCGGCCAACGCGGCGGCGACCCGCCGCGGGCCCTGCCCGGCGACCGGTCGCGCAAGGACCCCGCCGGCGGCCAGTTGCGCGATGATCAGCGCGTCGACTGCCGCGCGCACCGGTTCGCCGTCGCGCTGGATGCCGTCGGCCACCCACGGCAGGTCGGGTCGCAGCAGCAGGGTTGCCGCGTAGCGCGGGTGGTGCGCCAGCGCGGGGCCGAGCAGGCTGTCGTCGTCGAAGTAGTGGATGCTGAAGATCGCGGTCAGCAGCGGCGCGGAATCGCAAAGCACCCAGGCCAGCCCGTCCGCGGCCGCACGCTCGACCGCCGCGGCCTCGCGTTCGATCTGCACGGCGAACAACTGCGTCTGCTCGTTGCGGTGCGGCGGACGGCCGCGCTCCGCACAGAACTCGCGCAGGTACTCCGGGATCCAGCAGCCCGGCAGCGCATCGGCGAGCGCCGCGCACAGCGTCGACTTGCCGACGCACTCGGCGCCGATGACCGCAACGCGCCGCACGGCTTGCGGCGCGATCGCCCTGCGCGCCCCCGCGCCGCCGTTCATCCGGCGTCCCGCACCACGACAAGCGGCGGCGGCGCGGGCTGCGGCACGCGAAGGCCGCGGGTCCAGCGCCACCAGCCGGCCAGCGACAAGGCAGCGAACACGACATACAGCAGCGCGGTCAGCCACAGCGCCTTGTACGCGTAGAGCCCGACGCTGACCACGTTGACCAGCAGCCAGACCGGCCAGGAGTCGATCAGCTTGAGGCCGAGCAGCACCTGGCCGATCAAACTCCCGGTGGTCGGAAAGGCGTCGAAGTACGGCACGTCGGTGTCGGTGCAACGCGCCAGGAACACGCCGACCAGCGGCCACGCCGCGCACCACAGCAAGGCGACGGCGCCGCGCTGGCGCAGCCCGAGCGTCGCGATCCGAAGGCGCGCGTCCGGCGCGCACGCGGCCGCGCCGTCAGCCAAGCGCGCGCGCGCGAATAGCCACTGGTACCAGCCCCACGCCGACGTGACGACGAAATACGCCTGCACGGCGACATCGCCGTACAGCCGGCTCGTCCAGAACAGCCACGCGTACAGCGCGGACGATACGATCGCCAGCGGCCAGCCCCAGTGGATCTCGAGGGTATTGCAGACGACGCAGCCGAGCGCGAGCCAGAACGCGAGCACCTCGAGCCAGGTCACGCTGGCGCCGAGCAGCGTGAAGGCGGTCGCGAGCACTCAGCGCCCCGGGTCGGAAGTGCGCCGCACCGCCGCGGCGATCGCGCCGCGGATCCGGACCAGTTCGGCGACGTGCTCGACGTCGACCAGCCCGGCGAGCCGTCCGTCGTCGAGGACGGCGATCAGCTTGGCCCGGCCGGCGCCGATCCGCTGCCAGACCCGCGACAAGGCCTCGCCGACATCGGCGGTCGCGACGTTGCGCTCCATCCAGTCCTCGATCGTCGCCGCGTCGCCGCGCTGGCGCAGCGCCTCGAGCAGGCGGGTCTGCGTCAGCACGCCGACGACGCGGTCGCCGTCGACGACCGGGAAGTCCTTCTGGGTTCCCGCCAGCGTCGCGGCGACCGCGGCGGCCAGCGTCTGCCCGGGCGCAAGCGCGATGAAGTGGGTGATCAGCACGTCGCGCAGCGCGACGCCGGCGATCGCGCTGCGCAGCTGCGCCTCGCCGGCCTCGGCGGCCGCGCCGAACCAGACGAAGATCGCGATCAATACCAGCATCGGGTAGTAGAGCAGGCCCAGCATCGCGAAGCCGATCGCGATGACCTGCCCGACCCAAGCCGCCAGCTGCGTCGCGCGCGGCGCCGGATAGCGCAGCGCCAGCAGTGCGCGCAGCACGCGCCCGCCATCCATCGGGAACGCCGGGATCAGGTTGAACGCCGCGAGCGACAGATTGATGCCGAGCAGCGACGACGCGATGGACGGATCGTGATCGTCCAGCAGCCCGTTCAGGTCGGCCGGCGTGAACGCCCACAGCACGCCGGCGATCGCGATGTTCACGGCCGGGCCCGCGAGCGCGATGACGATCTCGGCGCGCGGCGTCGGCGGCGCGCCCTGCAGCCGCGCGATGCCGCCGATCGGCAGCAGCGTGATGTCGGACGTGCGCAGCCCGTAGCGGCGCGCCGCGGCCGCGTGTCCCAGTTCGTGCAGCACGACGCAGCCGAACACGCCGAGGATCAGCCCGACACTGGCCGCGGCGTCCGCGGCGCGGCCGCTGTCGATCCAGCTGCTGGCGGCGAACCAGGCGAGCAGCAGCAGGAATGTCGCATGGATCCGGATCGCGATGCCGCGAATCGAGAAGATCGTCCAGGAAGCCTTCATGTCGGAAATCCAGCGGTGGGCACGGTGCGTCGGCCGAGTCGCGCGCCGCGGCGCGGCGCGGCACGAGTCGCCGTTCCGAGGGAGTGAGACAGTTTAGTACCGCTTTCCTGCGCGCCGGCGGCACTCATCGCTGACCAGAATGCCTTGACCGATTTCGCCTATGCGATTCGGGTCCCCAAGCCATGGCTAACACCCGGCCGGCCACGCCGTCGGCGCCGGTGGGCTTGAACGACCTCAACGGCGATCGCACCGCGCACGTCACCGCGTGGCCTGCCGCAACGACCGCACCGGCGCGCGCCCAGTCGCCGAAGAGCGCGCTCCGCTGCCGGCGACCTCGGCATCCGCGGCGACCCGGACGACCCCGGTCGCGCATGCCGCGCCGGCTGCGTCGCTTGCGACCGCGGCGACGACGCGGTCTTCCGACTGGGATGAGTTCCAGTCGCACGCGCATTCGCGGCATTGTTGCGGGCAGGACTCGCCGGCATCGTCGGCGTCCCTCCCCGCACGTAGCAGACAATGCCAAGCGTCGAAGCGAATCGCCGCCCCGTTCGGAACCGGTTCGTGCCACTGCGCTGGATGCGGCTGGCCACCGCGGCAGTCGCCGGCACCTTTGCGATCGCGCCCGGGCCGGCGGCCGCGCAGACCAGGATCGTGTTCGGCACCAACTGGTACGCCGAGGCGGAGCACGGCGGGTTCTACCAGGCGATCGCCGAAGGCATCTACGCGAAGTACGGACTCGACGTCGAGGTCAAGATGGGCGGGCCGCAGGTCAACGGCCCGCAGCTGTTGCTGGCCAGCCAGTACGACCTGTACATGGGCGACGATTTCCAGACGCTGAAGGCCGTCGAGCGCGGCCTGCCGATGGTCACGCTGGGCGCCAGCTTCCAGCGCGACCCGGTCGCGCTGCTGGCGCATCCCGATGTCAAGCGCATCGAGGACCTGAAGACGCGCTCGATCTTCGTCGGCCAGACCAGCGAATCGACGTTCTGGCCTTGGCTGAAGTCCGCCTACGGCTTCACCGACGAGCAGAAGAAGCGCTACACGTTCTCGGTGCAGCCCTTCCTGGTCGACACCCACTCGGCCACGCAGGGCTACGTGACCAGCGAGCCTTATACCGTGGCGAAGGGCGGCGTCACGCCGGTCATCTTCCTGCTCGGCGATCTCGGCTACCCGCCCTATGCGGAGACCATCGTCGCGACGCGCGACGGCCTCGCAAAGAACGCCGACGCGTTCCGCCGCTTCCTGCAGGCGAGCGCCGAGGGCTGGAAGAGCTACCTCGCCCATCCGGAACCCGGCGATGCGCTGATCCGCAAGGCCAATCCGCAGGTCGAGCCCGACCTGCTCGCATTCAGCGTCGCGAAGATGCGCGAGTACAAGCTGGTCACGGGGGGTGACGCGGCAACGCGCGGCATCCTGACCATCTCAGGCGAGCGCTACAAGAAGATCCGAGATTTCATGGTCGGCGCGGGATTGCTCGCCAAGGAATTCGACTACACGCAGGCGTACACGACACGCCTGATCGATCAGGTCCACGTGCTGCCGTCGAAGCCCTAGCAGGCTGTCCAAAATCTACTGCGCGGGCCGAGTTGAGCCCTGCGGTGCTCAACGTACCGCTCGTACGCTTGCGCTCCTCGGGCTCAACTCGGCCCGCTCGCGACGATATTCAACAGCCCGCTAGTTCCGCCCACGGCCAAAACGCGGCCGCGAGGTGTCGAGGCGCGCCGCGGCGGCGCGCTCAGCGCGGCGCTGCCGGCTGGGCGGGCGCCTGCGGCGTCGGCG
>Ga0213853_10896413_pt1 | contig 10350 bp, 9 predicted proteins | sample ABR_2016_MetaT_FD_164456 | JGI IMG/M metagenome (GOLD analysis project Ga0213853, IMG submission 164456) | Metatranscriptome of freshwater sediment microbial communities from post-fracked creek in Pennsylvania, United States - ABR_2016... | ecosystem: Environmental > Aquatic > Freshwater > Creek...
GGCCGCCGTCGCCATCCAGGCGACGCTCAACGCGCGGCAGGAGGATCTGGAAGCATTGAAGGCCGCGCCACGACGACGACGGCCGAACATGCGCAAGGCGGAATAGTGCGCGACGCAGCGGCGCGCGCAGCGCGTCGCAATACAGCCGGTACCCGCAGCTACAGCACAAAACGTCAGACATTTGCGGAGAGAAAAATAACTAAGTACGTCAGCGACGCGACGCGCACGAAGTCCAGCGTCGATAATCGTTAGGTCGCTGACCGACGCGCCGTCGTGCGGCTACGACGCCGTGCACATCACGATCGACCGGATCCGCGTCAACCAGAGCGCCTCGGCCGCCGATACCGACCCCGGCTGGTACGACGTGGTGCTGAATCCGCCCGGGCGCTTCGACCTGCTCGCGCTGAGCAATGGGGTCCTTGCCGACCTCGGCCAGACGCTGCTGCCGGCGGGCACCTATACGCAGATGCGCCTGGTGCTCGCCACGAACGATGCGGCCAACCCGCTCGCGAATTCAGTCACGCCGACGGGCGGCACGGAAACTCCACTCGCGACGCCGAGTGCGCAGCAAACCGGCCTCAAGGTCAAGCTCGATACCAGCGTACCGTCGAACCAGGTAGCCGACGTCGTCATCGATTTCGATGCCTGCAACTCGGTGGTTCGTCGCGGCAACTCCGGCAAGTTCAACCTGAAACCGGTGATCACGGCCACGACCGTGCTGTATCCCGCGGGGCAGCGTGTCGTGGGTTACGTGGATCCGACGATCGCGCTGCCGTCGACCATCGTCTCCCTGCAAACCGGCGGCGCTCCCGCCAAGGCCACGGTCCCCGACGGCACCGGTGCGTTCACTCTGTACCCGGTGCCTGTCGGAACCTATGACCTCGTCGTGACGTCGGCGGGGCATTCCACCGCGGTGGCGACGGGGGTCCCCGTCCTGTCGACCGCCTGGACGATGCTGAACGGCGCCGCCGCGCCGATTGCGCCGCCGGCATCCGCGGCGGGAGCCGTGACGATCACGGTGACGCTGGGCAATCCAGCGGCCACGGCGACGGTGCAGGCCCTGCAGTCGCTGGGCGGCGGACCGATCGAGGCGATTGCATCGGCGACCGTCGATCCGGCCACCGGTCCATTTTCTTTTTCCCTGCCGCTGGCGGCCCCGGTGCGAACGTCCTACGTGGCGGGTTCGGCGTCGCTCGTCTTCGCGCCGGACGCTGCAGCGGCCGGCAAGTACACGTTGCTGGCCAATTCGAACGGCGTTTCCGACCCGCCGCACGCGATCGACTTCGCGGCGGTTGTCGCGCCGGTCGTATTCGCCTTTCCCTAATTCGGGCATCCCATCGCATCACGTCGGGGAGGAATGAAATGGCACTGACCCTGTTCGCAATGTCCGACAGGCACGAAACCGAAGCCCTCGTCCGCATCGAGCGCCAGAGCCGGGCAGTCCTCGCGCCTGCGCCTGACCGCGGCATCGCCTGCAGCTGGGAGTGGGACGTCGCGACCAATGCATGCCGCTGGAATGCGCGAACCTTCGACCTACTCGGCCTGCCCGACGGAATTGCGGCGGATCTGACGACGTTCCTGCTGCAGGTGCATCCCGACGATCGCGGGTTCGTGCGGCGTAAGCTCCAAGCCGCCGCGGCCGGCGGGAACGAGGTGACCATCGAATACCGCATCGTTCGGCCGAACGGGCAGATCCGCTGGCTGTCGACGCAGGGTCGATGCGAAATCAACGCGCGCGGCGAGTGCCAGCGGATGCTGGGAGTGCACCGGGACGTCACCGACGACCGGGAGCGCGCGAACGCGCTGGCCGAGACCGAGGCGGTTCAGCGCGCCCATGACGCGAAGTCCGAGTTCGTCGCGCGGATGCGACTCGAACTGTGCACGCCGTTGACGGAAATCCTGGGCTTTGCGCAGTTGCTGGCGCTCGATACGACGCAGCCCCTTACCCCGCGCCAGCGGCTATGGACCGCCGGCATCGACCAGGCGTGCAAGCGCCTGATGGATCGCGCCGAAGACGTCCTGAGCCTGTCGTCGATCGATAGCGGGCTGGTCGCGCGCTCGACCGAACCGGTGGCGCTCGTCGATGTCGTGGACGATGCGGTCATGATCGTCGCGATGCAATCCGCCGAGGCGGGCGTCGCCGTCCATGGCGACGTTTCCCTTCGGACCGCGCCGATGATACGGGCGGACCGCTTGCGCCTGCGCCACTGCCTGGTGAGCCTTCTCGACAACGCAATCAAGTTCAATCGAGCCGGCGGCAAGGTCTCGATCGGCGCGCGAAGCGAGGGAACGCGGGTCGCGCTGACCGTCGCCGACACCGGCCAGGGCATGGATGCCTCGCAACTGCAGCACCTGTTCGAACCGTTCAACCGCCTCGGCGCCGAAAGGACCCACATTGCGGGCTCCGGTATCGGCTTGGCGATCACCCGGCGAATCGTCGAGGCGATGGAGGGGACGATCAATGTCGGCAGTCAGGTTGGCGAAGGAACCATCGCGACCTTGACCTTCCCATGCGGGCTGGCGCCCGCCAGGCAGCAAGGCTAGCAGTCCGCACGGCAGGCCGCCGAGCCCGCCGGCATCGTGACGATCGCGCTGTTCCGCAGCGCGGGCGTCTTTGTTGCGAAACGACGACAGGCGAGCGGCATCGATCTTCCTGCGGGTGTCATCAAATCGAAGTCGGTTTGAAACGGTGATTTCGTATCGCGCGCGTACGGTAAAGGCGCTCGTCGCGTCTCGCCCGAAGCCGCGTGCCACCCTACACCCGATGGAGATCCAGCCCGTGAACAAATTCTCAGCAATTGCAATGGCGCTACTTGCCACGACCGGCGTCGGTGCCGCCTGGGCCGACGATGATGGGCCGAAGGTCGATCACGTCATCGTGATCATGATGGAGAACCACGGCTATTCGGAAATCATCGGCAGCCCGTACATGCCGTTCACCAACAAGGAGGCGGCGCAGGCCAATCTGGCGACCAACTACTTCGCCGTCGCGCATCCGAGCCTGACGAACTACCTGGAAGTGGTCGGCGGTTCGAACTTCGGCATCTTGAACGACAAGAGCCCGAACTGGGGCAGCACGACCTGCGTCTCCACGCTGCGCGGCGGGCCCAGCAACGAGAACAGCAGCGATTCGAGCATCTGCCCGGTCTCAGGCGACGGCATCGACGAGGCGACCCCGGCGCTCGACATCATGAACGAGACGACCGGCCTCCCGGGCGAAATCAACATCGACGGCACGCATTCGTACCAGCCTGCCGAGACCGTCGGCAAGACCATCGCCGACCAGCTCGCGGCCGCGGGACTGACCTGGAAGACCTATCAGGAGAGCCTGCCGCTGACCGGCGCCTATGGGGTCAATACGTCGAATGGCTTCTTCAGCAACAACAGCAAGAACCTGGACGCGCCCGAGCAGGCCGCCGGAATGACGCCGGGCAGCGTCGCGGCGCTGTACCGCGCCAAGCACAACCCGTTCATCTATTTCGCCAACGTCCAGAACAGTGCCGTGAACGGTCAAATCCCGGGCGTCGTCAGCTTCGAGGGGCAAAATGGTCTGTGGGCCGACCTGGCCACCGGCCACGTGCCGACCTATTCGTTCGTGGCTCCCAACCAGTGCCACGATCAGCACGGCGCCGGCAACTACCCGCCGAGCCCGACCGAGGCCTTCGACGACGTGTTCTGCAGCAACAACGTCTTCGACGGCGGCCTGCGCCAGCAAGGCGACATCGAACTCCAGGCGCTGGTGGGCGCGATCAAGGCGTCGCCGATCTGGTCCAAGGAGAAGACCGCGATCGTCATCCTCTGGGACGAGAACGACTACAGCACCGCCCCGGTGACGAACCAGGTCGCGCTGATCGTGGATCGGAACTACGGCCGGCAAGGCGTGCAGAGCGCGAAGTTCTACACGCACTTCTCGCTGTTGAAATCGGTCGAGGCGGCGCTCGGACTTGCCTGCCTCAACCACGCCTGCGACGCCGGAACGGCTGCGATGTCGGACCTGTTCGGCCTGCACTGAAGCAGACGGGTCACGCGCGCCTGGGTCATGGGCGCGCGTGACATGCCAGGAAAAGGGCGCCCTGGAGGCGCCCTTTCTTTGGTACGCCCGGCAGCCCTTTGATGCTGCAGATCCAGACCCACTACGCCGGAACGCTGGTCGACTTTCATCGCGCCGCCGACACCGAGCCGCTGCTGCGCGATGCGATCGCGGACCAGTCGCGCGCAACAGATTCCTGAATCCGCCTCATAGCAGGACACGGCGAGCGGCAACGCCGCTGTCGCGCGCATACGCTTAAAATCAATCGAATTGTTGACATTCAATCAATCAATTGATATTCTGCGCGCATCATGGCGCTCGATACCCAATTGCACCTTGTCGGCGACGCGACGCAGAGTCCGGAATCGGCCGATAGCCGGCTCGACGCCGTCTTCTCCGCGCTCGCGGACCCGATCCGCCGCAGGATCCTCGAGCGGCTCGACGGCCGGGCATTGCTCGTTTCCGAGCTCGCCGCGCCGTTCGACATCTCGCTGCAGGCCGTCTCGCGGCACATCCAGGTCCTCGTGCGTGCGGGACTCATCCAGCAGGAGCGCAGCGGCCGCATCAGCCGATGCAGTCTGGATGCCGGTCCGCTGCTCGATACCGCCGTCTGGATGAATCGATACAGCAAGTACTGGCAGCAGCAATTCGACGTGCTGGCCGCGGCAATCGCGGAAATCGATGCGCGGGCGCCCGTGCCCACCGCGTCGGGATCGCCGGCCAAGCGGCTCGCCAAGCCGCCCGCCAAGCCGCCCGGAAAGCGCGGCGCCCACCGCAGATAACTGCAACGACGAGGAGAGAAAGCCATGACCGACCATCAAATCGTGAGCCACGACGAATGGATCGCCGCCCGCCGGCGCTTCCTCGACAAGGAGAAGGCATTCACGCGGCTGCGCGACGAACTCAGCCGCGAGCGCCGGGAGCTGCCGTGGGAACTGGTCCGGAAGGAATACATCTTCGAAGGCGACAAGGGCGGCGAGACGCTCGCCGATCTTTTCGGCAAGCGAAGCCAGCTCATCGTCTACCACTTCATGTACGACCCGGACTGGGAGATCGGATGCCGCGGCTGCTCTTTCTGGGCCGACAACTTCAACGGCGTCGTCCCGCACCTGGGCCAGCGCGATGTCGCGCTGGTAGCCGTATCACGCGCGCCACAGGCCAAGCTCCAGGCGCAGGCCCATCGATTCGGCTGGACGTTCAAATGGGTCTCGTCGTTCGGCAGCGACTTCAATTTCGACTACAAGGCGTCGTTCTCGGCCGAGGCGCTCGCCCGGGGCGACGCGCTCTACAACTTCGCGACGCAAAAGGCGTCCAGCGCGGAACTTCCGGGAATCAGCGTGTTCTTCAGGGATGAGGGTCGTATCTTCCACACCTATTCCACCTACGCGCGCGGTCTCGACATGCTGAATGTGGCGTATCACTACCTCGACATCGCGCCGAAGGGACGGGACGAGGACGGCTTGCCGGCCCCGATGGCCTGGGTGAAGCACCGCATCGCCTACGAAGTCTGATCGACCGCTTGGCGGGGGAACATGCAGATGAAATACGCCGACGTGAACGGAAAGCTCGCGGAATATCGACGGCAGATCGCCGCGATCCGGGAGAAGATGAGGGAAACGGTCGCTGCGGTCGAACCGCAGCCGATAAGGGACTACGAGCTCGCGAGCATCGACGGCCCGGTGCGCGTGTCCGAGCTCTTCGGCGATCGCCAGGACCTCATCGTGATCCACAACATGGGTGTCTCCTGCGCCTACTGCACGCTGTGGGCCGACGGCTACAACGGCATCCATCGACACGTGGTCACGCGCGCGGCCTTCGTCGTCGCCAGCCCTGATCGTCCCGCCGTCCAGCAGAAATTCGCCGAGAGCCGCGGATGGAAATTCCCGATGGTCAGCCATGCGGGATCGACCTTCGCGGCGGATATGGGCTACGTCTCGGCGAATGGCGGATGGACGCCGGGCGTCTCAGTCTTCAGGCGCGAGCATGACGTCATCATGCGGGTTTCCGATACCGCCTTCAGTCCCGGGGACGATTTCTGCGCGCTATGGCATTTCTTCGACATGTTGCCCGGCGGCGTTGGCGAGTGGCCGGGCGCGTCGAAGAAGCGCCCCTGCTGCTCCGGCTCCTGACGCGCGGAACGCGCCATGTGCCCCGCATGCATCGGATCCGCCCTGCTTCTGCTGACCGGCGCAAGCTCGGCGGGAGGCCTCACGTTCATTTCGATCTGCGCGGCGTCGGTCCCGGCTTCGCGGCCGGCGCCGCCGTCAGGCCGTCCATCGGCAGCGCCGGAGAGCGTTGAACCAGCGCCGGATCGTTCGGCGCGAACCCCGCAGCGCACGCGGCGAATCGGGTATCCCCCCGGCGGCGCCCCGTCGAGGGATGACGCAAGGCGATGATTGCGCGTCCGGTGCTCCAAGCTCATGATCGTGCTGCGTCGCGGTGAAACGCGGCGATCGCCGGTAAGTCTGGAGCTCGAATCGAACGGGGGAGCGGGCCATGTATCTCGACGTGGAGCGTATCGACGTCTGGGCCGCGCCGATCCGGGACGAACGCGGCGCCCTCGCGTCCTTGCTCAAAGGTCTTCACAAGGCGGGAACCGACCTTCAGTTCATCATTGCACGGCGCTCGCCGGACAAGCCGGGGACCGGGGTCGTGTTCGTCACGCCGCTGGTGGGCGAGGGGGAGATCCGCGCCGCTTCGGCCTTGGGGTTCAACGTGACGCAGTCGCTGCATTCGATCCGGGTCAGGGGCCAGGACCGGGCAGGCATCGTCGCCGATCTGATGCTGGCGCTTGCCGAGGGGGGAATCAGCCTGCGCGGCCTGGCGGCATCGGTGGTCGGCAGCCAGTTCATCGCCTACGTCGGCGTGGACTCGGCCGAGGATGTCACCGCGGCGATCGATATTCTGGGCAGACTTTGAGACGGCGCCGGAACGTCGGCAGTCGGCGGCCTGCCGATTTCCGCGGGAACTAGGTCGAGCGACGCAACGTCGCCGGGCGCTGCGTCCGGCCGCATGAGCTTCGCATGGTCGGGAAGGCCACGCCGCAGTTCGTCCGCGGTTCGCGGCGGACACACGATGTGCCCGGGGACACCGCGGCAACGACGCTAAGATTCGCGGCCCTGCAAACCGCCGATCCGGCACAACGGGATGGAAAAGGCCGACCTCTCCGCACGCAATCCCGTCGCGCTCGCCGTGCTGGTCGTGCTCGTCGTGCTGGTCGGCCTGCTGAGCCTCAGCCGCCTGCCGCTGCAGCTTTTCCCGGATATCGACCGGCCGCAGATCACGATCACGACCGCCTGGGCCACCGCGTCGCCGGAGGAGATCGAATCCGAGATACTCGAGCCCCTGGAACGGGTGCTGCAAGGTCAGGCCGGCGTCGAGGAACTCGAGGGAAACGCCGAAGTCGGCCGTGCCGTCGTCACCCTGCGTTTCGCGATCGGCACCGACATGCGCAACGCGCTTGTCGAACTGCTCGCCCGTCTCAATCGCCTGCAGCCCTTGCCGCGGGACGCCGACCGCCCGGTCGTCACGCCGGGTGGCGAGGACAACTCGAACGACACCTTGTCGTTCTTCTTCGTCCAGTTGCTGCCCGGCACGCCGGGCACGATCGGCGACTATCGGCAGTTCATCGAGGACACGATCCGTCCACGGCTGGAATCGATACCCGGCGTGGCCTCGGTCGTTGTCAATGCGGGGCCGCCGGACAATGTCCACATCATCGTCGATCCGAATCGCGCCGCGGCGTTCGGGATCGAGCTTCCGGACATCGCAAGCCGGGCCGCGAGCGCGACCAATGTATCGGCCGGTCGCCTCGACGTCGGCCGCCGGCAATACGCGCTGCGATTCACCGGACGCTTCGCGCCGTCGCAGCTGGGCGACCTGGTCCTCGCGTGGCGGGATGGTCGCGCCGTGCATCTTTCCGACGTCGCGCGCGTCGAGGTCGGTCCGCCGACACGGCAATTCTTCGGCTACCAGAACGGCAATCCCGCGTTCAGCATCCAGGTCCGGCGCGCCAACGGCGCGAACGTGCTGGCGACGCTCGACGACGTCAAGGCGGCCGTCGCCGAACTGCGCGACGGACCCTTGAAGGCGCGCGGCCTGGGCATCGAACAGTCGTTCGATGCATCGCTGTTCATCCGGCGAGCCGTGCACCTGCTCGCCGAGAACCTGCTCGTCGGCACCCTGCTCGCGCTGGAGATCGTCTGGTGGTTCATCCGCGAACTGCGTGTGACCGCGCTGATCGCGGCGTCGATTCCTCTGTGCCTGTGCGGAACCTTCGTCGCGCTCGACCTGCTCGGCCGCAGCCTCAATGTCGTGTCGCTTGCAGGGCTCGCCTTCGCGGTCGGGATGGTGGTCGAGGGCGCGATCGTCGTGTCGGGCAATATCGTGCGGCTGCGCGAGAGCGGGCTCGATATCGGCCGAGCGGCCCGCGAGGGCGCGCGGCAGGTCGCCGGCGCCTTGTTCGCGTCGACGGCGACGACGATTGCCGTGTTCGTGCCGGTGTTGTTTCTCAAGGATGTCGAGGGTCAGCTGTTCGGCGATCTGGCGCTGACGATTTCGATCGCGGTGGCGCTTTCGATCCTGCTTGCGTTGACGCTGCTGCCGGCCGCGGCGACGCAGGTGCTCAAGCGCGCGCACGTCGCGTCGGGATACGGCCAGGGCTGGCCGAGCCTGACCGATTGGATCCTGCGCGCCACGCGAACGCGGCCGCGGCAGGTCGCGTGGGTCGTTGCCTTGCTCGGTGCGCCGCTCGCCGCGGCGCTCTGGCTGTTGCCACCGCTCGACTACCTGCCGCCCGTCAAACGCGCCGCGATCGACGCGTTCATCCAGTTCCCGCCCGGCATGAGCCCCGAAACCGTGAATCGTGAGTTGTTGCCGATCCTGCTGCAACGGATGAGGCCCTACATGGATGGCGAGCGGGAGCCGCGCCTTAAGAACTGGTACGTGCTCACGTGGCCGGGCGGCGGCACGCTGGGGGCACGCGTGCGCGACGAGTCGCGGATCGGCGAGCTGGAGGCGCTGGTGCGCGACCACATCGTCGCCGCGATTCCCGACACCCGCGCCTTCGCGGTCGAAGGCGAGCTCTTCGAGGGAATCGGCGGCTCCGCGCGCTCGATCGGCATCCACCTGCAAAGCGACGACGCGGCGGCCCTGGCGCGCGTCGCGCGTGAGGGCCAGCTACTGCTCGAGAAGGCCTTCCCGGATTCGTCGGTGCAGGCGATCCCGAACGTCGACGCCGCGGCGCTCGAACTTCGCGCGGCACCGGACGACCGCCGGATCGCCGAGGTCGGCTGGGACCGGCCCAAGCTGGGCGTCATCGTTGCGGCGGTCGGCGAGGGCGCCTGGCTCGGCGAGTATTTCGACGGCCATGCGCGGCTGCCGATCGTGATGCTCGTGCCGGCGGGCGGTACGCCGGAGGCGATCGCCGAGTCGCCGCTCTATACGCCCGCCGGGCGCGTCACGCGGCTGGGCGACCTCGTGAAGCTGTCGACCGAACTCGGCCCGACGGGCATTCGGCGCATCGATCACCGACGCACGGTCACCTTGACCGTGGACCCGCCGGCGTCGCTGTCGCTGGAGGAAGCGCTGCAGCGGATCCAGCGCGAGATCCTGCCGGCGCTGCGGGAACGGATGCCGGCGGACGGGTCGATGCGACTGGCCGGCAGCGCCGACAGCCTGTCGCGTACGCTGCTGACGATGGGCCGCGTGTTCGGAATGGCGATCGTCGTGCTGTTCCTGCTGATGACCGCGCTGTTCCAGTCGGCGCGCGACAGCGCGATCGTCCTTTTCACGGTGCCGCTGGCGCTGGTCGGCGGCGTCCTCGGTCTGCGGTGCCTCGGGCTCTTCGCGTTCCAGGCGCTGGATCTGCTGTCGATGATCGGCTTCGTGATGATGGTCGGGGTGGTCGTCAATCATTCGATCCTTCTGGTTGCCGCGATCCGGGGCGCGCAGTCCGGCACGGTGGCGCTCGAGGAGGCGATCCGCCAGGGGCTGAACCAGCGCCTGCGCGCGATTCTCGCGAGCACGCTGACGGGCGCGCTGGGAGCCCTGCCGATGGCCGTGAATCCCGGACCGGGCAGCGTGATCTATCGCGGGCTGGCCGCCGTCAATATCGGCGGCGTGATCCTCAGCCTGGTGTTCAGCCTGATCCTGATTCCGGCGCTCGTGCGGCTCGCCGCGACCGGCGGTGCGAAGGCGCAGGCGCTGGCCGAGGGAGGGACGGCATGATTGCATTGCGGCGCTTCGCCGCGGCGCCGGCGGCGCTTGCGGCCGCGCTTGCGGCCGCACTTGCCGCGCTCGATGGCGCGGGCGCCGCCGAC
>Ga0213853_10515930_pt1 | contig 10313 bp, 9 predicted proteins | sample ABR_2016_MetaT_FD_164456 | JGI IMG/M metagenome (GOLD analysis project Ga0213853, IMG submission 164456) | Metatranscriptome of freshwater sediment microbial communities from post-fracked creek in Pennsylvania, United States - ABR_2016... | ecosystem: Environmental > Aquatic > Freshwater > Creek...
GTCCATAGCTCGTCTCCAGAAGGTCCGCGGCTGGCCCGTCCAACCGTGTGTGGCTCGGTGCACCTCGGTGCGCAACCCACGATAGCGGAGACGGGCCTCCTAACGCACGGCCATTCTGTCTAGACCGTCGGCGCCCGCGCCAAGGCACGCGGCTCAGGCGATCCCGAGCGCGCGCGCGCGGCCGAGCACCAGCGCGTGCACCATGCGCGTCGCCGGGACCGCGATCCCGGCGAGTTCGGCCAATTCCAGCACCGACCCGACGATCGCGGCCAGTTCGAGCGGCCGGCCTTGCTCGAGGTCCTGCAGCATCGAGATGCGCGCCGCGCCGAGCTCGCGCGCGATCGCGATGCGCTGCTCGACCGTGATCTGCATCGGATGGCCATAGTGCGCGCTGACCTTCATCCCTTCGCGCATCACCGCGACGATGACCTCGAGAACGTCGGCATCCGCACAGATCTGGTTCATCAGGTAGCCGGTCAGCGCGGCGACCGGGTTGAACGACAGGTTGCCGAGCAGCTTGGTCCAGACGTCGAGGCGGATGTCGCGCGACGGCGTGGCCTCGAATCCGGCGCGGGTCAGCGCGTCGCAGACGGTGCGCAGGCGGATCGAAGGCGAACGATCGGGCTCGCCGAGCAGCAGCTTGCGCCCGCCGGTATGGTGCACGAGGCCTGGAGCGCGCACCTCGGCGGCCAGGTGCACGACGCAACCCAGGACGCGCGCGCAATCGAGCGCGGCGAACATCGTGCCCTGTGGATCGAGCGTGCGCAGCGACTGGCCGTCGCGCGGCCCGCCCTCGCGGTGGAAGTACCACCAGGGCAGGCCGTTGATGGCCGGCACGACGACGGTGTGCGCCGCGACCAGCGGCCGCATGCGCGGCAGCATCGCGGCGATCGCATGCGCCTTCAGCGCGACGAACACGACGTCCTGGATCGGGAACTGCGCCGGCTCGGCGCTGGCCGGCAGGCGATAGGTCCCCGAGTAGTGGTCGACCTCGTCGACCAGCGTCAAGCCGCGCGCCTGGATCGCCGCGAGGTGGTCGCCGCGCGCGATCAGCACGACCTCGTGGCCGTTCACCGCGAGCTTCGCGCCGATCACCGCACCGATCGCGCCGGCGCCGACTATGCAGATGCGCATCGGGCGATCCTCCTCAGCCGTGAAAGATGTCGTCGAGGCGGCGCTTGTCCCAGCCGGGCGCGAGCAATTCGATGAACGCGTAGACGAAGCCGCGCAGGTAGGCGCCGTCCTTGACCGCGAGGCGCGTCGTGTTGTCGCCGAACAGGTGGCCGCAGGGCAGCGCGACCAGGCCGTCGCGCGCCGCGTCGATCGCGACCGAGGAAATCAGTCCGACACCCATGCCCGCGCGCACGTAGGTCTTGATCACGTCGGCGTCGACCGCCTCCAAGGCGATGCTCGGCTCGATCCCGACCGCCGCGAAGGCCGCGTCGAGCCGGCTGCGACCGGCAAAATGCGCCTCGTAGGTCACGAGCGGATGACGCGCGACGTCCTTGAGCGCCAGCTTGCCCGGATGCGTCGCGAACTTGGCCAGCGCGTGGCCGGGCGGCACGACCGCGACGTGCTGCCATTCGTAGACCGGGATCGACTTCAGGCCGGGTGCGTCGGCGAGCGATTCGGTCGCGACGCCGACGTCGGCCTGGCCGCTGGCCACCAGCACGACGATCTGCGGCGGGCTCGCCTCGAGCATCTTCAGGCGCACGCGCGGATAGCGCTTGACGAACTGCTGCACGACATTCGGCAGCACGTAGCGCGCCTGCGTGTGGGTGCTCGCGACGCGCAGCGTGCCTTCGGGGCTGGCCGCGAAATCGCGCGCCAGCTTCTTCAGGTTGTCGATTTCGTTCATGATCCGCTCGGCGGCCGACAACACCTGTTGCCCGGGCGGCGTCAAGCCGAGGATGCGCTTGCCGTGGCGCGCGAAGATCGATACGCCGAGTTCCTCTTCCAGCTCGATGATCGCCTTCGAGACGCCCGGCTGCGAAGCGTGCAGCGCGCGCGCCGCGGCGGTCAGGTTGAACTTGTGGCGCGAGGCCTCGCGCAGGAAGCGGAACTGTTGCAGATTCATGGGGTTCCAGTATAGGGGCGGGCGCGCGGCAGCGGCCGGCGGTACCTATAATGGGCAGCCCAATAGCGGGCCGCTGGCAGCGCCCAGCCGCCCTATCCCCGATCCCTGCCCTCGAGCGGAATAGGGCAACGCCAGTCCGTCCGGCACGGCCTGCCGGCGCCGCGCGTCTCGCACCGCCACCAAGAGGACTTCCCCGCATGAAACTCGATCCGGCGCACCAGTTGCTCGGCGACCAGCAGATCTGCATCGATGTCCTGCTCGAAAAATACGCGAAGGGCGATGAGCGGACCGTCGATGACGTTCGGCGGCGGGTTGCGCGCGGCCTTGCGGCGGTCGAGGCGCCCGCGGTGCGTGCCGACTGGGAGCGGCGCTTCCACGAGGCGATGACGGCAGGATTCATTCCCGGCGGGCGCGTCAACTCGGCGGCCGGCACCGAGATCGCGGCGACGCTGATCAACTGCTTCGTGCAGCCGGTCGGCGACGCGATCTCCGGCGGCACCGCGCGCGAGCCGTCGATCTATCTCGCGCTGAACCAGGCGGCCGAGACGATGCGGCGCGGCGGCGGCGTCGGCTACGACTTCTCGGCGATCCGACCGAAGGGAGCCCGCGTCCACGGCACGCAATCGCGCGCCAGCGGGCCGCTGAGCTACATGCGCGTGTTCGACAAGAGCTGCGAAACCCTGGAGTCGGCCGGATCGCGCCGCGGCGCGCAGATGGGGATGATGCGCTGCGACCATCCCGACATCGAGGATTTCATTCACGCGAAACGCGACGGCTCGCTGTCGAACTTCAACATGTCGGTCGCGGTCACCGACGATTTCATGCGCGCGGTCGACAGCGACGGCACGATCGAGCTGTGGCACGCCGCCGAGCCCTTCGACACGACCGAGGCCGCGCAGCGCAGCGACGGCACATGGACCTACCGCAGGGCGCGCGCGCGCGAGCTGTTCGACCAGATCATGCAGTCGACCTACAACCACGCCGAGCCCGGCGTGATCTTCATCGACCGCGTGAACCAGGACAACAACCTCTCGTACTGCGAGACGATCGCCGCGACCAATCCCTGCGTGACCGCCGACACCTGGGTGCTGACCGTCGACGGACCGCGCCAGGTCGCCGAACTGGTCGGCGCGCCGCAGACGCTCGTCGTCGACGGCGAACCGCATCCGACCGGCGCGCAGGGCTTCTTCGCGACCGGCACCAAGCCGGTCGTGCGCCTGGCCACGCGCGACGGGCTCGCGCTGCGCCTGACCGCGGACCACCGCGTGCGGGTCGTCACCGGGGCGACGCGCGATGCGCGCGAGACCGCCTGGCGCGAAGCCGGCCAGCTGCAGCCGGGCGACCGCATCGTCGTGCACAACCATCGCGCGCTGTCGGGATGGCCGGGGCGCGGCAGCGAGGCCGAGGGCTTCCTGCTGGGCCAGCTGCTCGGCGACGGCACGTTGAAGCAGGAAGGCGCGGTGCTGTCGGTCTGGTGCAGCGCGGCCGCGGCGGTCAATGCGCCGGCCGCGATTCCGCTGGCCACGCGCGCGCTGATGGACGCGGTGCAAACCGCGGCCGATGCCGCGTTGACGCATCGCTCCGATCATGCCGGCTGGTCGCGGGTCGCCGGCTCTGGCGAGTGGCGGTTCACGTCTTCGGCCTTGCGTGACCTGGCGCGGGACTTCGGCATGCGGCCGGGCGCGAAGGCGCTGACGCCGGCGGTCGAGCGCGGCTCCGCGGCGTTCTATCGCGGCTTCCTGCGCGGCCTGTTCGACGCCGACGGATCGGTGCAGGGTACGCAGGCGAAAGGCATCAGCATCCGGCTCGCGCAATCCGACCTAGACCTGCCAACGCTGCAGGGCGCGCAGCGCATGCTGCTGCGCCTGGGCATCGCCGCGACGATCTGCGCCGAGCGGCGCGCCGGGCCGCTGCGCCCGATGCCCGACGGCAAGGAAGGCCAACGGGACTACGCGGCGCGCGCGCAGCACGAACTGGTCATCGCGAACGACAACCTGGTCCGTTACGCGGACCTCGTCGGCTTCGCCGACGCCGACAAGCGCGCGCGCCTGACGCGCCTGCTCGGCGAGTACCGCCGCACCGCGAATCGCGAGCGCTTCTGCAGCGAGGTCGAGTCGCTCGCGCCCGATGGGACCGAGACCGTCTACGACGTCCAAGTGCCGGGACTGCACGCATTTGACGCGAACGGCCTGTACGTCCACAACTGCGGCGAGCAGCCGCTGCCGCCGTACGGCTGCTGCTGCCTCGGCTCGATCGACCTGACGCGCTTCGTCGACCAGCCCTTCGCCGCCGAGGCGCGCTTCGACTTCGAGCGCTTCGCGCAGGTCGTGCGGGTCGCGGCGCGCGCGCTCGACAACGTGCTCGATGCGACGCTGTGGCCCCTGCCGGCGCAGCAGGAGGAGGCCTGGAACAAGCGGCGCATCGGGATGGGCTTCACGGGACTGGGCAATGCGCTGACGATGCTGAACCTGCGCTACGACACGCCGCCGGCGCTGGCGATGGCGGCACGGATCGCGGCGACGATGCGCGACCAGGCCTACGACGCCTCGGTCGATCTCGCGATCGAAAAGGGACCGTTCCCGCTGTTCGATGCCGAGCGCTACCTCGCCGCGCCGCACTGCGCATCGCGGCTGCCCGATGCGGTCAAGGAGCGGATCCGCGCGCACGGCATCCGCAACTCGCACCTGATGTCGATCGCACCGACCGGCACGATCTCGATCGCGTTCGCCGGCAATGCGTCGGGCGGCATCGAGCCGACGTTCTCGTGGACCTACATCCGCAAGAAGCGGATGCCCGACGGCAGCCGCCAGGAATACGCGGTCGAGGACTACGCATGGCGCCTGTACCAGCGCATGGGCGGCGACGTCTCGAAGCTGCCGCCATCCTTCGTGACGGCGCTCGAGATGAAGGCGCGCGACCACCTGGCGATCATCGCGGCGGTGCAGCCCTACGTGGACGCGGCGGTCAGCAAGACGGTCAACGTCCCCGAGGACTATCCCTTCGCCGATTTCCGCAACCTCTACCTCGAGGCGTGGAAATCCGGGCTCAAGGGCATCACGACCTATCGACCGAACAACGTGATCGGTTCGGTGCTCGAACTGCATCCCGAGGCGGCGGCCGGCGCGACGCCGCAGGACCTGAAGGAGGACCCCGATCGGCGCGTGCGGCTCGATTCGGCGCCGCGTCCGGCGCTGGCGAGCCTCAAGTGGCCGGGCCGCCCGACGCTCGTCAACGGCAATCCGGCCTGGACCTACATGGTCGAGATCCCGTCCCGCAACGAGTCGTTCGCGATCTTCATCGGCGAGGTCGGCACGCCGCCGCTGCCCTTCGAGGTCTGGGTCAACGGCGCGGAGCAGCCGCGCGGCCTCGGCGCGATCGCGAAGACGCTGTCGATGGACATGCGCTCCGAGGATCGCGCCTGGCTGAAGATGAAGCTCGACGCGCTCGCCAAGGCGCGCGACGAACAGGGATTCTCGATCCCGCTGCCGCCGGACGGTGCACAGACCTGGCAGAACGGCGTCGTCGCCGCGTTCGCGACGATCGTCCGGATGCGCTGCGAGCAGCTCGGCGCCTTCGGCAACATCGACCAGCAGTCGACACCGGTCCTCGACGCCTTGTTCTCGAAGAAGGAGCCGAAGGCCGGCCCGCTCGGCACGATGAGCTGGACCGTCGACATCGAGAACGCCGGCACCGGCGACGACTTCGTGCTCGGCGTCAAGGAACTGACGCTGCCCGACGGCAGCCGCCGTCCGTATTCGATCTGGCTCGCCGGCGAATACCCGAAGGCGCTCGACGGCCTGTGCAAGCTGATCTCGCTCGACATGCGCGTCGTCGACGCGAACTGGATCGGCCTGAAGCTGAAGAAGCTGCTGAACTTCGGCGAGCAGAACGGCGAGTTCTGGGCGCCGGTGCCGGGCGAGGAACGCGCGCGCCTGTATCCAAGCACGGTCGCCTACATCGCGACGCTGCTGCTGCACCGCTACAAGGTGCTCGGGCTGCTCGACGACGACGGCCGCGCGATCGAATCGACCGGCATCCTCGCGCTGCCGGATTTGCGCGTGCCGCACGTCCACGAGAGCGCGCCGATCAAGGGCAAGGTCTGCCCCAGCTGCCACGCGGCGGCGATGATCAAGCGCGACGGCTGCGAGTTCTGCACCGCGTGCGGCTATACCGGGCAGTGCAGCTGATTCTGTGAGGAACGCGCCGCAGCGTCGCTATCCCGGCGCGCGACATCGAGACGCGCCAGGAACTCCCTGACTGCAGTATGCAGGCCGGCAGCGTTGGGCTTCGCGGCGAGGCCGCAAAGCAGCTCGTCCTCGGACATTGCCGATGTTGCCAGTTGCGCGATCGGCGTTGCCTCTTGGGCGGTGGTTCAGACCAGAACAACGAGGTCGCTGTACTTCGCCAACGTCTCGTCGGCCGTTATCAGCCTGAGCGGCTCGGCCAAGGCCTGAGCAATCAGGAGGCGGTCGAACGGGTCGTTGTGGTGGAGCGCGAGGTGCGCAATGCCAGCAGCATGCGTCGCTCTGACGGGAAGCTCGCTGAAGCCGCTCGCCTCGATCGCCGCCGCCAACTCCTGCGGGTCCGCCTCGATTTTCCCCAGGCGGGACTTGATGGCGATCTCCCAGATGGACGCTGCCGAGACGTAGACCTCGTCGGCGGACTCGAGGAGCCGGCGCGCCGCCGGCTTCAGCAGGGGTGACCCAGCCACGGCCCACAAGAATACGTGCGTGTCGAGCAGGAGCCGCATCAGCGGCCCTCGAATCCGGCCACCACATCGTCAGCCAGCGGCGCGTCGAAGTCGGTCGGGACAATCAATCTGCCCTCGAGCAGTCCGAACTTGATGGGACGCTTGGGTACGTCCAGCCGGGTGATTCGCACGAGGGGCTTGCCGTTTCGGCTGACCACCACATCCTCTCCCGCGGCGGCCTTGTCGACCAATTGGGACAGGCGAGTCTTGGCGTCGTAGATGTTTACGGTTTCCACGATGCAAGGCTTTCCGCGGGCTTCATTAAGACCTAGTCTAGTCTAGATTGAATTGGCGAGCAATCCGGACTCTTGGCGCGCCTCCGACAGATTGAACACGCACCGGCGAGCCAATCGGCGCCATCCGACCTGTCGACGCGAACACCGTGCGCTCGAACTTCCGCCTAGCTGCAGTCCGGCGCCGGCGGACCCGAGGCGCCGGCACCACGGCGCGCCGAGTTGCCGTGGGCGCCGATCGCCAGCACGTCGACCTGGACCACAACGTCGTGGCGCGCGTGCGCGGCGTCCTCGATCGCGAGCGTCACGGGGAATTTCTCGCCGGCGACCAGCGGACGCGCGAGGCCGAGCAGCATCAGGTGGTAGCCGCCCGGCGCCAGCGACACCACGCAGCCGGCCGGCAGCCCGAGCTGCGCGACTGGCCGCATCCGCATCACGCCGCCGTCCAATGTGGCGAGGTGCAGCTGCGCGCTGCGCGCCGCCGGCGTCGACGCGCCGATCAGGCGCGCGGCGCCGCTTGCGCGGATCGTCATGAAGGCGCCGCCGTCGTGCTGCTGCGGCAGCGTCGCATTGGCCCATGCATCGGCGACAGTGACCTGGGCCCGCGCCGGTGCAGCGGACAGCAGCGTGGCGGCGGCGAGCAGCAGGCAGGTTCTGCGCAGCAGTCGCTTCAACGTCGATCTCCTCGTCAACGACGCGTAGCAGGTCGAGGGGCCGGCGGATTCGCAGGCGGATTCATGGGCGGATTCATGGGCCGATGCATGGGTCGATACATGGAACGATGCATGGGCCGATGCATGGGCCAATTCAGAGGCTGAACTTGACGCCCGTCGACAACAGATACCTGACCGCCAGCTGTGCGCCATTGAGTCGCTGATGGACCGGTACCTGCACGAACCCATAGACGGCAGTGCGGTGGTTGACGGTCGCGACCACGCCGGGCGTCAGGTGCAGCAGCGTCCCGCCGGTGCTCACGCGGTCGGCGATGTCGCCGCCGTCCGCATTGACGCGCCGGTAGTTCAACTGCAGTTGTGGCGCGATCACGTCCCAGCCCGCATAGCGCATCCCGAGCGTCAGGTTCACCGAATTGCCCGGCCGATAGCTCGCGCCGTCCGGCCCGCGTTGCCCCAGCGCCGCCTGGCCCAGCGCCTGCGCAAAGTAATCCCAGTCGCGGCTCAGCGCGTCGTGATAAAAGGCGCCGAGGATCAGGTCGGTGGTACCGGTACCCGGTTGCAGTCCGGGGTCGATCGCCGCCTGCGTGCCGTCGCTGACGAAGGTGCCGTTCTTGTCGTGCGCGCCGGTCGGCAGCTTCAGGCCGAACTGCAGGCCGAGATTGCCGCTCGGCAGCAGCCCCTGGTAGCGGCCGAGGACCTTCGCGTCGCCGAGCGCGTCGGTGTGCGAGACATACGCGCCGTCGGGTTGCGGCGTGACGCCGTCGGCGCTGACGCCCAGCGTGCCGTGCTTGCGATCGATATAGGGCAACTGCACGCCGACGCCCCAGTCGGCGTTCACCGCATAGTCCACGCCGAGCGTCAGGTAGCGGTTGATCGTGTAAAGCTCGTTTTCCCAGCCGTTCGCCGCGACCTGCGCCGGGCTGGTCGTCCCGGTGCCGCTGCGCAATTGGTTCTGGTCCAGGTAGTCGAAGCGCAGGTCGAGCAGTACGCCCGCGTGCGTTTCGAGGCCCTGGCTGTCGAAATCGGCATTCAGCGTGCAACCGCAGCTTGCGCACGCCCACGCCGGATGGGCGGCGGCCAGCGCAGCGAGCGCGCCGATGACGGCAAGCCAGCGCTGCGCGCGAGACTTGCGGCGGGACGGATGAACCGCGCCGGAAACACGCGGCGCGGCAACGGATTCTTGGACGATTTGGATCATGATCGACTTTCCGGAGACGGCATCGCAACGGTCGATCCCGACCGCGCGCGCCGCGGAATGAGAGATGAGGGCTGACCTCCGGAACACCCGGGGCCGCCACGGCATCGAAACACGCGAAGCGCCGGACGAGCCGGCGCGCGGTTCAGGCCGCGGGCGGTGCCTGCGAATGACGCGGCGCCCAGTGCGGCGCCGCGGCAACGTCGACGGCGAACGCGACGGCAAGCGCCGCGCTGTCGCTAGCGATCGGCGCAGGATTCTGGCCGCGCGGCGGCGGCGCGAAGCCGGCGCAGTGGGCGGCACAGGCACCGCAATCGTGGTGCGGATCGGCCGGCGCCAGCGGCGTCGTGCCGGACCGGTCAACCGGAACGTTGCGCAGCCCGTTCGTGGAACAGACGGCGCCGGAAATTGGATCGGCGTCCTCGGCCATCCCGGCCGGCATGCCGACGCGCAGGACCAGGCTCAGCAGTGCAAGCCCTCCGAGCCAGCGGAAGCGCGGAATCGTCCTCATCATGCGGATGAGTATAGCGTCTTCACGCGATCGCGCGGCAGGATTTCGACAGCGCGCTGCCATCGCCGGCGTGCGTCGGCCCCACTGGCATGAACCCACATCGAGGAGTGCAGATGACGACGAATGTTCGCAGCCCTGGCCATCGCGGGCGCTGGTGCCTTGCAGCGGCCCTGAGTCCGCTGATGATGCTCGGCCTGGCCGGCGCTGTTACAACGGCGAGAGCAGACGAAGGACCGATGCAGAAGGCCGGCAAGGCGGTCGACGAGACCGCCGAAAAAACCGAAAAGGTCGTCAAGCACGCCGCCGAGAAGACTGCCGAAGTCGTGAAGACCTCGGTCGAGAAGACGACGGCGGTGGCCAAGGAGGTCGGTCACAAGGGCAGCGAGATCGTCAAGGAAGGCGCCGCGAAGACCGGGGCCGCGCTCGACTCGGCCGGCCACAAGATCCGCAGCGTCACTCAATCAGGCAAGCAACCAGACAAGCAAGCCGACCAGCCGTCCGACAAGTCGGAAGCCAAGCCGGCGGCGCCGATCCGCGACGCGTCGAAGTAGCCGCGCGGCCCGACGCGTCGCGGCCCGCCGGCGCGCGCGTGCGGCGAATCCGAGGTCCAGCGATGCCAGCCGCCGCAACGATGGCACGGCGGGACCTCGGATGCCGGCGAGACGATGCGGCGGGCCCATGCAACGGACCGCGCCGCCACGGCATCAGCGGCTGCGGCGTCCGCTCGACGACAGGTTCCAGCCCGGCGGCAGGTTCGCGCGCACGGTCGGATCGATCTCGGCACCGGGACCACCGGGACGCCGACCGGCGCCGGCCGCCGCGGGTCGCGCGCCGGCCGAACGTTGCGGGCGAGCGGCCGCGGACGGCGCAGAC
>Ga0213853_10051906_pt1 | contig 10308 bp, 9 predicted proteins | sample ABR_2016_MetaT_FD_164456 | JGI IMG/M metagenome (GOLD analysis project Ga0213853, IMG submission 164456) | Metatranscriptome of freshwater sediment microbial communities from post-fracked creek in Pennsylvania, United States - ABR_2016... | ecosystem: Environmental > Aquatic > Freshwater > Creek...
CCTGGAAATCGTCGCCGATTTGTTGACCGCCGACGCGCTGCTTGCGCGACCCGGCAGCACGGTACGCATCGAGCGCTGGGGAGGCGCGACGGTACTTCACGGTCGCGTGCGGCTCGTGGAGCCCGCCGCCTTCACGAAGGTGTCGGCGCTCGGCGTGGAGGAGCAGCGTGTCAACGTCCTGATCGATTTCACCAGCAAACCGGCCGAATGGGCCGATCTGGGCGAAGGCTTTCGCGTCGGCGTGCGCGTCGTCACGCTGGCCCGCGACGACGCGCTTCGGGTGCCGGTCAGCGCCGTGTTTCCGCTGCCCAAAGGCGACGGCACTTCGTCTCCGGGCGCCGCGGTGTTCGTATTCGACGCCGGGCGCGCGCGCTTGCAGCCCGTGCGCGTGGGCGGCCGCAATGGCAGCGAAGCCTGGGTCCAGGGCGGTCTGGAGCCCGGCGCCAGGGTCATCGTCTACCCGCCGGCGGAAGTGAGCGACGGCGCGAGGGTCGAGCCGCGCAGCGTCTAGTGCCTGGTGCTGCGGGATGCGCAAAGATCACCTGGTCCGATCGCCGCGAACGCCATCGATTTCCCGGCGCGCCCGTCGCGTGCGCGTTGCGGACGGTCAACCGGAGCCACGACAAGCCGGCTAGGATGGTCTATACGTGAGGCCAAGGTCGCGGCAATCATGAGAGCAATCTCCAAGCTTTTTCCGGCCGGTGCGTCCCGGGGGAAAGGCATCGCCCGCTGGATTCCGGCGGTGGACGCGGTGCGCAATTACGATCGCCGCTGGTTTGCGACGGACCTGGTCGCTGGCTTTGCGCTATCTGCAGTCCTTGTGCCGGTGGGGATGGGCTATGCCAAGGCGGCCGGCCTGCCGGTGATATGCGGCTTGTATGCGACGATTGCGCCGCTGCTGGCCTACGCACTGCTCGGGCCCAGTCGCATACTCGTGCTCGGTCCGGACTCGGCGCTCGCTGGCTTGATTGCCGCCTCGACGTTCTTGCGCTGGGCGCGGCGAATATCGCCGCGGGCATGGAATTGGCATTCGCTGAGATGAAAGGTCCGGTCACCGATCGGTTGAAGCACTATGGCTTGTTCGCCCAACTGGGCCACGAGAACTTCTTTTCCACCATCGGCCAGGCAGTCGATCGCTACCTTGAGCTCAACCAGACGGCGGGCACCAATCTAGACGAATAGGCGAATGCGCCCGTCCGTGAACTTCTCTGTGTGCGCCGAGTTGGTCACAATTGGAGCATGGGAACACAGCGCTCCGCGACCGGAGCACCCTCAACCCAGGAACGGCTTCAGCGCCAGTGTGGAACGGCGTCCCAAATGGCCAAAGTTGGCATCCAACCAATCCTGTGCGGCCTGATGGCCAATGCGGTGCAGGCGCGTGAGGAACGGCCAGCTCGTATTGGTCTTGCTATCGACGCCCAACGCCTCCAGGCGCGTTTCGGCGTCGATCCGGTGCATGCGCAGCTGCGCGATTTGCGCGTACAGCGGTAGCCGGCCTGGTCCGCGCGGCTCGCCCTCCTGGCGCACCAACTGCTGGATCAGCGCCAGGGCACGCAGATCCTTCAGCAAGCTGCTGTTGAAAATGATCTCGTCCAGGCGATCGAGAATATGCTGCGGCGTGGTCGGCAGCGCCTCGTGCCAGGTCGGATTGATCTGCACCAGCACGATGTCGTGTGCCGCGCTTTCCGCGACCAGCGTCAGCAGGGATGGGTTACCGAGGTACCCTCCGTCCCAATAGGCCTCGCCCCCAATCTCGACCGTTCGAAAGACCATGGGCAGGCAGGCCGAGGCCATCACCACATCGGGCGACAGCTCGGCCTGGCGGAACTCCTTGAGCTGCCCGGTCCGCACGTTCGTGGCGGAGACAAACAGACGCACCTTGTCGCACGCGCGAACCCGGCCGAAATCGACCTCGGCGGCCACGATGTCGCGCAAGGGATTCAAGTCGAGCGGGTTGAAAAGATTCGGCGACAGGGATCGACTGATCCAGTCCAGGTAGCATCGCAGTGGCGAGCCATCAATGGACCAGCCGCCAAGGAATGCCGCCATCGCATCCGGTCGCAACGCAGCGTTGCCCGCGGCATTGCTGACCCGGCTCCAGAATCGTCGCAGCGCCTCGCGCGCCGCGTCGCGCCCGCCGGCCACCAGACCGTCGGCAAGCACGACGGCATTCATTGCGCCGGCACTCGTGCCGCTGATGGCAGCGACCTCGATCCGCTCGTCTTCGAGCAGCCGATCCAGGACGCCCCAGGTAAACGCACCATGCGCGCCACCGCCCTGTAGCGCCAGACCGACCTGCTTGGTGCGATGGTGATCCATGCGGCGACTCTACCGCAAAGAATGCCGAAGTCGCTGCCCGACCGCCAAGACGCGCCCTCGCATTTCGACGTGCTCGGGCATGAGGCTTGATCTTAGCAATTCGCTGGTCGCGGCGTCAGCCAAGGCGGATGCCGATATGGCGTGACGTCCACCTCGGCAAGGCGGCATCGGCCATGCGCGCAATAGCGAACGAGCGCGGCTCGTTTCAGTCCCGCTCGCGCCCGTCTCGCGAACTGCCACCTTCGCCATTGCCGTGTGCGCCGCGGTGGCACGCGACGCAGTTGTCGAGATTGCGACCGCCTTCGCCCTCGTGCTGCGCGCGTACCCGGGACGGCGTATGTTCATGGCATCCATAGCAGGTGTAGCGCCTGAAGTCGTCGCCCTCGTGGCAGGCGGCGCAGGACACGTTGTGATCGGCGTCGAGGACAAAGGCCTTGTCATGGGCGAATGTCGACGGTTTCCAGGCTCGAGGGACGTGGCACGAGGTGCAGCGTCCATTGACCTGGCGGTGCAAGCGGTCGCCGGGCGCCTTGTGGCAAGTCTCGCAGCGAGCCAACTCGGATTGGGCCAGAAGCGCGTGATCGAACGCGGCTGGTTTCCAGCCGTCCTGGCGATGGCATCGTCCACAAGGAACACTAAGGTCACGGTGCAGATCGTTCTGCGGTGCGGCGTGGCACGCCGCGCAACGATCGCGTGTCACCGGCCGCAGCAGGGAATGCGAGAACCGCTTGTTGCCTCGCGACGACTTCTGCGGCCCGACATGGTCGACGTGGCAGACCATGCAGTCACGTTCGAGAAGCTCCTGGTGAAACGATGCCTTGATACCCACCCTTGGCAGCGCAACCCCCTGGGTCGAGCGCAGTCCGATGTCCGCCACGTCATGACAAGCGATGCAACGCACGGACGACGCGCCGCGCCACGGCGCATGGCACGCGAAACAGTCCGTCCCCAGGTCGCCATGTCCGTCCCTGAGCACCCCGGGGCTGACCATCAAGTGCGGGTAGGCGAACGCCAACACCACGACGGCCAGCAGGTCGGCCGCGATCAGCCAGAGGGCCCAGCGGCGCGTCACTTCCACCCCCAGAAGAGGAAGATTGCGATGATGTGCGCCAGGGCGAGCACCGCGAACGCAAGGGTGATCGGATAGTGGACGACGCGCCACTTCTTGACTGCGTCGAAGGTCAGGCTGTCCCAGTAGAGCTGGTCCGCGAGTTCCTCCCCGGACTGTCCTCGCTGCCGCATCTGCTGCTGCGCTTCCTCGAGGCGGATGCGCGCGCGCTGCAGCAGGAACTTGCCCGCGAGCCCGCTGCCGACGTTGACCAGCATCGCCCCGACCGCAAGCCAGCCGAGGATCGCATTGAAGTGGATGCCGGCATGCACCAGTACTAGCAGCGAACCCGCCCAGGCCATCGCCTCGTGCAGACGCAACAGATTCGCGGGCTTACCAACGCCGATCAGTCTTCGCTTGCGCAGCGAGTAGCCGAACGAGCCAACAATCAGCAGCGTGCCGGGAATGCCCAGGTAGCGGCCGATCCACACCGCGTGCAGCGCATGCAATAGCGCATCGATCAGCAGTGTCGCCGCAACCAATGCCGCGAGCGCCAGCGCAAAGGGAAGGACCTCGCGGCTCAGAAGTCGCGCCTTCATCGTCCTCACGCCTCCAGAACAAGCGGCGATTGCGGCGCGCCGACACACAGCAGGCAGTGGCCCGGCGCGACGTCGTGGTCGGGCGTGTGCTCATAGCCAACGGTCCCCGAAATCAGCCTCGTCTCGCAACTGCCGCAGCCGCCCGAGCGGCAGCCCGATTCCACCGTCACGCCATGGCGTTCGGCAAAGTCGAGCAGGTTGGCGTCGGCGCCGTCCCAGGTCAGCGTGCGGCCCGACCGGCGGAATCGCACCTCGCAGGCGAGCGCCTGATCCGCGCGGCCAGCGGGCGGGGCGACCGGTTCACGGTTCACGGACGCGGGCCCAAAGGCCTCGTAGTGGATGTCCGCTGCCGGCACGCCCCAGTCGCGCAATGCCGCGGTCAGGCTTTGCATCATCGGCGGCGGACCGCAGGCGTAGAACTGGTGTCGACCGTGTGGCAGCGTGCGCCGCAGCAGGTCGATGTCGACGTGCCCGAGGTGTCGATAGTCGCGGCCCGCGACGTCGCCCTCTCCAGGACGGCTGTAAGCAATTTCGATATGCAGGTTCGGATGTGCCGCTGCCAGTGCCGACAATTGTTCCTTGAACGCCTGCTCGCCTCCGTTCCGGACGCCGTAGTACAGGAGCAGCGGGCGCTGCGGCTGCTCCTCCAGCGACCAGCGCAGCATGCTCATCATCGGCGTAATGCCGATGCCGCCCGCAATCAGCACGGCGGGCACGTCCGCGTGCGGATCAAGTATGAATCGACCAGCTGGAGCCTTGACGAGCACGACGTCGCCTACGCCGATCCGATCGTGGAAGTGATTGGACGACGCACCGGGCGGAGCCTGCGGTTGCTCCCGTGGCGCGGGAACGCGCTTGATCGTGACGCGATAGCGCGCTTCGTCGGGCCGGTCCGACAGCGAGTAGCAGCGCGTGATCGAACCTTGCCCGTCCGGCCGGTGCGCCGCGGCGACCGGCAGCTTGAACGTGAGGAACTGGCCCGGCTGGAACGCCGGCAACGGCGCACCATCGACCGGTTCGAGGTAGAACGAACATTGCGTGCGGCGCGCGTCCTCGAAGACCCGGCGCGCGACACGAAATTCGCGCCAGCCCGGCCACGCACCCGTCGACGGCTTTGCCGCGTCGATGTCGGCGATCGGCGCCTCCGTCGCGACGCCTCGACGAGACAACGCCGATATGCAAATCGCGACGGCCAGTTGAATCAGGATGGCGCCGCTTAGCACCGCGAGGAGCAACGAAGCAGTCATGTCTCTATCGGTCGCAAGTTTCGAGCCCCGCACCCGCGACGAGGCGCCAAGCGAGCGAACCCGTGGGTTCGACGCATCATCGGCCGGTCTAGGTTCGTCGTCCGAGCCGCCATTTCACCGCCTCGAACCACAACAGGCTCGACAAGGCGGCACCTGCGCTCGCAAGGAGCAACCACGGCATTGGCACCGCAAAGGCGAATAAGCGACTGATCGCCGGGACCGAAAGGACCGTGCCCAGCAGCGCGACGGCGGCCACGGCGATCCAGCGAAACGTTACATTCCCGGCGCCGCCACGGCGCCACGACGCGTGTTCCCAGTTCCGATTGGCCTGGATCAAGCCGAGGTTAGACAGCACGAGGGCCATGAAGGTGACGGCACGCGCGACCTCGTCGGATCCGCTCGTGGACCGGGCGACGGCATACAGGACCATGAGAAGTATCAACAGGCCTGCTCCCTGCCACAGGCCACGTCCGACGACCGCAGCATCGAACAGACGCGCATCCGACCGCCGCGGGCGCGCCATCATCGCGCCCGGTTCCAGAGGCTCGGCCTCGAACACGATCGAGCACGCCGGATCGATGATCAGCTGCAGGAAGAGAATATGAACCGGCATCAGCAGCATCGGCCAGCCCAGCAGGATGGGCAGTATGGAAAGCCCGATGATCGGTACATGCACCGCGACGACGAAAACGATTGCCTTTCGCAGATTCGCGAATACGCGCCGTCCGTAGCGCACCGCGGTCACTAGCGACGCAAAATCGTCCTTCAGCAACACCAGCGCGGCGGCTTCGCGTGCCACATCGGTGCCACGCGCGCCCATCGCGACGCCAATATGGGCCGCCTTCAGCGCCGGCGCGTCGTTCACACCATCGCCGGTCATGGCAACGATCTCGCCGCGGTCGCGGAAGGCGCGCACCAACCGCAACTTCTGCTCCGGATGGACACGGCAAAAGACTTGTGCATCGACCAGGCGAGCGCGCAACGGCCCGTCGCCCATGTCCGCAAGTTCGGCACCGGTGATCACGGTGCCGTCCGTGACCAAGCCGACCTGCCGTGCCACCGAAATGGCGGTAGCAGGATGGTCTCCGGTGACCATGACGACACGGATCCCCGCCGCGCGACATCCCGCAATAGCCTGCGGCACCTCGGGCCGGATCGGATCCTCGAGCGCGACGAGCCCAAGGAACTCGAAGGCGAAGTCGTGCTGGTCCGAGGGCAGATCCGCCGCAGCGAATGTCGCGCGTGCGACGCCGAGTACGCGCAAGCCCTCGTCGGCCATTGCCTCGACTTGGCTGGCAACGCGCGCACGGATCGACTCATCGAGGTGGCATAGGTCGACGATGGCTTCCGGCGCGCCTTTCGCCGCGATCATGCGTTCGCGGCAATCGGGCGACTGCCAGACGCGGGACATCGCAAGCATCTCGCTCGACAGCGGATAGTCGTCGACCAGAGTCCAGTCGGCATGCAGGTGCTCGGTATCGGCGAGCAGGCGGGTCCCGGCCTCGCCGATCGCCGCCTCCATCGGATCAAACGCGCGCCGATGGCTCGCGAGGATGGCAAACTCGAGCAGTGAGTGCAGCACCTCAGGCAGCGGCGCCGCGGCATCGCGCGACATGTCGTGGAAATCCGGGTCGGACCAGAGTCGGCGCACGGCCATTCGATTGGCCGTGAGCGTGCCCGTCTTGTCGACGCACAGCACCGTCGTCGCGCCAAGCAGTTCGACCGCGGGAACACTCCTGGCGAGCACGTTCTCGCGCGCCAGCCGCCACGCGCCGAGACCGAGGAATAGTGTGAGCACTACGGGCAGTTCTTCCGGCAGGATGGCCATCGCCAGCGTCAGGCCAGCCAGCAGGCCGAGCAGCCAATTTCCGCGCACGATCCAGTACGCCAGTGCCAGGGCAATCGCCAGCGCCAGCCCCACAAACGCGATCCACAGAACGACGCGGCGCGTCTCCTGCTGAATTGGCGTGGTCTGCGTGCCGATGCTCTCGAGCGACTTGCCGATACGACCGAGCGCGCTGCGCTCGCCGGTCGCGATCACATGGCCGCGTGCGGTCCCGCGCGTGACCAGCGATCCGCCGTATACCCGTGATCCATCACCGACATCCTGGACGGCGCTCGAGCCGTCGGTCCGTGGCGCGGCCTCCTTGACGACCGGCGCCGACTCGCCAGTCAGCAGGGATTCGTCAACCGAAAGGTTCGAGGCATCGGCCAGTAGCACGTCGCCGGGGACGCGATCCCCCTCGGCCAGCAGCACGAGGTCGCCGCGCACGAGTTCCCGGCCGGCAATCCGGCGGGCCTCGCCGTCGCGCACCACCAGTGCGCGTGGGCTGGAAAGGTCGCGCAGCGCCTCGAGCGAGCGTTCGCTGCGTCGCTGCTGCACGAACGTGATCGTCATGACGACGACGACGAATCCCAGCAACATCAGCGCCTCCTGCCGATCGCCGAGGACCATGTAGATGGCCCCGCAAGCCACGAGCAGCAGGAACATCGGTTCCGAAGCAACTTCGACTACAAGCCGCACGATGCCGCGCGGCCGGGACACCGCCAGCTCATTCGGTCCGTCCTGCGCCAGGCGCCGGGCGGCCTCAGCTGCGCTCAGGCCATCATCCATGGTAGTTGGCTCGCCGGCGCGAGACGATGCCGCTCAAGAAGCCCCAGGCGCGTTGGGCATGGCCTCATCGCGTTGCTCGCCCGTCCGTGGATCGACGTGCGTCATCACGTTCAGCACCCGATGGCGCTCGAGCACCCGGCGCCGCGCCTCGACCGCGATCCCGTGGCCGGCTGCGACGTCGAGCGCCGCGTCAACCTCGATGTGCGCATCGACGACGATCATGTCGCCCATCTTACGGGTGCGCAGGTCGTGCACGCCGCGCACGCCCGGCGTCGCCACCAGCGTCGCGCGCATGGCCGCGACCTCCTGCTCGTCGACGGCCCTGTCCATCAGGTCGTGCAGCGCGTCCCAGCCGAACCACCAGCCCGTCTTCGCGACCATGAAACCGACGATCAGCGCAGCGATCGGGTCGAGGATCGGGAAGCCCGCCAGGTTGCCGGCGATCCCCAGGCCCACAACCAGCGAGGAGGCCGCATCGGAGCGCGCGTGCCAGGCGTTGGCCACCAGCATGCTCGACTTGACGCGTTTGGCGACCGCCAGCATGTAGCGAAAGAGCAGCTCCTTCGCGACCAGGGCACCGCCAGCCACCCATAGCGCCGCGACCTGCACTTTAGGTACGCTGCCCGGCACCTCGAGTTTGCGAAACGCCGACCAGAGCATGCCGACTCCGACGACCAGCAGGAGCACGCCGAGCACGAGCGATGCAGCGGTCTCGAATCGCTGATGACCGTACGGGTGCTGTGGGTCGGCGTCTTTGCCGCTGTGGTGGCTCGCCAGCAGCACGACGAAGTCCGCGACGAGGTCGGACAGCGAATGAATGCCGTCCGCCACCAGGCCTTGCGATCCGGCCACGAGGCCCACGGCGACCTGGACCAGCGTCAGCCCGATATTGACGCCGACGCTGAACCAGGTGCTCTTCGCAGCCGCGGCAGCCCGCGCAGACGTCCCGTATCGAGGATCCATGGATTCGTCGACGATTTCGGAGCTTTGCATCGAGGTCGTGGTCCGGTCGGAAGGTGTCCGCAGTCCTTGCAGGAGGCGGGTCATCGAGGTCGCGGCCAGGTGCGCTGCTCGCCGAGAATGTCCTCGACGTACAGCATCTGCATGATCACAAGGATCACGACCGTCAAGGGCGCCGCCAGCAATACACCCAGAGGCCCGAGCAGCGTGGCAAAAGTTGCCGCGGCAAAGATCATCAGGACCGGCGGCAGGCGCAGCATTTCGGCCTGTACCAGCGGCGTGATCAGATTTCCCTCGAGCAGATGCGAACCCGCGTACAGGAGCGCGGCATAGACCACCATCATCGGTCCCTGGGTGGCGGCCATCAGCAGGCCCGGGATCGCCGCCAGAATCGGGCCGACATAGGGAATGAAGGCGAACAAACCGGCAATGAGACCCAGCGCGATCGGCGAGCCGACGCCGAGCGCCCAGAGGCCGAAGCCCGTCAGCGAACCGATCACGAGCATCGTCAGCGACTGGGCCAGCAGCCAGCGCTGCAGCGTCGCACCGATCAGATCCAGGACCTCCGCGGCACGGGCGCGGCGCGGCGGCGGAATAAGTTGCAGCAGTCCGCGCCGGTACCGATCCGGCTGAATGCTGAAGTAGACGCCGGCGAACGCGACGACCGCCGCGAAGGCGATCGTGCGAACCATCGACCGGGCAACCGTCGCTAGCGTCGTCGCGATCTGTCTGGTGCCTCCGGGCAGATCCATGTCCTGGACTTGCCCGAGTAGAAAGCGGCTCCACGGACGACTCTCGAGCTCAGCGATGATCTGCGCCGGGATCTGTGGCAGGCGCTCGGCGAGCACGTCGAATTGGCTGGCAACTTGGGCGCCGAAGAGAAACGCGACAGACACCAGTGCCGCCAGCAGAAGGAGAAGCACTGCGGCGACGCTCCAGCGCGCGGACAGCCCCACGAAACGGCCGAAACCACGGGCCAGGGCACGCACCACGAGCGCGAGCAGCACGGCGCAAAACGCCAGCGCCAGCACATCGACCAGGCGCCACAGGACGTAGGCCGCGAAACCGATCAGGACGACGACGAGGACCTTGCGGGCAAAACGGGATTCGGGCGACGCCCGGTATGCGCTGGCGGATTCCATTGAGGGGAAATGTTAGGCCAACGAACGGCACGCCGGTTTGCGCGTCGTCAACGCGGCCCGCGCGTAGCACCGCACACCGCAGCAACTGGCGATGCGCCGATCCGTGCGAACCGGCGCGGACATCGCCGGTACGCACAAGAGCCTTGGGAGCCGTTGCATTCAGGTCATATGCCGTGCACCGGAATGCGTATCGGCCTTGCCTATCTCGCCCGGGAATCCGCCGAGACTGAACGGTATCGACAAGAAGGCAACCACGATGAGCGCGCTCACCTTCGTTGATGGCGATCTTGGCGGATTTGGTCATGCTTCATGAGGGTTTGAAGATTCCGGCCCTCATCGATCGTGATCAGATCTTTCTGCGGTCAGATTGCGCGATGGA
>Ga0213853_10619759_pt1 | contig 10295 bp, 13 predicted proteins | sample ABR_2016_MetaT_FD_164456 | JGI IMG/M metagenome (GOLD analysis project Ga0213853, IMG submission 164456) | Metatranscriptome of freshwater sediment microbial communities from post-fracked creek in Pennsylvania, United States - ABR_2016... | ecosystem: Environmental > Aquatic > Freshwater >...
CCCCATCGCGCCCCATCGCGCCCCATCGCGCGCCGTGGTGTGCTCAGGTGATGCCCAAGGGTGACCGCGTGTTCCCGGGTGTTCCCGCGTGTACCCAACCCCCGCCGCAGGATTCCAATGAGCCACTACAGTCACCACGTGTTCTTCTGCCTGAACCAGCGCGAACCCGGGGCGGCCTGCTGCGCAAACCACGACGCGGCGGCGCTGCAGGCCTACGCCAAGCAGCGGGTCAAAGAAAAAGGCCTCGCGGGGGAAGGCAAGGTCAGGATCAACAAGGCCGGCTGCCTCGATCGCTGCGACGAGGGCCCCTGCCTCGTCGTCTACCCCGAGGCGGTCTGGTACACCTATGTCGACCGCGAGGACATCGACGAAATCGTCGATACGCACCTGGTCGGCGGCCGCATCGTCGAGCGACTGAAACTCGCATGAACGCAGGCAGCGAGCGCCGGCTGTTGGACGGCGCGGCGGGCGCGATCGAGATCGCGCTCGACTGGCCCGCGAACGACACGCTGAAGAACGGCCTGCTGCGCGGACTCGCGTGCATCGGGCACCCGCATCCGCTGTACGGCGGCACGCTCGACAACAAGGTCGCGGCGACGATGGCGCGGGCCTACTGTTCGGCCGGCTGGCTTGCCGTGCGACCGAATTTTCGAGGTGTCGGCCGCAGCGCCGGCTCGCACGATGGCGGTACCGGCGAGACCGCGGATTTCCTTAGGGTTTTCAAAGAGATGCCGCAATACGGTGATGTCGCGGCGAGGCTGCCGCACGCGGCTCCGCGGGCGCTGGCCGGGTTCTCGTTCGGCAGTTTCGTCGCCGCGCAGGCCAGCGCGGCGCTGCACGCCGCCGGCGCGCCGCCCGACCATTTGGTCCTGGTCGGCGCGGCGGCCGGGAAATGGCCGCTGCCGGCCGTTCCGCCCAATACGCTCGTCATTCATGGCGAGATGGACGAGACGATCCCGCTGTCCGACGTGTTCGAGTGGGCACGACCGATGAGCCTGCCGGTCATCGTGATCCCCGGAGTGGATCATTTCTTTCACCGCCATTTGACGGTACTCAAAAACCTCATCACGCAGCGTCTCAGGAACGGCGGACCACGGGAAAACCTTTCGGCCGAATAGATTAGCGTCGGCATGCTGATTGACGGGGACCGGCAAAGCCCCTAAAAAGAGGGTTCGGGGGGTCGGAATGCAGACTCGCCCGCACACCAGGAGGGGGTTCTGAAGATGGCTACGAGCACGTTGGCCCCGCGCAGCGCCGACGGACGGCAGATCAGGATCGACGAACGGTTGGTGTTCGGGAAAACCGCGGACGGCCTGGCCGAGATCCGGGCACGCGCATTCGGCTTGTCCTTGTCGGCGCGCCGGATCCTGATCATGATCGACGGTGTACGCAGCGTCGGCGAGCTCGCGCCGCTGCTGAGGCCGGGCGAGATCGACTCGGTTCTGCTTCAGCTCGAATCGATGCAGCTGGTGCATCGCGTCGACTACGACGTGCCGACGACGATCGTCGCGCTCGACGGCGCCGGCGGCAACGGCTTCCTCGGCACCGATTTTGGCGCGCAGCCCGAGAGCCACGAGGAACGGCTGGTCGCGACGCTGGACGGCGCGAAGCGTCGCGCCGTGCGCGAACTCAACGAGCGGCTCGGGCCGGACGCGGAAACGATCGCGGTGCGCATCGAGCAGTGCCACGTCGTCGAGGAGCTGCGCGAGCGCCTGCGCGAAGCCGAGCGGCTGGTCGCCGGCTTTCTCGGCGAAAGCGCGGCGCAGGACTTCGTCCGCGTGATGCGTCGGCGCTACGCCGTCCACGAATAGATTCACGATCCTGCAGCGCGATCGGCCTGCGATCGCTCCGGCGCGCGCCATCGTGCCCTCGCGGGCAGCGCCGGACGGGTCGGTAGAATCCTGCCGATGCCGATCCCCGCGCCGCTTGCCGACCGCATCTGCTACCTGAACGGCGCCTATCTGCCGCTGGGCGAAGCGCGCGTTCCGGTGCTCGATCGCGGCTTCATCTTCGGCGACGGCATCTACGAAGTCGTCCCCTTCTACCACGGCCGGCCCTTCCGCCTGCAGCAGCATTTCGCGCGCTTCGCGCGCAGCCTCGCCGAGATCCAGCTCGCCAATCCGCTGTCCGAGGACGCCTGGCGCACCGTGCTGGCGCGCCTCGTCGATTCGTCGACGACCGGCGATGCAATGGTCTACATCCAGGTCACGCGCGGCGTCGCGGCGCGCGACTTCGCGTTCCCGGCGGGTGTGGAACCGACTGCCTTCGCGATGGTGTCGCCGCTGCCGCGACCGACCGCGGCGCAGCGCGAGCAGGGCCTGCGCCTGGTGTCCTGGGACGACATCCGCTGGGGGCGCTGCGACATCAAGGCGGTGTCGCTGCTCGGCGCGGTGCTTGCGCGCCAGCACGCGACGGCGTGCGGCGCCGACGACGCCGCGCAGTTCCGCGACGGCCAGCTCACCGAGGCCTCGTCGGCGAACTTGTGGGTCGTCAAGGAGGGTCGGCTGATCGCGCCGCCGCTCGACCATCGGATCCTCGAAGGCATCCGCTATGGCTTCGTGGCCGAGCTGTGCCGCGAGGCGGGCCTGCCGTTCGAAGCGCGTCCGATCGCGCGCGCCGAGGTGGCCGGCGCCGACGAACTGCTGCTGACCTCGGCGACGCGCGAGGTGCTGGCGGTCGTCGCGCTCGACGGCGAGCCGATCGGAACCGGCCGCCCCGGACCGTTCTATCGACGCCTGCGCGGGCTGTACGATGCCGCGATCGCCGCACTATGACGCCGGCCGCCGACCTGGGCGGGAACGGCGACCCGCCGTTCCCCGCGGCGGATCGGCCCTCGGCGCTGCTGTTCCCGTCTGAGTTCCCGATCAAGATCATGGGCCTGCGCAGCGACGACTTCGCCGCGACGATCGTCGCGATCGTGATGCAGCACGCGCCGGACTTCGACCCGGCGACGCTCGAGATCCGCGCATCGAGCGGCGCGAAGTATCTGTCGCTGACGGCCACCGTCCGCGCGACCTCGCGCGCGCAGCTGGACGCGCTGTATCGCGCGCTGACCGGGCACCCGGCGGTCTCGGTCGTGCTGTGAGCGCTGCTTCGAGCTCAGTCGCAAGCTCAGTCGCAAGCTCAGCCGAGAGCGCCGTCGCGAGCGCCGGCGGGCCGCGGGTGCGCTGGCTCGGCCGCGCGGCGTACCTCGAAACCTGCGCGGCGATGCGCGCGTACACCGCGCAGCGAAGTGCCGACTCCGCCGACGAGATCTGGCTGGTCGAGCACCCGCCCGTCTACACGCTCGGCCTTGCCGGCCACCGCGAGCACATCTTGGCGCCCGGAGCCATTCCGATCGTCGCCAGCGACCGCGGCGGGCAGGTCACCTATCACGGGCCCGGACAGGTCGTCGCCTACGCGCTGATCGACCTGCGCCGGCTCGGCATCTATGTCAAGGAGCTCGTCTACCGGATCGAGCAGTCGGTGCTGCAGACGCTCGACGCGTACGGGATCGCCGCGACACGCGTGTGCGGCGCGCCCGGCATCTACGCCCACCTTGCGCCCGGACCGGCAGACCCGTCCGCACCGGGCCGCGGGGCCTGCGCCGGCGCGCCGTGCTTCGATGGCCTCGCGAAGATCGCCGCGATCGGCATTCGCGTCTCGAACGGCCGCAGCTACCACGGCGTCGCGCTGAATGTCGCGATGGATCTCGCCCCGTTCGGCGGCATCGATCCGTGCGGCTATCCCGGCCTGCAGACGATCGACTTGGCTACACTGGGGTGCCGGACCCGCTGGGACGACGCCGCGCGCACGCTGAGCGGCCGCCTGGCGATCCACCTCGCAGCGAGCCCGCGATGCCCGACCTGAACCTGCCGCCCACGCCCTCCGCCGATCCGCGCGTCAAGCAGAAGGGCGAGGCGAAGACCGCACGCATTCCGATCAAGATCGTGCCGGCGTCCACCCGCCTGCCGAAGCCCGACTGGATCCGCGTCAAGGCCGCGGGTTCCGGCAGCGGTTCGCGCTTCTACGAGATCAAGCAGATCCTGCGCGAGCATCGGCTGCATACGGTCTGCGAGGAGGCCTCGTGCCCGAACATCGGCGAATGCTTCGGCAAGGGCACCGCGACCTTCATGATCATGGGCGACAAGTGCACCCGGCGCTGCCCGTTCTGCGACGTCGGCCACGGCCGGCCCGACCCGCTCGACCGGGATGAACCGGCCAATCTCGCGCGGACGATCGCCGCGCTGAAGCTGAACTATGTCGTCGTCACGTCGGTCGACCGCGACGACCTGCGCGACGGCGGCGCGCAGCATTTCGTCGACTGCATCGAGGCGGTCCGGGCCGCGTCGCCGGCCACGCGGATCGAGGTGCTGGTGCCGGACTTCCGCGGCCGGCTCGACCGCGCGCTTGCGATCCTGCAGGCCGCGCCGCCCGACGTGATGAACCACAACCTCGAGACCGTGCCGCGGCTGTATCGCGAGGCGCGGCCCGGATCGGACTACGCGCACTCGCTGAAGCTGCTCGGCGATTTCAAGCGCCTCGTGCCCGGCGTGCCGACCAAGAGCGGCCTGATGGTCGGCCTCGGCGAAACCGACGACGAGATCCTGCAGGTGATGCGCGACCTGCGCGCGCACGAGGTCGACATGCTGACGATCGGCCAGTACCTCGCGCCGAGCGCGCACCATCTGCCGGTGGCGCGCTATGTGCCGCCGGCGACGTTCGAGATGTTCGCGCGCGAGGCGCAGGCGATGGGCTTCGCGCACGCGGCGAGCGCGCCGCTGGTGCGCAGTTCGTATCACGCGGATCGGCAGGCGCATGCAGCCGGCAACACCGCCGGGAGCCACGCCGGCATCGAGCCGGGCCGCGAGGATTGAGACGCGCCGGATCCGCGGCACGCGGGCACGCAGGCACGCAGGCCATTGTTCCATCAGGAATGCTTATCGCTGCGTTAAGTATTGACGATCACCGCCTTGGTGCGATGCAACATAGAATGTCGTCTATGGATGAATCGCCATTTCCAAGGAGTCCCGATCATGAAGCACCTCCAGGTCTCGCTCTTGTTTACGCTGTCGATCGTCGCCTTGAGCGGCGCGCCCCGCATTCAAGCCGCCAGCCCATCCACCGCGCCTGACGCTCCGGTGGCGACCGCGCAATCCGCCGCGCGCCCCTGGACGGTCGCCGACTCCGACGTCTACGTCGACCGGGAAACGCGCTTCGCGTTCGTCCGCACGCCGAAGGGCTGGAGATTCACCCGCCGCATCGAGGCCGACAAGCTTGCGCAGGTGCCGGTGGAGTTCTTCATCCCGATCAACGACCGCGTCGGCGCGATCGGCGCGCTGGACTTGCCGACCCGGACTCGCTGAACGGGCGCATTGCGGCTCTCCGGCGGGGTCGGCGCGGCGCCATCGCCTGAGTGACGGACGTGACCGGCGTCACCGGCTGACGTAATCTCCGAACGCGCGACGCCTGATCCATCGCGGGTCGCGGTCGCGCGCGCGATTTTCGGCCGTCAGGATCGTGGTGCGGTCGGGACGGCACCAGGAGCACGCCTTGGCAGCGACGACCGCCTGGGAGCACGCAGAAGGTTCACCGGCGCCGCTCGGCGTGCGCTGGCTCGCCGCGGAGCAGGCCTACAACTTCGCGCTGTTCGCGGCGCACGCAACGGCGGTGCGCCTGCTGCTGTACGGCGCCGCGGACGCCGTCAAGCCGCTGCGCGAGATCGCGCTCGACTTCCCGCGCCACAAGACGAACCAGGTCTGGCACTGCCGCGTCGGCGCGGCAAGCGCGGCGGGCGCCCGCTACTACGCCTATCGCGTCGAAGGGCCGGCCGATCCCGACAACGGCCTGCGCCACGATCCCGCGAAAATCCTGCTCGATCCCTATGCCCGCGGCGTCTGGTTCCCGGCCGCGCACAGCCGCGCCGCGGCCTGCGTGCCCGGCAGCAACGACGGCCGGGCGCCACTCGGCGTGCTGCCGGCGATGCGTGGCACCGGCGACGCGGCCGCAATGGGTTCCGACGCCGCACGGCGCCCGGCGCGGCCGCGCCACGCGCACGACCTCGTGATCTACGAACTGCACGTGCGCGGCTACACGCGCCGGCCCGAATCCGGCGTGCCGGCGGAGCAGCGCGGCACCTTCGCGGGGATCACGGCCAAGGTGCCCTACCTCAAATGGCTCGGCGTCACGGCGGTCGAACTGCTCCCGGTGCACCAGTTCGATCCCCAGGAGGGCAACTACTGGGGCTACATGACGCTCGGCTTCTTCGCGCTGCACGCCGCCTACGCCGCGGCCGGCGACGCGGACGCGGCGCTCGCCGAATTCCGCGCGATGGTCGACGCGCTGCATGCGGCGGGCATCGAAGTCTTCCTCGACGTCGTCTACAACCACACGACCGAGATGGGCGACGGCGGGCCGACCTATTCGTTCCGGGGCATCGACAATCGCAGCTACTACGCGCTCGACCCCGGCCGGATGGACGCCTACGTGAACCACAGCGGCTGCGGCAACGATCTGCACACCGCGAATCCCGCGGTCCGCAAGATGGTCGTCGACAGCCTGCGCTACTGGGCCGAGGAGACGCTGGTCGACGGCTTCCGCTTCGACCTCGCGTCGATCTTCAGCCGCAACGAGGATGGCTCGATCAACTGCGACGATCCGCCGGTGGTCGCCGAAATCTCGGGCGATCCGGCGCTCGCCGACGTGCGGCTGATCGCCGAGCCCTGGGCCGGCGACGGCGGCGCCTACGTGATGGGACGCGCGTTTCCGGGCAAGACCTGGCGCCAGTGGAACGACCACTACCGCAATACGGTGCGCAGCGTCGTCAAGGGCGATCCGGGCCTGGTCGACGACCTGATCACGCGGCTGTACGGCAGCACGGACCTGTTCCCCGACGACCTGGCCGAGGCGTACCGGCCATGGCAGAGCGTCAACTTCGTCGACGCGCACGACGGCCTGAACATGGCCGACCTCGTCAGCTATACCAACGACGGACAGCGCAGCTGGGACTGCGGGCACGACGGCGTCGCCGGCGCGCCCGCCGAGGTCGTCGCGCTGCGCCGGCGCCAGGTCCGGAACTTCTGCGCGCTGCTGATGCTTGCGAACGGCACGCCGATGTTCGTCGCCGGCGACGAGTTCATGAACACGCAGCGCGGCGATGCCAACCCGTACAACCAGGACAACGAGACCACCTGGGTCAACTGGACGCTGGCCGACGCGAACGCCGAGGTGCTGCGGTTCTTCCGGATGATGATCGCGTTCCGCAAGCGCCACCCGTCGATCGGCCGCAGCACGGGCTGGGGCACGGACGTGAGCTGGCTCACCGCCGGCGACCCGGCGACCGGCCTTGCGTATCATCTGCGCGGCGCGAGCGTCGGCGACGAGGATCTATTCGTGATGGTCAATTCGCACTGGTCGGAACAGGCCTTCGACGTGCCGGGCGGGCGCGCCTGGCGGCGTGTCATCGACACCGCCTTGCCGGGCGGCGACGATATCGTCGACGAGGCCGAGGCGCCACCCGTGCCGATGCAGCCTTACGTGATCGCGCCGCGCTCGATCGCGGTGCTCGTCGCCGGCGCAGCGCCGGCGCCGGTGGATTCGGGACGCTGACGATGATGCCCCTGGCGATATCGGGTTCCGTGACGATCGTCCTGCTCGTCGCGCTCGGTCTCTTCGCCTACCCGGCGCTGATCGAACGCGGTCGGTGGGGCATCGCGGCGATCGTTGCGGGCACGGTGGCGCTGACCGCGCTCTATGCGGTCTTCGACCGCGCCGCAGCGCCCGCGGCGCGCTACGCGCTCGCGTTTCTATGGGCGCTGGCGCCCGTGATTGCCGGCGTCATCTCGGTGCGCGTGCGGCGCCGCAGCTGATCCCGCAGGCGCCGGGCCGTTCCGCGCCGGCATGGCGGCCGTTCCAATGGAACCTCGGACTGGAGACTACCCACCATGGCATGCACATTCGAACCCCTGCGCGGTGCATTGCTTCACGTGCGCCGTCGTCGGCTGATCCTCGCTGCGCTGGCCCAATCGGGCCTTGCCTGCACGTCGGCGAACGCGGCCGACCTGCTCGCGCAGCTGACGAACCAGGATGCCGGCAGCGGCCTGCGCGCCGCACTCGAGCGCGGCGCCGGCGCCGCGGTCGATGCGCTCGGCAAGACCGACGGGTTCTGGGCCAACGAGCGCCTGCGCATCCCGCTGCCGGACTGGCTGCAGAAGGGTGAAAGCGTGATCCGGATGCTCGGCCGCGGCAAGGACCTCGACGACCTTCATCTGGGCATGAATCGCGCCGCGGAGCAGGCGGTTCCCGCGGCGCGCCAACTGCTGGTCGGCGCGGTGCGTTCGATGGGCATCAAGGATGCGAAGGCGATCCTGACCGGCGGCGACGATTCGGCGACCCGCTACTTCGAGGACCATACGCGCGCGCCGATCGGCGCGCGTTTTCTGCCCATCGTGACCGGCGTGACGCAGAAGATCGGCCTGGCGCGCAACTACGACCGGCTGGTCGATCGCGTGGCCCAGTTCGGTGTCGTGAAGTCCGACGACGCGCGCATCGAGCCGCACGTGACGACCAAGGCGCTCGACGGCCTGTTCGCGATGATCGGCGACGAGGAGCACAAGATCCGCGCCGACCCGGTCGGCACCGGCAGTGCGATCCTGAAAAAAGTCTTCGGCGCGCTGTAGCGGGGCCGCGCCCAAAGCCGATGGCGCGCCGCAGGCGGGGCGGCCGCCTGGGCGCGCGCCCTTACGGCGCTCAGTACCGCGGCTTGGCCGACCTGCGCTCGTCGGCGCCGGCGCGGTCGCGCAGGGGCTCGGCAGCGCGGAACCTGAACAAGGCGGCGATCAGGCTGGCAGGAATTTCGCGCACGGCGTCGTTGAAGTTGACGACCGCGTCGTTGAAGGCCTGGCGCGCGAACGCGACCTTGCCCTCCATCGCGGCGAGTTCCTCGCCGAGCTTCGCCATCGCCGGATCGGACTTCAGATCCGGGTAGGCCTCGGCCAGCGCGAAGAGCTTGTCGAGCGCGCCTCGCAGGCGGCCTTCGGCGCCGATCAGCTCGCGGATCGCGGCCCCGCTGCCGGGATCGGCCGCGGCCGCGCTCTCGGCGCCGATCGCGCCATCACGCGCACGCAGCACGGACTCGAGCGTCTCGCGCTCGTGCTTCATCGCGCCGCGCGCGGTGTCGACGAGCAGCGGGATCAGCGCGTAGCGCTGCTTGAGCAGCGCATCGATCTGCGCGAACGCGCTCTTGAAGCGATCGCGCAGGCCGCCGAGGCGCGTGTGCGCCCCGTTGATCCAGAACACGATCATCGCGAGCAGGACCAGCAGGACCAGCCACGATACGGACATCGGTCTCTCGCCAGGCTCGGGCCATGAGCCCGCGGGATCAGGGCTTGCGCGCCCCACCCTCGCTGATCGGCGCCGGCTGCGGGGGTTTCTCGAGCTCGGCGGGCGCGATGTATTCGAAGACCTTGACGACACCCTTGGCGCCCTCGACGCGGCTTGCGGCCTTCGCCGCGCCTTCGCCCTCGCTATTCGTCACGCGGCCCATCAGGTAGACGACGCTCGCCGTGATGCGGGTCTTGATGACCGTGAACGGCGGCTCGCGCAGGCCGAGCAGTGCGCCGCGCACCTTGCTCGCCAGCAGCGTGTCGTCGGCGCGCTGGCCGGTGCTCGAGACCGGGGCGATCTGCAGTTCGTTGACGACCTGCGCAACGTTCTCGACGCGCGCGACGAGCGATTCGATCTCGGCCCTGGTCTTCTCGTCGTGCACCTGGCCGGTCAGCAGGACCTTGCGGTTGTAGCTCGTCACGTACAGATTGACCGGCTCGATCGGGAATCGCGTGTAGACGACGTTGTCGACGCGATGCTCGATCGCTTCGTCCTCGAGCTGGATGCCGACGGGCCGGCGGTCCGACGCGACGTTGGCGCCGCCGGCGACCAACGCGCCGCCGACCACCAGCGGCACGCAAGCGGCCAGCACAGCGCCGACGGCGATCCCGCCGGCCGTCAGCAGCGCCAACGCGCGGACCGGCATGCGTGGCCGGGTGAACTCTCGTGTGTTCATCGGGTCTCCTCGTTGCTGCCAAACGCGTTGATAATCCATACGAGCCGGTCGCCCTCGAAACCGATCACGTCGAAGCGGCACTCAGGCCAGCGCGGCCAGCGCCGGTCATGCGCCTGAAGAAAGGCCTGCGCGGCGCGAACCAGGCGCCGGCGCTTGAACGCGTCGACGCTGGCCAGCGCGCCGCCGAAGGCGCCGCTCGCGCGGCGGCGCACCTCGACGAACACGATCCGCGCGCCGTCGGCGGCGACGATATCGA
>Ga0213853_11030730_pt1 | contig 10280 bp, 7 predicted proteins | sample ABR_2016_MetaT_FD_164456 | JGI IMG/M metagenome (GOLD analysis project Ga0213853, IMG submission 164456) | Metatranscriptome of freshwater sediment microbial communities from post-fracked creek in Pennsylvania, United States - ABR_2016... | ecosystem: Environmental > Aquatic > Freshwater > Creek...
CGAGAAGATCCCATGCGATCGAACCATGCTCGGCGTTAATTTCGAACGTAAAGAGCGCCTGCTGTCCGCGCGCGCAGCGCGAGGCTTCGAAGGTCGCGATTGCACCATTGGCAAATCGCGCGAGAAAGGCACTTGCGTCATCATTCAACACCGGCTCCATCTTTCCAGTCAGCGCGTGAACGCGCTCTTTGACGAATGTTTCGGTCAGCCCTGAAACTTCCGCGATCGGTCCGTTGAGCCACATCGCCGTGTCTATGCAATGCGCCAGAAGGTCTCCGGTGACGCCGCTTCCGGCAATCTTCGCGTCCAGGCGCCATAGCCCGGTTCCGCCTTGCGGCAGGTCGTGGCTGACCGTCAGGTCCAAGAAGAACTTCGACCGGTAGTGGAATACTCGCCCCAATTGGCCTGACGCGATAATCTGCTTGGCGAGCGCCACCGCCGGAACTCGGCGATAGTTGTACCAGACCATGTTGGCTACCCCGGCCTGTTCGACGGCAGCAACCATCCGCTCCGTCTCCGTGCAGGCGCGCCCGAGCGGCTTCTCGCAGGCCACCATTTTCCCCGCCGCGGCGGCCGCGATCGCGATCTCCGCATGCGTGTCGTTTGGGCTCGCGATGTCGATCAAATCGATATCGGGCCGGGCTACGAGTGCCCGCCAGTCGGTCTCGACGCTTTCGAATCCCCAGTTGGCTGCAAATCGGCCGGCGTCTCCCCCGGAGCGGGCGCACACTGCTTTCAAGATGGGCGTGTAGGTCGTGTCGAAGAAGCGCGATGTCTGCCGGAATGCGTTGGAATGTGCCCGGCCCATGAAGCCGCAGCCAACCAGGCCGATATTGAGCGCTTTGCGTTCACCCATGGTCGAACTCCCGCAACGTCAAGATGCACGCTTTAACACGACCGAAGACTTGCTTGCCGCGACGTTGGAACGACGATACGCCATTCCAATGCTCGCATGTCGCTAGTCGCCGAGGCGGTCGTAACCGACGAAACCGTGCGTGACTCCCTGCGCACCGGCATAGTCGACGGCGATGTCATCGGCATCGTTGACGGCGGCCACGACGGTCACCTTGGCCCCCGGAAGATCGATCGGAATGGCTATCCCCGGTTGGCCTTTGCGCCCAGGAAGGTCGACGAGCCCAAGTCGCAAACCACCCGGGCGGTAGTCTCCGGCCAGGATTCCCTCGTCGTTGATACCAGGCCGATACGTGCGCCCGCGAATCGCTCATTGCTTGTCGCAAGCGACGATGGACTGCCGGCGTTCAGCGGCCTCGTGGTCGGTACATGCGGCCGTCGCAGGCTGTACCGATTCGCGACAGCCGTCATCCCGATTGCCGCAGCAACAGGTGCGGTTGGGCGAGGTATTGCTGGCGCGGCCGGTCTGGTTCTCCGATTCTCGACAGAAGTAGCTCCGCCGCGTGCTCGCCGATTTCGCTCGGCCTGATGTCCACGGTGCTCAGTGGTGGATTCGAATGCGCGGCCGCGAGAACATTGTCGAATCCCATCAGGTAGAAATCTTCGCCTGCGCGCAGCCCGCGTTCACCGAGCGCGACCAATGCGCCGAACGCCGCCAGGTCGTTGTAGCAGACGGCTGCCTTGATCGCCGGTTTTGCGTCGAGCAGGGCGCGCATCGCTTCGTAACCGCCTTCCCGCGTCGGATTGGCGGCAAACACGAGTTGTTCATTGAGAGCGATGCCGGCATTGGCGAGTGCGGCGCGATAGCCGTCCAACCGCTGCTCGAGTACCGGCCCGGTGCGGCCACCGAGGAAGCCGATCTGCCGGTGGCCCAGTGCGATCAGGTGCTCGGTGGCCTGCCTGACGCCGGCGGTATTGTCCGATCCCGCGAAGTCGTAAGTGCCGCGGCCCAGCGTCCGAATCATGACCACCAGCGGAATTCCCCACGACGCCACGGTCTTGGTCAGCGCCGCCGGCGTGCCGAGCACCGGACACAAGGCGATCCCGGCGGCGTTCTGCTCGCGCATCGTCAGCAGCACCTTGCGCTGGCGCTCGAGGTCCTCGCTGGTATGTGCCATCAGCGCGACGTAGCCCGCGTCGACCAACTTGCGCTCGAGGCCGACCAGCACTTCGGCGAAGAACGGGTTCAGAAGGTCATTGATCACCACGCCGATGGTGTTCGACGACTGGCTGCGCAGTTCGGCAGCGCGGCGGTTGTAGACGTAGCCGAGCTTGCGCGCCGCCGCGCGCACCTTTTCGGCAGTCGCCGCGCGTATCAGGTCGCTGCCCTGCAGCACGAGCGAAACAGTCGACTTCGACACCTGGGCCTCGGCCGCAACGTCGAGGATGGTGATCGGGCGGGCGGTCGGGGGCGTCGGAGGCATGGGGGGAGAACTCGATTTCCGGGCGGTCGAAGCAGGACAAAGGGTACGAGGGTACGAGGGTACGGGATCCGAATAGCTGCTTGACGGGATCGGTGGCGAATTTTGCTGGCTGGGTGCTTGACGGCGCTTGACAAATAATTGGAACGATCCAATAATTAGATCGTTCCAATCCAGTGTAACCGTGGACGAAAACCATGCGCAACGAAAGTTCGACCGGATGGGGCCTGATCGGCGCAAGCACGATCGCGGCCGAGCACATGATGGCTGCGATCCGCGCGCAGCCTGGCCACGCGGTGGTCGCCGTCGCCAGCAGCAGCGCGCCGCGCGCGCGGGAGTACGCCGCGCGCCACGCGATTGCCGCTGCCTACGACGCCGTCGATGCGCTGCTCGCCGATCCCGCCGTGCAGGTCGTCTACGTCAGCACCACCAATGATTTGCACCGCGACCAGGTGCTCGCGGCCGCCGCTGCCGGCAAGCACGTCCTGTGCGAAAAGCCGCTCGCGCTGACCGTGGCCGATGCCTTGCAGATGGTGGCCGCCTGTCGCCAAGCCGGCGTCGTGATGGCGACCAATCACCATCTACGCAATGCGGCCACCCACCGCAAGATCCGCGAACTGCTGCTTGCCGGCGCAATCGGCAAGCCCCTCTTCGCCCGCGTATTCCACGCCGTCTACTTGCCGCCGCACCTGCAGGGCTGGCGCATCGACAAGCCGAAGGCCGGCGGCGGCGTGATCCTGGACATCACCGTCCACGACGTGGACACGCTGCGCTTCATTCTTGGCGCCGAACCGGTCGAGGCGGTCGGCATGACGCAGTCGACACCGCTGGCCCAAGCCGGGCTGGAGGACGGCGTGATGGCGGTTCTGCGCTTCGACAACGGCGTTCTGGCACAGCTGCACGATGCCTTCACGGTGAAGCACGCCGGCACCGGCATCGAGATTCATGGCACGGATGGTTCGATCGTCGGCCGCGACGTGATGACGCAGCGCCCGATCGGCGAACTGGAACTGCGCACGGCCGATGGCGTGCGAAGCGTGCCCATCGCCCACGAGAACCTCTACGAGCGCGGCGTGGCCGCGTTTTGCGCGGCGATCCACGGTGTGGGCACACCGGCCGCCTCCGCCGAGGACGGCGTTCGCTCGCTGGCGACGGCGATCGCGGTCGCCGATGCGTGCCGCGCCGGAACCGTGGTGCGCCTGACCAACCCGTTTGCCTAGGGGAAAGCGATGAAGAAAGTCGTCACGGCCGCACAGGCGGCGGCCCTGATCCGCGATAACGACGTGGTCAGCGTCAGTTCGTCGAGTGCCCTCGGCTGCCCGGACAGGGTGCTGGCCGGAATCGGCGAACGCTTCGAGCGCGAGGGCGCGCCGCGCAACCTGACGACGTTGAATCCGATCGCCGCCGGCGACATGTACGGCATCAAGGGCATCGACCATATCGCCAGGCCCGGGCTGCTGGCACGCATCCTGGCCGGTTCCTTTCCCAGCGGGCCGTCGACGCTGCCGATGCCGGCGATCTGGCGCATGGTGGTCGACAACGAGGTCGAGGCGTACAACATTCCGAGCGGCATCCTGTTCGACATGCACCGCGACGCTGCCGCGCGCCGCCCCGGGGTGTTGACCAAGGTCGGCCTGGGGACGTTCGTCGACCCGGCGCTGCAGGGTTGCGCGATGAACGCCGCCGCGGCGGCGCATCCGGTCGTTCGCAAGGAGACTTTCGACGGCCAGGAATGGCTCTACTTTCCTGCCATCGTGCCCGACGTCGCGATCATCCGCGCCACCACCGCCGACGAGCGCGGCAACCTGACCTACGAGCACGAGGGGGCGATCCTCGGCGGCCTGGACCAGGCGCTTGCGGCACGCAACAACGGAGGCATCGTCATCGCGCAGGTCAAGCGGCTCGTCAGGGAAGGCAGCCTGCGGCCGCACGACGTCCACGTGCCGTGCAATCTGGTCGACTACGTCGTGGTCGATCCGGACCAGATGCAGACCACCCAGACGCCCTATGACCCGGCGATCAGCGGCGAGATCGCCCAGCCGCTGGCGACCTTCGAGGCGCAGGCCTGGGGCCCGGAAAAGGTCATCGCCCGCCGCGCCGCGATGGAACTGGCGCACGGCCACTGCGTCAATCTCGGCTTCGGCATCTCGGCCAACGTGCCGCGCATCCTGCTCGAGGAGGGGCTGCACGGCGAGGTGACCTGGGCGATCGAGCAGGGCGCCATCGGCGGCATGCCGCTGCTCGGCTTCGCCTTCGGCTGCTCCGCGAACGCCGACGCGATCATGGCGTCGCCCAATCAATTCACGTATTTCCAAGGCGGTGGCTTCGACGTCACGCTGCTGTCGTTCATGCAGGTCGACGGCGACGGCAGCGTCAACGTCTCGAAGCTCGGTGCCAAGCCCTACCTGACGGCCGGCTGCGGCGGATTCGTTGACATCACCGCTCACGCGCGTCGCATCGTCTTTTCAGGGTTCTTTACCGCCGGGGCGAAGCTCGAGGTCGGTGGCGGCAAGCTGACCATCGTCAAGGAAGGCAAGACCCGCAAGTTCGTGCGGTCGGCCGAGCACATCACGTTCAGCGGCCTGATAGGCCGCGCGCGCAAGCAGCGCGTGAGCTACGTGACAGAACGTTGCGTGATCGACCTGGACCATGACGGCCTGATGGTCCGCGAAATCGCCCCCGGAATCGACCTGCAGCGGGACGTGCTCGACCAGGCCGACATGTCGCTGCGCGTGTCGCCCGATCTGCGCCTGATGGATTCGGCGCTGTTCCGCGAAGCCCGGTTCGGTCTGCAACTCAAGGCCGAGGAGGTCCGCCGTGGCTGAGCTACCGGTCCGGTGTGTCATCGAAGAAGAAGTCGCGGTCGTCACGCTGGATCGCCCCGAAAAACTCAATGCGTTGACGCCGGCGATGCTCGACGAACTCGAAGCGATTGCTCGAAGCCTCGATGCCGATCGCAAGGTGCGCGCGGTGATCCTGACCGGCGGCGGCGAGCGTGCCTTCTGCGTCGGTGCCGACATCAACGAATGGGCTGCGCTCCAGCCGCTCGACATGTGGCGCCGCTGGGTACGCCGCGGCCACCAGGTCTTCGATCAATGGGCGCGCCTTCACCAACCCGTGATCGTCGCGGTCAACGGCCATGCGTTCGGCGGCGGGCTCGAGTTGGCGATTGTCGGCGACATCCGCCTGGCTGCCGGCAACGCCCAGTTCGCGCTGCCGGAGGCATCGATCGGTACCTGCCCGGGCTGGTCGGGAACGCAGCGACTGGTGGCGCTCATCGGCGCGAGCCGCGCGAAGTACCTGGCGATCAGCGGGCGCCGGACGGCCGCGGCCGACGCTCTCGCATCGGGACTGGTGCACGAAGTGCTGCCGGGCGCCGAGCTGCAAGCGCGCGCGCTGGAACTGGCGCGCGAGATCGCGGCCAAGTCTCCGCTTGCCGTGCAGCTGACGAAGCAATTGATCAATGCAGCGGCCGGCGAAGACGGCGCCGCGACGCTCGAGGCCATGGCTGGCGCGCTGGCGGCGACGACCGAGGACGGCGCCGAAGGCATTGCCAGTTTTCGCGAAAAGCGCGCTCCGGTCTATCGGGGCCGCTGAATACCAGTATCGATAGACAGGGAAGAACCCCATGACTGCATCGAATGTGCCGCCGGCCAATGTGCTCGCACTTGCACCGTTCAAAGGCAGATTGCTGATCGATGGCGCCTGGGTTGCCGCGGTCGACGGCGCGACACTCGAGCGGAAATCGCCCGCCCACGACAAGGTCGTAGGCGTCTACGCAAAGGCCGGGGCGGCCGACGTCGAGCGCGCGATCGCCGCGGCGCGCCGCGCATTCGACCACGGCCCATGGCCGCGAATGAAAGGCGCGGAACGTGCCCGGATCCTGCGTGCCGCTGCCGACGGCATCCTGGCCCGCAAGCAGGAAATTGCCTTGCTCGAAACGCTCGAGAATGGCAAGCCGCTGGCGCAAGCGCAAGCCGAAATCGAGGGCGCGGCCGATCTGTGGCACTACGCCGCCTCGCTGGCCCGCAACCTGCACGGTGACAGCTACAACACCCTTGGCGAGCAGACCTTGGGTGTGGTGCTGCGCGACCCGGTCGGCGTGGTCGGCATCATCACGCCGTGGAATTTCCCGTTCCTGATCGTCAGCCAGAAGCTGCCTTTCGCGTTGGCCGCCGGTTGTACGGCGGTTGTCAAGCCCTCCGAATTCACGTCGGGCACGACGCTGAAGCTCGGCGAGATCCTGCTCGCCGCCGGCGTTCCGCCGGGCGTCGTCAATATCCTGGTTGGCGATGGCGCGGTGGTGGGCGAAGCCCTCGTAACCCATCGGGACGTCGACATGCTGACGTTCACGGGCTCCACGGCGGTCGGCAAACAGGCGGTCGCGAAGGCCGCGCAGACGCTGAAGAAGGTGTCGTTGGAGCTGGGCGGGAAGAATCCGCAGATCGTCTTTGCGGACTGCGACTTGGACGCTGCCGTCGATGCCGCGGCCTTCGGGATCTATTTCAACGCCGGCCAGTGCTGCAACAGCGGAAGCCGGATCCTCGTGCACGAATCGATCGCCGAGCGCTTCGTCGCGGCACTGGTCGATCGTTCGAAGTCCGTGCAGGTCGGCGATCCGCTTGTTGCCGGCGTGCAGGTCGGCGCCATCACCACCGAAAAGCAGTTCGCGACGATCCTGTCGCACATCGACGCCGCGCGGCGGGCAGGGGCGCAGGTCGCGATCGGCGGGTCCCGCCGTGCGAGCGCAAGCGGAATGTTCGTCGAACCCACCGTCGTCACGAACGTGTCGCGCGAGATGGCCATTGCGCGCGAGGAGGTCTTCGGACCGGTTCTGGCCGTGCTCACGTTCAAGGACCTGGACGAGGCGATCGAGCTCGCGAACTCCACGCTCTATGGTCTTTCCGCGTCGGTCTGGAGCCGGGACTTCAGCACCTGCCTGACCGCGGCACGCCGGATCAAGGCGGGAACCATCTGGGTCAACACATTTCTCGAGGGACATGCCGAATTGCCGTTCGGCGGCTATCGCGAAAGCGGCATCGGCCGCGAGCTCGGACGATATGCCGCCGAGGATTACACCGAAAGCAAAACCTTGCACATGCACCTGGGAGTGCGTACCGACTGGTACCTGCCCCGCTAGCAAATCACCACTGAACCGAAGACAGGAGACATGGCATGAAGAAGCAACTCGTAGCCCTGGCGATCGCAGCCGCCATCGCCCTTCCCGCCGCGGCGGAACAAAGCGTCGAAGTGCTGCACTGGTGGACTTCCGGCGGTGAGGCGGCGGCCCTGAACGTGCTCAAGGGGACGCTCGAGAAGCAGGGCGTGAAGTGGAACGATATGCCCGTTGCCGGCGGTGGCGGCGAAGCGGCGATGACGGCGCTGCGCGCCCGCGTGACTGCCGGCAACCCGCCTACCGCCGTCCAGATGTTGGGTTACGACATCCAGGACTGGGGCAATCAAGGAGTCGTTGCCGACCTCAACGACCTTGCGACCAAGGAGAACTGGGACAAGGTCGTCCCGGCAGCGCTCCAGAAGTTCTCGAAGTACAACGGAAAATGGATCGCGGTTCCGGTCAACCTGCATACCTCCAACTGGGTATGGGCCAACAAGTCCGTGCTGGAGAAGGCCGGCATCAAGACCGAGCCGAAAACCTGGGACGAATTCATTGCCGACGCCGAGGCCGTGCAGAAGGCCGGCTTCATCGCGATCGCGCATGGCGGTCAACCGTGGCAGGAAGCGACCGTGTTCGATGGCGTCGTGCTCAGTACGGGCGGCGCCGATTTCTATCGCAAGGCCTTCATCGAGCTGGACCAGGGCGCGCTGACCTCGCCGACGATGTTGAAGGTGTTCCAGCGGATGAGCCAGATCCGCAAGCTCGTCGACAAGGATTTTTCCGGCCGCGACTGGAACGTCGCGTCCGGCATGGTGATCAGCGGAAAGGCCGGATTCCAAATGATGGGCGACTGGGCCAAGGGCGAATTCCTGAAGGCGAAGCAGGTGCCCGGCAAGGATTTCATCTGCTTCCGTACGCCCGGCTCGCAAGGCAGCCTGACCTTTCTCTCCGACCAGTTCGTGATGTTCAAGATCGGTGCCGACAAGGCGGCGGCGCAAGCTCAATTGGCAACCGATGTCATGGATCCGTCCTTCCAGTCGGCGTTCAGCGTGGTCAAGGGCTCGGTGCCGGCCCGTACGGACGTGTCCGACAAGGACTTCGACGACTGCGGGAAGAAGGGCATGAAGGACCTTGCCGAATCGAACCGGAAGAACACGATGGTGGGCTCGATCGCGCATGGCCATGCGGTCCCGGCGTCGTTGAAGAACGCTTTCTATGACGTCATCACGCGCCATTTCAACGGCGAACTCGACGACAAGAAGGCCGTTGCCGCGATCGCCCAGGCTGCCAAGGGCTGATCCCGTCACGCGTCGAGTCACTGTGCCAGGGCCGGCGGCGTCCCGCCGCCGGCCGCGGGCGGAGCCATCCCCATGCGAGCAGGAATCCTGCCGAAACTTCTGATCAGTCCGAGCGTGCTGCTCGTCCTGGTCTGCGTCTACGGCTACATCATGTTCACGGCCTACCTGTCGTTCACGTCATCGACGTTGATGCCGTCGTTCGAATGGGCCGGCACCGCCAGCTACCACCGCCTGTTCAGTCTGGAGAACTGGAGCGTCTCGATCGACAACCTGTTCGTGTTCGCGACGCTCTACATCGGCATCGCAAGCATCCTCGGCCTGGGCTTGGCGATCATGATCGACCAGCACGTGCGCGCCGAGGGGCTGTTTCGTTCCGTATTCCTCTACCCGATGGCGCTTTCGTTCATCGTTACCGGGACCGCATGGAAGTGGCTGCTCGATCCGGGCGTCGGCCTCGAGCATTCCTTGCACGCGATGGGTTGGGAGAGTTTCGGCTTCAATTGGATCAAGGACGGCGACATGGCGATCTATTGCGTCGTCATCGCCGCGGTTTGGCAGACGACCGGCTTCGTGATGGCGATGTTCATCGCCGGTCTACGTGGCGTCGATGCCGAAGTCGTCAATGCGGCGCGCATGGACGGTGCACGCGCCTGGCAGATCTACCTGCGCGTCATCATCCCGCAACTCGGGCCGGTCTTCGTCTCGGCGTTCGTGATCCTGGCCCACATGGCGATCAAGTCCTACGACCTCGTCATCGCGCTGACGAATGGCGGTCCGGGCCGCTCGACCTGGTTGCCCTCGGTGTTCATGTACCAGTACACGTTCACCCGAAACGAGATGTCGGTCGGCGCCGCCAGCGCGGTGCTGATGCTGGCCGCCATTTCGGTCGTCGTGCTGCCTTATCTGGTCGGCGAATATCGGAGGGCGAAGCATGGCTAGCGTAGCGTCGAGCGCAACCCATCACGGCATGCGTGCCAGCCGCATTCTGCTGTACGCGATCCTTGCGGCGCTGGCGATACTCTTTCTGCTGCCGGTCTACGTGATGGTCGACAATTCGTTCAAGACGCTGGACGAGATCCGCAGCGGCAACCTGATGGCCCTCCCGCACGACTGGACCGTCGACGCGTGGCTGGCGGCCTGGAGCACCGCACAGATCGGCGTGCAACCGACCGGGCTGCGGCCATATTTCATCAATTCATTCCTGATCGTCATTCCGGCAGTCGCGATCTCGACGCTAGTCGGCGCGCTCAACGGGTACATCCTGACCCAGTTCAGGTTCCGTGGATCGAACTTGCTGTTTGCCGCAATGCTGTTCTCGGTCTTCATGCCGTTCCAGATCGTTCTGATCCCGATGGCGCGCACCCTCGGCTTGCTCGGCCTCGCCGGCACCATCAAGGGCCTGATCTTCGTGAACGTGGTCTATGGCATCGGATTCACGACGCTGTTCTTCCGCAACTTCTACGCCGCGTTTCCCGCCGAGCTCGTGCGCTCCGCGCGGATGGACGGTGCCGGCTTCTTTGGCGTCCTTTGGCG
>Ga0213853_10475203_pt1 | contig 10279 bp, 9 predicted proteins | sample ABR_2016_MetaT_FD_164456 | JGI IMG/M metagenome (GOLD analysis project Ga0213853, IMG submission 164456) | Metatranscriptome of freshwater sediment microbial communities from post-fracked creek in Pennsylvania, United States - ABR_2016... | ecosystem: Environmental > Aquatic > Freshwater > Creek...
GTTCAAGTTCCACGTTAAGAGGCGGGCCTAACCGACTCCCGCGACTCGGTGTTCGTTCTGAACAATCGAGCGCTCTCAGTCACCAAAGACAGTGACGCAATGATTAACGATGCGGGTAAACAAGAAGTTAAGCGGCAGGCCGAAATACGCCGAAACTTAAGGTTTTCGCAATGAAGGCGCTCGCCGAGCAGATCAGCGACATCGACGGCGTCAATATATATGGCCGGGTGGTCGGCGTGCGCGGCCTGATGGTGGAGATCGCGGGTCCCATCCATGCGATGTCGGTCGGCGCCCGCATCGTGATCGAGACCGGCGGCAGCCGTTCCATTCCCTCCGAGGTGATCGGCTTCTCCGGGAACAACGCCGTGGTGATGCCGTTCGCCGGGCTCGAGGGCGTCAGGCGCGGCTGTCGTGCCGTCATCGCCAACGCCGCAAGCCAGGTGCGGCCCTCGCCGGCCTGGCTCGGCCGGGTGCTCAATGCGATGGGGGAACCGATCGACGGCAAGGGGCCGCTGCCGCAAGGCGGCTCGCCCATGCCGTTCCGCAACGCGCCGCCGCCGGCGCATTCGCGCAAGCGCGTCGGTGCGCCGCTCGACCTCGGCGTCCGTGCGCTCAATACGTTCCTGACCTGCTGCCGCGGCCAGCGGCTCGGCATCTTCGCCGGCTCCGGCGTCGGCAAGTCGGTACTGCTGTCGATGCTGGCGTGCAACGTCGATGCCGACATCAGCGTGATCGGCCTCGTCGGCGAGCGCGGCCGCGAGGTGCAGGAATTCCTGCAGGACGATCTTGGCGAAGAGGGGCTCGCCCGCTCGGTGGTGGTGGTGGCGACCTCCGACGAGCCGGCTTTGATGCGGCGGCAGGCGGCCTATTTGACGCTCGCGATCGCGGAATATTTCCGCGACGAAGAAAAGGACGTGCTGTGCCTGATGGATTCGGTGACGCGCTTTGCGATGTCGCAGCGCGAGATCGGCCTGTCCGCCGGCGAGCCGCCGACCGCCAAGGGCTATACGCCGACCGTATTCACCGAATTGCCAAAACTGTTGGAGCGTGCCGGCCCCGGGATGGGCGCCGGCACCATCACCGGGATTTTCACGGTGCTGGTCGATGGCGACGACCATAATGAGCCGATTGCGGACGCGGTGCGCGGCATCCTGGACGGCCATGTGGTGATGGAGCGTGGGATCGCCGAGCGCGGCCGCTATCCTGCCATCAACGTCCTCAAATCGGTCTCCCGCACCATGCCGAAATCGGCCGATCCCGCCTATTTGCCGGTGATTACGCGGGCACGGCAGGTGATGGCGACCTATGCCGACATGGAGGAACTGATCCGCCTCGGCGCCTATCGGGCGGGGTCGAGCGCGGAAGTCGACGAGGCCATCCGCCTGCACGAGCCGCTGGAGGCCTTCCTGCGCCAGGACAAGGACGAAGTGACAGGCCTGAACGAGGGTTACCGGCAGCTTGAGCAAATCCTCACAACTTTGGAAACGGAACGCTAACTTTGTCAGGCCATCATCCGCGGCACACGATTAGCTATGCCGGCGGGCCCCCGGAGGGGAGCCGGTCTTGTCCCACGTCAAATCGGGACTTCTGGGGAGTATGAGTCGATGAAGTCACGTGAAACGCTGATCCGCCTGAAGAAGTTTCAGGTCGACGAGAAGCGCCGAAGGGTCGCCCAGATCGAAGGCATGATCGCCGACTTCCAGCGCATGTCGGTCGACCTCGAGCGCGAAATCCAGAGCGAGCAGGAGCGCGCCGGGATCAACGATCCCACGCACTTCGCCTATCCGACCTATGCCAAGGCCGCGATCCAGCGCCGGGAGAACCTGACCAGGTCCGCCGAGGAGCTGCGGATCCAACTCGAGGACGCCAAGAGCCTGTTGTCCGAAGCCTTCGAGGAACTCAAGAAGGTCGAGCTGCTCGACGAGCGCGACCAGGCGCGTGAACGCGCCGAGGAAAGCGCCCGGGAGCAGGCCGACCTCGACAGCATCGGATTGATGCGCGCGCGGCTTGGCGCGATCGCCTGAGGCAGCCACTCTAGTTTCTCAGCACCGTCAGAGCCCGGGCCGCAAGGCCCGGGTTTTCTTGTTTAATTTCCACAAATTGGCCGCAGAGCGAATTGGTGGACAGGTCTTGGGCAAGGTATGATACGAGGGGGTCCTGAACGACCGCTCCTTTGTGCTGAAAGCGATGGGGATCGCGATTTTGGGGGACGCTGAATGCTGACGCCGGCAGAGCTGGTCTGGCTGATCGCCGCTGTTGCCAAGGGGGATGAGGCCGCTTTCGAGCGGCTCTATGCCGCGACGCGGGCGAAACTGTTCGGCGTCGTGCTCCGTATCTTGCGCAGACAGGATGTTGCGGAGGAGGTCATTCAGGAGGCTTACGTCAAAATCTGGAACAGTGCCGGGCAGTTCAATCCCGGTCTGTCGTCACCGATCACGTGGATGGCATCGATCGCGCGCAACCGCGCCATCGATGTGGTGCGCAAGCGCAGCGAGCTTTCGCTCGAGGACGAGCCGGCGGCGGCGGAAGTCGCGGCCGACAGCCCGGATCCGCTGGCGCGGCGCGAAATGACGGAGGAGCTGAAGCGGCTGCTGGAATGCGTCGGCCGACTTGAGCCGGATCGACAGAAGCTTGTGCTGCTGGCCTATTACAACGGCTGGAGCCGCGAGCAACTGGCTCAGAAATTCGCGACGCCGGTGAACACGGTGAAGACCTGGCTGCGCCGTAGCCTGTTGGATATCCGGGAGTGCCTCGGACTGGGATCATGATGGCCTACAGCGAAGACCATATCGCGCTCGCCGCGGAATATGCCCTCGGCACCCTCGACGCCGACGAGCGGGCACAGGTCGAGACCATGATGGCCATCGACAACGATTTCACGGTGATAGTTCAGGCCTGGGAATTCAGGCTCGGCGTGCTGAACCAGATGGTCGGCTCGGTTGAGCCCCGGCCGGTTGTTTGGGAGAACATCAAGGCCGCGATCGGGCGTTCCGAACCGCAGGCCCCCGCCCCGCTGGTGCTGCCGGAAGAGCCACCGCCGCCGGTCGGTCCCGTGGTCGTCCAGCAAGCCCCGGTCGCGGACGGTTCAAATGTGATCCAGCTTTCGAACCGGTTCCGGCGCTGGCGCAGCATTGCCATGGCGGCAAGCGCTATCGCCGCGGTACTGGTGGCAATGCTCTCGATCGAGGTTTATCAGCCGGACCTCTTGCCCGAAGGCCTGCGTCCGAAGCCGCGGACGCAGGTGGTCGAGGTCAAGACCCCGGCTGCCGTCGTGGCACCGTCGGCGCAATATGTCGCCCTGCTGCAAGGTCAGGGCGGCGGACCCGCCTTCATCCTCACGGTAGACGGGGCGACCAAGAATTTTACCGTCCGCAAGGTCGGCGCCCCCGCCGCCGAGCCGGGCAAGAGCTATGAGCTCTGGCTGATCTCCGACAAGCTGCCGCGGCCGCGCTCGCTCGGCGTGATCGGAGGCGGCGACTTCACCGCGCGTCCGGTGCTATCGTCCTACGCCAGCGACGTCGTCAATGCCGCGACCTATGCGGTGACCGTCGAGCAGGCCGGCGGATCGCCTGACGGCAACCCACATTCGTCGCCGGTCTATACCGGCAAGCTGATCGAGACCGTGCCGCCCAGTTCGCAGCCGCCGCGCTAGCGCACTCCACAAAAGAGAAAACGCCCGTGGGGAGCGGGCGTTTTCAACTTGGGGGTAGTTGGGGTCTTCTACATATCCACGTGGCGACTTTGGGGGGCTGGTAAAGAGCCGCGTGAATTCCTTAAATTCGTTAGCGCACCATGGAGGCGTTGGAGTTGGTGATCACGACCGGCTTGCCAGCCTTGATGACACGCGCGGTCTGGGTATAGCCATCGTCAGAATTACTGCGAGCGGAGATGCCGAGGCCTGCCACCGCGATGCCAGCAACCAGAGCCACGACCACGATCTTGAGATGGGTCGAACGATCTGCACTGTAGATCGAATGGTTCATGGAAGCCTCCAGCCGTCTTCGAATTCGTCGGGGTCGTCCGCAGGCAGGTTCAACGTCTCGCGTCAGGAAACGTGGGGATTCGGCATTTAGTTCCAAAGAGGCGATCACAAGGCAGTGATAAGACTTGAACGCGCGCGATTGGGGAACTGCGCCAAATTGCAGATAAATGAATTATTTCAACGTATTAATCTGAAATCACGTTTGGCTACGAAAAATAACGCCCGAAGGCCCTGTTAAGAATTCGTTTGCCTGTGACGAAAAAGCACAGGCGAAGCAGTGCTTCGCTAGACGCTTCCGACGGTTTTCAGGCGGGCGCGGGGATGGATTTCGGCCTGCGACAGCACGGTCGTTTGCGAGCGGAAGCGCTCGACCAGCGAGCGCACGAACGGGCGGATCGAGGCCGAGGTGACCAGCACCGGCGCTTCGCCGTCGCGCGCGGCGCGCTCGAAGGCATCGCGCACCGCGGTCATGAACTCCGAGAGTTTTGAAGGCTGCATGGCGAGACTGCGTTCCTCGCCTTGGCCGATCAGCGATTCCGCAAAGGCCTGCTCCCATTTCGCCGACAGCGCGATCAGGGGCAGGTAGCCGTTGTGGGTGGTATTTTGCGCGCAGATCTGGCGCGCCAGCCGGGCGCGGACGTGTTCGACCATGGTTGTGGGATTGCGCGAGAACGCCAGCGCGTCGGCGATGCCTTCCAGAATGGTGGAGAGGTCGCGGATCGAGATGCGCTCTGACAAGAGCAATTGCAGCACGCGCTGGATGCCGGAGATCGTGACCTGGCTCGGCACGATGTCCTTGACCAGCTCGCTCTGCTCCTTCGGCAGCTCCTTCAACAGCTTTTGCACCTCGCCATAGGACAAGAGGTCCGACATATTGTTCTTCAGGAGCTCGGTGAGGTGGGTCGACAGCACGGTGGCGGCATCGACCACCGTATAGCCCTTCAATGAGGCTTCCTCCTTCAAGCCGGCGTCAACCCAGGTTGCCGGCAGGCCGAAGGTCGGTTCGGTGGTGTGGATGCCGGGCACGCCGACCTGGCCGCCGGCGGGGTCCATAACCATGAACTGGTTGGGCCAGATCTTGCCGGTGCCGGCGTCGACTTCCTTGATCTTGATGATGTAGGTGTTGGCTTCGAGCTGCACATTGTCGAGGATGCGCACCGCCGGCATTACAAAGCCCATCTCGATCGCGAGCGACCGGCGCAGCGCCTTGATCTGCTCGGTCAGGCGGTCGGTGCCGTCGGGGCCGTTGACGAGCGGCAGCAGCGCATAGCCGAGCTCGATCTTGAGATCGTCGATCTTCAGCGCAGCCGCGATCGGCTCTTCCGCCGCCGCCGCGGCTGCCGCCGCTGCCGCAGGGGCCGCTGCAGCCGCTGCCTCGGCCGCCTTGACGGAGCGCTTGCGCTTGCGGGCATTCCACGCCAGCGCCGCGGCGCCGCTGCCGAGCGCAAGGAACGGCAGCATCGGAATGCCCGGCAGCATCGCCAGCACCAGCATGACGCCGGCCGACATGCCGAGCGCCTGCGGATAGCCGGAAAATTGCTTGATCAGCGCCTTGTCGGCGGCGCCGCTGACGCCGGCCTTGGAGACCAGGAGGCCCGCCGCGGTCGAGACGATCAGCGCCGGCACCTGCGTCACCAGGCCGTCGCCGACGGTCAAGAGCGTATAGGTTCGCGCGGCCTCGCCGAACGACAGGCCCTGCTGCGCGACGCCGATGATGATGCCGCCGATGATGTTGATGAAGACGACCAAAAGGCCTGCGACCGCGTCGCCGCGCACGAATTTCGAGGCGCCGTCCATGGCGCCGAAGAAGCCGCTTTCGTCTTCCAGCGCCTTGCGGCGCTCCTTGGCGACCTTCTCGTCGATCAGGCCGGCGGAGAGGTCGGCGTCGATCGCCATCTGCTTGCCCGGCATGGCGTCGAGGTGGAAGCGGGCCGCGACTTCGGCGATGCGTCCCGAACCTTTGGTGATGACGACGAAGTTCACCGTCACCAGGATCGCAAACACGATGAGCCCGATCACGAAATTGCCGCCCATCACGAAATTGCCGAACGCCTCGATGACATGGCCGGCGGCATCGGTGCCCTCATGCCCGCGGGAGAGGATCAGCCGCGTCGAGGCGAGGTTGAGCGATAGCCGGAGCATCGTCGAGATCAGAAGGATGGTGGGGAACGAGGAGAATTCCAGCGGCGCCTGGATGAACAGCGCTGTCATCAGGATCAAGATCGACAGCGTGATCGAGATCGCCAGGAAGAGATCGAGCACCATCGAGGGCAGCGGCAGGATCAGGACCACCAGGATGGTGAGGACGCCGAGCGCCAGCGCGATATCGCCGCGCTTCAAGATGGTGCCGATTTCGCTGAGCTTCGGAAATCCGGTCGGCGTTCCCGCGCCCTGACCTGCCGTGACATCGACCATCGTTGCCGCTTCCCCCCGCGAATGCCGGTCACGGGCGCCAAACGTCTGCGCGGCGGCCGAAGGACCACCGTTTCGAAAGTGAGGCACCGCACTGGCGTCCACGGGGGTTCTCCCGTTTTACGCGATCGACGACACTCGACTTCGCCCGGCAATTTTTGCCCGGTTTATGGTTAGCAAAGGGTTAATGACGGCACAGCTTCGCGATCTCGCGGCGCGATTTGCCCGAGCTGCGCATAACCTTTCCCTCAAAAACAGAGCAACTGTGGTGGAATTAGCCCGATGAGCGGGCCGGACCTTCAAGATTTTGGTTCGATGCTACCGCATCGCCCCGAATGACGGCCCCCCGCATCTGCATGCCCAATATTGCGGCATTGTGGGTTGACCCGCAGGCCCGGTCCGCCGAAATTACCGCCGCCGTGGAAATTCCTTCTGAACTCCCCCCAGTTTCAACCTCGCTCACGCCCGACTCAAGCCGGTCGTGGGTGCGCCTCGCCGTGGCCGTGGTGATCGGCGCGCTCGGCAGCGTCGGCATGTGGTCGGTGGTGGTGGCGCTGCCGGTGGTGCAGAGCGAGTTCGCGGCGAGCCGCGGCACCGCTTCGCTGGCCTACACCATGGTCATGCTCGGCTTCGGTTCCGGCGGCGTGCTGACCGGAAAAATCACCGACCGCTACGGCATTGTCGCCGCGATCGGACTGGGCATCGGCATCCTCGGCCTCGGCTATATCGGCGCCGGCATGTCGTCGACGATCTGGCAGTTCATCCTGGTCAATTTCGCCATCGGCCTCGGCTCGTCGGCGACCTTCGGCCCCTTGATGGCGGAGGCTTCGCACTGGTTCGATCGCTACCGGGGCCTTGCGGTCACGATTGCCGCGAGCGGCAACTATATCGGCGGCGCGATCTGGCCGCCGCTCGTCAATCTGGCGATCCAGTCGGCCGGCTGGCGCTCGACCCATATCGCCATCGGCATCTTCACTGCGCTTGCGATGGCGGCAGCACTTCTGGAGCTGCGCATGCTGATGGGGGCGGCCGAGCGGCGCAGCCATGTCAACGCGCCGCCGCCGCGCGTCAACTTGCGGCTCTCCACCAATGTGCTGACCGCGATCCTGGCGCTGGCGAGCATTGGCTGCTGCGTGGCGATGTCGATGCCGCAGGTCCACATCGTCGCCTATTGCGGCGATCTCGGTTATGGCGTTGCGCGCGGCGCGGAGATGCTGTCTTTGATGCTGGGCTTCGGCATTGTCAGCCGCATCGGATCGGGATTCTTGGCCGACCGGATCGGCGGCATCCGCACGCTGTTGATCGGCTCGATCGCGCAAGGCACGGCGCTGTTGCTCTACTTGTTCTTCGACAGCCTGGCCTCGCTCTACGTCATCTCGGCGCTGTTCGGCCTGTTCCAGGGCGGCATCGTGCCGAGCTATGCCATCATCGTGCGCGAGGCGATGCCGGCGGCCGAGGCGGCTACCCGCGTCGGCATCGTGATCTTTGCCTCGGTGCTCGGGATGTCGTTCGGCGGCTGGGTGTCTGGCGTGATCTTCGACGCCACCGGCTCCTACGCGGCCGCCTTCGTCAACGGGCTCGCCTGGAATGCGCTCAACATTTCCATCATGGTGGGACTGTTGCTCCGCGCCCGCGGCAATTCGGAGAAGGTGGACGCCGGGTTTGCGGCGAGAATTCGCGCCAGCTGATCGGGCGCCGGCTCGCGTTTTCTTAACGCGAACCGGTACCCACGTCGCTTGAAAACGCTTTACACCGCTTGCCCGGCCTTGAGCAGCACGCAACCGATGATCTTCAGGCTGCCGTCCGCCTCCCGCTCCAGCGTGTAGAGCGCTTCCCAGGCTTCGCCATTGGCATCGACGATGTGAACGCGCTGCGCTACCTCGCCATCGGCGACACGCGCCTCGCCGAACGTAAAGCTCTTGTGCCGATAGACCGGCGCGTAAGAGTTCTGGACCATGAACATGAAGATATCGGCCTGCGGAAACATCTCGCGGATCGCGGGCGCGGCGTAGGAATAGGCGGCTGCCGCATCGTCGCGGCTGAACGCCTCGGCCTGCGAACTGATCACGCTTTGAGCGGCGGCAACGTCGTCGTCGGCGAAGGCAGGGAAGGTGAGGCCGAGCAAGAGGGTGAGCAGCAGGACGATGCGCATGAACGGGCTCCGTAACGCCATCTCTTCGCAGCCGCGACTTTAGCAGAAAATCACCGTCCCGTGCAGGCATCGGACTCGTTATCGACGTCCGGGGGCAATTACGCCATTCAAAGCCGTCTTGTTACATCACGCGAAGTCTATTTTTGACGTCGAGGACACCGTGGGCCTCTTCCGGCCGCGACCTGTGCAGTCGCAGTCCGTGGGCGGCGCTTGCCCGATGTCGGGGAGAACGCTACCAATGACCTGCCGCGGCGTGACGAGGTTTGTCTGGTGATGGCGGTAAATGACGGCGGGGTCCCGCGCAAGTCCGGCAAAGGCCCGTCCGGTGTTTTGCCCATGTGACAAATCAAATGGGATGCGTCGACAGCGATTTTGAAAAGGGCGAGGCGCACGGTAGCCATGACGCGCTGCAATTGATTGCGGTCGCCGCCGATCGCCTCCGGTCTCGGCTGCTGCCGTGAGCGCCGCGGCGATCGGCATCATTTGCAAGGCGCCGCAGCCTGGCCGCGCCAAGACCCGGCTTGCGACGGCCATTGGCGCGGTTGCGGCCTCGGAGCTCTCGGCCTGCTTTCTGCGTGACGTCGCCGCAGCCATCGAGGCGGTGCCGGAGACCCTCGGCAGGCGCGGCTATGGCGTCTATGCGCCCGCGGGAGTCGAACACATCATGCGGCAGCTGCTTCCGGCAACGTTCGGGCTTCTGCTGCAGGTTGGCGACGATCTCGGCGATGTGCTGTTCGGTGCCGCCCGCGACCTCCTGATCGACGGACATGACTGCGTCCTGCTCGTCAATGGCGACAGCCCAACGCTTCCCGCCCGTTTCCTGGAGCAGGCCGTTGAAACCCTTCGCGAGCCGGGCGACCGGATGGTGCTCGGGCCGGCAAGCGACGGCGGTTACTACCTGATCGGCTTGAAACGCCCGCATCGGCATCTGTTCACCCAGATCGCGTGGGGAACCGAAACCGTGGCTCGCAGCACGTGCGAGCGCGCGGCCGAAATCGGACTTGCCACGGCGCTGCTTCCGGAATGGTACGATGTCGACGATATTGAAACGTTGCGTTGGCTGCAGGACGAACTGGCCGGTCATTCGACCCGCTTTCGTGCCGGCGGATTTGCTCCGGCGAGCAGGGCCTTTCTCAAGGCCGCGCCGCAGATAGACCCATGAAGCCAGGGCCGGGTGCTATCGCGAGTCAATTCGGTCGACTGGCGCGCTCCGCCAACAATGTGCCGCCGTTTCATCTGCTGGCCGGCATCGGTGCTGTCCTGGCCGCTCTGACCCTGGTGACCCCCTTTGCCTTCGAGACGGGAGGCGACAATGCCTTCATCGCTCTGACCATCCTCGCAGGTCTGCTCACGATTGGGGCGACTCACCTGGCCGAGCGCGCTCCACCCGATCGCGCGCTATGGCTCGTCCTTGGACTTGGGATCTTTCTGAGGGCCTATGTGCTGCTATTCGATCCGCTTCTGTCCAGTGACATCTATCGCTATGTCTGGGATGGCAGGGTTCAGGCCGCCGGCATCAATCCCTACCGCTACGTGCCGGCCGATCCCGCGTTGCAGGACCTGCGGGACGAGGCGATCTATCCCTTCGTCAATCGCGCCGACTACGCGCCAACGATCTATCCGCCGATGGCGCAGATCATCTATGTCGCGGTGACCCGCATTTCCGAGACCGTGACGTTCATGAAGCTCGCCATGGTCGCGTTCGAAGGACTTGCGGTTTGGGCGATGTTGCA
>Ga0213853_10272899_pt1 | contig 10263 bp, 7 predicted proteins | sample ABR_2016_MetaT_FD_164456 | JGI IMG/M metagenome (GOLD analysis project Ga0213853, IMG submission 164456) | Metatranscriptome of freshwater sediment microbial communities from post-fracked creek in Pennsylvania, United States - ABR_2016... | ecosystem: Environmental > Aquatic > Freshwater > Creek...
ACTTCCTGCACGGCTATTCCGTGAATGCCGAGCGCTACTGGACTATGATGACCGTCCCCGAAACCGCGGACAAACTCAACGCGGCCGGGACCACCCGCGAGATGATTCTGGTGCACCCGGACGCGTTCACGGTTTACGACGGCAGCATGTATTCCAACTCCCCCACCACCGGCGATTGGGAAGATTACATCGCGCAAGACCTGGTGGCCTACATCGACACCCATTACCGGACGCTGGCCAGCCGCGCCAGCCGCGGCCTCGCCGGCCACTCAATGGGCGGCTATGGCACACTACGCATCGGCATGAAACACCCCGAAGTGTTTTCCGCGCTCTACGCCATGAGCTCCTGCTGCCTGATGAACAATCCGCAGGCAGGACAGGGACGCGGCCCGCAGGCCACGCCGGCGGCCGGCAGCAAGACCAAACAACCGGCGCGCAACCCGTTTGCGAAAGTGCAACAGGCCGAGGCCGCCGCGTGGTCGCCCAATCCCATGAACCCGCCGCAGTTCTTCGATCTGCCCGAGAAGGACGGACAAATCCAGCCGTTGGCGGCCGCCAGGTGGGTTGCCAATTCCCCGCAGGTCATGGTCGATCAGTATATGCCCAATCTGAAAAAGTATCGCGCCATCGCCATGGATTGCGGCCTCCAGGATGGCTTAATCGCGTCTAACAAGGACCTCGACCAGGCTCTGATCCGTTTGGGAATCGCCCACACTTTCGAGACTTACGAAGGCGACCACGTCAACCGCGTGAAGGAACGGTTTGAGACCAAGGTGCTGCCGTTCTTCTCCGCAAACCTCACCTTCCCGGCCTTACGAAAAGTAAAATAAGGTGGCTCAGAAACTGTACCGCAGGTCCAGAATCGCGCTGGAATTCCGGTGAAACTGGCCGAGAAAATCGGCGTCCGAACCGTAAATCCAAACGTACCCCACGGTCATACGCCAATGCTGTCCGAACGCCTCGCTATACTCCGCCTTCACCCACGCCCCGTGCGCGTCCTGCCGAACCGCCGCTTCGAGCGCCAGGCTGCGGTTGGTATCGATGGTGTATCCGGCATGCGCCGTGAAAGCCCGCGTGAATCCCCGCTCCGGCGAAAAGCCCTGCGTGGAGCGGCCGAGCGTTACGGCCTGCCCCGTGTACCCGCCCACCAGGAACCACTCGCCGGCCTGCCGTTCCAGTTGCGCCACATATAGAACATATTCGTCGCTTTGCTTATTGGTCGACGTAAAGTACGCCGCCTCGGCTTTGAAAGTGAACAGGCTTAGCGGGATAGCCACGTCGCCGCCGTACATCCGCATTTGCGGATAGAAGCGCTGCACCGTGGGCAGTGCCGCCCGATAGAGCGGCTGATGGTCGTACCCGTTGTAAAACGAAAGCGCATATTCAGCCGTGCTGCCGATGTGGTTCCAGCGCGCGCCGAACTGCGGCCCGCCTGGAAAATCCGGGCGCGCCTCGTTGATCGCCAGAGCAGCCGCCGGCCCGGCCCAGCGCTGGTTGAGCAGCGGCACCCGACTGGGCGTCAGCCGCGGTGAAAACACCAGCTCGATCGAATTGGCTAGGCTGCCATAAGTCACTCGCGCCGCGGTGATCGCCAGAAAGTCGTTCTCCACCACGTTCAGATAATCGCGTGGCGCGAAGCGGTCCGTGGGCGTGAGGATATCGGTCCTGCCCCAGCGTATGAACTGCTTGCCCGCTTCCACCGTCAGCTTGCCCGCGGAAAAGGTGGCGATCAACCGGCGTACTTCCAATGCCGTGCGCTGGCGGTTGCGATCCCACCACGCGAGTCCCGCTTCCCGCTCCACCTGCCGGTGCGAATCGGTGCGCGCGTCGATCCCGCCCGCAAACCGCAGGCGCGGCGTAACCTTGTAAAAGGCTTCGTAACGGAACAGCGCCTCGCCTAAGGCGTGCCCGCTGTCGCCCGGCGCGGCTTGCGGATAAAACGTGCCCGTGGTGTCCAGGAAGCCTCGTTCGGTGAAGTCCTGGCCCAAAGCCAGGCCGGATATCAACGGCAGAAGCCAGGGCTTCACTGCTCCCGCCTGAGCCCCAGTACCGTAAAGTCGTCGTCCTTCAAAGGAATGTTATAGGCGAGCTTCTCGATGCGTAGGATGGTGCGGCTGTTCCGCCGCACGTCCGTTATTTCCAGCCGCCGCGCTGTCCAGATGCCCTGTACGTTCTCGATCACGCTCTGATGCAGCCGCCGCGCCACCTGGTCCTTCACCATGTTCTCGTATTGCGCGGCAACGTAATTGTCCTTGCGAATCCAGATCCGCGAAAGCGTGTACTGCGAAGTCTTCCCCTGCCGCGGGCGCGCCTCGATTACCCAGCAGGCCGCGCCATCCTGCGGTTCCTCGCCCGTAAGCCGGTAGTCGTATTGATCGGCGTCGCGCTCCTCCAGGTCCTCGAAACTGAAATCCGTGCCGAAGAAGCGCGTGGAGCGGTCCTGCAGGGCGATGCGCCGGTCGCGCCCCACCGCCGGCGTCCACATCCACTGGTCCGACGAGCGGTCCCGATGATTGATCACCAGCAGCGCCACCCCCTTCACTTCGGACGGAGCCGTGAAGCGAAGCACCGTCTTGCTGTTTCCGAACGACCCGATCCGCGCCGATTCCCAGGTCTTCCTGGAAACCTTCGAGCCCGCGCCGATCACTTCCAGGTCGCCTTCATAACGCTGGGAATTCGCGCGCGCGCGCCGTTGCGACTCCTCCACGATCTGCCGCGCCTCCTGGCCATATGCGATGGCCGCCGCGATCAGTGCCCCCGTAAGCGCCCTCACCTTCGCAAGTCCCCCACGATCCGCGCGTCCCGCAGGCTCACCGTGCGCGCACAGCTTTCGGCCACCTCTGCATCGTGCGTCACGATCAGGATCGTCGCTTCCAGACGGCGGTGCAGATCGCGAATCAGGTTCAGAATGTCGGCCCCGGTGTGCGTATCCAGGTTGCCCGTCGGTTCATCCGCCAGCAGCACCGGTGGATCGAACGCCAGCGCCCGCGCGATGGCCACCCGTTGCCGCTCGCCGCCCGAAAGTTCCTCGGGCCGGTGCTCCTCGCGGTGCTCCAGTTGCACCAGCGCCAGCAGTTCCCGCGCCCGCGTTTCGGTCTCCTTCCGCCGTCCCCCTTTCAGGTGTAGGGGCAGGGCCACATTCTCCACCGAGGTGAGGCTGGGCAGCAGGTTGAAGAACTGGAAGATGAACCCGATCTTGTCGCGGCGCAGGCAGGTGAGCCCGTCGTCGGATAGCTGGCCCAAATTCTGGCCGTCGATCCGGATTTCGCCGCTGGTCGGCCGGTCGAGCCCCCCGATCAGGTTCAGCAGCGTCGATTTTCCGGAGCCTGAAGGACCCACGATGGATACCATCTCGCCGCGTTCCACCTCCAGATCCACGCGCTCCAGCGCCGTCACCTGGCGCTTCCCGTTGTAAACCTTGGATACTCCAGCGAGTGAGATCATGAGCGGATAGCTTCTTTATTCGTATTCCAGCGCTTCCGTCAGCGAGCCCCGCACCGCGCTTTCCCCCGGAATGATCGCCGCTGCGAACGCCGCGCCCAGAATCAGCGGCGCCAGCCAGCCGGCCATCCCGACCGGGAATTCGTAACTCAACAGGATCCCCGTCAGGTCGCGGTCGATCATCTGCAATTCGTAAAACAGGTTGACCGCCCCCATCGCGATTCCCAATACTAGCCCGATCAGCCCGATGGCGATGGCCTCCAGCCAGATCGTGCCACGGATCTGCTTCCGCAACGCCCCCACCGCGCGCAGCACGCCTAGCTCGCGGCGGCGGTCGGCAATCGAAACCGTCAGCGTGTTGATCATCCCCAGCACCGCCACCAGCACCGCCACGAACACCTGCAGGTACGTCATGTTGAACCATTGGTCCGTTACGTTCATGGCGTAATCGCGCAATTCCCGGTTCAGAAACACAAACAGGCGCCGTCCCGAACCAAGCCGCCGGTAGATTTCCGCGCGCACGTCGGCGGCCGAGGCCCCCCGTTTCAAGTACACGCGGAAGATGTCCGCGGTGTCGTCTCCGAATGTGCGCACGTAGGTCTTCCGCTCCAGAAACACCGCTCCCAATTGGTTGGAATAGTCGCGAACGATCCCCACCACCGGCACGCGCAACGGCCCCGAAGGCGTATTCAACTCCAGCATTTCGCCCAGTCTGATCCCGTCGAGCCGGGCCAGATTCTCCGCCACCAGCAAGCCCTTTTCTTCGGACGCCAGTTGGTACGCCGTGTCCGGGCTGCCGGCCACCAGGATCCGATGCCGCTGAATGCGCGCCGCCAGCCGTGCCAGTTCCACGGCCACTATCATCACCGGCCGGCCGCGCAACTGGATGCGCGCCGTGCGCACGGGTTGGATCTCCTCCACTCCGGGGATCTCGCCGAGTTGCCGCCCTAAGCTCGCGGGAAACTGGAAATCGGGCGCGCCGATCCGCTGCGAAGGCGCCACGAACAGGTCCGGGTTGAGCGCCGTATCCGCCCATTCCCGAATCGATTCCAGCCCCGACCGCGCCACGCCCCCCGTGGCGATCACGAAGCTGACCGAAAGCATCAGGCCCGCCACCGTGGTGGACGTCCGCCGCGGCGCCTGGATCAGGCTGTCCGCCGCGAGCACGCCTTCCACCGGCCGCAGCCACCGCAGCGGGTAGCGCAGCCAATGCGCCATCTCCAGCGAGAAGAACGGCGTCAGCAGCAGGAACGCCAACACCATGCATCCAAAGCCCGCGTAAAAAAACGCGCGCTGCCCCGGCAGCAGCACGCACGCGAGCGCCGCGCCCGCCGCCACTGCCGCCGCCCACCTGCGCCGCCGGCTCTCGCCCGCCGAAAGCACCTGGTATTTGCCTTTTTGCAGCGCTTGCACCGGCTCCACGCGGGCCGCGTTCCAGGCTGGCGCCAGGGCCGCGATCATGCTGCTGGCGACTCCCAGCAGCAACGCCAAACCCAGGAACCGTTGGTCCGGAATCGCCGCCGCCGTGGTTTGCCCCATGCTCAGAACACCTTCCAGCATCTGGCCAGTCATGTTAGTCAGGTTCTGCGCGAACAGAAGCCCTGCGCCGATTCCCGCCAGCGATCCGATCAGTCCCGCGATTCCGCTCTCCCACAAAAACAGGGCGCGAATCTGCCCCCGCTTCGCCCCCAGCGCGCGCAGGATGCCGATCTCCGGCCTCCTCTCGGTCACCGCGATGGCGAACGAGTTGTAGATGATAAACATCCCCACCAACAACGCGAACAGGCTCGATATGTTCAGGGCGCTCGAGTACACGCTCAGCAGCGCGTCGAACTGCCGGCCCCGGCCGGAAGGCGGCTCCACCGTCAGGCCCGGCCCCAGCGCTTTCCGAAGCGCGGCCTCGCCCTGGTCGAGCGAAACGCCATCCTGTAGGCCGATATCGATGCGGTCGAAGCGCCGCCCGCGCCCGAAGACTTTCTGCGCCGCGTAGATATCCATCACGCCCAGGTTGCCGCCGAAGGCCGCCGCCATGCCGCCCGCCTTCAAAATGCCGCGCACCGTGAACTGGCGCCGCCCCTCCATCGTGTCGAGCGCCACGTGCGCGCCGGTAGAGAGCCCGTTCCGCGCCGCGAACTCGCGCGTCACCATCAGCGAATCCGGCTGCGCCAGGAACACCAGTGGATCGTCTACCGCGTCCTCATCGCCGTTTTCCAGATCGTAATCGCGCAGTGACCGGTCGCCTGTCATATCGACGGCCACGATGAGCAGTTTGCCTTCGCCGGCCATGCGCGTATCCACGATGGCCTCGATCACCGGTGCGGCGGCGCGCACTTCCCGCACGCCCTGGACCTTTTCCAGCACCTCTTCGGGAAAACCGGCGTCGCCGAACGTGACCTGGAGTTGCGTCCTGCCCGCGATGCGCTCCACCGTGCTGGCGAACGAGCGCCGCACCGATTGATCCGCGGTCCTCATGGCCACCAGCAGCGCGACGCCCAGCACGATGCCCGCCGTGGTCAGGACCGACCGCGGCAGGTGCTTGCGCACGTACGGCCAGCTAATCAGCCGGAGCAGGTTCATGGGGCTCGATCCGAGCCGCGACCGTTAGGGAACGGTCGCCAGTGGTACGACGGTGGTTCAGCCCGCCGCCTGCATCGCCTTCACGGCCTCGGCGTCGATCGAGAAGTCCACCTTATCGCCCAGCGCCAGGCCGCCGCCCTCCAGGGCCGCGTTAAACGTTACGCCGAAGTCCTTGCGGTCGATCGATCCCTTCACGCTGAAGCCCCCGCGGTTGTTGCCCCACGGATCCTTCACCTGCCCGCCGTGCTCCACATCCAATGTGACCGTCTGCGTAACTCCCCGCAGGGTAAAATCCCCCGTGACGCGATAGTGATTCGCCCCCGCCGGTTCCACCTTCGTGCTCTGGAACGTCATCTCCGGAAACCGCGCCGTATCGAAGAAGTCCGCGCCTTTCAGGTGCCCGTCCCGGTTCGCGTCGTTGGTATCGATGCTGTTCGCGTCGATGTGAATGTCCACTTTCGAAGTGGCCGGCGCCTCCTCGTCGAACTGGATGGTGCCCCCCCACTTGGTGAACCGGCCGTGAATCCGCGAGATCACGAAATGCCGAATCGAAAAATGAATGCAGGAATGGACCGGATCGATCTGCCACGTTTCTAATGCCACGCTGAACTCCTTCGAATAGTTGAATTGGCTTCCGAAGGGTCTATCATACCGGATATGAAGCGAGCCTTCACCGTAGTCCTGTTCGCCGCCGCCTCTGGCCTCCACGCGGCCGCCGCGCCCTGCCAGAGCCTCACGTCTCTGGCGCTGCCACACGCCGCGCTCACCTTGGCCCAGCCGGTGGCGGCCGGCCAGTTCACACCGCCGGCGCCGGCGGGACCCGGTGGCGGAGCAGTCTTCAAAAGCCTGCCCGCTTTCTGCCGCGTCGCCGCCACCCTCCGGCCAGTGGAAGACTCCGAAATCAAGGTCGAAGTCTGGCTGCCGGATTCCGGTTGGAACGGCAAGCTCGAGGCCGTCGGCAATGGCGCCTGGGCCGGTTCCATCAGCTATCCCGCCATGGCAACCGCCGTCACCGCGGGCTACGCCGCCGCCAGCACCGACACCGGCCATGGCGGCAACAGCCCCGCCTTCATCCCCGGCCATCCCGAGAAGGTAACCGACTTCGCGTGGCGCGCCGTCCACGAAATGACCGCCGCTGCCAAGGCCATCTCCGCGGCCTATTACGGCAACACGCCGCAGCGTTCCTATTTCAACGGCTGCTCCACACCGGCGGCCGCCAGGCGCTCACCGAGGCCCAGCGCTTCCCCAACGATTACGATGGCATCGTCGCCGGCGCTCCCGCCTACTACACGACGCACCTGCAAGGCCAGCAGGTTTGGACGGCCCAGGCTGTACACAAGGACGAGGCCGCATACATCCCGCCCGAAAAGTACGCGCTCCTCCATCAGGCCGTGCTCCAGGCCTGCGATGCGATCGATAGCGTCAAAGACGGCGTCCTCGAAGATCCCACGCGCTGCCACTTCGACCCCGCGGCGCTCGCCTGCAAGGGCGGCGGCGGCTCCGATTGCCTGACGCCGCAGCAAGTCGAGGCGGCGCGGAAAATCTACTCCGGCCCCGCCAATCCCCGCACCGGGCAAAACATCTTTCCGGGCCTCGAACCCGGCATCGAACTCGGCTGGGCCACGCTGACCGGCCCCAAACCCATGTCGCTTGCGGTCGAGGTCTATCAATATCTCGTCTTCCGAAATCCCGCTTGGAACTACCTCGATTTCGATCCCGCCGACATCGCCACCGCCCAAAAGGCGATCGGCGGCACATTCGACGCCGTCGACCCGAATCTCAAGCCTCTCTTCTCTCACGGCGGCAAGCTGCTGCTCTACCACGGCTGGGCCGATCCCGGTATTGCGCCGCGCAGCACCGTCAATTAATACAAGAGCGTCGTCGATACGCTCGGCGGCGACGCTAAAGCCAACGGCTCCATCCGCCTTTTCATGGTTCCTGGAATGGGCCACTGCCGCGGCGGCGAGGGCACCGACACCTTCGACCCGGTTGCCCCTCTCGACGCGTGGGTGACCGCCGGCAAAGCCCCCGCCGAGATCCCGGCCTCGCACCTGACCAAAGGCGTCGTGGACAAGAGCCGCCCGCTATGTCCCTACCCCGAGGTCGCCAAATACAAGGGCACCGGCGATACCAACTCCGCGGCCAGCTTCAGTTGCGAGGCGAAGTAGCGATTAACCGCTCCCTGACGGTGGCGGCTCGGTACCCGCTCTTCCTGCTAATCTGAAAGCTGAACCTCGCCCCCGCGCGGCGGCCATAGGACCAAGTACTCGTCCGTTCCCGGTTTCTCCTATGCATATACAAGGTGTAATTGAACGCGACGAGGAACTCGTACGCTATATCTACCTGAAGCTGGCTGCGCTCGGCCACGCCGTCAAGCGGAGCGCCGGCGATCTCGATTTTCTCGAGATCGTCGAGCCGCTGCTCCGCAACTATCACCGCAAGGACCAACTGCTGGGCGGCCGCCTGGGTCCCGCGGACGCCCGCATTCAAACATTCCTGGACGCCTACCTGAGTGACGTCTGCCCGCGCGGCGCCGCCCGCCTGCCGGCCGATACCTTCGTGCTCGACCGTGCCGGGCTAGGTCGCGTCTTGTCGCTGCCGGCCGGGGGCGATCACCTTTCGTCTCCGTTCCTCGATTCCTACCGTGTGCCGCAGGGCGTGCTGCACAACCCGAGAAGCGACCGGCGGACCACGCTCGGCCTCTTTCATATCGCGGAGGGCGGTCTGCCGGTCCCCGCCGATAAGGCCGCCGTGCCGAAATGCGCGTTCGCAGCCCTTTGGGCCGCCGCGCTCCGCCCTCCCCAGGAACTGCTGGCGCTACCGCTGACCGCGCAGCAGGAGAGCCAGGTTCACTGCTTCGTCTCGCTCCTGCTGCGCCCCCTGGTGTGCCCCGCTGCCGCCGGCCGGCCGGAAAAGTCCATGGAGATCCGGTTCTTTGCCCCTGGGAGCCTGGTGAGCAATCTGGATTTCGTCGAACGGATCTTCGGCAATGCCGGCGACCCGTACCTTCCCGAAAACGACGCCGCCCTCGACGCGATGCACTGGGCCGGTCACACCGGCTGCGTGGTTCTCGCGCCGCACCTGGCCGGCATCCGGAAGAAGGACCTGGGGCTGCCGCACGAGAGCGAGGCCACCGAGCGCCAGCGCCGCGACGGCATGTGCTGGGCCGCGCCGGACGAGCCCTATAACGGGGGCCGCGCCTTCAAGGTCACCTGCCGCGATCACCGCGGCGTGATGGTCACGATTATCGCCGATAACTACTACGGCTACTCGAAAAAGGAAGTGAAGACGCAGATCAGCTTCGCCGCCAACCTGTACGGCCTCTCCGAGGAAGAGCATGCCGGCGGCGCCATCGCGTTCGCCACCTACGTGCTCGGGCAGGAGTTCTACGCCGATCGCACCGTGAGCCTGAAAAAGGCGTCCTATGCCGATGCCATACGGCTGCTCGGCGACATGGCCGAGCAGAAGCTCGAAGGCTATGCCGTCGACCGCCGCTTTCCCGACATCTACTATGTGCCCCAGGATGCCGCTTTCCACGCGCGAGAAGGCTTCATCGAATGGCGCAACGGCGGTAGCCCGGAGCGGCTCACGCTAAAGGCTGGGGCCGTCTATTTTCTGCCCAACGGCTTTCGCATCCGGCTCGATAAGCAGCAGGGCGGCACGGCCTGGCGGCTGGTCGGCTCACGGCCACGCGGCACCTTGTGTCACAAGCCCTGCACCGTCTCCGGCGGCGGCAAATCGGAAATCTCCAAGTCCATCGCCAACTCTCTTCTGCAAGGGCCGGTGTTCGTTAAGGATTACCAGGGCGATATGGACCAGGTGGCCGAGATCCTGGCCCGCGATTTTTCGGCCGTCTACCGGAACCGTGTGCCCGATGCGCGCAGCCGCCGTCCCATCCTGAGTTCCGAGCGGACGCTGGGATCGGTGATCCAGTTGTTTACTCCCTCCGCCGACTACACTCATGCCCACAACGAGTGGGTCCGCCGGCTGCCGCAGACCATCCGCCAACTGGTATTCACGTTGAAGCGCTACTACCGCCCGGAGTGGGGCGATAGCTGGCGCCGCCATTTTTCCGTGGACCGGATCAACGGCTACCTGGGACACGAGCTCAAGTACGACAACCAGAAACTCTTGGGCAACTATCTGCGCGTGGGCTACGATGCCGAGGGCGCCTGGCGTATTTACAAGCTTCGTCCCGACTTTCATCCGGCCGAGAAGGTCCAGGTGGAAGACGATATCACCGTC
>Ga0213853_10565999_pt1 | contig 10241 bp, 9 predicted proteins | sample ABR_2016_MetaT_FD_164456 | JGI IMG/M metagenome (GOLD analysis project Ga0213853, IMG submission 164456) | Metatranscriptome of freshwater sediment microbial communities from post-fracked creek in Pennsylvania, United States - ABR_2016... | ecosystem: Environmental > Aquatic > Freshwater > Creek...
AGCTCTCTTACGGGCATAACAAGACCGAGTTCAAGATCCAGCCGGTTCCGATCTCCGACCAGTTCGCGCTTCCTGCCGGCAATGCGCTGCTGCAAGGCCCCAATACCTTTCCCTACATCATGCCGCCGGGCAATCCGCTCTTCGCGGTCACCGGATCGGCGCCGTCGGAGACAATCGTCGTCAACCCGGGCACGACCTACTATCCGACGAACTATGTGCAGGGCCTGGTCGGCGCCGGCAACCCCCTGGTGCCTATTCTGGTGCGGTATCGCTGTTTTACATGCGGGCCGCGCGACCTGGAGGACATTTCGGAACCCAAGCGCATCGTCCTGGGCGTCAAAGGGACCAACTACGACTGGGATTGGGAAGCCTCGGCGATCGACAGCCGCAACCGCATCGGCGAACACGTGCTCGGCGGCTATCCGTCCCTGAGCGGGATCCTGCCGATTCTGAACAGTGGCAACGTCAACTTCTGGGGCCCGAGCACTCCGGCGGTCCTGGCGCAAATCGCCGCGACCGAATTTACGGACTACGCCTACCAGTCCAAGACCGAGTTGCAGGGCGCGACCATCAAGGCCAACCACGATTGGGCATCGCTGGCCGGCGGCCCCCTGGCCACGGGCTTCGGCGCCGATTTCCGCCGGGAGCGGTATGAATTCGACGCCAGCCCGGCGATTCAGACCGGTGACATTTCCGGGTATGGAGGAAATTTCCTGAACGTCGACTCCCAGCGCAATGTTTACGCCGTCTACGGCGAGTTGAACATCCCGGTGCTCAAGTCCCTGGAACTCGACATGGCAGCGCGCTACGACCACTATTCGGGAACGGGCAACAAGACCAATCCGAAGTTCAGCTTGAGGTTCCAGCCGGTGGCGGAAGTTCTGTTGCGGGCCTCCTACAGCCAGGGCTTCCGTGCGCCGTCTCTGGAAGAGCAATTCCTGCCGCAGACGATCGGCGTCGGAGCGCAGGGCAATACCGACCCGATTCGCTGTCCGGTGACCGCCAGCAGCAAGGACTGCCTGACCCAGTTCACCGACAAGAACGGCGGCAATCCGAATCTGCAGCCGGAAAATTCGGAGAACATCGATTTTGGCATCGTGCTGGAGCCCAACAAGCACGTCTCCCTTGCGGTCGACTGGTTCAGGACCCTGCTGAACAACACGATCCAGACCGGGCTTGGGGACGCCTTCATCCTGGGCCACCTCAACCAGTACGGCTTCCTGGTAACCCGGGGGTCGAACAATCTTCCGGGGATTCCGAACAGCGGAAGCATCCTGTCGATCAACGAGACCAACCTGAACGTCGGGGGAACGGTCGTCCAGGGGATCGACTTCGACGTGAAGGCGAACTCTTCGCTGGAACGGTTCGGATTGCCCGACTACGGCACGATCAAGGTCAGCTGGAACGGGACATTTTTTTCGAAGTACGACGTTCAGAATCCCGATGGCAGCTGGGGCGGCTATGTCGGCGTTGCAAATCCGTTTTCGGTCAACGGGACCGGCAGCGTGACGCCCAGTTTCCGCGACGTGACGACGGTGATCTGGGACTATGGCCCCTGGGAAGGCGTGGTGGTGCGCCGCTACCAGAGCAGCTACACCGATCTTCCGTCGACGGTCACCGGGTCGACGAGTCTGGTTGGCGCCTACGAGCTCTATGACATTCAGGGCACGTACTCCGGAATCAAGCACCTGAAGATGTCCGTGGGCATCAAGAACATGTTCAACCGCGCTCCGCCCTATTCCAATACCGGCGGCCAGAACTTCTTCCAGTCGGGCTATGACCCGAGCTATGGGGATGCGCTGGGTCGGCTGGTCTACGGGCGCTTCATATACACCATCAAGTAGCCGGCTTTGCGGCGTGACTTCGGCTGAAGGGGCTGCGCGCCTCTTCAGGCCGGAAACAGGGGGCCTTCGGCCCCCTTTTGCATGCACGCGCTCTTACCCGCCTACTCGAACAAGCCGCCGCTTCCCGCCTGCGGCGGGCGCACCAGGCCGAAATGCGCATAGGCTGCCGGTGCGGCGATGCGGCCGCGCGGTGTCCTTTGCATCAGGCCCTGCTGGATCAGGAAGGGCTCGATCACGTCCTCCAGGGTGTCGCGCTCCTCGCCGATGGCGGCCGCCAGGCTTTCGATGCCCACCGGCCCACCGGCGAAGCGATCGATGATCGCGCGCAGCAGCTTGCGGTCCATGACGTCCAGTCCCAGCGCGTCGACCTCGAGCATGGTCAGCGCACGGTCGGCCGTGCCGCGCCCGATGCAGCCGGACTCGCGCACCTGGGCAAAGTCGCGTACGCGCCGCAGCAGCCGATTGGCGATGCGCGGCGTGCCGCGCGAGCGGCGTGCGATCTCGCCAGCACCTTCGGGCTCCAGCTGCGCTTTGAGCAGCCCCGCCGAGCGAGTGACGATGGCGGCAATCTCGGAGTCGCTGTAGAACTCCAGCCGCGCCACGATGCCGAAGCGGTCCCGCAAGGGGTTCGTCAGCATGCCCGCGCGCGTTGTGGCGCCGATCAGGGTAAATGGCGGCAGGTCCAGCTTGATCGAGCGCGCCGAGGGGCCTTCGCCGATCATGATGTCGATCTGGTAGTCCTCGAGCGCAGGGTAAAGGATCTCTTCGACGATCGGGCTCAAGCGATGGATTTCGTCGATGAACAGCACATCGTTGCGCTCCAGATTGGTCAGCAGCGCCGCCAGGTCGCCGGGGCGCTCGAGCACCGGGCCGCTGGTCTGGCGAAGATTGACCTGCATCTCATGGGCGATGATGTGCGCGAGCGTGGTTTTGCCCAGCCCGGGCGGCCCGAACAGCAGCACGTGGTCCAGAGCCTCGGCGCGCGCGCGCGCGGCCTCGATGAAGATCGCAAGCTGCTCGCGTATGCGTTGCTGCCCGACGTAGTCGGCCAGGCGCTGCGGCCGCAGGGCCCGCTCGACCGCGTCCTCGCTGGGAGAAGCGGTCGCCGCAGTGACCAGTCGTGGGTGCTCGTCGTTCAAAATGGGCTGCCCGGGCCTGCTCAAGCAGGCCTGGCGAGGGATTTTAGGGCGTGGCGGATGCCATCGGACACCGAGCTTGCGGGCGGCACCTGGCGTGCAGCCGCAGAAGCTTCCCGCTCGGAGTAGCCCAGCGCCAGCAGCGCGCGCAGCACGTCGCCGCTGCCACCGCCGGCCGAAGCCGAGATGGTCGCGGCACCGTCCAGGTCCGCGCCCAGCTTTCCCTTCAATTCGAGCAGCAGGCGTTCGGCGGTCTTCTGCCCGATGCCCGGTATCCGCCTCAGGCTGGCGGCGTCCTGGCGCGTGACGGTCTGGGCCAGTTCGTCGACGCTCAGACCCGACAGGACCGATAGCGCCGTGCGGGCTCCGACGCCCGAAATCTTGATCAATGCCCGGAAAGCGGCCCGCTCGGCCTGCGTGGCGAAGCCATAGAGCTGATGCGCGTCCTCGCGAACCGCCAGATGGGTCAGCAGCGCGACCGGCTCGCCGATCGCCGGCAGGCCGTAGTAGGTGCTCATCGGAACATCGAGCTCGTATCCGACGCCTCCGGCGTCGACCAGAAGGCTGGGCGGGCGCTTTTCGAGCAGCAGGCCGGCGATCCGCCCGATCAAGTCGCCCCCTTGGCGCCGGCCCGCGCCGCGAACTCGCTCCAGGCCGCACGCACGGTGCGTCGCCGCGCCGGGCCCGCGGCGGGTGCGGCCGAACCGGTGCCGGCGCTCGAGTCCAAAGCCTTGCGCAGCGAAGGCGTACGCAGGGCCCCATGGGCATGGCAGATCGCGCTGGCCAGGGCGTCGGCGGCGTCGAACGCGGGTGCCCGCGGCAGGCACAGCAGGCGCTGGACCATCTTCTGCACCTGGATCTTGTCGGCCTTGCCGTAGCCGACCACGGCCTGCTTGACCTGCAAGGCCGTGTATTCGTGCACGGCCAGTCCGGCGCTCACGGCGGCGCACAGAGCGGCGCCACGCGCCTGTCCAAGCAGCAGCGTGGACTGCGGGTTGACGTTGACGAAGACTTTCTCGATGACGGCATCGGTCGGCTGCAGGTCCCGGATCACCGCGCCCAGTTCGGACAGGATGTGACCCAGGCGCAGCGCCAGGGGTCCGGCCGGAATGCGGATCACTCCGCAGCTCACGGCTCGTAATCGGCCGCCGCCGGCCTCGAGGACGCCGAAACCGGTACGGTTCAGTCCCGGATCGATGCCGATGATGCGTACCGTAGCGCTAGGAATAGCCGAGCACTCCTCGAACAAGACGGCGCAACGCGCGACAATCCGGCGGGGCCAGCGTGCCCGCCCGCCGCAGAATCAGGCGGCTGTCGATCGTGAACCACTTCAGTCGGATCACCGAAGCCGTAGCGAGTCCGGCCGAAGCGGGATGGGTCACAGGGATGTCGTAGCGCCATGGCGGATTGCCAGCGCTGGTGATCATCGCACACACGCAATGTCCGGTCTGAAGGTTGACCGTATTGACCGTCAGTACGACGGCCGGCCGGCGCTTGGCCGTCTCCCGATCGGTGAAGGGAAACGGCACAACCACGACATCGTATGCGTCCCAGGCGCAAACTCCCGGGCCGGCGGACCGCTTAGAGATCCGCGTAGGCACGCTCGTCGGCAGGCGAAGACCATTCCGAAAGCGATTCGGATACGGCTCGAGCGAACTCGACGTCGAGCGTGGTGGCACGGCGCAGCAGCACCTCCTCGCCTCTGATCGTGAAGGCGATCCGGTCGCCTTTGCCCAGTTTGAGCGCCTTGCGCACGGAGGCCGGTATGGTGGCCTGGAACTTTTCGGTCAGGCGGCTGGTTTCGCTCGCCCGAACCCGGTCCTCGGTCGGCCTCGTTTTCATATGCGGAAATGGTAATACGGTATTACCAAGCTTAAAGTGCCGTGCCGACCGCGTCAATGCCGGAAATGCCGCATGCCGGTAAACACCATCGCCACTTGTTGCTCGTCGGCCGCGGCGATGACTTCCGCGTCGCGCAAGCTGCCCCCCGGCTGGATCACGCAGCGCGCCCCGGCCTGGACGATCGAGTCCAGGCCATCGCGGAACGGAAAGAACGCGTCCGAGGCGGCCGCGGTGCCGGCAAGGTCCAGTCCGGCCGCGCGCGCCTTGATCGAGGCGATGCGGGCCGAGTCGAGCCGGCTCATCTGCCCGGCACCGATGCCGACCGTCGCGCCGTCGCGCGCAAAGACGATCGCATTGGACTTCACATGCCTGACCACGTGCCAGGCGAACAGCAGGTCGTCCATCTGCGCGGGCGTCGGCACGAGCCGGGTCACCGGCTTGATGTCGCTGCGCGCGACCACGGCCAGATCGGGCGACTGCACCAGCAATCCGCCCCCGACGCGCTTGAAGTCCAAATCGTTGCTGGCATCGCCGGCGGGAACCTGCAGCAGGCGCAGACTGGCCTTGCCGGCGAAATGAGCGCTTGCCGCTTCGTCGAAAGACGGCGCGATCACGACCTCGGCAAACTGCTCGGACACGGCGGCGGCGCAGGCGCCGTCGACAGGGCGATTGAAGGCCAGGATGCCGCCGAAAGCCGAGGTGGGGTCGGTCGCGAAGGCGCGGCGATACGCGCTCAGAAGGTCGGCGGCAACGGCGACCCCGCAGGGATTGGCATGCTTGACGATCACGCAGGCCGGCGCGGCCAGACCCCGCACGCATTCCCAGGCTGCGTCGGCATCGGCCACGTTGTTATACGAGAGCTCCTTGCCCTGCAGCTGCCGGTAGCTGGCCAGCAGCCCCGGCCCCGGCTCCAGGTCGCAATAGAACGCCGCCTGCTGATGCGGATTTTCACCGTAACGCATCGCCTGGCGCAGCGTCCATTGTCGCGTGAGAATGCGAGGGAAGGGCGCGCGCGTGCCGCCGGGCTCGAAACTGGAAAGATAGCCGCTGATGGCTCCGTCATACCGGGCCGTGTGGGCATAGGCCTTGGTCGCCAGTTCGAAGCGTGTCGCGGCCCCGGTCGCACCCATTTCGCGCAGCTCGGCACTCACGCCGGTGTAATCGGCGGGGTCGACGATGACCGTCACCGAGGCGTGATTCTTTGCGGCGGCGCGCAGCATCGCCGGGCCGCCGATGTCGATGTTCTCGATCGCATCGGCCAGCGTACAGTCCTGACGTGCAACGGTCGCTTCGAACGGATACAGGTTCACAACCACGAGGTCGATCGCTTCGATCCCGCTGCGGGCCAGCGCCGCCATGTGGGCGGGGCTGTCGCGGCGGGCCAGGATCCCCGCATGCACCGCCGGATGCAGGGTCTTGACCCGGCCATCGAGAATTTCCGGAAAGCCGGTGAGCTGCGCGACTTCGGTCACCGCCACGCCGCTTTGGAGCAGAGCCTTCGCGGTCCCTCCGGTCGACACCAGTCGGAAGTCCAGCGCGAGCAGACCGCGAGCGAACTCGACGAGTCCGGTCTTGTCCGAAACGCTCAGCAGGGCAATGCGCGAACTCTTGTTCATGTATCCGTTCCGCCGCCGACACGGCTTTGGCCCGTCATGGAAGACCCCGCGGGGCGGGCCCGGCGTGGAAACCTGGCCACGGCAGGTCGTTCACAGCGGTCGGTTCACAGCAGGCCGTAATCGACCAGCTTGCGCCTGAGTGTATTGCGATTGATGCCGAGAAGGTCCGCGGCGGCCGACTGATTGCCGGCACATCGATCGACCGCGAACTTGAGCAGCGGCCGCTCGACCGCCTGCATCACCAGCTCGTGCAGCGCGTGAGGGCGGGCGCCGGAAAGATCCGAAAAATATCGATCCAGGCTGCGCAGCACGCTTTGCTCCAGCGTTTCCTGCCGCTGCTGCAGCGTTGCGCCCGCCGGCACCGCGGCGCCGGATTCGGGTTCACGCTCACTCAAGATATGCGCCGTTCTGGTGGAGTTCACTCGAATCTCCCTCGGCAGCGGGCCCGTGTGCTGCGCCGCCCTCGTTCTGCACGTACTGCAGGCGCTCGCCCCGCGATGCGGCTTCGCGCAGGAATCCGGTCAGGGCCTCGCGCTGCTCCTCGCGGCGCTGCAGCTGGTTCATGTGGTGACTGAACCGCGTGCCGCCGGCCAGGCGCCGCGTATACCAGATCAGGTGCTTGCGAGCCGTTCTTACGCCGACGTCGTCTCCGTAGAACCGGTAGTGCTCGTCCAGGTGCTCGAGCAGCCAGTCGCGGGCCTGCTCGACGCGCGGCGCAGGCGCGACCGTGCCGGTGCGCAGGTAATGCTCGATCTCACCGAAAATCCAGGGCCGTCCCTGCGCCGCACGTCCGATCATGATCGCATCGGCCCCCGTGGCTTGGAGGACCTCCTTGGCCTTGCGCGGGGAGTCGATATCGCCGTTGGCGACCACCGGTATCCCGACAGCCGCCTTGACGGCAGCGATGGTTTCATATTCGGCGCGACCCGAAAACCCGCACGAACGCGTGCGCCCGTGCAGAGTCAGCATGCGCACGCCGGCAGACTCGGCCAGGCGCGCGATCCGGACCGCGTTGCGATGTTCCGGATCCCAGCCCGTGCGGAACTTCAAGGTCACCGGGACGGTCACCGCGGCGACCACGGATTCGACGATGCGCGCTACCAGGTCTTCATCGCGCAGCAGTGCCGAGCCGCAGGCGACCTGGCAGACCTTGCGCGCAGGGCAGCCCATGTTCAGGTCGATGATCTGTGCGCCGCGATCGACGTTGTAGCGTGCCGCCTGCGCGAGCGCGGCCGGGTCGGCGCCTACGAGCTGCACGGCCACGGGTGCGGCTTCGCCTTCGTGGTCGAGTCGGCGCTGGGTCTTTACGCTGTCGCGCAGGCGCGGATCGGAGGTGACCATCTCCCCGACCGCATATGCGGCGCCGAGCCGGCGGCACAGACGGCGAAACGGCCTGTCCGTGACCCCCGCCATCGGCGCGGCGAAAAGCCGGTTCTTCAGCTCGTGCGAGCCGATGCGCATCGTCGATCCATCGAAGGAAGGCGGGGAGCGGGCATTCTAACGAAGGGCCACCTGAAGGCAATGCTTTCGACGCTCCCCGGCACTTTCCTTGAAATTCAAATCAGTTGCGCAGACCGTACATCAGCAGGCTCGCAAAATTGCGCCGCACCGGGGGCACCAGGTCGAGCGCCAGCAGAGCGATCGAGCGTGTGGCGGCAAGCGGCCCCGAGGAAGGGCCGAAGATCCGGGGCAGGGCCGAGGTCAGGCTCCAGACCGCCAGTCGATCGGCGCGTCGAGCGGCAACGTAGCGGCCCAGCGCCGCGATCGGGTCGACGGATGCGGCCGACAGGCAGTCCGCCAGGCAGGCACAGTCGCGCAGGCCCAGGTTCAGGCCCTGGCCTGCGACCGGGTGCAGGGTCTGCGCGGCGTTACCGACATAGACGACCCGGTGCTCGCGCAGCCGGCGCCGCCATTGAGGCGTGAGCGGAAAAGTCGAGCGCGGGCCGATTCGGACCACGCGGCCGATGCGCCGGCCGATCATCGCCTGGACTCCATCGAGAAACGCCTCGTCGCCCAGCGTCACCCATTCCGATGCCAGGTTCCTTTCCAGGCACCAGACCATCGAGCGGCGCTCGGGGCCGCCAGCCCAGGATTCGGGGTCTGGGCCTGCCCCGGCGGGATAAGGCAGTAGCGCCAGCGGACCTAACCGCGTGAATCGCTCGAACGCGGCCGCCCTTGGCGGGCCCTCGATCTGCAGGTTGGCCAGGACCGCTGTTGCCGCCGATGCCGCGGCGGTGGACGGGGCCCCTTCGGCGTTGATCGCCAGCGCAGCCGGCAGGCTCTGGCCGCCTTCGAGCAGCACGCAGACTTCCGCGCTCGACTGTTCCAGCCCCAGCACGCGGCAGGGGCGCCGGATCCGGATGCGCGTCTCGCGCTGCGCAGCGCGCGCCAGGCACTGGACCAGATCGGAATGCCACGCCGTGGCTCCCAGATCGCGCCCGGCGAAGTCCCTGCTCGACAGCCGGGCCAGGCCGAATTCCCCGGCCGAGCTGACGTGCACTTCCCGGATCGGTGCGAGCGGGATCATCGAGTCGCCAAGCAGCCCCCGTAGCAGTTCGACGCTGCCCGCCGAAAGAGCGAGCAGGCGCCGATCGCGACAGGCCTGTTCCAGGCTGCGGGCGTCGACGAGTTCGCATTCGAAGCCGCGTCGCGCCAGGAGCAGGGCGCAGGCCATACCGATCGGTCCGGCGCCGAGGATGGCAAGCCCGGCGTTGCGCGCGAGCGGCTCAGGATTCATCGGCAGCCTGGCCGGCCCAAGCGAAGCTGCAGCAGCCGGTCCAGCTGCGCCAGATCTTCGGGCGTGCCCACGTTGCACCAGCGTCCGTCGAATCGCTCGGCACTGACCCGCCTGCGGCGGACCAGTTCGAAGGCCCACGGGAAAAGCCGCTGGCGCCGCGGCGCCAATCCGGCAAAGAGCGAGGCGGCGAAGACGCCCATATTGCCGTAGGTCAATCGAGGCGGCTCCATGGTCGCTTCGCCGGCGTCCAGGCCGAAATCGCCATCGGGATGGTAAGGCGGGTTGGGAACCAGCACGAAATGGGCGTCCCGGCGCCCGTCGGCGATGGCTTCAGACGCATGCTGCAGCGCTTGGAAATCGTATTCCGAATAGATATCGCCGCTGACCGCAAGGAAAGGGTCCGGCCCGAGCAAAGGCAAGGCATTGACGATTCCTCCGAGCGTTTCCAAGGCGTCCTGGGCGCGCTCGCCTTCGCGGGCGTACCGGATGCTGACCCCGTATCGCTCGCCGTCGCCAAGCGCCCGCTCGAACGCATCGGGATGATGCGCCGTGTTGACCACCAGCTCGCGTATGCCGGCCCGCGCCAGGGCGTCGATCTGCCATTCGATCAGCATGCGTCCTCCGGCGCTCAGCAGCGGCTTGGGCGTATGGTCCGACAGGGGGCGCATGCGTTGCCCGCGTCCGGCGGCGAAGATCAAGGCCCGCATCGTGTCAGAGCGCATATCCGACGCGCGCTGGACGCTCCTCCAGGCGGTCCAGGAGGCGCCGTAGCGGATCGAAGCAGCCATAGCGCTCGACGACCCCTCGCGTATGCCGCAGCACCGCCGGCAGATCGGCCAGGTAGCGGTCCTTGCCGTCGCGCCGGTAAAGGCGCGTGAAGATCCCGAGCACCTTCAGGCTGCGCTGCAAGCCGATCCACTCCAGATTGCGCCATAGTTCACCGAAGTCCGTCGCCAGCGGGACGCCTGCGCTGCGCGCGAGTTGCCAGTAGCGCGCCGCCCAGTCGATCTGCTGGGCCTCCGGCCATTCGACATACGCGTCGCGCAATAGCGACACCAGATCGTAG
>Ga0213853_10382102_pt1 | contig 10239 bp, 9 predicted proteins | sample ABR_2016_MetaT_FD_164456 | JGI IMG/M metagenome (GOLD analysis project Ga0213853, IMG submission 164456) | Metatranscriptome of freshwater sediment microbial communities from post-fracked creek in Pennsylvania, United States - ABR_2016... | ecosystem: Environmental > Aquatic > Freshwater > Creek...
AATTCGCGTAGTAGTTGAACGGCGCGTGGTGCGCCTGGTAGTTCGGCGGCGTGCCCGGACCGGAATTCGAGTAGATCACCTTGCGCGGCACGGTCGACAGTTGCTCGCCGTCGGCGACCGCGGTGTTCCACGCCCCGGCATACCACTTCCAGCTGATGCCGGCCTTGCTCAGCAGATCGCCGATGTTGAGTTGCGTCTGCGGCGGCAGCGTCGTGTTGCCGGCGGGCGCCGCGTACAGCAGGTCGTTGCCGAGCGCGTCGGCCGGCGCATTGCCGCTCGGCTGGTACGGGGGCTGCATCGTGTTGATCGCGCAGTACTTGCCGTCGCCGAAATAGTTCGCCGGCGCAATGTTGCCGCTCAGCACATATTGCGGCGGCCCGCCGAGCGCGGACACCGGCGACGCCGCGGTCGTCGTCAGGTGCGGCAGAAGATTGCCGTTCGCGTCCTTGTCCAGCACCGCGATCGTGGGCTTCGCGCCGGTGCCCGGCAGGTTCGCGTTGGGATACTCGGGCGCGCAGGCGCAGATCAGGTACTGGTGATTCAGGAACGAACCGCCGAAAGCGCCTTCGAAGAAGTTGTCGGCCAGCGTGTATTCGCGCGCGAGTTCATGGAGCTCCGACCGCCGGTAGTCGAAATGACCCATCGTCAGGCCACCCGCGTCCGCCCACGCGGCAAAATAGTCGTTCGATCCGTCGCCGATCTGCATCTGGTTCTCGAAAAAGCGGTGGTACAGGTCGCGCGTGACCGTTTGTGCCGACAGCACGACGCCCGACTGCGGCGTGAAGGCGGTCTCGATCGAGAATGGTGCGTTCGGCAGTCCGACGCTCTGCGCCTGCGTGACGACCGGCGTCGTGCCGGCGGCGGTCACGCCGCCCCAGGTCGGCGGCAGCATCGGAAGCACCGACCCATCGCGATCCTTCTGCGGGACGTAGGCGGCCTTGGGCTTGCCGTTGCGATCGATGACCTCGCCGAGTCCGTGCGCGCCGGGAAAATTGCCGAACAGGTTGTCGAAGCTGCGGTTTTCCGCGTAGATGAAGACAATATGGCGGACGTTTTCACGCAGACCCTCGTCACGATCCCCTTCGCGTTCGTGGCCCTCGCCCAGCGCCAGGCTGGCGGTCGCAGCGAACAGCGCGGCAATGCTGCTTTGCAGCAGGAATCGGCGTGATGCAGGCTTCATCGGTAATCCCCCTTTCGGTTCGAGTCGACTCATTTCGGCTACCCGTAAAGCCTAGTCAAGCCACGTGTCATTTCGATGTCAAAAGTTGCTTTGCGCACCTGGCGCGGCATATTTGTCACCGCTCGGTCATCGAACGGCCCTAGCGTCCGCTGGTGATCGTCTTGACGGCTGCGCCTTCCGCTTGCATACCCGGCCCTCGCGGCGCGCGCCACGGGCCGCGCGCGCGCACCGCGTGCCGCCTGGCGCTCGCCGCGGTCTGGCTCGGAACGTCGCTCGCGGCGGGCGCTGCAGGCGCGCCGGAACCCTTCTACCGGGTGACATTCGAACGCACGCCGTCCGCGGCCGACCTTGGCGCGCTCGGTCGCAGGCTGTTCTTCGATGTCGGACTCTCGTCCTCGGGCCGGATCGCCTGCGCGACCTGCCACGCACCCGACCGCGCCTATGGGCCGGCAAACAACGAGGCCGTCCAGCGCGGCGGCGCGGACCAGCGTGCCGCGGGCCTGCGCGCGGCGCCGTCCTTGCGTTACACGCAGAATATTCCGCCGTTCACCGAGCACTACTTCGAGTCCGACGGCAACGACAGCGAGGACCAGGGGCCGGCGGGCGGCCGCACCTGGGATGGACGCGCGCAGTCGGCCCATGACCAGGCGCCCTTGCCGCTGCTTTCACCTCTCGAAATGGCGAATCCCTCCCCCGAAGCGATCGTCGCGAAGGTCGCACGGGCGCCCTATGCAAGGGACTTCCGGCGCGCGTTCGGTCCGCATCTGTTCGATGAGTCGGATCGGGCCTTCAAGGCCGTCCTCATCGCGCTCGAAGTCTTCCAGCAGAGCCCGAAAGATTTCTACCCGTACAGCAGTCGCTACGACGCGTGGCTGCGCGGCCAGGCGGCACTGACCGCGGCGCAGGCACGGGGACTGGCGCTGTTCAACGATCCGGCCAAAGGCAACTGCGCGCGCTGCCATCCGAGCGCGATCAAGGAGGGCGCATTCCCGGCATTCTCGGACTATGGCTATGTCGCGCTCGGCGTGCCGCGAAATCCGGCGATTCCCGCCAACGCCGATCCACAGTACTACGATCTCGGCCTGTGCGGTCCGCTGCGCGCCGACCTGTCGGACCATGGCGCCTACTGCGGGATGTTCCGGACGCCGTCCTTGCGCAATGTCGCGGCGCGCGGCGCCTTCTTCCACAACGGCGCGGTGCACCGGCTGCGCGACGCCGTGCGCTTCTACGCGGAACGCGATGCCCGACCGGCTGCCTGGTATCCACGCGACAACGCTGGACGGGTCGATCGCTTCGACGATCTCCCGCCGGCCTATCGCGCCAACGTCGAGGCGAACGCGCCGTTCGGCCAGCACGATGGCGATCCGCCGCCGCTGGACGACGCCCAGATCGACGATCTGGTCGAGTTCCTGAAGGCGCTGACCGACCGCGACGTTGTGATCCGGCGGCATTGACCGCGCTCCCTTACAATTCGGTGACAGCTTCGCTTCGCGAAAGCCGCACCGGAAGCGCCGGCTGCGTGCGGGTGGAACCGTCGTCGACGGCGCCACTGGCACGGAACCTGCACTTCATGCGGATTCCTACCCGAGGCGCCCGTCGATGACCACTCCCATACCTGCCACGCTGATCCCCGGCGACGGCATCGGCCCCGAAATCGTCGACGCCACGCTCGCGGCGCTCGATGCGCTCGGCGACCCCTTCGTCTGGGACCGCCGGGTCGCGGGCCTCGGCGGCGTCCAGCTCGCCGGTGACCCACTGCCGCCGGCCACGCTCGACAGCATCCGTCGCACCCGCCTGGCGCTCAAGGGCCCGCTCGAGACGCCTTCGGGCGGCGGCTATCGCTCGTCCAACGTGCGGCTGCGCGAGGAGTTCCAGCTCTATGCGAACCTGCGCCCGGCACTGACCATCGTCCCCGGCGGGCGCTACGACAAGATCGACCTGATCGTCGTGCGCGAGAACATCGAAGGCCTGTACACGGGCTTCGAGCATTACGTGAAGATCGGCGACGATCCGCATGCGGTCGCAATGGCCACCGGCGTCAATACGCGCCAGGGCGGCCTGCGCCTGCTGGAATTCGCGTTCGAGCACGCGATCGCGGTGGGACGCAAGAAGGTCACGATCGTCCACAAGGCGAACATCATGAAGGCGCTGACCGGGATCTTCCTGGAGACGGCGCAGGACCTGCACGCGCGCAAGTACAAGGACCGCATCGCGATGGATGCGGTGATCGTCGACGCGTGCGCGATGAAGCTGGTGCTCAATCCGTGGCAGTTCGACGTGCTGGTCACGACCAATCTGTTCGGCGACATCCTTTCGGACCTCGCCGCCGGCCTGATCGGCGGCCTGGGCATGGCGCCCGGCGCCAACATCGGCACTGACGCCGCGATCTTCGAGGCGGTCCACGGCTCGGCACCCGACATCGCCGGCAAGGGCATCGCGAACCCCATCGCGCTGCTGCTCGCGGCGGCGATGATGCTGGATCACGTCCGGATGCCCGACAAGGCCACGCGCCTGCGCAAGGCGATCCACGACACGCTGAATGTCGACCTCGTGCGCACCGGCGACCTCGGCGGCAAGGCGACGACGAGCGCCTTCGTCCAGGCCCTGACGGCCCGGATCCGCAACGGCTAGCGTCCCGAGCCGCCATCAACCCCGCGGACCGCTGCCGCGGCAGCGGTGCCGCTGCGCGCGGCGTGACCCGCCGGCGCATCGGGCATCGACGCGCCGGCGGTCACGCCGTCCGGCTCGTCGACGTGCGCGAAGTGCTCGACCAGCGCGTGCTCGCAGCACTTGAACACGACGTAGGCGGCCATGCTCAGGTAGCCGGTGACGAGCAGTTCGAACAGTTGGCGCAGTCCGCCATCGAGCGCCGCCATCAGTCCGTAGCTGGCGAGGAACTGCGCGTTGGCCTTGAACAGGAAGAACAGGTTGAGCGTACCGGCGCCGAACGCGAAGAACGATGCACCGAGCACGACGAACGTAAGCCACGGGCGGCTCAGCACGACGCGACGGAACGCGGTCTTGACCATCGACGAAGTCTACCGGCTCGCGCGCCGACCCAGGCTGGCGCCGCCTCGTCAAGCCGCCGTGCAGCGGCTTCTCGGCTTGCATCACGACTTAGTTCAATCCCGCCACGCGGGTCAAGACCGGATGATCCACGTAGAGCGCCGGAAAGCGCTGCTGCAGCCGGGCCACCTTCGGAAGATCGTTGATCGCGATGTAGAAGCTGTCCGGGTGCAGCGTCGCGTAGTCCTGGTGATAGCCCTCCGCCGGATAGAAGCCTGACAGCGATGCAAGCTGCGTCACGATGGGCTGCCGGAACACCTTGGCAGCCTGCAATTGCGCGATGTAGGCCTCGGCGATGCGCTTCTGGTCGGCATCGGAATAGAAGATCGCCGACCGATACTGGGTGCCGGAGTCCGGGCCCTGACGGTTCAGCTCGGTCGGATTGTGCGCGACCGCGAAGTACACCTTGAGCAGCTGGCCATAAGTGATCGTCGACGGATCGTAGACCACGCGCACCGACTCCGCATGGCCGGTCGCGCCGGAGCCGACGATCTCGTAGTGCGCCGTGGAGGCCGCGCCGCCGGCGTAGCCCGACACCGCAGTGCGCACGCCCTTGACGTGCTGAAAGACGGCCTGGACGCCCCAGAAGCAGCCGCCGGCGAAAACCGCGCTCGCCTTGCCGCCGGCCGCATTGGCCAACGACTGGTCGACGATCGGATCCGGGATGGCCCGCTCGAAGTCGCCCCCGGCGGCCGCACCGGCCCGCGAGCAGCCGACCAGCGCGGCACTCGCGGCCAGCAGTACGGCGCCGGCAGCGCGGCGCGGCGAGAACAAGGTTTTCATCGGCATCCATCCTGTCGAGGGTTGTGCGCCGGCCAGCCGGCCATCGCGCAATCAATGTCGGCTTGGTCCCGCACGCCGGCGCGGTCCTTACAGCGTACGCCGGACCACGGTGCGGTTCGCCGCGCCGGCATCGGTGATTATGATGGCGACACGAGGAGACATCGACGATGCGCATCGACGCCCACCAGCATTTCTGGACGATCCGCCGGCGCGAGAGCGGCTGGCCGACGCCCGAGCTCGCATTGCTGCACCGCGATTTCGGACCGGCCGACCTGCTGCCGCATCTATCCGACCACGCGATCGGCGGCACCGTCCTCGTGCAATCGGAGGCCAGTCGCGCCGATACCGATTTCATGCTCGAGCTGGCCGCCGGCAACCCGTTCATCAAGGCGGTCGTCGGCTGGGTCGATTTCGAGGCCGCCGACGCGCCGGCGCAGATCGCCCGCCTCGCGGCGAATCCGGTGCTGCGCGGCCTGCGCCCGATGCTGCAGGACATTGGGGACGATGCGTGGATCTGCCGGCCGACGCTTGAACCGGCGATCGCCGCGCTGCTGCGCCACGGCCTGCGCTTCGACGCGCTGGTCTACCCGCGCCAGCTGCCGCCCTTGCACGCGTTCGCGCGTCGTCATCCGGAACTGCCGATCGTCATCGACCACGCGGCGAAGCCGACTATCGCCGCCGGGACGCTCGATCCATGGCGCGCCGATATCGCCGCGCTGGCGGCGCTGCCCAATCTGCGCTGCAAGATATCCGGACTCGTGACCGAGGCCCGCGCCGACTGGCAGATCGGGCACCTTCGACCTTACGTCGCGCACCTGCTGCAGGTCTTCGGGCCCCGGCGCCTGATCTGGGGCAGCGACTGGCCGGTGCTGAACCTGGCCGGCAACTATGGCCGCTGGGTCGACGCGAGCGAGCGCCTGCTCGCCGACGTCGCGTCCAGCGACCGCGCGGCGATCTTCGGCGACAACGCGCGGCAGTTCTACGGCCTGGACTGAGCCGCGCCCTGTCCAGTCGCAGCGCTCAGGCGAGCGGGCCGGCGCCTGCAGCGGCTTCGCAGACGTAGATCTCGGACGGCTCGCCGCCGGGCGCGCGATAGTGCGCCGCGACCGCGGCGCGCGCCGCGCCGACGCCCGCGATCGGCAGCAGCGCGACGACGCAGCCCCCGAAGCCGCCGCCGGTCATCCGCGCGCCCCCCTCGACGCCGATCGCGTCCTGCAGGATCTGCGCGAGGCGGTCGATGGCCGGGACCGTGATCTCGAAATCGTCGCGCATCGACGCATGCGACTGGGCCATCAGCACGCCGAGCCGGCGCAGGTCCCCGGCCGCCAGTGCATCGCAGGCATCGAGCGTGCGCTGGTTCTCGGTCACGATGTGGCGCGCGCGGCGCCGCACGACCGGGTCGAGCGCGTCGGACTGGCTGGCGAGCATCGCCGCGGTGACGTCGCGCAGCGCCGGAACGCCGAAATGGCGGGCTGCCGCCTCGCACTGCCGGCGGCGGATGTTGTATTCGCTGTCGACCAGCCCGCGCCGCACGCGCGAGTGGGCGATCAGCACCGCGGTATCGGGAGGCAGCGGCACCGGCCGCGCCTGCAGCGAACGGCAGTCGATCAGCAGCGCATGACCGGCTTCGCCGCGCGCGGCGATCAGCTGGTCCATGATGCCGCAGTTGCAGCCGACGAATCGATTCTCGGCGCGCTGCGCGATCAGCGCCATCGTCGTCGGATCGAGCGCCGCGAGGCCCTGCAGCGTCTTGAAGGCCTGGACGACCGCGACTTCGAGCGAGGCCGACGACGACAGGCCGGCACCCTGCGGGACGTCGCCGCTCAAGGCGAGATCGGCGCCCTGCAGCGCGACGCCGTCCTCGAGCAGGTACTTGACGACGCCACGCACGTAGCTGCTCCACGGCAGGTCGGCGCGCGGTTCGATCGGCGCGTCGAGGCGGAACTCGTCGCGCGCGCCGCCGTAGTCGGCGGCGACCACGCGCACCAGCGCATCGCCGCGGGCGCGCGCCGCGATCACGGTGCCGTGGTCGATGGCGCACGGCAATACGAAACCATCGTTGTAGTCGGTGTGTTCACCGATCAGGTTGACCCGACCCGGCGCCTGGACGCGGTGGGTCGGCGGATGACCGAAGGCCTGCGCGAAGGCGGCCGCGGCGATGGCGGGGAGCTGGGGGTTCATCGATCGACGAGGTGTCCGGACTGAAGCGGGATCGGCGGCCCTAGGCGGCCGCGCGGTAATGCGCGTCGGGCAGCGCGCGCAAGCGCGCCGCTGCCTGCTCGGCGGTCAGGTCGCGCTGAGCCTCGGCCAGCATCTCGAATCCGACCATGAATTTGCGCACCGTCGCCGAGCGCAGCAGCGGCGGATAGTAGTGGGCATGCAGCTGCCAGTGCGCGATCGCCTCGCCGGCGCGCCCGTCGAACGGCGCGCCGTGCCAGCCCATCGAGTACGGAAACGAGCACTGGAACAGGTTGTCGTAGCGGCTCGTCAGCCGCTTGAGCGCCAGCGCAAGGTCGGCGCGCTGCGCATCGTCCAGCTGCGGCAGCCGCTGCACCGCGGCGCGCGGCAGCAGCAGCGTCTCGAACGGCCAGGTCGCCCAGTACGGCACGACGGCGAGCCAGTGGCGCGTCTCGAACACGACGCGCTCGGCGAGCGCGGATTCGCGCGCGGCATAGTCGAGCAGCAGCGCGCGGCCGTGCCGGGCGAAGTAGGCGCGCTGCGCGGCCTCCTCGGCCGCCGCCTCGGTCGGCAGGAAGCTGCAGCACCAGATCTGGCCATGCGGATGGGGATTCGAGCACCCCATCATCTCGCCCTTGTTCTCGAACACCTGGACCCACGGGTACTCGGCGCCGAGCTCCGCGCTCTGCGCGCACCAGGTCTCGACGACCTGCGCGACCGCCTCGGCCGGTAGTTCGGGCAGCGTCTTGCCATGGTCCGGCGAAAAACAGATCACGCGGCTCGTGCCGCGCGCCGGTTCGATCTGCAGCAGCGGATCCTCGCCGCCGCCGGCGGGCGGCTCGACCGCGGGCATCAGCGCCGCGTAGTCGTTCGTGAAGACGTAGGTGCCGCGGTAGGGCGGATTGCGTTCGCCGGTCACGCGCGCATTGCCGGCGCACAGGTAGCAGCCGGGGTCGTACGCCGGGCGCGCCGCGGTATCGGCGGCTTCCTGGCGTCCCTGCCAGGGCCGCTGCGACCGATGCGGCGAAACCAGGACCCAGGTGCCGTTGAGCGGATTGCGGCGGCGGTGCGACTGGCTGGAGGGATCGAACATGGCCTTCTGGGGCCGCGCCGATGCGACCACGGCACAATGATAGTGCGGAGCGTCGCCGTGCCGGCGTCGTGCCCGGCGCGCGCCGCGAACAAGGGAGAAGGAATGACCAACGATGCATCGCCAGCGACCGTCGATCCGCCCGCCGTGCTGCGCCTGGCCAGTCCCGACGGCCTCGAGCTGACGCTGATGGACCAGGGCGCGACCTGGCTGTCGTGCCGCGTGCCGCTGGCGACCGGCGTGCCGCGCGAAGTGCTGCTCGGCAGCGCGCAGGCGACCCGGCACCTGCGGCAGCCCGCCTACATGGGTGCCACGGTCGGCCGCTACGCGAACCGGATCGCCCACGCGCGCATTGCGTGCGACGGCCGCGTCTGGGCCCTCCTGCCGCATCCGGCGGACTCGCCGCACCAGCTGCACGGCGGACCGGACGGCTTCGATCGCAGGCGATGGCGCATCGCATCGCACGACACGCGCGAGGCCACGCTGACGCTCGATTCGCCGGACGGCGACATGGGGTTTCCCGGGCAACTCGCGGTGGAACTCACCTACCGCGTCGCGGCCGGGCCGTCGATCGAGATGGACTGCTCGGCGCGCACCAGCGCGCCGACGCCGGTGAGCCTGACGAATCACGCCTACTTCAACCTCGACGCGACGCCGCGCGACGCGCGCGACCACCGCGTTCGACTGCGGGCATCGCGCTACCTGCCGGTCGACCGCGACCTGCTGCCGCTCGGGGCGCCGCTGCCGGTCGCCGGCAGCGGATTCGATTTCCGGGAGCCGAAAACGGTCCGGCGCGATTTCCTGCGCGATCCGCAGCAGGCACCCGCCGGCGGCTACGACCATGCCTACCTGCTCGATCCGGAATGTGCCGACCTCACCGTACCGGCGGTCGAACTCGACGCGGGCGACGGGCGGCTGAGCCTCGCGATATCGACGTCGCTGCCGGCCATCCAGTTCTACAGCGGGCAGCTGCTCGACGGCACGCCCGGACGCGACGGCACGCGGTACGGGCCATGCGCCGGTCTCGCCTTCGAGCCCGGCTTCCTGCCCGACAGCCCGAATCACCCGGAATGGCCGCAGCCTTCGTGCTGGCTGCTGCCCGGCCAGGTCTACCGGCACCGGATCCGCTATCGGTTCACGGCGGGCTGAACGTCGGCGCCGCGCCACTGTCTTCGGCAAGGAAGCGCCGCGCTCCCGGCGTCTGCCGCCACTCGAACAGCAGATGCTCTCGCAGTTCTTGTCCCAGGCGGCAGGGATCAAAGACGCCCCCCCCCGTTGCCGTGATCACCTTGCCCACGCTTTCCGGCTACGGGCCGTCCAACGAGGCTGCCGTCACTCGGACGCTTGAGATATGCCGGGAGCGAATTGCCGCGTTCGCGTAACCGGGCGCGCCGCGCCTAGAAATCGCCGTCAAGGCTTCGGTCAGGACGCGAGCGCGCGCGCTCGCGGGACAAGGCAAGGGTCTGGCCTTCCTCGTCCTTCTCCGGCTTCGCAACGTCGTCCATATGGCCTAGGAGATCAAGCGCCCACAGCATCGCCGCATAGACGGCAATCCCTGTCGAAGCCTTGCCGTGCTCGGCATCGGCAACCGCCCGCACGCCCGTGCCGATCTTCTCGGCCACGTCTTCGATGGTCAGGTTCCGCCGCAGGCGCGCCGTGCGCAGGTTCGCGCCCAGGCGCTTGAGCGTCTGTTCGACGGGATAGGGTGGCGCGGCCAGCAGCTTGTTCCGGGCGGTCATCAGTCACCGATACGAAGCGCACTTCAACCAGCAGATACCATGCTGATCGGGCGAGGCTCAAACGAACAAGCCCTGAATACAGCAAGCCCTCAAGAGCATTCTAAGCCTTATAAAATGCTCTTGAGAGACGATTTCTGCTAGAGTCTATACGGCTGACGACCCCAAGGGGCCGCCAGCGAAGGCGCGGAGGCGATGTGCAACTG
>Ga0213853_10052566_pt1 | contig 10236 bp, 8 predicted proteins | sample ABR_2016_MetaT_FD_164456 | JGI IMG/M metagenome (GOLD analysis project Ga0213853, IMG submission 164456) | Metatranscriptome of freshwater sediment microbial communities from post-fracked creek in Pennsylvania, United States - ABR_2016... | ecosystem: Environmental > Aquatic > Freshwater > Creek...
AGCAAGCCCTCAAGAGCATTCTAAGCCTTATAAAATGCTCTTGAGAGACGATTTCTGCTAGAGTCTATACGGCTGACGACCCCAAGGGGCCGCCAGCGAAGGCGCGGAGGCGATGTGCAACTGGCGACGAGCACATTGGGGAATGCGTACATAGCGGTGTACTTAACGGGGAAAGTGTTGCGATGTCAGAAGGTCTGATCGCAGAGCAGGTAAGGCGAAGAAGAACTTTTGCCATCATTTCGCACCCGGACGCGGGCAAGACCACGTTGACCGAAAAGCTGCTGCTGTTCGGCGGCGCGATCCAGCTCGCCGGCGCCGTCAAGGGGCGCAAGAACGCGCGCCACGCGACCAGCGACTGGATGGAGGTCGAGAAGCAGCGCGGCATCTCGGTGACGAGCTCGGTGATGCAGTTCGACTACGCCGACCACACCGTGAGCCTGCTCGATACGCCGGGCCACGAAGACTTTTCCGAGGACACCTACCGCGTGCTGACCGCGGTGGATGCCGCGGTGATGGTCATCGATGCGGCCAAGGGCGTCGAGGCCCAGACGCGCAAGCTGCTCGAGGTCTGCCGCCTGCGCCATACGCCGATCATCACGTTCATCAACAAGCTCGATCGCGAGGTGCGCGCGCCGTTCGACCTGCTCGAGGAGATCGAGTCGGTGCTGAAGATCGAGTGCACGCCGATCACCTGGCCGCTCGGCATGGGCAAGTCGTTCCGCGGCGTGTTCCACCTGCTCGACGACCGGCTGATGCGCTTCACGCCGGGCGGCGAGCGGCGCGCCGCCGATACCGAGCTGATCGGCGGGGTCGGGAATGCGCGGCTGGACGCGCTGTTTCCCGACGAGGCGGCGGTGCTGCGCCATGACGTCGAGCTGATCCGCGGCGCGAGCGCGCCGTTCGACCTCGCGCGCTTTCTCGCCGGGACGCAATCGCCGGTGTTCTTCGGCTCCGGGATCAACAACTTCGGCGTCCAGGAGGTCCTCAACGCGCTGGTGCAATGGGCGCCGCCGCCGCAGCCGCGCGACGCCGGCGCACGCACCGTGCAGCCGGCCGAGGCGCCGTTCACCGGCTTCGTCTTCAAGATCCAGGCCAACATGGATCCGCGGCACCGCGACCGGATCGCGTTCGTGCGCGTCTGCTCGGGTCGCTACCAGCCCGGCCTGAAGGTCCGGCATGTGCGGCTGGGGCGCGACATCAAGCTCGGCAACGCGCTGACCTTCATGGCCAACGACCGCGTCACGAGCCAGTTCGCGGTGGCCGGCGACATCATCGGGATCCACAATCACGGCCAGCTGCAGATCGGCGATACGCTGACCGAGGGCGAGGCGCTCGGCTTCAAGGGGATCCCGTACTTCGCGCCCGAACTGTTCCGGATGGCGCGCCCGCGCGACCCGTTCAAGGCCAAGCAGCTGCAGAAGGGCCTGCAGGAACTCGGCGAGGAAGGCGCGATCCAGGTGCTGAACACCATCAATGGCGACTTGTTGCTCGGCGCGGTCGGTCCGCTGCAGTTCGAGATCGTCGCCTACCGCCTGCAGAACGAGTACAACGTCGACGCGCTGTACGACGAGCCCGGCATCTCGACGGCGCGCTGGTTGACCTATCCCGACGAGAAGACGCGCCGCGAATTCGAGAAGCAGCAGATCGCGCGGATGGCGCGCGACGTGGACGACAATCCGGTGTATCTCGCGACGAATGCGAGCAATCTGCAGGTGACCATGGAATACTGGCCGACCGTCGGTTTCCACGCGACGCGCGAGCACGGGCAGCGCATGTCGCACGCGCGCTGAGCGCGCGTGCGCGGAGCGCCTACTGACCCGGCTGCGCCGGTTCATCCTCGTCGATATTGCGCGGCAGTGCGCCGTACCAGACCGGATTGTCGTTGAAGGCGTGGATCGGCGCGTACAGCTCGATGCCGCGTTCGCCGAAGGTCACGGCGAGGCGCAGCACGCCGGCCTTGGGATCGATGCCGGTGACGTCGACGGTCTTGACCTCGCCGGGCTCGATCTTGTTGCAGTTCTTTGCGCGGGCCTTGCCGATGAATCCGGCCTGGGCGTCGAGGTCACCCTGCCCGAAGGCCTCCTTGGCCTGCGCGACGAGATGCGCGCCCTCGATGGTCGGGCACGCGATCATGCCGTTGGTGTTGATGATGTAGGTATTTGGCGCGCCGTGGGCCGACGGCGCGATGAGCCCGATCGCGCCGAGGACCGCGCCGGTCCGTAGAAGCAAAGTAAGTCGCATCGCCGAGCCTCCTGAAGCGCATCGAACCAGCCCCAGACTAGGCGGCCCGGATCGATCGCGCGGCGCACCGCGCCGTGGACCGACTGAAGAGTTGGTCGAGCAATGTCCGTGCCGATTACATCGGCCGCATCAGCGACATCAGCGACATCGGCCGCATCGACGGCATGGCCATGCCGACCCGACTTCATTGTGGATCATGCGCGCGCGATCGAAGCGCTGCAACTGCGAGGGCTTCGCACCGCTAATCGGGCGCTGGGGCCCCCCGCGCGTCGCCCCCGGATCGCCATCTATCGACGCGAGCGCCGCGCACTTGAGCCGGAACTGACCCGCTCGCAGCCGCCATCAGCGCGGATCGCGACGCGCGCTCGCGACGCAGACTGGCGTGGCCTTGCAACCCGATCGCCCGGCGCCGCGCAATGCCCCGTCATCGCGCGAACGTCGACCCACGCCGAACATGACAAGCACCAACGTATCGCCTCGCCGCGCTGCCTGCGGCCGAACCCGGACCCTGACCTTCCTCGCAACCTTGGCGGCCGCCGGCTGCGCCTCGCTGGCTGCCTGCGGCGGCGGCGGCGGCGGTTCGGCGAGCGCGACGGGCAGCTCATCCGCGCCGATGGTCAGTGCCGTGTCGGCCGCCGCGGTGCCGGTCGGCAGCTCGGTCGCGATCCAGGGGCGCAACCTCGACCAGGCCGGTCAATTCCGGGTCGGCTCGACGGCGCTCGCGGCCACCGCGGTCAACGCATCGAGCGCGACGCTGCAGATGCCCCAGCTGGCGGTTTCCGGGCCGCTGACGATCGTCTACAACGGCGCGGCGACCGTGACGACGCCTTACACGCTGACCGCATTCGTGCCGGTCGTCATCGGCGCCCTGTCGGCCGATGCCGGGAGCGTGGGCGCCGTGATCACGGCCAGCGGATCCAGCCTCGACCAGGTGACTGCGGTCACGCTGCCCGGCAATGCCGGCGCGACCATCGCCGCGCAGAGCCCATCGACGCTGAGCTTCGTCGTGCCCGCGCGCGCCGCCGGCAGCGGCCCGATCGTGTTCGCCAGCGCGTTCCAGCAGGTCGACAGCCCGGCCGGATTCACGGTGACCGGTCCGGTCCGGGTCACGTCGACGACCGCGCAGCTCGGCGCCGGCACACTGTCGATCGACATCGTCGGCGTCAACCTGCTGGCGGTCACCGGGGCAACGGTCGGCGGCGTCGCCGCGTCGATCGCGAGCCAATCGCAGAGCCGGATCGTCCTCGGACTGCCGGCCTCCGCCGCCGGCGCGATCGTGCTTGCCGCCAGCGGCCAGGCCGACGTGCCGGCCGGCGCGGTGATGCACGCGGGCGCCTACGCGGTGACGCTCGCGTCGACCGAGTTCGCGCAGGTCCTCGACCATCCGGCGCTCGACGGCGCGCTGCCCTTGACCGCCGGCAAATCGGCACTGGCGCGCGTCGCGCTGGTCGGACAGGTTGCGGCGCTCGCGAGCCCCACGGTCACGCTGAGCGGCACGACGGCCGGCGGCGGCGCGCTCGGCGTCCTGACGCTGTCCGGGCCGGCGACGCTGCCCAGCGCGACCGACCCAGGGGACCTCGCGACGACCTTCAACGGGGTCGTCCCGGGCGCGTGGCTGGCGCCGGGCGTGACGCTGTCGATCGGCGTCGCCGGCGGCGCCATCGCAACGGCACTCGCGACGACGCTGCAGCCGACGATCGCGACGCCGGCCCGGATCCACGTCGTCGTCGTCCCGTTGACCGTCGGCGGACTGACCGCGGTCGTGCCCGCGGCAAGCGCGGTGCGCGACCTGATCGCGCGCGCCTACCCCTACGCGCCGGGCGACATCCGCGTCGAGATCCGTGCACCGCTGAGCGTGACCGGCGTCGGCTACATATCGACCGCGGCCGACATGTCGACGGCGCTCGGCGTCGTCGAGTCGGTGCGCGAACAGGAGTCGCCCGACGCGTTCTACTACGCGATGTTTCCCGCGGCGACGATTCCGCCGTCGGGCAGCGTCGCAACCGGGCTCGGCTACATCAATCCGATCGCCTACACGCCCGGCACGGCGCTGTCGGCCGTCGGAACCGAAGCGACCTGGGGTGTCGCCACGGTCGATCCGTTCGGCCTGGGCTGGGAAGCATGGAACGTGACCTTGCTGCATGAACTGGGGCACAACCATTCGCTCGCCCATGCGCCGTGCGGCGGTGCCGCCGGCCCCGATCCGAACTTCCCGTACGCCGGCGGCCAGCTCGGGCCGCAACCGGTCTACGCGAGCCTCTACGCGGACGCGACGATCGGTGCGCTGTCGTCGAGCACGACGCCGTCCGGCACGATGAGCGACGCGATGGGCTACTGCGGCGGCGCCTGGTTTTCCGACTACCACTACGCGAAGCTGCAGCAGTTCGCCGAGAACCGGACGCTGGCGGTTCCCGCGCCGGGCCAGGTGCCCGTGGCGCCGTCCGGCGACGCGGCAGCGCCCGGTACGCTGGTGCTGTCGGGCACGATCGACGACAGCGGCCTCGCGTTGAATCCGGCGCGGGCGATGGCGAGCGCACCGCCCGCCGGGGCGCGCGGCGATGCGCCGTATGCGCTGCGCGTGACGACGGTCGACGGCGCGACGCTCGTCGTGCCGTTCGACGCGATCGAAGTCTCCGAGACCGGCGGCCGGACGCGCCATTTCCAGGCCGCGCTGGCCAATCCGGGTCCGGTGGGGAGCGTCGATGTGCTGCGCTACGGAAGCCTCGTGCCGCTGGCGACGCGCGCCGCGGCGCCCCAGGCGCTGCGCGCGGACCGCGCGAGCGCCGCCGAACCCGCGTTCACGATGACCCCGACCTCGCTGACGCTGGCCTGGGACGCCCTCGCGATGCCCTACGCGTCGGTGAGCTACGTCGCACCCGACGGCGCGCGACGTGTCATCGCGCTGCGCCTGGACGGCGGCGCGCAGACCGTCGCGCTGCCGGCCTTGCCCGCGGGCGGACGCATCGAGATCAGCCTCTCGTCAGCGACGACGGCCCGCGTGATCGTGCTGCCGCATGCCTGAGACGGTCTGCCGGACCGCCCCGAAGGGCTAGGCCTCGGCGGCAACCGTCACGCGGTTGCGGCCCGCGCTCTTCGCGGCGTACAGCGCGCCATCGGCGCGTTCGAGTAGCTGCCCGGGCGATTCGCCGGGAGGATACCGCGCGACGCCGACACTGACGGTGACGGACTCGATAGGCTGCTCGGAGTCGCGCCGCTTGATCCGGCTCGATGCGATCGAGCGGCGCAATGACTCGGCGAGCATCTGCGCGCCGTCCAGCGGCGCGCCGGGCAGCAGGATCGCGAACTCCTCGCCGCCGTAGTGCGCCACGGTATCGCGCCGTTTCGTGTTCGACTTGAATACCTGCGCCACCTCGCGGAGCACCTGGTCGCCGAACAGATGACTATGGAAGTTTCACGCGACCAATGCGAAGGAAATAAGGCCCCATAGGGCCCCGCAAACCGAAGGTTTGCGGCAGCTTGCGACTCAGACAGGCAGGCGCAGCGTGACGTGCTCGTCGGCGAACGGGTGGATATCCCCGTGCGAATTGCCGTTCATCGTCGTCGGAGCGGACGCCGACCCGTTCAGCGGCGTGGTGTCGGAGGCGCCATTCAACGGCGATTCGACCGGCGCGCCGTTCGGCTCGAACAGCAGGCTGGCTGCCGTGATTTTGACGCGCACGCGCACCTTGTGGGTACGGCCGAGCATCATCCGCACCGCGGGATCGTCGACCTCGACGTCGCGGTAGATGTCGATGCGGTGCTGCATGCCGGCTCGCGTCAGCGCCTGGGCGGCGCGCCGCACCAGTTCGTCGAGGGGGATGTCGTCGGGAATCTTGGTCATCTTGCTCGTACTCGCGCCAGGGCGGTTCGACCGCCTGGACATTCCTGGGCGTGTAAGAACCTCCGCCCCGGGACTGCGATCACCGTGCATTACTTACCACCCTTTATTGTATGCGACTAGCCCCCCAGCGCGGCGAGTGGCCGCCGGCGGTCGTATTCAGCCGACGGACGGCAAGCTGGGCAAGCTGAGCAAGCTGAGCAAGCTGGGTAACTTGCGCAGCCCGGCCAGCCTGGTTCCGGTTCCTAGTCCCCGCCAATACCGCAAGCGCTAGCGACAGGCTAATCGGCAGCGCGTTATTGTGATATCCCCCGCCGGTAGCCCCGATGCGCTAGGCCGCTTCTTGTCCCATCCTCGTTGCGGTGACCGATTCAACTCGCCAACGCGCGCTCCAGGTCGGCGATCAGGTCCGGGACCGCCTCCAGGCCGACGCCGATCCGGATCAGACCGTCGTCGATGCCGGCGCGCTGGCGCGCTTCCGGCGTCAGGCGGCCATGCGTCGTCGTCGCGGGGTGCGTGATCGTCGTGCGCGTGTCGCCGAGGTTGCCGGTGATCGACATCAGCCCGACTCCGTCGATCACGCGCCAGGCTCGTGCGCGCCGCTCCTCCGGGCTCGCGCCGCGGGTTTCGAACGCGACGATCGCGCCGGCGAGTTTCTGCTGGCGGCGGGCGAGTTCGAACTGCGGGTGCGATGCGAGACCCGCATAGTGCACGCGCGCGACAGCCGGCTGGTGCTGCAGCCACTCGGCGATCTGCTGCGCGGCCGCCGATTGCGCTCGCATCCTCAGGGCCAGCGTTTCGAGACCCTTGAGCAGGACCCAGGCATTGAACGGCGACAGGCTCGGGCCCGCGGTGCGCAGCACGGGCAGCACGCCCGACTCGATGAATTCGCGCCGCCCGAGCACCGCGCCGCCGAGCACGCGCCCCTGCCCGTCGATGAACTTGGTGGCGGAGTGCATCACGACGTCGACGCCGTAGTCGAGCGGCCTTTGCAGCGCCGGCGTGCAGAAGCAGTTGTCGACGACCGTCAACGCGCCGATTTCCCGACCGAGACGCGCATAGCCGTCGAGATCGACGATCTCCATCAGGGGATTGGACGGCGTCTCGCAGAACATCAGGCGCGTGCGCGGTCCGGCCGCGGCGCGCCATGCGGCCAGGTCCGTGCCGGCGACGAAGGTGGTCTCGATGCCGAAGCGCGCCAGCAGCGTCGCGAACAGCTGCACCGTGGCGCCGAACACGTTCGCGGCGCACAGCACGTGGTCGCCGGCCTTCAGGTGCGCCAGGCAGATCGACAGGATCGCCGCCATGCCCGATGCCGTCGCGACGCACTCCTCAGCGCCCTCCAGGGCGGTCAGGCGCCGCTCGAACATGCGGATCGTCGGATTGGAGAAACGCGAGTAGACATAGGCGCCTTCGGACTTCGCGAAACGCGCCGCCGCCTCGGCGGCGCTGGCGAACACGAAGCTCGAGGTCAGGAACAGGCCCTCGCTGTGCTCGTGGAACTGGCTGCGCTCGGTACCGGCGCGGATCGCCAGCGTGTCGAAGTCGTATGGCTCGCTCATGTGCCTCTCCCGTTCCGGTCCCGGACCGGCGCCGCCGCGGCGGCGCGGCGGCGCGCCATGGCAGGCGGATGCGGGACGAAAAAAAACCCGCCGGCAATGCCTAGCGGGTTCCTCGGAACCTGCATCGCTTTAGCCGGATTTATATGGCGCCCGCAAGCTGAAATCAACTCGGCGCAAATCGCATCGTAGCAGGTCGCACCGCCAGCGGCGTCACGCGTCGGCGGGCTCGATCGCCAGGCTCAGCTGCGAAAGCCCGGAGCCGTCGGGCAGCAGCGGCGCGAGGCGCTCGCGCTCGACCCGGTCGAGGTAGGCGAGGGTCACGTCGCCTGTGACGTAGACGCCGTCGAAGCAGGAGGTGTCGAAGTTGACGAGGTCCGGCCGGCAGTCGCGCACCGCCTGGGTCATATCCTCGAGGCGCTGGTAGACCAGCGCATCGGCGCCGATCATCCGGCAGATCTCGTCGTCGTTGCGCGAAGCGGCGATCAGTTCGACGCGCGTCGGCATGTCGATGCCGTAGACATTCGGGAAGCGCACCGGCGGCGCCGACGCCGCGAAATAGACGCGCGCCGCGCCGGCATCGCGCGCGATCTGCACGATCTCCTGGCTGGTCGTGCCGCGCACGATGGAGTCGTCGACCAGCAGCACGTTCTTGCCCTTGAACTCGACGCCGACCGCGCTCAGCTTCTGCCGCACGGATTTCTTGCGCACCGCCTGGCCGGGCATGATGAACGTGCGTCCGATGTAGCGGTTCTTGATGAAGCCCTCGCGATAGTCGATGCCGAGGCGATTGGCGAGCTGCAGCGCCGCGGGCCGGCTGGAGTCGGGGATCGGCATGACGACGTCGATCGTGGCGCTCGGCACGCGGCTGCGCACCTGCTCCGCGAGATACTCGCCGAGCCGCAGGCGCGCCGCGTAGACCGATACGCCGTCGATCACCGAGTCGGGACGCGCGAGGTAGACGAACTCGAAGATGCAGGGGTTCAGACTCGGGTCGCGGGCGCACTGCCGGCTGTGGAAGCGCCCGTCGAAATCGATGAAGATCGCCTCGCCGGGCAGCACGTCGCGCACCATCCGGAAGCCGAGCCCTTCGAGCGCGACCGATTCCGAGGCCACCGCGTATTCGGTGCCGTGCTCGTTTTCGAGCACGCCGTAGCACAGCGGCCGGATGCCGTACGGGTCGCGGAAGGCGAGCAAGCCGTAGCCGGCAATCTGCGCGACGACCGCGTACGAGCCCCGCGCGCGTCGATGCACCGCGGCGACCGCGCGGAAGATCGCGTCGGGGTCGAGCGCGAGCCCGCCGCTGGCGCGGTGCAGCTCGTGGGCCAGCACGTTGAGCAGCACCTCGGTATCCGAACTGGTGTTGATGTGGCGCCGGTCGATGCGGAACATCTCCTCCTTGAGCGTCGCCGCATTGGTCAGGTTGCCGTTGTGCGCGAGCGTGATGCCGAACGGGGCGTTGACGTAGAACGGCTGCGCCTCCTCGGCGTTGCCGGCCGATCCCTGCGTGGGATAGCGCACCTGGGCGATTCCCGAATTGCCCGGCAGCGAACGCATGTTGCGCGTGCGGAAGACGTCGCGCACGAGGCCGCTGCCCTTGAACATGTGGAAGGCGTTGCCGTGGGCCGTGGAGATGCCGGCCGCGTCCTGGCCGCGGTGCTGCAGCAGCAGCAGCGCGTCGTAGAGCATCTGGTTGACCGGCGAATTGGCGACGATGCCAACGATTCCACACATGGCTAGCAGCTCCAGGCTCGATACATCGTCACGGCGACGCGGGGCGCGCGGCGCGCGCCGGCATCGCCGGAAGGTACGAATTGGCCGCCCGCACCGCGGACTCCGCATAGGGTATCAAGACCGAGCCGCGCCAGCCGGGATGCTGCGCGAGGCCGAGCGTGCGCCCGAGCACGACGCCCAGCACCACGATCAGCAGGCCCCGCAGCAGGCCGAACGCCGCGCCCAGTCCGCGATCGGCCGCCGACAGGCGCGCCGCGGACATCAGCCGTCGGGCGATCGCGCCGAGCACGGCCGCGACGACGACGCAGCCCGCGACGATCGCGATGCCTCCGAGCGCCGTGCGCACCGGCGACCACGGCACCGCGCTCGCGAGCATCGCGCCGGCCTCGGCGCCGTAGAGCACCGCGAGCACGAGTCCGGCGATCCACCCCGCCAGCGCCAGGATCTCGCGGATGAATCCGCGCACGAATCCCAGTCCCGCCGAGATCACCAGGACCGCGAGGATCACCTCGTCAGCGGTACTCATCGGGCTTCCCGCTCGCTGCGCTCGAGTCTGGGCAGGGCGAACACGAGGGGGCGGCAGGCCCCTTCGCAGCCCATCGTCCCCATCCGGATCGAAGCCGCCATCGCTTTGACCTGGGCTGGTGCATCTGAAGGGCGGCCCGGCGGGCTCATCGCGCCGCCATGCCGCGCGTCGCGTGACGGCTTGCGGCGCCCTGCCGTGCGCCGGCCGTCACGGCGCGACGATGTTCGATGAAACGCCCAGCGCGCGCAGGCGCGCTCGGGCACGCTCGGCCTCGTCGCGACTGGCGAACGGACCCACGCGCACGCGATAGCGCAGGCCGTCGCGCGTATCGATGCGCT
>Ga0213853_10610550_pt1 | contig 10213 bp, 8 predicted proteins | sample ABR_2016_MetaT_FD_164456 | JGI IMG/M metagenome (GOLD analysis project Ga0213853, IMG submission 164456) | Metatranscriptome of freshwater sediment microbial communities from post-fracked creek in Pennsylvania, United States - ABR_2016... | ecosystem: Environmental > Aquatic > Freshwater > Creek...
CAGGCCGCGGCGCGTCGATGCCGCAACCCGCGCCAGTCTCGCCGTGCTCTCACGGCTTTGCGATTGGCGCTCCTGCCTGACATTGGTGCGCCCGGAAACCGTGATCCGCTGGCACCGGGCGGGTTGGCGACTTCTCTGGAGATACAAATCCCGGCTAGGTCGTCCGCCCTTGCCCGCGGAGCTTCGCCAGCTGATTCGACGCATGGCAACGGAGAAGCCGACCTGGGGCCAGGAACGAATTGCCAACGAGCTGCGGCTGCCGACGCTCGGTCTGCACGTATCGCCGCGGACGGTTCGCAAGTACATGCCGAAACCCGTGCCGCATCGCCCGCGCGGTGACCAGCGATGGGCGACGATCCTCCGAAACCACGCCCACGCCATCATCGCTTGCGATTTTCTGGTGGCCGTCACGGCGACGTTCCGCCAAGTCTACGTGTTCGTCGTAATGCACCATGGCACCCGCCAACTGCCGCACCTGAACGTCACGACAAGTCCAACCGCCGCTTGGGCCCTGCAGCCGCTACGGGAAGCGATAGGATTCGAGGATGCATATCGCTACCTGCTGCACGACCGAGATTCGATCTTCGCGAAGTGCTTGGAACGTTCGATCGAGGCGCTTGGCCTTTGCGTGTTGAAATCACCTCCGCACAGCCCCAAAGCCAACGCTATTTGCAAGCGCCTGATCGGAACCTTCCGCCGCGAGTGCCTTGATTGGCACATCCCGATATCGGAAGGTCAAATGCGGCGCATCGGGGAAGGCGTGGGCGGATCATTACAAGCGCGGTCGCCCGCACATGTCCCTGGGTCCGGGTCTGCCCGATCCGCCGATCAACTCGGCTACGACAGTTTCGACCTCCCGGCATCACGTTGGCGCGCCCCTGCGGGTGAGCGTCGAGGCCGTGCTGGGCGGACTGCATCATGAATACGCCCTGCTCGCCGCCGGCGCGCAATCGAATTATTGCGGAGCACAATTGATTTGGTGGCGGATGGGGTGGGATTCGAACCCACGGGACCCTCGCGGGTCCGCCGGTTTTCAAGACCGGTGCATTCAACCGCTCTGCCACCCATCCCCTGTCTTTCAATTCTACCGACCCGCCTTGTCAGGCACCGCCGGCCGCCAAACCCAAACTCGCGCGCGCCCGCCCGACGCAAAGCCCCTTGCGGGAACATTTCCTGCTTCCTTCGCGCCGCCACACCTTCGCGAAGGAGCACGGTCATGTCGCAATCCATCGTCAACAAGTTCTCACACGTTCGTCCACAGGACACGGATTTCGTCGACAACGGCCTGAGGGATTTCTTCCAGTACAAGGACCTCGGCATCGCCGATGCGACCGGAGGCCGCGTGCTCGCGCAACTTGTCCGCGCGAACATTGCGCCGGAAAAGGGCACCGGCTGGCACCGTCATGAGGCGGATTTCCACATCGTGATCATGCTGAAGGGCTGGGCGCGCTTCATGTACGAGGACAAGGAAACGTTGGTGGCGGCCGGAGATACCGTGCATCAGCGCCCTGGCGTCGGGCACTACCTGTTCGACTATTCGCCGGACATGGAATACCTGGAGATCGTCAGTCCCGCGGACTTCAAGACAATCACGGTCGACCCGGTCTGCGAGGTCCCGGCGATCACGCCGTGGAAGTCCGCGCCGCCCGCCGCCGATGCGGAGCGCACCCAGACGGCGCCCGCGCACGTCTAGGACTCCCTTCCGTCGGCCGGACAAGGATTCCGGCGCACGTCCCGAGAACTCGCCGCCCCGCGCGAGCAGTTCTGCGGCGGGCAGCGGACGGCTGTACAGATTGCCCTGCGCGTCCCACGCTACCATCTGGCGGCAGGTTTCGCGCAGCACCCGGCCGCCGATGTCGCAGATGATGCCCATGTCCTTGGCAAACGGAATGAGCTGCAGCGGCGGCACGATACTCAGCGTCGGATGCAGCCAGCGCACCAGCGCCTCCACGCCGCAATGCTCGCGGTGACGACCTGCTCGTGGCCGCCGATGATCAGCGCCGCTTCGAACGGGTCCGGCAGCCGTCGAACGCCGACCTCGACCCCTATCGGCTACGCTCGCCACCCTACCACCACTCGCCGGCTTCCGATCGGCAACCGGTCGCCGGCACGCGGCTGCCCGGCACCGGATGCGGCGCGCAAACGCAGCGATGAGCCCCACGCTGATCAAGATCTACCTGCCCTGGGTCGTCGCCTGCGCGCTGTTCATGGAGCAGCTCGACTCGACGATCGTCAACACGGCCGTGCCGGCGATGGCGGCCAGCCTGCACGTGACGCCGCTGAGTTTGAAGGCGGTCGTCACGAGCTACATCCTGAGCCTCGCGGTCTGCATCCCGGTCAGCGGTTGGATGGCCGACCGCTACGGCACGCGGCGCGTGTTCGCGATCGCCGTGGCGGTGTTCACGCTGACCTCGGCGCTTTGCGGACTGGCCGTCAACGCACCGATGCTGGTAGCGGCGCGGGTCGTGCAGGGCATCGGCGCAGCGATGATGATGCCGGTCGGCCGGCTTGCGATCGTGCGCACCTTCGCGAAATCGGAACTGCTGCGCGCGATGAACTTCGTGATCATCCCGGCGCTGATCGGCCCGCTGCTCGGGCCGACCGTCGGCGGCCTGATCGTCCACTGGCTATCGTGGCGCGACATCTTCTTCGTCAATATCCCGGTGGGGCTCGCCGCGCAGTTCATCATCCACCGCTACATGCCCGACTACCGCGGCGAGGAGCAGCGGCCGCTGGACCTCGTCGGCCTCGCGCTGTTCAGCTCGGGCATCGCATTGCTGTCGTGGCTGCTCGAGATCTTCGGCGAGCACGACATCGACCCGACCTCAGCCGCCTTCCTGCTGCTGGTGTCGCTCGCCTTGCTCGCGGCCTACGGCTGGCACGCGCGCCAGCTCGCCTATCCGCTGCTGCGGCTGGCGCTGTTCAGGCTGCGTACCTTCCGCGTCGCCGTGCTTGGCGGCTTCATCACGCGGCTGGGCATCGGCGGCCTGCCCTTCCTGCTGCCGCTGCTCTACCAGCTCGGTCTCGGTCTGCCGGCCTGGCAGTCGGGATTGCTGATGATGCCGGCCGCGCTGGCCGCGATGGCGATGAAATTCCTGTCGACGCGCGTGCTTGCGCGCTACGGCTACCGGCGCGTGCTGCTCGTCAACACGCTGATGATCGGCGTGACGATCAGCCTGTTCGGCCAGGTCACGCGGGACACGCCAATCGCATTGATCGTGCTGCTGGGCCTGTGCCAGGGCTTCTTCAACTCGCTGCAGTTCTCGTCGATGAACACGATGGCCTATGCCGACGTCGTACCCGCCGACACCAGCATGGCCAGTACGATCGCCAGTTCCCTGCAGCAGTTGTCGCTGAGCTTCGGGCTGGCCTGCGGCTCGCTGATCACCGCGTGGTACCTCGGCGCGACGTCCCAGTCCAATCGCGCCGCGGTGACCGACGCGCTGCACCACGCCTTCCTGACGCTCGGCGTCGTGACCGTGCTGTCCTCGATGCTGTTCCGCACGCTGCACGCGCACGACGGCGACAGCGTCAGCCGCGGAGAACCCGGCGAGGCGCATTGACAGCGCAGGCGGCCCGGCGCTCGATCCGCTCGGCCAGGTACCGCAGGTCGAGCGCCGACCGCGGCGGTGGCGGGGCCGGCCGCGCCCCGCGTTTCGGGCAATGATGCGATCATGCGCGCGGCGAATACCCGCTGCCGCCCGAGACCCCCGCCCTCCCCCGATGACCAATACGCTCGACCTCGACGCCTACCTCGGCCACGTCGGGTGGCACGGCCCGACCGATCCATCCTATGCGACGCTGACCGGCGTGCTTCAGGCCCACATGGCGCGCATCCCGTTCGAGAACCTCGATGTGCTGCTCGGGCGTCCGGTGCGCCTGGACCTCGACCACCTGACCGACAAGCTGGTGCTTGCGGCGCGCGGCGGCTACTGTTTCGAGCACGGCACGCTGTTCGCCGCCGCGCTCGAACAAATGGGATTCGCGCTGCTGCGCCACACGGCGCGCGTCGTGCTGTACGCGCCGCGCCACGCGTCGCCGCGCACGCACATGTTCCTTACGGTCGCCGTGCCCGAGGGGCGCTTCGCGGTCGATCCGGGCTTCGGCGGACTGGCGCCGCGCGTGCCCGTGCCGCTGGTCGAGGGCGCAGTCGCGACCGCCGGACTCGAGCGCCACTGGTTCGAGCGCGACGGCCCGTACTGGGTGCTGCGCGCGCTGTCGGCCGACCGGATCGTCGATTGCTGGGCCTCGACGCTCGAGGTCGAGAATGCGATCGACTTCGAGCTCGGCAACCACTACACGGCCACGCACCCGGCCTCGCCGATGGTGAATCGCCTGATGTTGCGCGCGCTGTCGCCCGAGGGACGAGTGACGGTCGTCAACCGCGACCTGACGATCTGGCGCGGCAACATCCCGGCCACATCGGTGCTGTCCGACCGCGCCGCGCTCGGGCGCGCGCTGGCGGACCACTTTGCGATCGACCTACCCGAAGTCGAACGGCTACGCGTGCCGGCGATACCAGAATGGAGCTAGCTATAAACAGGAATGCGCTACGCGCATTTTGGATGTCTGCGACACGTCACTTTGTTCGCGCTGCTGGACGGGTTGACCTTGCAGGAATCGTTGGCCTCGTTGGCCTGGTTTGCGTTGGCCGCGTCGGCGTCCTTCGCGCGTGGCGCACCACCCACCCGCGCCGAGCCTGCGCAGCCGCCGCCGTTCTCGTGCTGGCCGCCTGCACCAATCTGCACGCGCCGCCCGGCGTCGAAGGCACCGGGCGCCTTCTGGCCGGCTACGTGATTGTCGGCGCCGATGGTCAGGCCATCGCGCGCGCGGTTATCGATGGCCAGGTCTGCCCGGCGCTGGTCGTCGACGGCGCGTCGCATCCGATGGATCTGCGCGCGCCGCCAGCCATCGTTCCCGCCCGGACCGCGTCGACGGAAACGGCATGGGCGAAGCCCGCCGAATTCAGAGTCCGCGTCTGCGAGGTCCCGTTGGCGTCTTCGGCACGCGAGGCGACGCTGGCGGGACGGCCCCTGCCGCCGTGGCACGAGCAGCCGCGCCGGATCGTCGTGATCGGCGACAGCGGCTGCCGCCTGAACCAGGCCGGCGGCGCCTATCAGGACTGTTCCGATCCGCGCGCCTGGCCGCTGCGCGCGATCGCGCAGGCCGCGGCCGCGGAGCACCCGGACCTCGTGCTGCACGTCGGCGACTACCACTACCGCGAGTCGCCCTGCCCGCTGCAGATGCCGGGCTGCACCGACAGCCCGTGGGGCTACGGGTGGGACGCCTGGTCCGCCGACCTGTTCGAGCCCGCCGCGCCGCTGTTCGCGGCCGCGCCATGGGTCGTCGCGCGCGGCAACCACGAGGAATGCGCGCGCGCCGGGCAGGGCTGGTTCAGGCTGCTCGATGTGCAACGCTTCGACGCGTCCCGCTCCTGCGACGACCCGGCCAACGATGGGCGCGGCGATTTCAGCGACCCCTACGCGGTGCCCCTCGGCGACGACTGGCAGCTGATCGTCTTCGACTCGGCGCGGGCCTCCAATGCGCCGCTCGACACGACGAAGCCGAAGGATGCGGCGACGTTCTCGACGTACCAGCGCGAGATGGGGCGGGTTGCCGAACTCGCCGCCGTCCCCGGACGCCGCAGCCTCTTCGTCAGCCACTATCCGGTGCTGGCGTTCGCGCCTGCTCCGGGCCGCGAGCCCTACGGCGGCAACCCGGCGCTGCGCGCCGTAATGCGCTCGCTCGATGGCGACGCGTATTTTCCTGCCGGCGTCGCGGCGGCCATACACGGTCACGTGCACCTGTTCGAGGCGATCGACTTCGCGTCGGGCCATCCGGCGACGATCGTCAGCGGGCACGGCGGGGATACGCTGGATCGCGACCTGCCCGAACCGCTGCCGCCGGCCGCGAGCCCGGCGGCCGGCGCGCGCGTCGCGGCGTTGACGCACTCGAGCCATTTCGGCTACCTGGTGCTCGAGCGCGCCGCCGGCGGCTGGACCGTTTACGCCAAGCGCAGCGACGGCACGCTGTTGACGACCTGCCGCCTGGCCGGCCGGCAGCTGCAGTGCAATCCCCGCGGGAAGATCGACGGGGATTCCGGACCGTGATCGGGTAATCCCCTCGACAGTCGATTTGCGCAGAATTCGCCTACCCGTTAGCCGGTATGGCTTATAGTGAGCCGCCATGGTGATCGATGAGATTGACGAGGCCCGTCCAGCGCCGTCGTGGGGGACGTTTGCGCTGACCTTCGGCGTGCTTTTCATCGCGACCCAGCTGCCGCTGTATCTGGTCACCTACCCCGACATCAACGAGTTCGCCGACCACGTCGCGCGGATTCACGTGCTGCAGCACCTGGATGGCGACTCGCTGCTGCAGAAGTTCTATCTCGTCGATCGCGCGCTGATCGTCCCGAACCTCGCCATGGACGCGCTGCTGCCGCCGCTTGCGGCGCTGGTCGGCGCGGCGCTGGCCGTCAAGCTGTACGCGTCGGCCGCGACGCTGGCGATGACCAGCGGCGCGATCGCGCTCGGCCGGGCCTTCGCCGGACGGCTGTCGGTGATGCATCTCGGCGTGCTGATGTTCGCCGCGAATTCGGCGCTGACGAACGGCTACCTGAACTACCTGCTGGGGCTGGGCGGCGCCTTCTGGCTGCTCGCGGCATGGATGCGCGCGCGCGGGCCGATGCGGCTGCCGACGCTGCTCGGCTACGCGGTGGCCGCGACGGCGCTCTACCTGTGCCACCTGAGCGCATTCGGCATCTACGCGCTGGGAGCGATCAGCTGGCAGCTGCGCGGCGCGATCGGCGCAAGCGCCGCGACCGATGGAGGCGCGCCGCCGCCGCCGCTGTACGCGGTCGGCCAGTTCATACCCGCGGCGCTGATCTACATCGCGAGTGAACGCCCGACCGCCGCCGCCAGCTGGATCGACCCGGCCCTGTCCGGCGGCTGGTGGGCGGTGCTCGAACACAAGGCAATGATGTTCCTGACCGCGCCGATGGCCGGCGTACCGGCGAATCCGCCGTGGATCTACGTGCTGCCGCTGCTGATCTGCGCCGCGCTCGCCGCGGCGATGTGGCGGGGCGCGCTGCGGTACCGGACCGAGGCATTGTGGCTCGCGGTGCCGCTGGTCGCGGCGATCGTGATGCTGCCGTATTCGGGCTTCGGCTCGAGCAGCGTCGATGCGCGATTGCTTCCGGCGCTGCTGCTGATCGTCTGGACCGGCCTGGACCTTGCGAGGTCCACCGAGGCCCTGCGCGCCGTCGTGATGTGCTTGGTTGCCGCCGCGACGGTAGGGTCTGCGACCGACGTGCTGATCCAGTGGCGCGAGCGCGATCCCGAATATGGCGCGCTGCGCGTCGCGCTGTCCGAACTGCCGTCCGGCGCGCGCGTCGCGGCGGTGATCGCAGGCGCCTCGCCCGGCGCGCGCGCCGACCTGTCGCCCTACTTCGCGGCCTGGAGCATCGTCGATCGCGGCGTGCTGTTGTCGAGCTTCGACATCGTGCCCTTCCATCCCTGCTGGGTCGGATTCCGCCAGCCCTACCTCGCGCCGGTGCGCGACGCGCGCACGATCGATCCGCGCCTGCCCGCGGCGCCGTTCGCCGCGCTGCGCGCCCAATTCGACTACCTGGTCGTGTTCGGCAGCGGCGGCGCGCCCTTGCCGGACTATGCCGCCGTGCCATCGACCGTCTACGCCGGGCCCCACGTGAAGATCCTCGCGACCGGCGCAGCGCCTGCGCGCTGAGAGGCGCTTCGAGGTCCGCGCTGCGGCGCAGCTGCAGGACGCGGCGCGGCCGTCACCTGGAAGGACACGGCTTCCGAATAAACTTGCGCGCTGGCTCACCGGGCAGGCACCGAGGAAACGAGACACGCGCAATGACGGCAAACATACTGGACGGAAAGGCGATCGCGAATTCGCTGCAGGCCGGCTACAAGGAGCGCGTCGCGGCGCTCGCCGCGCGCGGCCGGCGCCCCGGGCTCGCGGTGGTGCTGGTCGGCGCCGATCCGGCCTCGCAGGTCTACGTGCGCAACAAGGTCCGCGCCTGCGACGCGGCCGGGATGCACTCCGAGAACATCGTGTTCCCGGCCGACGTCGATCCGGCCCTCGTGCTCGCGCGGATCGCCGCGCTGAACGCGGACGCCCGCGTGCACGGGATCCTCGTGCAGTTGCCGCTGCCGCGCCAGTTCGATCGCGACGCCGTCATCGCCGCGATATCGCCGCTGAAGGATGTCGACGGTTTCCACCCCGAGAATGTCGGCGCGCTCGCGCTGGGCGCGCCGCGCTTCGTTCCGTGCACGCCGAAGGGCATCATGGCCATGCTCGCCGCCGGCGCGATCGATCCGGCCGGACGCGAGGCCGTGATCGTCGGCCGCTCGAACATCGTCGGCCTTCCGATGGCGCGCCTGCTGTTGGGTCGTGATGCCACGACGACAATCTGCCATTCGAAGACCGCCGACCTCGCATTCCATACGCGCCGCGCCGATATCCTGGTCGCCGCGCTGGGACGCGCCCGTGCGATCACCGGGGCGATGATCAAACCGGGCGCGGTCGTGATCGACGTCGGCATCAACCGGCTGCCCGACGGCACGCTGTGCGGCGACGTCGATTTCGATAGCGCGCGACAGGTCGCCGGCCTGATCACGCCGGTGCCGGGCGGCGTCGGTCCCATGACGATCGCGATGCTGCTCGCGAACACGATCGAGGCGGCCGAGCGCGGCTGAAGCGGCGCCCGCCGCTGCCGCGGCGCAGCGCCCGGCGCTCCGTGACGCGGGCCGCCGGGATCCGGTGTTCAGGTCCGGTGCCGACGTCGAGCGCCGCGGTCGATTCCGCATTCAATTTCGCATTCAACTCGTATAGCGCCTGACCAGCGCGACGTACTTGTCCATCCAGCCCTGCAGGAAAGCGCGGCTGTCTGCGCCGATGTTGCCGGCCGCGTCGAACAGTCCCTCCTTCGACTGGATGAAGGCCTCGGGCTGGCCGAGCGTCGGCACGTCGAGATAGGCGAGGATGTTGCGAAGGTGCTGTTGCGCGAGCGCGGTGCCGATCGCGCCGACCGACACGCCGATGACGCCGGCCGGTTTGCCGGCCCAGGCGCTTTGTCCGTAGGGCCGCGACGCGAGATCGATCGCGTTCTTCAGCACGCCCGGTACCGAACGGTTGTGTTCGGGCGTCACGAACAGTAGGCCCTGCGAAGCGGTGATCTCCGCCTTAAGGCGCTTGACCTGGGGGGCCGGCGTCGCGTCGTCATCCTGGCAGTAGAGCGGCAGGTCGCCGATCTCGATCTGCTTTAGCATGAAATCCGTCGGCGCAAGGCGCGCGAGCCCGGTCGCGAGTTTCCGGTTGAACGATTCGCGGCGAAGACTGCCGACAAATACCGCAATTTGGTATTGGGCCATGACATTCTCCTTCAGGGGGTGTCGAACAACGCTGCGCGGCGTCCGAGCGCCGTGGCGGCCGAACCATAGCAGTTCGCGGGTCCGCCGGACATCGGCCCGCGCCCAAGCGTTGAACGGGCAGGCGTTCATGCCACGCCGATCGACGCATCGATGGCTCACGTTGGAGGAATACCATGGCTCGTTCATTCGCGCGGCTCGCGCCGCCAGCACGGCTGGTCCCGCTCGTCCCGCTCGTCCCGCTCGTTCTGCTCGTCCCGCTGGTCCTGCTTGCGCTGCCCGCGCACGCGACGCTGCAGGTCGGCGCGCCGGCGCCGGACTTCTCGACCCAGGCTTCGCTGGGCGGCAAGGTATTCGACTACGCGCTGCGCGACGCACTGAAGCAGGGACCGGTCGTCCTTTATTTCTATCCGGCGGCGTTCACGCCGGGCTGCACGATCGAGGCGCACGAGTTTGCCGAGGCCGTCGATCGGTTCAAAGCTCTCGGCGCCTCGGTGATCGGCGTCTCGCACGACCCGATCGACACCTTGAACAGATTCTCGGTCAGTGAATGCCGCAGCAAGTTTCCGGTCGCCGCGGACGCCGACCAGAAGATCATGAAGGCCTACGACGCGGTGCTGCCGTTCAGGTCCAGCATGGCCAGCCGAACCTCCTACGTCATCGCGCCGGACGGCCACATCCTGTACGAATTCACGAACCTGAGCCCCGAGCAGCACGTCGCCAATACGCTGGCCGCCGTGCGCAAGTGGGCCGAAGCGAAGAAGTAGCCGCGGTCGTCCGGCGCGGCCGCGGCGCAGCAGCGGCCGCGCCGGACGCGCACG
>Ga0213853_10954010_pt1 | contig 10213 bp, 13 predicted proteins | sample ABR_2016_MetaT_FD_164456 | JGI IMG/M metagenome (GOLD analysis project Ga0213853, IMG submission 164456) | Metatranscriptome of freshwater sediment microbial communities from post-fracked creek in Pennsylvania, United States - ABR_2016... | ecosystem: Environmental > Aquatic > Freshwater >...
CAGTCGGTGGTGCTGATGCTCAATTCGTATCGGCTGCACCAGATGCTGCAGCTGGTGCGTGACGTGAAAAGATCCGTCAACAACGACCTGTCGATGGAATGGCTGAAACCCTTCATGACCGAACGCAAATGCTTGGCCGGCGAGGTCTTGTTCTACAAGGACGAGAAGGCCGAGAGCATGTTCTACATCGTCAGCGGCCGCTTCAAGCTAGTCGAGTCCGGCATCGAATTGCCGGTCGGCGCCATCGTCGGCGAACTCGGCATGCTGTCGCCGTCGAACGTGCGGACCCAGACGCTGGAATGCGTGGAGGCGGGTGTCATCCTGAGCGTGAGCTACGACCAGGTCGAGCAGCTTTACGTGCAGAACCCGGCGTTCGGCTTCTACTTCCTGCGGCTTGCCAGCGCGCGGCTGTTTCAAAACATCGACACGCTGGAAAAGCGGCTGGCGCAACAGACGGCGGCGATGCCCGCCGCCGCGCCGAAGCCGACCTAGCGGCGCCAACTTCGAAACGGGGGAAGTAGAGAGTGTCGGACGACGGCCTGTTGTGTTCGCTTCGTTATCTGTTCGCCGATTTCCTCGACGAGCAGGACAACACGCCGCCGTTCCTGCCTGACGGCTTGCCGGAAGGCGCCTCGTCCATCGTCCGCGACGGCATTCATCTGTTGATGGATTACCAGGGGGCCGCCTACGCAAAACTCTATGCCGAGCGGCTGCAGCGCTTCGTCGGCCGTCAGGACGTCGATGCCGAAACATTCTGCGCGATTGCGCGGTTGATGGCGAACCGCATGGCCTATGAGGACGCGATCCGGATCGCGCAGTTGAAGCTCGCCGAGTTCCGCGACAGTGACGGTCAGCTGCGATCCACCGACATCAAGAAATTCCGTTTCGATGAACTGGTCGATGCGCTGCCGGCGGTCGCCGCCGAACCCGTGCTGATGGTACTCGACAAGATCGGGTGGGCGCACAGGCGGGTGTCGATCCCGTTCAGCACAAAGGGCCCTTGGGGCATTCGCCGCCTCAAGGTCGAAGCGTGGCTGCGGCGATGGCGGTTGTTTTCGATCCGCTATGGCGAGGAACGTGCCTGGGTCGAACGCTGGCTGCACATGATTGGCCGCAGCCTGGCGAAGCAGCCGAAGGCAGCATCCGCGATCGTTCAGACCGCGACCATGATCGAGGGTTACGGCGATCGCTACCGTCAGGGACTCGCTGACTGGCATGCGATCATCGACGACCTGGTGAAACCGACCTTCGACGGCGCGCTGCCGCTTGCCGACCTCGCCGGCGCGGTGGCGGAAGCGCGTGGTTCCGCCCTGCCTGACCCGAGACAGGCCGCGCTCAAGCGCGCCATCGCGCAGATCAGGGCGCGGGCGCTCGGCGGCAGCGCCGATGCCGCGGCGGAATGATCTCTTTTCCGTTTGAGCATGATTTCCGCGCAAAACGCGAGGGAAAGTGCTAAGCGCTTTGCGCCGATTTCACGACCACCACCTTGTCCTCGTGGCCGGCGTGCCGCTTCAAATAGTCCCGGCGCATGCCGATCTCGTCGCGGACGAACTCGTAGCCGAGCTTGAACGTGTCGAGCCCGTCGCCAGAGATGGTGCCGTCGCGCAGGCCGATCACCGCGCCTCGAAGGATGCCTTCAAGCTCGTCCTGCAGCGCCTCGAGCGCATCCGGCGAATTGGCGTGCTCGATTCGCTCGCCTATATTGAGGATGGCGGTTGAGAGTTCGCTGGCCTTCTCCGGCGCGATCCGGGTGATGTTGGTGTAGATCGTCGCGAAGATTGAACCGATCACACTGGCCGCGGCGGCGCCGAGATACAGCACGTCGCTGTAGCGGTCGATGAACGACTTTTCTTCGTCGTTGATATAATCGGCGGCGCCCTGGTGGGCGACGACGAAGGCGTCCTTGTCGGTGGCCGCCGGCTCGATCCTGGAGGCGAAGCCGTCGTCCAGCGCCAGTCCTGCCTTGTTCTCGTAGATGATGCGGGCGAGGTCGCCGGCCGTCGTGGCCGACATCCGGGATTGCGCGACCAGCAACCACTGCAGGCCGATGGTGTCGAGATCGTCATCCGGGATCTCCGGCGAAGATGACAGCATGCCAGTCGACAGCGTCTCTTCGGAAATGCCGGGTATTTTACGCGCCAGTGCCTTTGTCTCGTCAATCGCGTTCAGCGTGAATCCGCCGTGCTTGGCATATTGCTCGTAGCTCTTGTCCTTCATCATCTTGGAAGCGTGCACCATCGCGACGACGGCGCCGAATCCGCCCGATCCGAACAGCTTTTCCAGCGTCGAGGCGGGCGGCGCCGTCTGCACCCGCGAGGCGGCGTCGGTGCCGTCGCTGATGTCGAGTAGGTTGCGGACGAAGGCAACGTTGTTGTCGCCGTCGCCGCGCACCGCGATCTTCTTTATCTTCCTCAAATCCGCAAGCGACTTGATTTTCTTGTTGCCGGGGCCGATCAGGAGCAGCACATCGTGCTCCAGGATCGCGAGCGCCCGGGCACGCGGCGGGATCTTTGCATCGGTGCGCAACAGCGCAAGATCGGCCTGCTTGCGGTCGAACTGCGCCAGCGCCTTGGCGTTATCGGCATTGAACGCGATTTTCAGGCGCAGCCGCGACGAATTGTTCTTGAGCACGGTAGCGAGCTTGGCGGCGAACCGCGCCTCGTCGCTGTTGACGTCACCGACGGCGAACGTCAGCGTCTCGGAATTCTTCAACAGGACGCGGCCGACCAAGACCGTCACGCTCGTCAGGATCACGGTAAGCAGCGCGAACAGCACCATTTGCCGGCGGTTGCTTCGGACAACCTGCGAGCGAGGCAGAGGATGCTCCACCGACGGCGTTGGGACTTCAGCGCTCATGGCGTTTATCCAGTGTCGGGACCGTGTGTCCCGGCAGCGGCTTCACGTTTGTCCGACGGGATCGTAAATGCCTAAAAAAGAACGACAATTTTCGCGAGCGGGGATGATATCCGCAGGCCCGCGGATTGCAAACCGCCCGCGCCGGTAACCTTACCGGCCGGCCGAAACCGGCGGCTGCCGCTATCGCCGTTCGGCCACACCTTGGCTTTTTCCGGTTCCCCACAGGTGCAATCCGGCGCGGGAGATGTCATAAAAGGTCGATTTGGCCCGGTTTATCGGGAGTTGCGCTGAACGCCTCGTTATTGCCGTGCGTTCCAGGTCCGAGCCAGCGAGGGCGTCAGCTTTGTCGTTTCCCCCCATGTCGTCATCGGTTCCGGTCGGCCTTTTGGTCGGCTGGATGCTGCTCTTGACGGTCAAGCACGTCATTGCGGATTTCCTGCTGCAGAATTCCTGGATGGCGCAGGGCAAGGATCAGAGGACCGGCTGGGCGCTCCCGCTGCTGGTGCATTGCCTGATACACCCTGCGGTTGCGCTGCTGTTCATCCTGATCGTCGCGCCGCGCTTCTGGTTCGTGGCCTTCATCGATTTCGCAATCCACATCACCATCGACCGCGCCAAGGGCCTTTGCGTCTCGACCTTCAACGTGACGATGGAGCATCAGTGGTTCTGGTGGCTGATCGGCATCGATCAGGCGCTGCACCATCTCACCGGTTTTGGTTTGTCGATCTTCATGGCGGCGAACTGATCTTGCCGGCGGCGGTGTTTGCGTCCCGGAAAAATACGTCGAGACCGTGCCGCCCGACCTGTCGCTCCCGCAGCGTCCAGCCCAGCCTTTCGTAAGAACCGGACATCCGCGGTCGCGCGCAGAGATAGGCCCGACCGATATCGAGGGCGAAGCAATCCTGCGCGGCGCGCTCGACCAGGGCTGCGCCGATGCCGTGGCCCCGCGCCTTTTCCTCGACCCACACCGCCGCGACCCAAGGCGTCAATTGCGGCCGCTCCGCAAGATCGGACGCCATGACCCGAGGAAGTGCCAAGGAACGCGTGGCCGTCATGGGCGACCAGTGCGAACGGGACTTGAGTATCGCTCATGTTCTCGCGCAGGCGGCCGGAAATGTGGCCGAGCGGAGTGCCTTCCGCCTCCCACCACGCTTGCCAGATCCGCATCGCGACGGTGTCGAAGAATTCCGGGCGCTGGCGCAGATCGGAGATTTCGAAAGCAAGAGACATTGAGTTGCATCCGGCGCCACCGCGCGCCATGTTGGGTTCGATTGTGGAGGCCGGAAAACCAATGACAGAGCAACCGCTGACTAAAAAGACCGTCGAGGTAGGGGGCTCCCGCATGGCCTATCACGAGCGAGGCACCGGCGCGCCGGTCCTCTTCCTGCATGGCAATCCGACCTCGTCCTATCTCTGGCGCGACGTGATCGGCGAACTCGAAGGGCGGGGCCGGCTGATCGCGCCCGACCTGATCGGCATGGGCGATTCCGCCAAACTGCCCAATCCCGGTCCCGATACCTATCGTTTCACCACCCACCGCAAATATCTCGAAGGCTTCATCAATGCGGTGATCGGCCCGAAGGAGCCTATCACATTCGTGATCCATGATTGGGGTTCGGCGCTGGGCTTTGACTGGGCCAACCATCATCGCGATCGCGTTCGCGGCATCGCCTATATGGAAGCGATCGTGCGCCCGGTCGCCGGCTGGGAGGAATGGAGCGCGGCGGCCACGCCGATATTTCAGGGTTTTCGCTCCGACAAGGGCGAGAGCATGATCCTCGACCGCAACATGTTCGTCGAGCGGGTGCTGCCGGGCTCGGTGCTGCGCAAGCTGACCGAGGCCGAGATGGCGGAATACCGAAAACCCTATCCGCGGGCCGAAGACCGCTGGCCGACGCTGACGTGGCCGCGCCAGATCCCGATCGCGGGCGAGCCCGCCGATGTCGTGCAGATCGCATCGGACTATGCGCAGTGGATGGCGCAAAACGAAATCCCAAAACTGTTCGTCAATGCTGAGCCCGGCGCGATCCTGGTCGGCCGGGTGCGGGATTTTTGCCGAAGTTTCAAGAACCAGACCGAAGTGACGGTTGCGGGATCGCATTTCATCCAGGAGGATTCCGGTCCCGCCATCGGCAAGGCGATTGGTGAATGGATGAAGGCACATTCGCTCTGAGCGCGGGCCCGGCGTGACGGCCGTTCCGATTCGCAAGCTTTGATCAAGGGCTCCGTATCACTACCAGCTTCAGTGGTTAACCCTTCGTTAGATAATTGCATTGCATCTTCCCGAGCCTGGGGGAACTGCAATGTTTTCAAGCCGCGACGCCTACGAAAACGATTTCTGTCCGGTCAGGGACGAACTGCTCGGCGAAATGTACCGCGCCAGTGAGGAAGGCCTGCCCCGGCTCGTGGAGAGTGTTTCTTCCGATGTGCGGGCAATGCTGGCCTTGTTCTGCTATCGCCGAAGCCATCTTTATTCGCTCGCGCTTGCGATCGCAGCGTCCTGCAGCGAGCGCGACCTGATCCAGTTGGGCGGCCGCGTCGGCTCTACCCTCTACGCGCTGTCGCGCGAACCGGCGGCGCGCGCGGCGCCGTCATTGGCTTACGGCAACCGCAAGCCGATCACGCTCTCGACCAAGCCGCTCTCCACCCTTGCCCCGATCGAGGACCTCGACGACGAGGAAGTGGGCCAAGCGGTGACCGCCTGACGTCGTCACCGCGTTCGCCGGCATGACGAATTACACAAGCGCCGGCAGGCCATGCTTTTTCCTCGCCATCTCGCATTCGGCATCGCCGGGCATGCAGGTCCGGCACACTTCCGGCCGTATCGCGTAGATTCCGCATGAAGTGGCAACGCCGACCTTGCCCCGAAGCGCTGTGCAACGGTCGCCCTCGCAGCGCATGCCCGACAATCTTTCATTGACGAGATCGGCTGGAATGAGGTCGAGTGCCGCATCGTCCTCGGTGGTGAAGCGCGGCCAGTTCGACGAATAGGCGCAGCAGGCCCCGCACGCCTGGCAGGGGTTTTGGACCGCGATGGCCGGACCGCTATTTTCCATGGTCGTTCGGCTGTCCCTAGTCAGATGGCCTTTGATCAGGTGTCCTTGGGCCGTTCCCAGACCAGGCTTTGCCGCCATCTCGCCCGCAAGATGTCGCGCCGCTCGGGGTATCTCTCGTCGAGGTAATCGGCGTTGACCACGCGGTCGGTGCGAAAGCTGCGAAAATCCTTGCGTAGCTCGCACCAGGCCGCGAGCAACCGCACGGCTTCGAGATAGCCCACCGCAATCGGCCAGATCGTGCGTTCGCTGTCGCGGCCCTGCTCGTCGCGATAGTGCAGCGTGATCTTCTTGCCTTCGTGAATCTGCGCCCGCGTCCGCACCATGTCGATGCGGTCGGGCTCCCTGCTCCAGCCGGGACGGGCGCGGCTCGCCGGCTCGAGCACGAACGGCCGCAAGCGTTCGGGTACGGTGTCGGCGATCTTGGCAATCAGGTCGTCGGCGGCGCGCGCGAGCGTGACATCGGCGTGTCCCGCCACCCACTGCGCGCCGAGCACCGCCGCCTCGATTTCATCGGGCGTCAGCATCAAGGGCGGCAGGTCGAATCCCTTCTCCAGGATGTACCCCATGCCGGCCTCGCCGCGGATCGGCACCCGCTGTCCGATCAGGGTCGAGATGTCCCGATAGATCGTCCGCTTCGAGGTTTCCAGCTCAGCTGCGATCGCATCCGCGGTCAGCGGTTTGCGGGTGCGCCTTAGCACCTGAATGATCTGAAACAGCCGGTCGGCACGTCTCATGGAACTCTCTTTTTCGAGGGCCGCCCTTGCCGATGCTGACAGTATGTTGGCAGCAGGGGGTTCTTATAACGGGACAACACTTGAACTGAAGGGGATTTATCCATGATGTTTTCTCGCGAATTCGGCCTCCATAATAGCCTCAGGCCGCTCTGGCGCGTTCAGAGCTGGGGCCTGGAGCGCGCCGCTGCCATCCACTGCCAGTCCGGGGATCTCCGCTGGGCCATGGTTAGCCTGGCTCTGGAGGCGCTCGCCGCGCTGGATGCCTTCATGCAGAAGCAGCTAGCCGCCTGGGCGCGAAAAATCATCACCGGGGCGCTGCAGGGCGCCCGGTTTGCGGCTGCTGCTGACACAACGGTGGCAGCAGGGCGCAGCCAGCGCCTCCTGTTTCGAGATATCTGGAGCCTCGCATGATCACCCTCTACGGCTTTGGCGCTGGATTCGGCCTGCCGGAAATCAGCCCGTTCGTGACCAAGACCGAAGTCCAATTGAAGATGGCGGGAATTGATTACCGCAAGGAGCGGGCGATGCCGCCAGCCTCTCCGAAGGGTCAACTGCCCTATATCGTCGATGATGCCCAGAGCGTCGCCGACTCCACGTTCATCCGGGCCCATATCGAGGCCAAGTACGGCTTCGATTTCGACGCCAGCCTGGACTTGCGGGAGCGTGCGCAGGCCTGGGCGTTCGAGCGGATGATCGAGCACCACGTCTATTGGGCGTTGGTCGGCGCGCGCTGGGTCGATCCCGACAACTTTGCCAAGGGACCGACCCATTTCTTCGATGGAGCGCCTCCGCATTTGCGGGAAAAACTCCGCGAAGATGCGCAATTCCGTGTCGCCGAGAACTATCTGTTGAGCGGTCTCGGCCGCCATTCCCCGGACGGCGATATCGATCTGGCGGCGCGCTCGCTGTTTGCGCTGTCGGTGCAACTTGCCGGCCGGCCCTATCTGTTCGGCGACAGGCCGTGCGGCGCCGACGCCACCGCCTTCGGCGCGCTCGCCGGCATCCTGACGCCGTTCTTCGATTCGAAATTGCGCGAGCGCACCGAACAGTTCCAGAATCTCACGGCCTATGTCGACCGCATGATGCAGCAATATTATCCGGATTTTGCCTGGACCCCGGTGCGGGAAGCTGCAGCCGCTTAATGCGCGGGCGCGAGCTGGCCCTTCACTGCCGCCAGCTCCGCCTCCAGTTCCGCAATGCGCGCGTCGCGCGAGGCGAGTGCGGCGGCGACATCCGCCGCATCGAATTTCTGCGGAATGTGTTGCGGACAGTTGGTATCCCAGGCCGCGATCTTGAACAGGATCACCTGCTCGGGCCGTGCCTTGTATCGCTGCGGCATCAGCGATTTCGTCAGCGCCGGATCGTCATCGACGATCCGCGCCTCGCCCCAGATCTTGACGCGGCGGCGATGGGCATAATCCATCACGAAAATATGGGCCTTGGGATTTTCCGACAGGTTGCCTTGGGTGATGTACTGCCTGTTGCCGCTGTAGTCGGCGAACGCGATCGTGTTCTTGTCCAGGATCTTGACAAAGCCCTTCGGCCCGCCGCGATGCTGGGTATAGGGCTGGCCGTCGGCCGAGGCGGTGGCGAGATAAAAGCTGTTAGTCTCAGCCAGGAAGCCAGCAAGGTTATCGTCGATCTCGGTGCGCCAGCCGCCATGCTGCTCGACGCGGGCATAAGCCTCGCGCGAACCTCTTCGGGTCTGGATCGACTTTACCGCCGGTGTGAAGGCCACGTCGCTGCCGTAGGTGTGCGCGTCTGACATCGGAACGTCTCCTGGAAGCCGGGGTCGACTGAACGACCGCTTGTTGCCGCTAAGATGGATTTTTCCGGAATTTAAACAATCTATTGGATTGACACTTTATCATTGCGATATAGGCAATAATGCCATGGACCGTCTCGACGCCATGCAGGCCTTCGTCACCGTCGCCGACCTTAGGGGGTTTGCGCCGGCGGCGCGCAAGCTCGGCCTGTCGCCGTCGGCCGTGACCCGGCTGATCGCGGCGCTGGAGAACCGTCTCGGCGCGCGGCTGTTGCAGCGGACCACGCGGTCCGTGATGCTGACCGATGTCGGGACAAATTATCTGGAGCGTGCCAGGCGCATCCTTGCCGATGTCGAGGAGGCCGAGGGCGCGGCCGAGGGGGAGCGGACACGGCCGAGCGGCCGGCTGGTGGTCTCGGCGCCGGTGGGTTTCGGGCGCCTGCATGTCAGCCCGATCATGTCGGCCTATTTGAAGCGCTATGGCGAGGTGTCAGCCGAATTGCGGCTGTCGGATCGCATGATCAACCTCGTCGAGGACGGCGTCGATCTCGCGGTCAGGATCGCTCACTTGCCGGATTCCTCGCTTGTTGCGCGCCATGTCGGCGCGATGCCGCGGATCGTGGTCGCCTCATCAGCCTATCTGAAGGCGCGCGGCGAGCCGAAGACGCCGGAGGCGATCGCCTCGCACGACATCATCCAGTTCGGCGCCACGCCGGAGTGGCGCTTTGCCAAGGACGGCCGCGAGCTTCGCGTCACCTCAACGCCGCGCTTCGTCACCAACAGTGCCGACGCCGCGATCCAGTATGCGGAAGCGGGCGGCGGGCTTGCGGATGTGATGGCCTATCAGGCGGCCGATGCCATCAGGCACGGCCGGCTCAGGATCGTGCTTTCGAAATTCCAGCCGCCGCCGCTGCCGATCCACATCGTCTATCCGACGTCGCGGCTGTTGTCGGCCAAGGTGCGCACCTTCATCGATCTCGTGGTTGAATCCAGCCGATGGGATTTTGGTTAGGAAGGCGTTTTCGGCACCACGCGGAATGTTCCGTTGGCGCGCGCGATGACAATGTCGTCGGCCTTGATCAGGCTTTGCGCGAAGCAGATCGTGCTGCCGGTTCTGATCACGTCGCTCTCCACGGCGAGCCACTGTCCGACCTTCGCCGAACCGATGAAATCGACCGCGAGCCCGATCGTCACCAGCGAGGACGCATTGTCCATCTGCTCGGCGCAGCTATAGCCCATCGCGTTGTCGGCAAGCGACGCGACCAGCCCGCCGTGGATCAGCCCGCGCGCGTTGGTGTGCGGTCTTGCCAACCGCAGCCCCATGATGACCGCTTTGTCCGTCCGTTTTGAATAGAGCGGCTCCCAGGGATCGGTGAACGGGCTTTTGCGGAAGTGAGGCTCGAAGCCTTCGGGGATATTTTCGGTCATGCGGCGGCTCGCGGGTTGGCGTCTCATTGAAGGCGACCAGTGCGCGAAATGCACGGCCTACAAAGTTTAAAACTGCATTTCGGCCGGCGTTTAAAACGGAAAAACTGGACTTGCACCTCCGAGGCATCGCGGCGCGATCGTGCGGGCGGCCGCAGCTCTGTTCCGCCGCAACGGTTATGCGGCGACCGGTATCAATGAGATCGCCGAGCTCAGCGGCGCCCCGAAGGGGTCGCTCTACCATTACTTTCCCGGGGGCAAGGACCAGATCGCCGAGGCCGCCGTGCGGTTCGCGGGCAACGGTGTGGTGGCGACGCTGGAGAAGCTCGAGGAGGAGCACCAATCGGCTGCAGCGATGATTCGGGCCTATTGCAAGC
>Ga0213853_10523857_pt1 | contig 10211 bp, 3 predicted proteins | sample ABR_2016_MetaT_FD_164456 | JGI IMG/M metagenome (GOLD analysis project Ga0213853, IMG submission 164456) | Metatranscriptome of freshwater sediment microbial communities from post-fracked creek in Pennsylvania, United States - ABR_2016... | ecosystem: Environmental > Aquatic > Freshwater > Creek...
GCCGCCAACGGCGCGCTGCCGTTGCCGGCGCCGGTCGCGTCGAACGTCAGCTGCGTCGTCGACATTGCGAGGTCCACCGCGCGGGGCGCCGCGGTGCTTGCGCCGTCGCCGGCTTCGCCGGCATCGTCTCCGGTCGTCGTGGTCGTGCCGCCGGTGCCCGTCAGCACGACCGACGTGGCCTTGCCGGACGTGTCGCTGGCCACCTGCAGCGCGCCGGTCAGCGCGCCGCTGGCGGCCGGCTTGAACGCGATCGCGACGCGGCAGTGCGCGCCCGGAGCCAGCGTTGCACCGCACGAGCTACCCACCTTGACGAAGTCGCCGGTCACCGCCATCGACGCGATGTGCAGCGTCGCGGTACCGGTGTTCGACAGCGAGACCGTCTTCGTCCGGCTCGTCGTGCCCAGCGCGTGCGGCCCGAACGCCAGCGTCCCGGTGCCGAAGCTCAGCACGGCAGCCGACTGCGACAGGCCGGTGCCCGACAGCGCCGCGACCATCGAACCCGTGGCGCTGGACGCAACGATCACGCTGGCGGAGCGCGCGCCGGCCACGGTCGGCTTGAAGCTGACCGTGATCGCGCAGCTGGCACCCGCGGCAAGTGTCGCGCCGCATGCCGACGTGTGGCTGAAATCACCCGGATCGGTGCCGCCGAGCGTGACCCCGGAGATCGACAGCGCCGTTGTCGCCGAGGTGTTCGTCACCGTCACCGTCTGCGTCGCGCCGGCGGTATTCAGCAGCTGCGAGCCGAAGCTCACCGCCGCCGGCAGCACCGTCGCGCTGGCCGGGGTCGGTGTGGTCGCCGTGGTTCCGGTGCCCTGCAGCGTCACCGTGCTTGGGCTGCCGGTCGCGTTGTCGGCGATTGTCAGCAGGCCGCTGCGGGCGCCCGCCACGGTCGGCATGAACGTGACCTGGATCGTGCAGTTCGCCGTCGCGGCAAGCGCGGACGCCGTCGAGCAGGTGCCGCCGGCCAGCTTGAAGTCGCCGGTGACCGCGATGTTCGACAGCGTCAGCGCGGCACTGCCCGAATCGGTGACCGTCAGCGTCTGCGGCGTGCTGGCGCCGCCGACCAGCAGGTTGCCGAAGCTCAGGTTGGTCGCCGACAGCGTGACCGCCGGAGCGCTCGCCGCGCTGCCGGTGCCGGTCAACGCGACCCCGTGCGGACTGCCGGCCGCGCCGTCGGTGATCGACAGCGTGCCCGTCGCCGTGCCGACCGCGGTCGGCGCGAACGCAAGCTGGATCGCGCACGATGCGCCCGCGGCGAGCGAAGTTCCGCAGTTGTTGGTCGCCGAGAACGGCGCCGCCGCAGCGATGCTCGAGATCGCCAGCGCGGCATTGCCGCCGTTGTGCAGCGTGACCGTCTGCATCGCGCTGGTCGTGCCGACCTGCTGGCTGGCGAACGTGACGCTGGTCGGCGTGAACGCGACCGATGGCGCCGGCGCGGCGGTCCCCGTGCCGCTCAACGCGACCGACTGGCTACCGCCGGCCGCCGCGTCGCTGATCGTCAGCGTGCCGGTGCTGGCGGCCGCGGCGGTCGGCGTGAAAGTCACGTTGATCGCGCAGCTCTTGCCGGCCGCCACCGAGGTGCCGCAGTTGTTGGTCTGCGCGAACGCGCCGCTGGTTGCGATCGACGAGACGCTCAGCGCGGCGGTTCCGCCGTTCGACAGCGTCACCGATTGCGCGGCACTGGTCGTTCCGACCGTCACCGACCCGAACACGAGCGAACTCGCGGACAGGCTGGCCGCCGGCGCAGGCGCCGCGACGCCGGTGCCCGACAGCGCGATGGTCTGCGGGCTGCCGGTGGCGTCGTCGGTGATCGTCAGGCTGCCGGTCGACGCCGCGGCGGTCGCCGGCGCGAAGGTCACGCTGATCGTGCAGCTCGCGCCCGCGGCGACCGAGGTGCCGCAGGTGTTGGTCTGCGCGAACGGCGCCGTGGTCGCGATCGCCGTGATGTTCATCGCGGCACTGCCGGTATTGCTCAGCGTGACGGCGGTCGCCGCGCTGGTCGTCGCGACCTGCTGGCTGGCGAACGCGATCGAGGTCATGCTCAGCGCGGCGACCGGCGCCGCAGCCGGCGTGCCGTTCAGGTAGGCGATGATCCCGTTCAGCGTCGCGGCCGGCAGGCCGAAGGTCATGCCGGCATTCTGGATGTTCGTCAGCGAGGTCGGGATCGTCAAGCGCGTCCCGCTGACGCCGGTGAAGTTCGGTGCCGTGCCGACCGGCTGCCCGTGGCAGCCGGAACAGGACGCGTTGTAGTCGCTCTGGCCGGTGGCATATGCCGCCGGCGCGCCCACGAGTGCCGCCAAGATCAGCGCCACATTCATTGAAAGTCTCATCGGGTATCTCCTGTACTCAGACCTGATCGTTCAGATCGCGGGCCCCCGTCGACGCGAAGTCCCGACAACATGCGGTCGCGCAACCTTGCTCGACTTGGCATGACGAGGACGAGTATCGATGGGCCGGGAAATATTCCCAACTACTTGGACGGCTTAGGTCGTTCGGCGTCGCGCCTCGGACCTAGGACGTTGGGACTAGGACGTCGCGCGAGCCGCCGGCGCGAAACCCGCATGCCATGGACTTCTTCCAGACCCGCCCGCACGCGAGCGGGATGACCCGCTCGCGCGCGGCAGCTAGGCGTTCGGGATGAGTCGCGCCCGCATCATCGAACCGGTGCGCGCGCGCCGCGGTGGGGTGAGGACGTCCCGTGGATTAAACTCGAGTCCGCCGTTCATTCGAATAGATTGATTTCAAGTCCGCCATACATTCGAATATCCTGATTTCATCGGATCGCCCGACCCGCCAGGAGCTGCGGCGCGCGGACAAGGGGCCACTCATCGGGGAGTCCGGCATGCTGAAGCTAAGGAAGGCAGGCGACCGCGGCCACGCGGAACACGGCTGGCTCGACAGCTACCACTCGTTCTCGTTCGCCGGCTACCACGACCCGGCGCACATGGGCTGGGGAAACCTGCGGGTGATCAACGAGGACCGGGTTGCGCCGGGCACCGGCTTCGGCCGGCACGGCCACCGCAACATGGAGATCATCAGCTACGTGCTGTCGGGCGAGCTCGCGCACCAGGACAGCATGGGAAACGTCGAGGCGATCCCGCCGGGCGACGTGCAGCGGATGAGCGCCGGCAAGGGCGTCCTGCACAGCGAGTTCAATCACGCGAAGGACACCGAGACGCACTTCCTGCAGATCTGGATCGAGCCGAACGTGACCGACATCGAGCCGAGCTACGAGCAGAAGACGGTCCCGGCCGCGCACAAGCGTGGCGTGCTGCTGCTCGTCGCGTCGCCGGACGGCGCGAACGACTCGGTCACGATCCACGCCGACGCGAGAATGTATGCGGGACTCCTCGACGGCAGCGACCGCGCCGAGCTGGCGCTCGATCCGGCGCGCAAGGCCTACGTGCACCTGGTGCGCGGCGCGCTCCGCGTCAACGGCGAGAAGATCACGACCGGAGACGCCGTGCTGCTCGACGGCGAACGTCGGATCACGATCGACGAAGCCAAGGACGCCGAGGTCCTGGTATTCGACCTGGCCGCCTAGCTAGCGTCCGCGGCCGCGTCTGGGGCCAGGTCGCGCAATGTCGCAGCCCGAGACGCCACCTCGAAACCCGACGCCCGTTCGAACACCAGCTCGGCAGGACGGTGGTGCGTATCACGCTGCTTCTGCGCCGAATCGCCGGATCGCCGCGCTTCCACGCTCCGGCAGATGCTGCTGTGTGAACACGCGCCGCTCATCAACGAATGACCCCGCCTTGCGGCTCGCTGTACTGCGGCAGGTCGAACGTGAAACGGGTGCCGGCCGACTCCTCGCTGTCGACGGCGATCGTCGCGCCGTGCAGTTCCAGGATGCGCTTGGTGATCGCCAAGCCCAGCCCGGCCCCAGCGGATCGATCGGATCGTCGCGAAGGAGTCTTCGAACTGCGATAGAACCGGTCGAACACGAACGGCAGGTCCGCGGCTGCAATGCCGCAGCCGGTATCGGCGATTTCGGCAAATACCCGCCCGGCCTGCGCGTGGATCCGCACGCTCACGGTGCCGCCGGCAGGCGTGTAACGGATGGAATTGGCGATAAGGTTGTCGAACACTCGCTCCATCAGCGCGACATCGCCGTAGGCGAACGGCGGACGTTGCACCGTGTCGACGCGCAGTTCGACCCGCCGCTCCGCGGCCAGCAGCCGGAATTTCTGGACCACGTCCTCGGCCAGATCGTCGAACGCAAACGGCTCACGCTCGATCTTCACGCCCTTGAAGTCGAGCTTGGCAAGCTCGAACAGCTCGTCGATCAGGCAGGCCATGCTCTCGCTTTGGCGCAGCGCGATCGCCAGGTACTGGTCACGCTGCGCCTTGGCGAGCGAATCGCCGTGCGTCGACAGGATTTCGAGATAGCCGCGCATCGACGCAAGCGGAGTTCGCAGGTCGTGCGAAACGTTCGCGATCAGGTCACGGCGCAGATGCGTGTTCTCGACCTGGAGCGTGTCGCGGAATCGCTCCACCTCGGCCAGCGCAGCCCCGAGCTCGTCCATCGCACGTCGCCGCTCGGCAATTTCCTGGGTCAGCCCGTCGAAGAGCCGCGCACAATCGAGCGAGATCGCGGCCTGCGTGGCCAGGATACGCAGCGTGCGCACGCGCTCGACGGTGAACGCAGCGGCTACGCCCCGGTGCTCGAGGTAGACGACGCCGAGTTTTCTACCTTGCGTCTGCACCGGCAGGCACAGCACCGAACGGGGCCGATGCTGCAGCACGTAGGGATCCGCGCCATGCTGCTCGTCCGTCTCGGCGCGCGCCAGCACGACGTCCTCGGCGGTGCGGCGAACGTAGTTGACGATGCCACGAGGGACGTCGTCCGAATGCTCCAGGGCTGTGCTCACGGCCGGCGCGGCATCGTCGCCGCCAAGAGCAGCGCCGCGAACGACGATCGGCCCGTCATTACCCTCCAGCACGAGCGCGCCTCGTTCTGCGCCGGCACTCTCGATCGCGATCTGGAGCAGCCGCACCTGCAGCCGGGAAAGGTCGAATTCGCCAGCAATGGCCTGAGTGGCCTTGAGCACGCTGAACAGGTCGAGCCCGTCGACGGGCGCGACGCGCGCGGGCAGCGCCGGCGCATGCGTCACGTCGCCACTGCGCCGCAGGAGCATTTCCGGCCGCGGCGCCGCAACCGGCCACGGCGCGCCGGGATACTGGCGCGCCAGCGCGTCGACCTTTGCATGCGCGCCCCACGCACGATAGACGTCGCGCGCCCGGATCAGGTGCAGCAGCGCGAGCCGGGGTCGACCGAGCCGCAGGTGATGGCGGCCGGCCATTTCGTGCGCCAGCGCCTCGAATGCGATCAGCGGCTTGCCGGCCGCGAACTCGATCGCACTCTCGCACAGTTCGATCGCGTCCCTGTCGCGTCCCTCGACGCGCGCGATCTCCGCAGCCAGCAGCAAGGCCTGGCTGCGGAAGTTCTCCTCGCAGTGTTCGGCCCGGTCCGCGAAGGCAGTCTGCGTCCGCTTCAGACGGGCCAAACCGTCGCCACGCTGTGGGGCGCCTGCACCGTCGAGATTGGCGGCCAGTGCCATCGCGTCCCAGAAGTCGCAGATCAGCGGCCATATGGTTCCCGGCAGGTGCGCAACCAAGGTGCGCGCAACCTGCGCCGCGTCCAGCGCCTGTTCCGGGCTGCCGAGCAAGGCGCACAAGTGGAGCCGCGCAACGGCGTGAATGCCGGCAAAGAAGGTATTGTCGCGGTAGTCCCGGACGTAGCGCGCCTCGTCGAAGTCCGCGTCGGTCAGCGACAAGGGTTCGACGGTTTGCCCCTGCAGCGCGCGCGACCAATTCAGCAGCAGGCGCACCGAATCCGCGAACCCCTTATTGCGCAACTTCTCGACCAAGGCGACGGTCGGTGTGTAGTCGACGACGAAGCGAGCGAGGTCCTGGACCGCCGCAATCGCAGCCCATGGTTCGGTGCCCGCTCCATAGCCCGCATAGAGAAAATCGCCGCTCTGCAGGCCGGCGTGGCAGGCCTCGCGTGCATAGGGCAGGCAGGAGAGGAACGGCTGACACCAGAAATTGACGTGGGCGTGGAACTGCTGGTAAACCTTCGCCCTAAGGCGAACGTCGCCGAAGCGTTGGTTCACATCGAGCGCGAGCCGGCCGAACTCGTAGGCCGCATTCGACTCGCCGCGTATCGCGCCGACCGTGATCGCGTGGGTCACGTAGCCGTACGCGGACTCTTCGGTATTGCCATGGATGAGGGACAGCCGGACCATTGTCGCCGAGATCAGCCTGGCCATCGTCGCGTCGCCGAGAATAAAGGTCGCCGACCAGATGTCGGTCAATATCACCATCACCATGCGGACACGCGGATCGACCATCGTCGGGAGGTCGAGCAGGCTGCCGATGGCGCGGCCGTCTCTCAGCGATTCGATCTGCGCGACTTCATGCTCGAGGGCGGTCTCCTTGTCGGCGGCTTCGTCCGGGAACGACACGCCAAGCAAGGCGAGGCCAGCGCGCGCACTGGCCAGGGCATCGACGTAGCGCGCCATGTTCTCGTATTGCACGCTGCGCAGCCTCGCGATCCGTGCCGCCTCGATCGGTGAACGGACGATCGAGGCGAGCTTTTCCAAGCGGTGCAACGAGGCATCGGAATCGCCACAGAAGTATTCGCTCTCCGCCGCTTCGAGGTGCAGCTCGAAGTGGAGCCGATCGGCATCGGACGCATCCGAATCCTCGAGCAGCTCGACCCCGGCGCGGAACAGTTCGAGCGCCGTGTCGTGAGCCGTCGATGACTTCGCGCGGCGTCCCGCCGCAAGGTTCAGCTCCGCGAGGTCGCGGCGCTCGTTCGCGTCATGGACGAGCTCGCGTCCCAAGTTCAGGTGGTTCACGATGTCGAAGACGCCGAATCCCTCCCGAGCCCCACCCATGCGCTGGCGCAGCAGGCGACCGACCGTCAGGTGCACCATTTTGCGTCGCTCGGCGGGGATCAGCGCATACGCCGATTGCTGCACGCGGTCGTGAAGGAATTCATAGCCATCGAACTCGCCGCCGAAGTGTTCCATCGCCTCGCCGAAGCCCCGCACGGCCCTGACGATGAGACCTTCCGCAAGGGCAGGCCTCAGGTCCGCCTCGGTCGCCCCCAGGTTTTGCTCGATGACGACGGCCAGCGTTCGCCCATCGAACCGGCTGCCGATGCAGGCGGCCAGCGTCAGCGCGTATCGGGTGTTCGGCGGCAGGCCGTTGATACGCCGCGTCATCAGGTCGACCACGTTGTTGGTCAGCGGAAGCTCGGCGATCTGCTCGATATCGTAGGTCCAGCGCATCCGTTCGGCGTCGAAGCCAAGGCGCTGCTCGCGCTCGAGCAGGCGCAGGAACTGGATCACGAAGAAGGGATTGCCTCCGGTCTTCTCGTAGACCAGCCGCGCGAGGGGTGCGACCTCCTTCGTGCCGCCGTGGAGCGTGTCGGCGACGAACTCCGTGAGCTCGCCGGGCAGCAGCGGCCCGAGCGAGATACGCGTCAGCCGGATGCCCTTGGCGGTCAGGTCGGCCAGCGTGTGCGCGAGGCGCGGCGACGCGTCCAGTTCGTTGTCGCGGTACGCGCCCATCAGCATCATGCCGTGGATGTCCGGGCTCGTCAGCAGCGGAACGAGCAGTCCGAGGGTCGCCGGGTCGGCCCACTGAAGATCATCCAGGAACAGGATCAGTGGGTGCCGCGTACTGGCCAGCACCGACAGGAAATTCTGCAGCACCAGCTGGAATCGATTCTGCGACTCGAAGCTTCCCAGTTCGATCGGCTCCTGCTGACCGGGAAGGATGAATTCCAGTTCGGGGATGACCGCGGTCAACACGCCGCCATTGCCGGCCAGCGATTCCGACAGCGCTTGGCGCCACGCGGCGAGCTGGGCCTCGCCTTCGGTCAGCAGCTGCCGCACCAGTGCGCGGAAGGCTTGGATCAGCGCGCCGAACGGAACGCCCCGCGCGACCTGGTCGAATTTTCCGGAGACGAAGTAACCCTTCTGGCGCACGATGGGCCGATACAGTTGCTGGATCAGCGCCGTCTTCCCGATGCCCGAGTAGCCCTCGACCAGCACCATCCGCCCCGCGGCGCTACCGTGGCAGGCGTGCTCGAACGCCTCGAGCAATGCGTGGACTTCCCGCTCCCGGCCGTAGAGCCTGGACGAGATTCTTAGCCGTCCACCGAGATCGCCGCGCGCAAGCGCGAAGCGTGGGATCGTCGAGCCGGCCGCCCAGGCGCGCGAGCAGTCGGCCAGGTCCTGTTCCAGCGTGCGCGCAAATTGGTAGCGGTCGTCGGGATTCTTCGCGAGCAGCTTGAGCACCAGGTCATCAAGGAGCGCGGGCACGTCGGCGCGCACCTGGGATGGCGCGCGCGCCGTGCCGGCAAGATGCCAGTGGATCTGCTCCAGCGCGTCGTCGGACTGGAAGGGCGGGCTTCCGACGAGCATCTCGTAGAGCACGATGCCCAGCGCGTAAAGGTCGCTGCGCGCATCGACGGCGCAGTCGATGCGGCCCGTCTGCTCGGGCGATAGGTAAACCAGGCGTTCCGATCGCACGGCCGCGACGGTGCCCGCCGTCGGCGGCGGCGCGCCGCAGCCGACGTCGCCGAAATCGACCAGCCAGGCGCCGTTCGTGGACGCGTTGAAGAGGATCGCGGCCGGCCTGATGGCGCGATGCACGATCCCGCGGCCGTGAAGCTCGGCAAGCGCCGCGGCAAGCTGCGCTCCGGCGGCCAGCAGCGCATCGATCGGAAGCGGCCCTTGCCGCAATGCCTCGGTCAGCAGCGTGCCGCCGCCGTCGTCCATCACGATCACCGCCGACGGCGGGCATTCGATTAGGCGCGGCTGCAGCGTCGCCGAACCCGACAGCCCGCTGGCGATCGCGAAATCGCGACGCAGCGCGACGAGATCTTCCGAAACGCCGGCGCGGCGGCAGCGCTTGACCAGGATCGGAGCACCGGTGCCCGCCCGCCGGCCTCGCAACAGCTCGAACCGCTCGCTCGTCGCGACCGGCGACATCGCCGCAAAGTCGATCTTCATGGCCTATCCCTGCAACGTCGCGCACGGTGCGCGGATGGTCCTGCACCGGACTTGCCGCACTGTAGCGCCGTTATCCAATCTTCGACGTCCTGTGAGGAAATCGTGATCTGCGCTGGATCCGGACGTTAACCGAGTCTCCCAGACTGCGCCTGACGGTGCGGTCGCCGACCGAACGAAACGGCGGCGCGGCGCCTCGCGCTTCCTCGAACGCCTTACATGGAGATTGCAATGAACACGTCCATCTCGGTCTTCCGCCCGGCTCCCCTGTCGCAGCTCGCCCGCTCGGTCGTCGTTGCCGGCGCACTGTGCGTAACCGCTGGCGTCGCGCTCGCCGGAGAATGTCCTGCCGACAAGCGGGTCGCCGACGGCCAGGGTCAGAAGCCGGGGCCGTCCGAACCGGTCGGCGTCAGCGATGTCGTACGCGCGATGACCGATCTGTCGAAAGAGCCCGCTTCGATTCAAGGCCGGCAGTTCCGGCTGCGTCAGCTCGACATTGCCCCGGGCGGCGTCGTTCCTTGGCACAGCCACGATAATCGCCCGGCGATGATCTACATCGTGTCGGGCGAAATCTACGAGTACTCCAGCAGCTGCGCGGTCCCGATACTTCACAAGACGGGCGACATCGCGCCGGAGAAGAAGGGGACCTCGCACTGGTGGAAAAACACGGGCGCGACGCCCGTCCTGCTGATCTCGGTCGACCTGTTCCCCGGCGAAGCCAAGATGGATGCCCACACGATGTGACCCGCCGGGCCCGAGCTCGACGGCGCTTCCGCCGTTGCGGCAAGCGAGTCCATCCGATGTTCGAGCGTCGCATCAAGACGCAAGGAGACTAGCCATGGTGACACGTGCCCGCGCAGTCGTCGCTTCGCTTGGGCTCGCCCTCGTGCTGCTCGGCGGATTGGGTCGGCCCGCGCTGGCTGCCGCGGCGGGAGACGGCATCGTCAAAGTCAAGAGTGCCTATAGCGTCGCCGAAACCGTCGAGCGCCTGCGCACGGACATCGGCGATAAGGGAATCATGTTCTTCCAGGAAGTCGACCAGGCCAAGCTCGCCGCCGATGCCGGCATCAAGCTGCGTCCTTCGACGCTGCTCGTCTTCGGCAATCCGCCGCTGGGCACGCTGTTCCTGACCTCGAATCCGTACTCGGGCCTGGACTGGCCGGTGCGTTTGCTGGTGCTGCAGGA
>Ga0213853_11438197_pt1 | contig 10181 bp, 10 predicted proteins | sample ABR_2016_MetaT_FD_164456 | JGI IMG/M metagenome (GOLD analysis project Ga0213853, IMG submission 164456) | Metatranscriptome of freshwater sediment microbial communities from post-fracked creek in Pennsylvania, United States - ABR_2016... | ecosystem: Environmental > Aquatic > Freshwater >...
AAGCAGCGCGACCACTGCGGCGGAAAAAGTCGAAAAAGTGGTCAGCCCCCCGCAGAAGCCGGTAACGATGAACAGACGCCATTCGGGAGCGATGTCGGATGCCTGGGCGAAATATGCGACCGCCACGCCGACGATGTAGCCGCCGACGAGATTTGCCGTCAGGGTGCCAGGCGGTACCGAGGGGAGCAGTTCGTTTAGCTTCGCTCCCAACTGCCACCGAAGCAGGGCGCCGAGGGCGGCCCCAAGCGAAATTGCAAGAATCGCCTTCCACATTGTCCTATCCGTGTTGTTGATTCTTGTTGGACAGGCGCCATGCCTACGCCACCCGTCCGGGTTCCAGCGTAGACATCATTGGCCCCAAATAGGGCGGTTTTGAACCCACGGAGTTCATGGAGGAATGCCATCTCCGATACAACAATACAATGATTATTCCACAACGATTCCGTCGAATAGAAGGCGAGGGTCATCAAGAGCTCAAGCTCAACGCTCCCGGACAAGCCGTTCGAACAGGCGATGCGGCGCCGACTCGCTCGCGCACCGTCGCTGGCGTCAGACAATCGGCGACCTTTGCATTTCTTGGAGGCGGGAGCCGGAATCGAACCGACGTACACGGATTTGCAGTCCGCTGCATAACCACTCTGCCATCCCGCCATCGGCGCGGCACCCGGTGATGCGAGACCGCCGAGTGCAGTCCCGAGTGCAGCCGCTGGTCGCCGCCGGACGAATTCTACCGGCGCAAGTACCGCGCGCGGTGCGCGAAAAAAAGGGAAGCCAATTAGCCTCCCTTTCTGGAAATCAAATCTGGAGCGGGAAACGAGGCTCGAACTCGCGACCTCAACCTTGGCAAGGTTGCGCTCTACCAACTGAGCTATTCCCGCAAATGCAGCCGGTAATTATAACGGCTCGCGCGAAGCTGTCAAAGCGCAGTCGTCGACGCACCGGATTCGGCTTGCTGCAAGGCCGCCATCACGCACCGCGCAGGTGCGGCCATGCGAGCCGCAGATAGTAGACCGCCGAATAGACGGTCAGCACCGCCGCGACATAGAGCATTACCGTGCCGAACCCGACGACCGGGATCACGCCGAACAGCGGATCGTGAAACAGCAGCACCGGGATCGCGACCATCTGCAGGATCGTCTTGACCTTGCCCAGCGAATTGACGGCGACGCGCTGCGACGCGCCGACCAGCGCCATCCATTCGCGCAGCGCCGAGACCGCGATCTCGCGACCGATGATCACCAGCGCGACGAAGGCATCGACGCGCCCGAGCATCAGCAGCACGACGAGCGCGGCGCAGACCATCAGCTTGTCGGCGACCGGGTCGAGGAAGGCCCCGAGCTTGCTCGACAAGCCATAGCGGCGCGCGACGTAGCCGTCGAGCGCGTCGGTGATCGCCGCGATCGTGAACAGCACGCACGCCGTGATGTTCTTTGCCATCGGCGCGATCCACGCGTCGGGCACGTAGAACACGCCGACCACTAGCGGGATCAGCGCGATCCGCGCCCAGGTCAGCAGCATCGGCAGGCTAAATGTCGCCATCGTCGGTTGCGGGATTCGCGACCCCGTGAAGTTGCGCGTAGATGCGCGCGGCAAGCTTACGCGAGATGCCCTCCACTCGCGCCAGGTCCTCGGCCGACGCGGCCATCACGCCGCGCAGGCCGCCGAAGCGCGCGAGCAGCCGCCGGCGGCGCTTCGGCCCGACCGCTTCGAGTTCGTCGAGCTGCGAGGTCTTGCGCGCGCGGGCGCGCCGCGCGCGCATCCCGGTGATCGCGAAGCGGTGCGCCTCGTCGCGCACCTGCGCGATCAGCAGCAAGGCCGGCGATTCGCGGCCCGGCACGATCGTCGGACGACCGTCGGCGAACACGAGTTCCTCGAGGCCGACCTTGCGCTCCGGCCCCTTGGCCACGCCGACCAGCAAGCCGAGGTCGAGCCCGAGTTCCTCGAACACCGCGCGCGCGACGGCGACCTGCCCGGCACCGCCGTCGATCAGCACGCACTGGGGCATGCGACCCTCGCCACGCTGCACGGCGGCGTAGCGCCGCATCAGCACCTGCCGCATCGCGCCATAGTCGTCGCCCGGCGTGACGTCGTCGATGTTGTAGCGGCGGTACTCGGCGTTGCGCATCGCGTGGCTTTCGTAGACCACGCAGCTGGCCTGAGTCGCCTCGCCCATCGTGTGGCTGACGTCGAAGCATTCGATGCGCAGTGTCGCGGGATCGGCCCCTGCCAGGTCGATGCCGAGCAGGTCGATCAGCGCCTGCGTGCGCGCCTGCTGCGAGCCTTGCTCCGCGATCCGGCGAGCGAGCGCCAGCCGCGCATTGGATTCGGCCATCTCGAGCCAGCGCCGGCGACTGCCTCGCAGGCCGTGGTCCTGGCTGCGCAGCAGCTGCACCGCGGCGTCTTCGGGCGCGAGCATGGCCTGCCATTCCTCGGCGTCGATGTCGACGTTGACGATCACCAGCGGCGGACAACGCTCGCCGGCGTAGTGCTGGGTCGCGAAGGCGTCGAACAGGTCGGCGGGCGCGGACGCGTTGCCGGTGGCGGCCGCCGGATCCACCGGGAAGTACGGCCGGTCCCCGAGGTGCCGGCCGCCGCGCACGAGCGCCAGGTTGACACAGGCGTGCCCGCCCTCGGCGACGACGGCGATCACGTCGGCATCGGCGTCGCCTCCTCCGCCGGTATCGTCGACCGACTGCTGATGCAGCACGCGCGCCAGCGAGCCCAGCTGGTCGCGCACGACGGCCGCCTCCTCGAATCGCAGCTCGGCGGCCGCGGCGTTCATCCGCGCTTCGAGTTCGGCGACGATCTCGTCGGTCCGGCCGCGCAGGAAGCGCAGCGCCCGGTCGACGTCTCGTCCATAGGCCGCCGCGTCGACGAGCCCGACGCACGGCGCGCTGCACCGCCCGATCTGATGCAGCAGGCAGGGGCGCGAGCGGTGCGCGTAGACGGTGTCGTCGCAGGTGCGCAGCCGGAACACTTTCTGCAGCACCTGGATGCTGTCCTTGACCGCCCACACGTTCGGAAACGGACCGAAGTAGCGCGCGCCGCCGCGATCGGGCACGCCGCGCCAGTAGGCGATGCGCGGAAAATCGTGGGCCGAGAATTTCAGGTACGGATACGACTTGTCGTCGCGGAACAGGATGTTGTAGCGGGGCGCAAGCGACTTGATCAGGTTGTTCTCGAGCAGCAGCGCCTCGGCCTCCGAGCGCGTCACCGTCGTGTCGATGCCGGCGACGCGCGCCAGCATGTGGGCGGTGCGCGGTCCCGGGCCCTTGTTGAAGTAGGAACCGACGCGCTTGCGAAGGTCTCGCGCCTTGCCGACGTACAGCACGGTGCGCGACGCATCGCACATCCGGTAGACGCCGGGCAGGTGCGGTAGCCCGTCGACGAAGCCCTTGGGGTCGAAGGCGGCCGGGGTCTCGGCGCTCGCAGCCAATGCGCCCGGCGTTGTTTTCAACTTCGATTGTTTATTCGGCAATTAACGTGAATAAGCTAAAGATGGTCTCAGAACGAAAGCTGAACCGGAGCCTTTTGACATTCCATAGCGTGGTGGCGCGAGGCTTGACGCAGCGCATCATAAATAAAACTTGTTGATTTAATTTCTACACTCGCCCAGAATCCGCTCCGGCTCGACGGGCATGCGCAGTCAAACGCGCTTGGAATCGATGCAGGATCCGCGTTGCATCGTCCGCGAACGAGCTTTCGATTATCAATCAGGAGGAGACACCCCATGAAACTCAAGACCAAGCTACTGCTGTCCGCCGCTTCGACTGTCCTGGCGGCCGCATTCGCGCCCGCTTACGCTGCCGAGCCGGTCATCGGCCTGATCACGAAGACCGACACCAACCCGTTCTTCGTCAAGATGAAGGAAGGTGCCCAGAGCGAGGCCAAGGCCAAGGGCGTCAAGCTGCTGACCGCGGCCGGCAAGTCCGACGGCGACAACGCGAGCCAGGTCACCGCGATCGAGAACATGGTCACCGCCGGCGCGAAGACGATCCTGATCGTCGCGAGCGATCCGAAGGCGATCCTGCCGACGATCAAGAAGGCCCAGGAAAAGGGCGTCATGTTCATCGCGCTGGACAGCCCGCTGGTTCCCGCCGACGCGACCGACGCGCTGTTCGCGACGAACAACTACACGGCCGGCATCCTGATCGGTCAGTACGCCAAGGCGGCGATGGCAGGCAAGCCGGCCAAGATCGCGATGCTGGACCTGTTCCCCGGCCCGCCGGTCGGCGCGCAGCGTCACAACGGCTTCATGAAGGGCTACGGCCTCGCCGCGAACGCCGCGGAAAGCAACGAGCTGTCGGGCGGACCGGAAATCGTCTGCCAGGCCGACAGCTATGGCGACCAGGCCAAGGGCCAGACGGCGATGGAGAACTGCCTGCAGAAAAACCCGGACATCAACCTCGTCTACACGATCAACGAGCCGGCCGCGGCCGGCGCCTACCAGGCGCTGAAGAACGCCGGCAAGGAAAAGGGCGTCTTGATCGTGTCGGTCGACGGCGGCTGCGCCGGCGTCAAGAACGTCAAGGCCGGCGTGATCGCCGCGACGTCGCAGCAGTATCCGCTGAAGATGGCGAGCATGGGCGTCGACGCGGGTGCCGATTTCGCGACGAGCGGCAAGAAGGTTTCGGGTTACGTCGACACCGGCGTGACGCTGATCACCGACAAGCCGATGGCGGGCGTCGACAGCAAGGACGCGAAGGTCGGAATGGACCTTTGCTGGGGCAACAAGTAAGGAACGGGCTGCCCGCGGCCGCGCGCGCAGCACCGCCCGCAGCGCCGTCACCCCCGTACCCGGTCTTCTGGTCGGCGGGCGACGGCGCGCGTGACGGCGCGCGCGCCGCGCGCCCGCGCAAATTCCCCTTCTCCTTCGAGCCGGAACCGCCCATGTCGAACTGGAAATCCCGCCTGCCGCCTGTCGCCACGCTGGGGCCTGTCGTGGCGCTGGTGCTGGCCTGCATCTTCTTCGCCACGCAAAGCGACCGCTTCCTGTCGCTGCAGAATTTCTCGCTGATCGTGCAGCAGGTCATGGTCGTCGGCGTCATCGCGATCGGCCAGACCCTCGTGATCCTGACCGCCGGCATCGACCTGAGCTGCGGCATGGTCATGGCGCTCAGCGGCATCGTGATGACCAAGTTCGCGGTCAACTACGGTCTCGATCCCTACCTGTCGATGCTCTGCGGCGTCCTCGTCGGGATGGCGTTCGGTCTGCTCAATGGCCTGCTCGTGACCAAGGTCCGGCTGCCGAGCTTCATCGTCACGCTCGGCACGATGAACATCGCACTGGCGGTCACGCAGATCTATTCCGAGGCCTCGACCGTCACCGACCTGCCGCCGCAGCTCACGATACTCGGCAACACCTTCGTCATCGGCGGTACCGCCTTCAACTACGGCACGGTGCTGATGATCGCGCTCTACCTCGGCACCTGGTTCTGGCTGCGCGACACCTCGCCCGGGCGCCACGTCTACGCGGTCGGCAACAACCTCGAGGCGGCGCGCCTGACCGGGATCGCGACCCATCGCGTGCTGCTGGGCGTCTACGTCACCGCCGGCTTCATGTACGGCGTCGCGGGACTGCTATCGTCGGCCCGCACCGGCGTTGGCGACCCGATGGCCGGCTCGACCGACGCGCTCGACAGCATCACGGCCGTGGTGCTCGGCGGAACGAGCCTGTTCGGCGGCCGCGGCCTGGTGCTCGGCAGCCTGGTCGGCGCGATGATCGTCGGCGTGTTTCGCAACGGCCTGACGCTGATGGGCATGCCGTCCGTCTACCAGATCCTGATCACCGGCATCCTGGTGATTCTCGCGGTCGCCACCGACCAGATGTCGCGCAAGAGGAGCTGAAGCCATGGCGAACGACGACAAGCAGATGCTCATCATGCAGGCGAAAGGCCTGACCAAGCGCTACGGCCAGGTCACCGCGCTCGACGGCGCCGATTTCGAGCTGCGCGCCGGCGAGATCCTCGCGGTGATCGGCGACAACGGCGCGGGCAAGTCGACGCTGATCAAGGCGTTGTCCGGCGCACTGGTGCCCGACGAGGGCGAGATCCGGCTCGACGGCCAGGTCGTGCATTTCCGCTCGCCGATCGACGCGCGGCGCGCAGGCATCGAGACCGTTTACCAGGACCTCGCGGTCGCGCCGGCGATGACGATCGCCGAGAACCTGTTTCTCGGGCGCGAGGTGGTCCGCGACAACCTGCTCGGCCGCGTGCTGCGGATGATCGACAAAAAGAAGATGGCCGAGGAGGCGGCGCGGTACATGCAGGAACTGAAGATCGGCATCCGGTCGATGCGCCAGGCCGTCGAGACCTTGTCCGGCGGCCAGCGCCAGGGCGTCGCGGTCGCGCGCAGCGCGGCCTTCGCGCGCCACGTCGTCATCATGGACGAGCCGACCGCGGCGCTCGGCGTCAAGGAGGGCAATATGGTGCTCGACCTGATCCGGCGCGTGCGCGATCGCGGGCTGCCCGTCATCCTGATCAGCCACAACATGCCGCACGTGTTCGAGATCGCCGACCGGATCCATATCCAGCGGCTCGGACGGCGCGCGGCGGTCGTCGACCCGAAGGCGATCAGCATGTCGGATGCCGTCGCGATCATGACCGGCGCGAAGCCGGTCGAGGACATTCCGGCGGCGGCGCTGGCCTGATCCGACCATGCTGAAGAACATCGATCCCGTACTGACGCCTGAGCTTCTCAAGGCGCTCGCCGAAATGGGCCACGACGACGCGGTCGTGCTCGCCGATGCGAACTTCACCGGCGCCTCGCTTGCGGCGCGCCCGCCGATCCGCCTGCCCGGCATCGGCCTGCTGCGTGCGATCCAGGCGGTCGTCTCCGTCCTTCCGATCGCGATCGACGAGGCGCATCCGGTCGGCTTCATGCAGGTTGCCGACAGCGCGCCGGACTATGCCTCCGCGCTGCAGCGCGAAGTCATCGCGGCGCTCGCCGCGGGCGGCGTCAAGCCCGCGCAGTGCGAGCCGATCGAGCGCTTTGCGTTCTACGAGCGCGCGCGCGCGGCATTCCTGGTCGTGCAGACCGGCGAGATGCAGCCCTACGCCAATTTCATCCTGCGCAAGGGCGTGATCGGCGAGGCGCTGCGACCGTGACCTCCCGAGCTCACGCGGGGCCAACGGGCGCCAAGTCGGCGCGCCCGGATTCGCCGCGGCGCGGCTCGAACCAGGTTGGCCTCGGCCAGTTCAACGAGCGCATTGTGCTGCATGCGATCCGGCTGCACGGCGCGACGCCGAAGGCGGACCTCGCGCGGCTGACGCACCTCAGCTCGCAGACGGTGTCCCTGATCATCAATCGCCTGCTGGACCAGGGCCTCGTGGTCAAGCACGGGCGCGTGCGCGGCCGCATCGGCCAGCCTTCGGTGCCGATCGCTCTGAATCCGGACGGCGCCTTCGCGATCGGCGTCAAGATCGGCCGCCGCAGCCTCGACGTGCTGCTGGTCGATTTCGGCGGCGGCGTGCGCCAGCGCTCGAGCCTTCACTACCGCTTCCCGGATCCCGAGCGGATCTTCGACGAGATCGGCAACCGCGTCGAGCAGCTGCTCGATTCATTGCCCAAGGATCAGCGCGCGCGTGTCGTCGGCCTCGGCATCGCGGCCCCGCTGTCGCTCGGCGGCTGGCAGGCGCTGCTCGGCATCGGTCCGGACGAGGCGGTCCGCTGGAACCAGACCGACATCCGGCGCCGCGTGCTGCAGATGACCGGGCTGCCGGTCGAGTTCGCGAAGGACACCGCGGCGGCCTGCGTCGCGGAGCTCGTCGCCGGCCGCGGCCAGGCGGTCGACAGCTTTCTGTACATGTTCGTCGACACCTTCATCGGCGGCGGCCTCGTGATCGACGGCCAGCCGCATGCGGGCCGCCGGGGCAATGCCGGGGCGGTGGCCTCGCTGCCGCTCGGCGTATCGCCGGGACGCACCGCGGGCGACGCGCCATCGACGCCTTGCAAGCCGGGACAGCTCGTCAGCGCCGCGTCGCTGTGGACGCTCGAACGCATGTACGACGAGGCCGGAATCGACCCGCGCGCCGCCTACGACCAGCGCGCGCTGGAGGCGCCGTGGCTCGACGCGACGACCGCGTGGCTGCCGGCCGCGGCGCGCGCGATCGGGCTGGCGATCATCTCGGCAGTCGCGCTGATGGATCTCGATGCGGTCATCATCGACGGGTCGTGCGATGCGACGCTGCTCGCGCGCCTGATGGCCGAGATCGAGTCCTTGCTGCCGGAATACGACTGGGAAGGCCTGAACCAGCCGGTGCTGATGCAGGGCACGCACGGCAGCGACGCGCGCGCCGTCGGCGGTGCGCTGCTGCCGATCTATGCGCGCTTTGCGCCGGACCACGACGTGTTCTTCCGCGTCGACGGCGACCGCTCGGGCGACACCGCAAGCCGCCAGTCGGACGACGGGACCCGCGACGCGATCTCAGCGATGGTTCACGCCGAAGGGCGCTAGGGCCTGCTAGGGCCTCCTAGGGCCTGTTCACGCGATGGGTGCACGGTCATCCATAGCGTGAACAGGCCCTAGATCCGCCAGCGCCTGGCGATACCGCGGGTCCGCGGGCAGCGCGTCACGCGACAGCGCCTCGCCACGCGGAAGGATCCGTTCGCGCCGCGCGCCGGACGCCGCGCCGGGCGTCCAGCGCAACTGCTCGAGCACCCGGTCGGCAGCGCCCCGATCATTGCAGACGAGCGCGAAATCGCAGCCGGCCGCGAGCGCGGCTTCGGCCCGCGCGACGACATCGCCGGCCACGTGCGCGCCGGACATCGACAGGTCGTCGCTGAACACCGCGCCGCTGAAACCGAGGCGGCCCCGCAGGATTTCCTCGATCCAGCGCCGCGAGAAGCCGGCCGGCAGTGCATCGACCTGCGGGTACACCACGTGCGCCGGCATCACGGCCGCCAGGCCGATGCCGAGCCAGCCATAGGGTGCCGCGTCGTTCGCGAGGATGTCGTCGAGCGACCGCTCGTCGACCGGCAGTTCGCGATGCGAATCCGCGCTCGCCCAGCCGTGTCCGGGGAAGTGCTTGCCGCAGTTGGCCATGCCGGCGAGCGCCAGGCCGTGCATCAGGTGTCCGGCGAGCATCGCGACAACGCGCGGATCGCGGTCGATCGCGCGCGCGCCGATCACGTCGCTGCGCGCCCAATCGAGGTCCAGCACCGGCGCGAAGCTCAGGTCGACGCCACAGGCGCGCAGCTCCGCGCCGATCACGTAGCCGGTCGAGCGCGCGCGAGCGCAGGCACCGAGCACGTCATGCCGCCACTGGACGCCCAGTTCGCGCATCGCGGCGATCGTCGTGAAGCCGTCGCGGAAACGCTGCACGCGCCCGCCCTCGTGGTCGACCGCGATCGTCAACGGCGGGTCGCGCAGCGCGTGGATCGCGCGCGTCAGTTCGGCGAGCTGCCGCGGATCCTCGTAGTTGCGGGCGAACAGGATCACCAGTCCCGCGTTCGGATGACGCAGCCGCTCGCGCTCGTCGGGCGCGAGCGCGGTGCCCGCGATGTCGAGGACGACGGGACCGGTCATCGGGGCGCCTCGTCGAGCGGCAGGATCTCGGCGATCGCATAAGCCTGCGCGATCTCGCGCTCGTCGGTCAGCGACACGTGCAGGCGAAGCCGGCGCGCCGCGACGAACTGCGCGAGCGCCCCGCTGAACCGGACCTCGGGACGGCCGCCGGGCGCATTGACGATCTGGGCGGCGCGCCAGGTCATCGGCATCCGCATGCCCAGCCCGAGCGCCTTGGACACGGCCTCCTTCGCGGCGAAACGCGTCGCGAGAAAGACGACGCCGCGCCGCGCGAGGCGCATGCGCCGCGCGCGGTAGCGCGGCATCTCGTCGGCGCCGAGGATGCGCTCGGCGAAGCGCTCGCCGTGGCGAGCGTACGCGGCCTCGATGCGCGCGATCTCGATCAGGTCGGTGCCGATGCCGAAGATCAAGCCGACGTCCCCATCGCGCGCGCCGGATGCGCCGCGCGCTGGATCTCGGCGCGGTAAAGCCCGACGGTACGGGCGAGCCCGAACTCCAGTGCATCGGCGATCAGCGCATGGCCGATCGAGACCTCGTCGACGCCGGGCACCGCGGCGAGGAACTGCGCGAGGTTGGCGCGGTTCAGGTCGTGGCCGGCATTGACGCCAAGACCGCAGGCCAGCGCAGCCTCGGCCGCCGCGCGATAGCGCGCGAG